>TARA_R110000751_G_scaffold18294_4_pt1 | contig 51842 bp, 44 predicted proteins | sample TARA_R110000751 | Tara Oceans TARA_R110000751 (sample SAMEA4398001) | marine metagenome | biome: Polar Biome; feature: [MES] marine water layer (ENVO:01000295) within the mesopelagic zone...; material: water (ENVO:00002006), including particulate matter (ENVO:01000060) such as...... | reverse complement strand
CCCTCGGGGAGCGGCACGGGGGTGGCAGGGGTGAGGCCGGTCCGCAGACGGACCGCCGGCAGGGTGAGGCCGAGCGCCATCAGGGTGAGCAGCCGCCGCACGATGATCTCAAGCTGTTTCAACCGCCCGGAGGCGCGCCGCTTCAGGCTGCGCTTCAGCGTCAGCGGGCGCAGCTGCGCATTGGTCATGTTGATCACCGCCAACAGCGCAAGGCGCGCCTGTTCGAGGCCGTGATGGATCAAGTCGGGCGGATGGCTCATGGGCGCAGTATAGCGCGAGCGGGATGTAGGTTGGATAAGGTGAGGGAAAGAAGAGCTGGAGCAGAAGCCTGGCGAGGCGCCGCGAGAGTCGCGTTCCCCCTCCGCCCCTACGGGGCACCTCCCCCGCAAGCGGGGGAGGATGGCGGGCATCAGCCCGAGTATTCCGTCGCCTGATGTCCCGGCATCGACCGGGACGGCAGACGTTCAGGCCTGGATCAGGACGGGTCGGCCGCTTCTTCGGCGGCGTCGTGAATGGCGTCGACAGGGTCATCATTTTCCTGGCCCGTCATGTCGTCGATGACTTCGCCAGCATTTTCCATGACGCCGTCACCGCGATCGATCTCCTGGCCGGTGGCCTCTTCAATGGCGGAATCCATCTTCTCGCCTTGCTTTTCCGCGCTCGTCCCCTGGCCACACGCCGTCAGCGCGAGCATGCCGGCAAGGACGAGGCCTGTTGATGTCAGTTTTCGCATTTTGAATTTCCTTTTGCAGTGATCAGGGAATGGGGCAGGACGGCGCGTTGCCGGCAGAGCAGGTTATCAGGCCGAGACGTTGGGCGTCCCGGCCGGATTGAAGAACAGGGCCTGGCCGATGGCAGCCTTGACTGTGTTTTCCTGAAACGGTTTCGGAATCAGGAAGGTCGGTTCGGGCCGCTCGCCGGTAAGCAAGCGCTCCGGGAAGGCCGTGATGAAGATGATCGGCACATCCATCAGCGCGAGGATGTCATGGGCCGCATCGATACCGGACGATCCGTCAGCCAGCTGGATATCACACAGGACGAGTCCGGGCGGATTGGCCTTGGCCATGTCGATGGCTTCGGACCGCGTGGTGGCGTTGCCGGTCACTTCATGTCCGAGATCGCCGACAAGGTTTTCCAGGTCGGCCGCGATGATCGGCTCGTCCTCGATGATCAGCACCCTGGTCTTGAGATCCTGCTCGATATCCCGGTGGGCGGCATTCACGAGCTCACCATGCTCTTCCACGGACACGCCGAGAATATAGGCCGCGTCCTTGACGGAAAAGCCTTCCAAGGCGGTGAGGAGAAAGGCCTGACGCTGTATCGGCGCCAGCGCCTGGAGCCGGCGGTCGGCGGCAGCGCCCGAGACGTCGGTGTCTCTTTCCAGCTGCCCGCCCGTACCGCCCCAGATGACATGGAAAAAGCGGTAAAGGGCCGTACGCGGGTCGATTGCGCTGTCGATCTGGTCGGGATCTTCCACAAGGGCTGCCAGAGAGGCTCGGATATAGGCGTCTCCGCTGTCCTGGCTGCCCGTCAGCGCGCGCGCGTAGCGGCGCAACAGTGGCAAGTGGGGCGCGAATTTCTGTACCAAGTCCATAGTAACCCTCTTGATTTGAATCTTCGTTTACAACTCGCGGCACCCGAAAAGGTTGCATGCGATGCGAAATTAATTGTTTTCTGGTGGAACCAATGCTGTCGCCCACTGTTGCACTATGTGAGTTGTCCAGCAGGTACCATCCCTTGATCGAATCCAGAGTCCAGCCAATGAACAAAAAAAAACAGCCAGGCCAGCAGAAATCAGATGCTGACCTGAAACGTCGCGGTGCCAAAATCGGGGACCAGCTTCGCCGAATTTATGAAGATGTCGCCAAGGAAGAGGTTCCGGACGAGTTCCTGAAACTGCTCGAAGAGGCAGAGAAGAAGAAGTCCTCGAAACCTTCCACGTCAGATAAGTGAGGTGCCGCGCATGACCGATGACCGCACGACACTCGACGACGCGACATTCAAGCAGGAACTGACCACACTCATTCCTCACTTGCGCGCCTTTGCCCGCAGCCTGTGCCGCGATGCTTCGCTGGCTGACGACCTGGCACAGGACGCCATGCTGAAAGCATGGAATGCCCGCGAGAGCTTCGTGGCTGGAACGAACATGAAAGCCTGGGCGTTCACGATCCTGCGCAATGCGTTCTATTCGGAAAAGCGCCGCAGCTGGCGCCGCCAGCCGCTGGACCCGGAAGTGGCCGAGGCGACACTGGTGTCCAACAGCAATCCGGCTGACGCGCTCGAGCTGCTTGCCCTGCGCAATGCGCTCGCCCTGCTGCCCGTCGACCAGAAAGAGGCCCTGATCCTCGTCGGTGCGGGTGGGATGGCCTATGAGGAAGCGGCCGAAATCTGCGGCTGTGCCGTCGGTACGATCAAGAGCCGGGTCTCGCGCGCCCGCAAGGCGGTGATCGAGATACTGGAGTCAAATTCCATCGGCTATAATAGTGACTCAGGCATGTCGGCTGACAAAGCCTTTGACGACATCATGAAGCAAGCGGACGAGATCGCCCGTGCGCCGACAAGCTGAGCCCAGCCAAACCTCACAGAATGCGAAGTCAGGATCGCTACGCAAGCGCCTCGTCATGACGCTGGTGGCGGCCCTGACTCCGATCCTGATGCTGTCTGCCATCTCCGCCTATCTGGACGCCACCAAGGGGATGGATGATCGCCGCGCCAACCTGCTGCTGGTCGCCGACGCCTCTCTCGATGGGGTTGAGCAGTCGATCAACGAAGCCACGCTGATGCTGACGCTCTACCGGGATGACCTGGTGCGCAGGCGCTGCAAGAAAGTGTTCAACATCCTCAAGGACCGCATCCTGCCTCTGGCGAATGTGGCCCGCTTTGATACTGAGGGTGTCGCGACCTGTTCGGCCGTATCTGCCCCCGGGTGGTCCCTTCCCGATCCCGAGAATAATGCGCGGCTGAAACGCGGCGAGAAGACGGTTCGTAGCGACACGTATTTCAGCGACCGGAGCGAGGAGTGGCTGTTTGCCATCCTCATTCGCCTTGAAGATGCCGAGGGCGCGTTTGCAGGGTCTGCCGCCCTCGAACTGCGAACCGAGCAGCTGGCATCGCTGACGCACGCCGACGCCCTGCCCGACGGCGTCGAAGTGGCGCTGCTGGACGACCGCGGCGAATCCTTTGGCAGCGAACGGTTTGCGAAGGTCGATCCCGATTGGGTCTCAAGCGTTGCAAACGCGGAATCGGCTGAGCTGTTCGTCCTGACGGGCGAGGATGGCGAGTCGCTCGACGTGGTGATCCAACCCGTGGGCCCGGGCAACGTCTTTGCGGCCATCTCGCGCAAGTCGCCCGGCCTGTGGAGCGACTTCACATTGCGCCCGGTCAGGTCGATCGGCCTGCCGCTGGTCGCCTTCTCAGTGGCCTTGCTGGCGGTCTGGATCGCGATCGATTCCCTCGTCCTGCGCTGGCTGTCGCGGCTGACCCGTACGGTCAGGGTCTATGGCGCCGGTCGCTACCAGTTCAAGGCCGGGGAGACGTTTGACAAGGCACCTGATGAGATCGCCAAGCTCGCGCATGCGATGGACGTGATGGCCAAGGATATTGGCGAACGCGACAAGGACCTCAAACTGGCCATTGCAAGCCGCGATGAGGCCGTTCGCGAGATTCACCACCGCGTGAAAAACAATCTCCAGATCGTGACAAGCTTCCTCAACCTTCAGGGCCGCCAGTTGCGCGACCCCGAAGCCAAGGCGGCGATCGCAGCGGCGCGCCACCGGATCGACGCCCTCGCGATCGTCCACCAGACACTCTACCAGAACGAGCGCCTCGAACAGGTCCGGCTGAAGCCGTTCCTGAGCGGTCTTGTCACGCACCTGTCAGAAGCCCTGGGCATGGACGAATCCCGTGTCGAGATCATCCAGACCTATGCCGACGTGGCGCGCCCGGCGGACGATGCCATCCCCATGGCCCTGTTCATCGTCGAGGCCGTCACGAATGCCATGAAATACGCTTTCGGCCCGGCTGGCGGCCAGATACGCATCTCGCTCGACGTCGACGCGGACGGCACCACCCTGAACATATCTGACAATGGCCGCGGCTTTGATCCATCGACGTCTTCCGAGACCCAGAATGGCGGCGGACTGGGATCGAAGCTGATGACCGCCTTTTCGCGCCAATTGTCTGCCGAACTGACTGTGGATGCGAGCATTGATGGCGGCTGCCGCCTGACCCTGTTCATGCCCCGGGACGCATAGGGGCGGCGCCCAGCCGGCTTCACCTTGCCTGCCTAAAGCCTGGCCTCAATGGAAATGGCGAGGGCGAATTCCTCGCTGGGCGACAGTAGCCTGAGTCCGGCGGCTTCGGGGGCGGGCGCTTCGAAGGCGGCGGTGCAGTGGGAGACTGGCTCGAAACAGAAATAGGGCGCGTCCGTGGGCGTATAGACCACGCAATAATGTGCGCCCCGAACGGACTTGATTTCTATCTGAAGGCCGGAATCCGGCTGGGTGATCGTGGCGGCGCCCCGCCAGCCCGCGTAGCAGTGGTCGAGACATGTTTCCGACACCGGGCGCGCATCGGCAAAACTGGTCGCAGCATCGAGCGATTGGGAGACCAGAGAGCCCTGCCCCATGGGCGGCGCGGCGCTGGCAGCCTCGAACCGGAGCATGGTTTGATTTGTACACGGAAAATACGGGTGGAAGCCGAGCCCGGCGGGCATGGGCCGCGTATCCGTATTCCTGAGCGTCAGCGACAGGGTAATCCCGTTTTCGCCCAACGTGACCTCCTGCAGGCATTCATAGGCCCAAGGCCACCAGCCGGTGCCGCGCAGGCGGAGCAGAAGACGCGCGCCGGTCGCCTCGACGACCTCCCAGGGCTGCAGCCAGCCCTCGCCATGGATAGCGTGCGCATCGCCCTCCCAGTTCTTGCCGAGCTGGTAGCGCTGGCCCTGGTGCATGAACGCGCCGTTGCGGATGCGATTGGAGAAGGGCACGAGCGGGAAACAGGCGGACTCGAGGGCGCTGGCAGCGCCGGACGCAGGCTCCGGCCGCAGCACATCCAGTCCGCCATACGTCGCAGAGACGATCCGTCCGCCACGTGCCGGATCAAGCGCGACGGCATAGCCATGCGACGCGAGCCGCACCACCGGATGCGCGATGTGCACCATGCCTGCCCCTGAATCCGGCCTATTCACCCGGGCAGGTTTCCTTGCTGTCCGCATCCTCGGCGAAACGGACATCGGAAACGGCGATGGTACCGGGTCCGGTCGCACGCAGGCTGAAGGGGGACGTCACGGAGTCCAAGTTCAGTCCGGCGAAACAGCTGAGCGACACGCGAAGCTCGGTCCACTCGCCGGCGGGCGCCTCAGCGGCAGGCAGCGCCTGATAGCTGGCGCAGTCTTCGCCCTCGCAGCGCATGCCGATTTCGACACTGCCGCTGACATCGGATTTCAGGGTCACGGCGAGTTCGATGTCGGCATTGGATTCGCGCATGAAATTGCGTGCCTTGCCGTCGGTGAAATCGATACGGGACTGGCCGTCGCCGAGGGTGAACAGGAGGGCGTCTTCCTGCGCCCGATGATCGACGCGCGATTGCGTGACATTGCCCGACATGGCGGGCGCCCAGTCAGCGACGAAACTGCCCTTTTCGAAGAAGGTGCCATTGGCCCGCGCCGAGACGAGCGCCTCGCTGACGGTCTCGTCCAGTTCCGGCACGTTACCGGGCGCGGCATAGGAGAGGCCGTATCCATAGGCGAACAGGGGATCATAGTCGGCATCGCCGACATTGAGCGGGGTCTGCTCGGCGCGCCGGGGCCAGGAGAAGGAGAGCTTGCCGTGGAAGTCGTAGCGCGGCTGGCCTGCTTCATCGCTGAACAGGACGTCGGCAATGCCCGCACCCTCGCTGCCCGGCAGCCATGCGGCGACGAAGGCATCGGACGCGTTGATCTCGGGGTTCACCCACATCGGGCGGCCCGACAGCAAGACGCTGACGACCGGGATGCCGTCGGCTTTCAGCTTTTGCAGGAGCTTGCGCTCCTTCGAGCCGTCTATGTCATAGGCGAGATGGTCGACATCACCCCGGAATTCCGCATACGGATCCTCACCGAAGACGACGATCGCGACGTCGGGCCGCTCGGTATAACTGCCGTCCACACTATAGGTGACTGCGCTGTCCACCGCCGCGATGCCATCGAGGATGGAATCCCCGTTCGGGAACATGTCATTGTCCATCCCTCCGCCCTGCCAGGTGAGGGTCCAGCCACCGGCCTGTTTGGAGATGCTGTCGGCGCCATTGCCCGCGACGAGCACGTTCGCATCAGGGCGAATGGGCAGGACGCCGTTCTCGTTCTTCAGGAGGACGAGCGATTTCCTGACGGCCTGACGCGCAATTGCGCGGTGTTCGGCTGAGCCGAGGAGGTCTTTGCGGCCAGCCAGTGCGCGCTCGGAGGGACGCTTTTCGTCGAACAGGCCGTAATGGATCTTTGCCCGCAATATGCGGCGCACGGCATCATCGAGCCGCGCCTCGGGGATGATTCCCGATTTCACCTGCGCCAGCGTGTTCTCGTAGAGCCCGCGCCAGCTGTCGGGCGCCATATACATGTCGAGACCCGCCAACAGGGCGGCAGGGCAATCTTCGTTGGTGCAGCCGTCAAGCTGGCCGTGCGCATTCCAGTCGCCGACGACAAAGCCGTTGAAGCCCATCCGGCCTTTCAGCACATCGGTGAGCAGGTAGTGATCGCCGTGGATCTTGGAGCCGTTCCAGCTCGAGAAGGACGCCATCACTGACAGGGCGCCAGCCTTGATGGCGGGCGGGTAGCCGGCTGCGTGCAGGCGCACGAGGTCCGCTTCGGGCAGCACGGCATCGCCCTGGTCCTTGCCGCCGGCCGTCCCGCCATCGGCGAGGAAGTGCTTGGCGGTGGAGATGACATGGCCATCGCCGAGAAAGTCATCAGACCCGAAATGGCCCTGCAGTCCCTCGACGATCTTCGCGGAATAGCTGGCCACGATTTCCGGGTCTTCGCCGAAGCCTTCATAGGAGCGGCCCCAGCGATCGTCGCGCGGCACGGCGACGGTTGGCGCAAAGGTCCAGTCGTGTCCTGTTGTCCTCAGCTCGATGGCGGTCACACGGGCGATCTCTTGCATGAGGTCCGGGTCGCGCATGGCGCCGAGGCCCACATTGTGGGGAAACAACGTGCCGCCGACGACGTTATTGTGGCCGTGCACCGCGTCGATGCCCCAGATGATCGGGATGGCCACTTCGACGCCTTCGGGATCGACCGAGGCCATGTAATAGGCGTCGACATCGGCAACCCATTCATCGACCGTGCCGTAGGGCTTGCCGCCCGGGCCGGAATTGCCGCCGCTCAGGACCGAACCGATACGGTAGCGCTTGACCTCTTCCGGGGTAATCGAACCATTGTCGGCCTGGATGACCTGCCCGACTTTCTGTTCAAGCGTCATCTTCGCCATCAGGTCGTCGATGCGGGCCTCGATGGCCGGGTCGATGAGATCGCTCTGGACAGCAGGCCAGAGCGCGACGCTTGCATCCGGCACCAATGCGGCCGGACTGTCGCCAACGGACGCCGGGCTGACCGTATTACAGCTTGCCAGAGCCAGGGCCGACAGTCCTGTCAGCAACGCTTTTTGCATGTCTTTAGCCATTCGAGTTCCTCCCCAGGACATTCCGGATTGTTCAGCCTGTATCGTCGCCGTCAGTCGTGATCGGGCTTTCAGATAAAGGTTGCGCCAAGAAATGATGGCGGTAACATTTTGGCTAAACGAAAAAGCCGACCTGTTCAACGGGAAACGGACTCAAGGGAGACATCATGACCACACGGATGGCAAAAAAAGCCTTCACCAGCGGTCTGTTCGCCGCGCTTTTTCCCCTCATTCTCCTGATGATGCCCGCCGCATGCGCCCAGACTCCGACGCCGGTTATGATGGCCCCGGCTGCAGCGCCGGCAGAGATTTCCGGCGAACAGGGCGCGGACGGCTTCCCGCTTTTCGCGCAGGGCAAAGCGACGGTGATCCTGGTCGATCCGCATGACGATGCCGGCATCCTGCGTGCAGCCCGGAACCTGCAGGCCGACCTGGAAAAGCGCGGGCCGGCGCGACCGGAGATCGGCACTGCCATCCCGAAGCACGCCACCAACCTGATTGTCATCGGATCACTTGAAAAATCGCGGTGGATCAAGGACCTGCTGGATCGCGGGGCCCTCAGCGACGCGGGCCTGACCGGAGGATGGGAAGCGTTTTCACAGGAGGTTGTGGGCCAACCGTTCGAGGGTGTCGAGCGGGCGCTCGTGATTGCCGGTGCGGACAAGCGTGGCACGATCTTTGGCGTCTACGACCTGGCAGATCGCGCCGGCGTGTCGCCATGGGCCTGGTGGGCCGACGTACCCGTCGAGCGCACCGACGCGCTCTACGTTGCACCGGGACGCCGACTGGAGAAGCCGACAGTCAAGTATCGCGGCATTTTCCTGAACGACGAGAATCCGGCTTTGTATGGCTGGGCCAACGAGACATTCGGCGGCTTCAACCACGCCTTCTACGAACGTGTCTTCGAATTGCTGCTGCGCCAGAAGGCGAATTACCTGTGGCCGGCCATGTGGGGCAAGGCTTTCTACGACGACGATCCGATGAACGCAGTGCTGGCCGACGAATACGGCATTGTCATCGGCACGTCGCACCATGAACCGCTTGGGCGCGCTCATGTCGAATGGGAGCGCTACGGTGAAGGCGACTGGAACTACGTGTCCAACCCGGACCGGTTGCGCAGTTTCTGGCGCGAGGGCGTGGAGCGCATCGGCGACCGGGAGGCCATCGTCACGATCGGCATGCGCGGCGACGGAGACGAGGCGATGACCGAGGGAACCGCCATCGGCCTGCTGGAGACCATCGTTTCGGACCAGCGCGGCATCATTGCGGATGTCACGGGAAAGCCGGCCTCCGAGACTCCGCAAATCTGGGCCCTCTACAAGGAGGTACAGGATTATTACGACCAGGGCATGGACGTGCCCGAGGATGTGACGCTGCTGTTTGCAGACGATAACTGGGGCAATATCCGCCGCCTGCCCGCCCCCGGCCAGGAGCGACCGGGCGGATTCGGCGTCTATTATCATTTCGACTATGTCGGGGACCCCCGGAACTATAAATGGATCAACACGACCCAGATCGAGCGCGTGTGGGAGCAGATGAATCTCGCCGACGCATACGGCGCCAGGGAAATGTGGATCGTGAATGTCGGTGACCTCAAACCGATGGAATTCCCGATCAGCTTCTTTCTCGACATGGCCTGGGACCCGTCGGACTGGCCGCTCGAAAGACTGGGTGACTATCCGAGGATTTGGGCGGCTGAACAGTTCGGGCCGGAACATGCCGCAGAGATCGCCGACCTGATGACTGCTTACACAAAATACAATGCCCGCCGGAAGCCGGAACTGCTGGAGCCGGGCACCTACAGCCTGATCAATTTCGGCGAGGCGGACAGGGTTGTGGCCGACTATAATGTGCTCGCCGACCGGGCGACGGCGCTGAGGGAAAAACTGCCAGAATCGCAGGATGATGCCTACATGCAGCTGGTCTGGTTTCCGATCCACGCGGCGGCAAATCTCAACGAACTTTACATCACCTCAGCCAGGAACCGCCTCTATGCGCAGCAAGGCCGGGCTGCCACGAACACTCTCGCCGATCGCGCCGAACAATTGTTTGAGCGGGATGCCGAACTGACGCGAATCTACCATGAGGACATTGCGGGCGGTAAGTGGAACCACATGATGTCGCAGACACATATCGGCTACACGTACTGGCAGCAGCCAGAGCAGAACAACATGCCCGAACTGGTGCGCATCGACATTCCCGAAGCGGCCCGGCCGGGCGTATCCGTTCCGGGGACGGAGGAGGTTTCGACGGGGCCGGAGACGGCACTCGCGTTGCCGGTTTTCGAGCCCTATGGCCGGACGGAGCTGACGTTTGACGTGTTCAATGGCGGGCGGGCGCCCTTCGCGTTTGATGTCTCGGCGGATCAGGACTGGGTCCGGGTCGACGCGCCTGTGACCTCCGTGGACAGCAAGGCGCCCGTCACGGTGTCGATCAACTGGAACCGCGCGCCGGACGGGCGGGCCTCCGCCACGGTCTGGGTGGTCAGCGGCGAGACCCGCATCCCGGTTATCGTCCCGACGCACAGGTTCGCCGTGCCTGCCGAGGGACAGCCCTTTGTCGAAATGGACGGCATCGTGAGTTTCGCCGCGAGCGACGCGCATGCCGTCAACGACAGCGCGGATATCGCGTGGCGGGCCATTCCCAATCTCGGGCGCACGGCGGACAGTATCACGATGTTCCCGGTGACGGCCGCGCCGCAGGTGCCCGGTTCGGCCGCCTCGCCCAGCCTGGACTATACGGTCTACGTCACCGAGCCCGGTGACTATACCCTCGACGTGACGCTGGCCCCGAGCCTCGACTTTCGCGGCAAGGGCGGCCTGCGATATGCCGTATCCCTGAACGGCGAGGCGCCGCATGTGGTCAACATCAATGCGGACACGTCACAAGCCGCTTGGGAAACATCCGTCGCCGATTATGCCCATGTGCGGCGGACCGAACACGTAATCACGAAAGCTGGCCTGCAGCGCGTGAAGCTCTGGATGGTCGATCCGGGAGTGGTGTTCCAGCATGTCACCCTGGCCCGCAGGCCTGTGCCGGGCTCCTACCTGGGACCGCCATCGAGCGTGAAAGCGGGGGACTAGGCCGGGACTATTCCGCTGCCGGTCCGCCTTCGGCGTACAGGCCGAACACCGCACCGACGAAGCCTCCGGCGACGCGCGTGCTGAGCAGCTTTCCATCCTGGTCCCGGGAAAGTTCGGTCCAGGTCGCGCTGTCATCCAGGCTATAGCTGAAATCATAGGCATCGCCTCGCGCCGCTATACGCAGACCAACCGCTTGCCCTTCCGGCATGTCGATTGTCCGGGAGACGACCTCTTCGCCGATGACAGGAGAATCCGGACCCGACCGGCGGCGCAACCTGACAATCAGTTCGCCCGCATCATCGCGGGTCAGGCCCAGTGCATAGAAATATTCGTCACTCTGCAACACGGTTAGCCCGGCCTCGTCTCCGACAGACTGCGGCGCGAAGACCATGGATGTCGTGGCTACGGCATTCTGGTGCTGCTGGCGGCGGCCCCAGACGGATGGCTGCGCGCCGTCGCCCAGACCTGCCGCACGCGCCGTGATTTTCAATTCGCCATCGGTGAGAGACCACCAGCCTGTCTCCGGAACACGTAGCGTCATCCATTGAAACGGCATCTGATCCGCATCGAACTCTTCGCGCAGAGCGAAATTGCCGGACGTCGGGACGGCGGGCCTCTCGTCCATGACGGGGCCCGGCCGCTCCGTCATGGCGTAGGGCACTTTCGCGTCGCCGCGTGTGATGACCGGCCAGCCGTCTTCCCAATCGACCGGCATCAGGAAGGTTTCACGCCCGGTATTGTAATAGTCACCCTCGTAGGGACGCACCCCCAGGAATGTCGCCCACCACCGCCCTGCCCCGTCCTGCACAAGGTCAGCATGCCCGACCGATGTGATCGGGTCCGGGCGATCTTCGGGCAGATGGCGCTGGGTTAGGATCGGATTGCCGTCGAACGCAACATACGGCCCCGTCACAGAATGCGCGCGCAGCACGACCTGCGAATGGTCAATTGCTGTCCCGCCCTCGGCGGCCCAGAGATAGTACCAGTCGCCTATCCTGTAGATATGCGGCCCCTCAATCCAGATCGGCTTGTCTTCCGGGTGCACGCCGCCATTGATCAGCACAACCGGTTCAGAGATGGACTGGAACGTCTGCGGATCGACTGCACGTATCCAGATCGCGCGATGGCCCTCATAGAGAGAGCCGCCGGGCGGGACGTCATTGTTCATGACATAGACCGTGCCGTCTTCATCGAAGAAGAGCGACGGGTCGATCCCGTCGACCTCCGGCAACCAGACCGGGTCCGACCATGGTCCGGCCGGGTCGGTCGCAGTGACAATGAAGTTGCCGCCGCAATCGACGCAGGTATTGGCGACGTAAAACGTGCCGTCATGGAACTCGATCGTGGGCGCGAAGACGCCGCGCGAGAGGCCGAGGCCGTCGAAGTCGAGCATGCCGGGCCGATCGATCACGTTGCCGATCTGGGTCCAGTTCACCAAGTCGCGGCTGTGCATCACCGGGATACCGGGGAAGTAGGCAAAGGTGGACGTGACGAGATAATAATCGTCGCCGGCGCGCGTGATGCTCGGGTCTGGATAGAAGCCGGTCAGGATCGGATTGAGATAGCCCGACGCGCTGCCGTCGTGATTGTCGAAGACCGCATCGCTGCCCTTATAGTCGAACCATTCGAATCGCGCGACGGAAGCCGCGTTCTCTTGCGCCTGGATACGTGTGCCGGTCCCATCCGCGGGGCCTTGGCCACATCCCCCCAGGCACCAGGCAGCCAGAACGAATCCAATCTTTTTTGCAGAATGCCCCACTGTCATCTTGCCGCTCCCCATCTGTCGAATTTCCGCCGTCTAGCTCCGTGTCAACTCTGGACGCTTTGACTCCGGCGATGATAGCGTTACCATATTCAATGGGACAGCACGGGGTCAATGAAAGAAATCCCGGCCTGAAATCAGGGAGTGTATCATGAGCCAATTTACGCGCAGGGATTGCCTTGCCCTCGCAGCGGGAACTTCAGCCGTGGCCGGACTAAATGGCTGCGCGACGCCCGCCCGGGCCAGCAATACTGACTATGGATCAGGCCCGCCGCTTCACGAGCTTGCGAGTGAAAAGGGCATCCGCTTCGGCTCGGCCATGTCGGCGCAGCAGCTGGACGATTGCCGATATTGCGACATCATGCTGCGCGAGTGCGCCACAATGGTCGCCGAGAATGAGCACAAATGGTACACGATCTACCCGGATCCTGACACGGTGAACTTCGCTCCGGCAGATCGTCTCGTTGCCTTCGCGGTCGAGAACGGGCTGACGATGCGGGGGCACACGCTGTTGTGGCACCGACCGCAATATTCACCGAAATGGGTCAATCAGCTGGAATTTTCGAGCGCATCCGAAACCGCCGATTTCGTCGAGCAGAAGATATCGCTTACTGCCGACCGCCATGAACCGGTGATCTATGCCTGGGACGTCGTGAATGAAGCCATAGACGACCAGACGGGCGCATTCCGCGACACGTCTCTCAGCGCGAAGATGGGAGAGCAATTGATTGATCACGCCTTTCATGTCGCGAAGGCCCACGCGCCCAATGCCCGGCTCACATAAAATGATTTCATGAGTTGGGAGACGACCAGCACCGCGCACCGCGCCGGTGTGCTGCGTTTCCTCGAGCGCCTGAAAACGCGGGGCGTTCCCGTCGACGGCCTCGGCATCCAGAGCCATTCCAATTACGAAATGCCGGATGAATTCACCCGCGACAAGCAGCGCAACTGGATCGCTTTTTGCGACGAGGTCATTGGCATGGGTCTTGAATTATACATTACCGAATTTGACGTGAACGACACACGGCTCAAACCGGACATCGCCTATCGCGACCAGCTCATTGCAAGCTACACGCGGGACTATTTCGGCATGATGCTGGCATATCCGCAGCTCAAGGAAGTGCTCGTCTGGGGCATGGTCGACGACCAGAACTGGCTGCAGACCTTCCTTCCGCGCGCCGACAATGTCCTGAAGCGCCCGACATTGTATGACAAAAACTACAGGGCCAAGGCCATACGCACATCTCTCGCCGACGCATTCAGGGGGGCGGCTCGCCGACAGGCGCTTTAATGCTGGGCGACCGCCTGCTTCAGGCCGGTTTCGGTGCTTCATACTTGTGCACCTGCCGCGAGAAGAGCCTTGCCAAGCTTGTATTTGGATAGTTAGAGGCTTGAGCCTCTAATACTTTAGCATCAAGTGGACAGAATATCAGTGAGCAAGCGCCAACCGATTACAATCAAGGAAGTCGCCGAAGAAGCCGGCGTGTCCCAGATGACCGTGTCACGGGTGCTGAACAAGCAGAAACTCGTCAAGGAGTCGACGCGCCTGCGGGTTGAAGCGGCAATTGCAGCGCTCAATTACCGGCCAAACCTGATGGCGCGCGGCCTCGCCGGCGGCAAGTCAAAACTGATCGGACTGGCCTATTACAACCCGAGTCCAAGCTATCTCAGTGCTCTCCTGGTCAGCGCACTGAAAGAGTGCCGCGATCTCGGGCATCACCTGGTGATTGAAGACCTTTCAGACATCGAAGGCGTGCTCGACAATTCCGTGATCGTCAAACGCCTGAGTTCCATCCGCCTTGACGGCCTGATCCTTGCGCCCCCTCTGAGCAGCAACCTGGTCCTCCTGAAACTGATGCAGGATATGGGTATTCCGGTTGTCGCCCTCAGCTTTCGCGACCCGCAGTCGAACCATTCCAGCGTGGCCTTCGACGATGTCGCCGCTGCCTTCGCAATGACCGAACTGTTGATCGAAAAAGGTCACAAGCGGATCGGTTTCATCCGGGGGCCGCGCGAGCATCCATCATCCCCCCAGCGCCAGGTCGGTTATGAAAAGGCGCTGAAAGCGCACGGCATCCCGATCGACAAGAGCCTGATCTTCGAAGGCGACTTCACGTTCAAATCCGGCATGCAGCTTGCCGACAAGGTGCTGGACGCCAATGCGCCGCCGACGGCCGTCTTCGCCAGCAACGACGACATGGCCGCCGGTCTCATTGCGGGCACCCAACGCCGCGGCGTGAAGATTCCGTCAGAACTTTCGATCGTAGGGTTCGATGACACCGCCATCGCCGCCGCCATCTGGCCGCGCCTGACCACCGTGAAACAGCCCATTGCCGAGATGGCCCAGACCGCAGTCGACATGATTTCCGATATTACCAGTGCCGACTGGAACGGACAGCCTGCGCACGTGACGATCGACACGATCCAGATCGTCGAACGCGAAAGCCTCACGGCACCGAACTGACGTCGGCGATTGTGTTTGGCACGCCCTGCCGGACTTCGGATTAATGACTTGAGCAAACAGAAACGGCAGGCGGGACCGCCTGCCGTTTCCAATTGCCCTCTCGGATATCATGCTAGCTTTGCATGTCCTCGAGTTCCTTGCCCTTCGTCTCGCGCACGGCCCAGACGACAAAGAATATCGAGATGAACGCGAAGGCGGCGTAGACGCCATAGGCGCCCGTGAGCCCGATTGCGGCACTTCCCAGCATCATCGGGAAAGTCCACGTGATCAGGAAGTTCGCGAACCATTGGAAAAAGCCCGCAACCGCAAGCCCGGACCCGCGAATCTGGTTCGGAAACATCTCGCCCAGCGAAACCCACATGACCGGTCCCCAGGAACCGTTGAAGAAGGCGACATAGGCGTTCGCAGCCAAGAGGGCGACCAATCCGATATGGCCCGGCAGCATGACGTGTTCGTCAACCAGGCGTGCCTGCGAAAAGCAGAAGACCAGAATGGCAAGCGTGACGGCCATGCCAATCGAGCCGACAAACAGGAGCGGCTTTCGCCCGACGCGGTCGATGAGCGTCAGCGCCACGATCACGGCAAGAATTGAAACCGCACCGGAAATCACGTTGATCAGCAGGGCGTCACCTTCGGAGAAACCAACCGCCTGCCAGAGCACCGCGCCGTAATAGAACACGACATTGATGCCGACCAGCTGCTGGAAAACGGCCAGGCCGATCCCGATCCAGACGATCGGGCGCAGGAAAGTGCCCTTCGCAAGAACGTCAGAAAGGCGTGGCTTGTGGTGGTCCTGGGCCAGCGATTGCTCGATCTCGCCAACCTGCACCTGGGCACGCCTTGCTCCACCGATGCGAGCAAGCACACTCTCAGCCTTGTCCATGCTGCCCTGCACAACCAGGAAACGCGGGCTTTCCGGAATGAAGAGCAGCGCGACGAGAAAGAAGGTCGCAGGAACAAGCTCGACCCAGAACATCCAGCGCCAGGCATCGAAGCCGAACAACCATTCGTTGAGGGCGGATCCGGCCGCACCGGCAATCAGATAGTTGCTGAGAAAAGCAATGAACAGGCCGCTGATGATGGCAACCTGCTGGATCGAGGCGAGGCGACCACGGATACGCGCCGGGGCGATCTCGGAAATATAAGCCGGAGACATGACGCTGGCGGCGCCCACGGCGAGGCCGCCGATAACCCGGTAAATGACGAACTCGAATGACGTGCCGGAAACTCCAGATCCCCAGGCACTGACAATGAAGAAACATGCCGCGACGATCATCATCGTCCGCCGACCGAACAGGTCTGACAGGCGGCCCGCCAGCGCCGCGCCTGCGGCGCAGCCGAGCAGCATGGACGCCACATTGAACCCTGTACCGACTTCTTCGGAATTGAATGCGACCTGAAGGCCGCTGACCGTTCCATTGATGACGCCACTATCGAAGCCAAACAGGAAGCCTCCGATCGTCGCGACACAGCTAATAAGTAAAACAAAGGCAAAGTCCCCTTCGGACTTGCCGGCAGTAGATATTGTATCGGTCATTTCGCCTCCCCTCGCAGATCAACGGATTTAGCTCCGTCTTATTTTTCAGCTATCGATCCACCCTAAAATGTTAGGGCTATCATTGCAACGCTACCCCAGCCGATCCAAACCTCAAAGCGTTTTCGTTTCAGGCAGGATACCGGGCCGCCGATCATCCGCAAGGCCGGTGGGCCACGGCGCGGGCAGGATGGCGTGCCCGGCCCGGCCCGCCTGAGAGAGTCCGATTCCTTCGGCGTGCCCACCGCGAAACGGAGAAAAACCTGCGCGCGTGTCTTGCCTGACTGCATCCCAGATGTTAGCGGTATCAGTAAGCGCAGTTCAGCGCTGCGCCACTCGAGAAGCGCACTGAGGGAAGAAGTCTGTTGTTTTTGGGAATCGACATCGGCACATCAAGCGTGAAGGCATTGCTGCTGAGCGATGCCGGCATTGTTATCGATACCAGCAGCGCTGATATTCCGATCTCCCGCCCCAAACCCCTCTGGTCCGAGCAGAAGCCTGCCGACTGGTGGACAGCAACCAACATGGCCGTCGCCGGACTCGACGTGAATCAGCGTCACAAGGTCAGGGCCGTCGGCCTGTCCGGCCAGATGCACGGCGCCACATTACTCGATAAATCTTTGACGCCACTGCGGCCGGCCATTCTCTGGAATGACGGGCGTAGCCAGGCGGAAAGTGCCGAGCTTCAGGCAAGGGAGCCCGACTTTATCACCAAGGGCGGCAATCTTGTCATGCCGGGCTTCACGGCCCCCAAGCTCGAATGGGTGCGCCGCCACGAACCCGACATCTTCGCCAAGATCCACAAGGTTCTGCTGCCGAAGGATTATGTCCGCCTGCGCATGACCGGCGAGGTCGCCTCCGACATGTCGGACTCCGCAGGCACGCTGTGGATGGATGTTGCGAACCGGCGCTGGCACGCCCCGCTCCTTGAAGCCTGCGGATTGTCTGAAGACCAGATGCCGACCCTGTACGAAGGCCCGCAAGAAACCGGAATTCTCCGGCAGGAGGCGGCCGAGGCATGGGGCATGGACCGCGTGCCAGTGGTGGCTGGTGGCGGAGACAATGCGGCGGGCGCGGTTGGCGCAGGCGTTGTCGACGAGGGCGATGCGCTCCTGTCGCTCGGGACATCGGGCGTGATTTTCGTTGCCGGGAACAAATTCCGGTCAAACCCCGAATCAGCGGCGCACGCGTTCTGTCACGCCCTGCCGGATCGCTGGCACCTCATGTCTGTCATGTTGAGTGCCGCAAGCTGCCTGGACTGGGCATGCCGCGCAACGGGCACGAAGAACGCCGAAAGCCTTATTGGAATGGCCGAACGGGACGGGACACTCGCGTGTCAGGAGGTATTCCTCCCCTACCTGTCAGGTGAGCGTACGCCGCACAATAATCCCTATGCGAGCGGCGTCCTGTTCGGTCTCACTCACGATAGCGGTCCTGCGCAGATCGCCCAATCCGTGCTGGAAGGCGTTGCCTTTGGCATGGGCGACGGATTCGACGCGCTGCTTGCGTGCGGCACCGACATCCGTTCGATCTCCGTCATCGGCGGCGGCTCCCAGTCGGCCTATTGGGGCCGCATTCTGGCCGCCGTGTTGAAGCGTCCGCTCTTCTACCGAGATGGCGCGGCCAATGGCCCCGCGCTCGGCGCTGCCCGGCTGGCGCGCTACTCGCAGATCCAGATGTCGTTTGAGGACGCTTTCGGCGCCCCGGCAACGACCAATGTGATCGAACCGCACGACGCAGACATCGATCGTCTCGACGCCAAGCGCGAGAAATTTTCACGCCTCTACCAGGCGCTTTCACCCGAATTCACAGGAGTTTCGAATGGCTGATACAAATGCATCCCTGAGCGCAGGTTCGGTATTTGGGGATATCCCGCATATCAAGTTCGAAGGACCGGACACCGAGAACACGCTGGCCTATCGCTACTACAACAAGGACCAGATGGTCCTTGGCAAGCGGATGGAAGACCATTTGCGCCTGGCCGTCTGCTACTGGCATAGCTTCTGCTGGGACGGCTTCGACATCTTTGGTGCCGGAACGTTCGACCGGCCCTGGCACAATGCAGCAAACGACCGGAATGCAGCCGACGCAAAGATGGCTGCCGCCTTCGAGTTCTTCAGCAAGCTGGGCCTGCCCTACTATTGCTTCCATGATGTGGATGTGACGGAAGCCTCCGAAACACCGGACGACCTGTCCAACAACTTCAAGCGGGCCAGTGACAATCTCGCCGCCTACCAGCAGGAGACCGGCACGAAGCTGCTCTGGGGCACCGCGAACCTGTTCAGCCATCCGCGCTATGCGGCCGGCGGCCTGACGAACCCCGATCCGGAGGTCGCCGCCTGCGCGATCCGCCAGATCCGTGAATGCCTTGAGGCCACGCACCGGCTTGGCGGCGAAAATTATGTCCTTTGGGGCGGTCGCGAAGGCTACGATTCTCTCCTGAACACGGACCTCACGCGCGAACTGGAAAATTTCGGCCGCTTCCTCTCGATGGTCGTCGAGCACAAGCACAAGATCGGCTTCAAGGGCAAAATCCTGATCGAGCCCAAGCCGCACGAACCGATGTACCATCAGTACGATTTCGACACGGCCACGATCTACGGATTCCTGTCGCGATTTGGCCTCCTCGGTGAAGTCCACGTCAATATCGAGCCGAACCATGCCACCTTGTCAGGGCACAGTTTCGCCCATGAAGTTGCGACGGCCGTGTCACTTGGCATGATGGGCTCAATCGACATCAATAGCGGCAACTACCAGAATGGTTGGGACACCGACCAGTTCAATCTCGACATCCGCGACATTACGCTGGCGCTCATCGAACTGTTGCCATCCGGCGGCCTGGACACCGGTGGGTTCAATTTCGACGCCAAGGTCCGTCGCCAGAGCAGCGAGCCTGTCGACCTGTTCTATGGTCATATCGGCGGCGTCGACGCACTGGCGCGTGCGCTGCTCAGTGCCGCCGACATTATCGAGCGTGGCCAGATCAGCGCGAAGAAACACGAGCGCTATGCCGGATGGGACTCCGCCCTCGGCAAGGAAATGCTCTCCGACCAGGCTTCCCTGGAATCGATCGCAGATCACGCGGCGGCCGCCGGCCTGAACGGACGGCACACGTCCGGGCACCAGGAATATCTTGAGAACCTCGTCACACGCAGCCTGAAATAGGACGCACACAATGCAATTCTTCGTCGATACAGCCGATCTTGACGACATCGCAGAACTCAATGCGCTGGGCCTGGTGGACGGCGTAACGACCAATCCCAGCCTGATCAAAAAGGCGGGCCGGGATTTCAAGGACGTCATCGCCGAGATATGCGCCGTCGTGTCGGGACCGGTCAGCGCCGAGGTTATCGCTGTCGATGTCGACGGCATGCTGCAGCAGGGGCGGACACTGGCCGCGATTGCGCCGAACGTGGTGGTCAAACTGCCGCTGACGCTCGCCGGCCTGCAAGCCTGCAAGACGCTTTCCGGCGAAGGAATCCTGACCAATGTCACGCTTTGCTTTTCGGCAAACCAGGCACTGCTCGCCGCCAAGGCCGGGGCCACCTATATCTCGCCGTTCATCGGACGCCTCGACGATATCCATATCGACGGACTGGAACTCATCCGCGAGATCCGGACCATCTATGACAATTACATGTTCGAGACCATGATCCTGGCCGCCTCAATCCGCGGCCCCCTTCATGTGAAGGAATGCGCGCTGATCGGTGCAGACGTCATCACGGCGCCGCCTGCCGTCATCAGTGGGCTGGCCAGCCATGTCCTCACCAGCAATGGCCTCAGCACATTCATGGCCGATGCCAAGTCGGCGGGCATCACGATCTAGGACGGCAAGTTCACATCGCTGCATTCCAGTATCCTCCTGGACCTGCAGCCAACTTGGCCACCCGACGCAACACGTCGGGTGGCCCATTTGACAAAGGGAGTTCGCCGCGATGGCATTCAAGCCCGGAATATTCGCCCTCCTGGCCGTTTCTGCGGCGCTTGCCGCACCGGCATTTGCCGCGCCCACGCTGAACGGGCCGATAGCCGACTCGGCCGTGCTGCAGAGAGGCACCGCAATCCCGCTGAGGGGACAGGCGGCACCGGGGTCGGCTGTGACCATCAGCGTCGCGGCCACCGAGGTGTCGACCAGCGCCGACGCAACGGGCACGTGGCAGGCCACGCTTCCCGCAATGCCCACCGGTGGCCCTTATCGCCTCACAGTTCGGGATTCCGAGGGCACATCCACATTCCAGGACATCCTGATCGGCGATGTCATCCTGTGCTCCGGGCAATCCAATATGGAATACCCCGTCTATCGGGCCCTCAATCCGGACAGGGCGATTGCCGATTCCGACAATTCCCGCATCCGTCTACTGAGCATTCCCCATGTGGCGAATATTGACCCACAGGACACGTTGCCTGCTGGCGCGGAATGGGTAGTGGCCGGGCCGGATACTGTAAGGGATTTTTCAGCGATCTGCTATTTCACCGGACAAGTGGTTCAGAAGAAGAATGACGTTCCGGTCGGCCTGATCGACTCGTCCTGGGGCGGTTCGCAGATCGAGGCATGGCTTTCTGCAGATGACCTTCGCAGCGTCGGCGACTTCACGGAACAACTCTCCCAGCTCGAACTCTTTGCGCGCGATCCCCGGGCCGCGATGGCAGCGTATGGCAAGCACTGGGAGGCCTGGTGGCAGAGCGTCGACCAGGGTCATGCCCCATGGATGGGCGACGCGACAGGACCAGGCTGGAAAGCAGCCCCCGATGTCATGGACGACTGGAAAACCTATGGCGATCCCGAAGCCGAGGCTCACCTCGGCCGGGTCTGGTTCGGCAAGACATTCTCGCTGTCCGCCAAACAGGCCAGCATGGATGGATCGCTCTCGCTTGGCCTGTTTGACGATACGGATGCGACCTGGCTCAACGGCCATTTTCTCGGATCCACGTCCAGCTGGACTGACGCAAGAACCTATGACGTCCCCGCAAAATTCCTGAAGCCGGGCAAGAACACCATCATCATCAATGTCCTCAATACATATGGCAAGGGCGGCATGCTTGGGCCCAATGACGCCGTTGCGTTGAGCCTGTCGTCGGGCGAGTCGCTCCCGCTGGGCGCGGACTGGACCTACCGGGTTGTCAGCGAGGACACGCCGGGCGGTCCACAGCTGCCATGGGAGACAGTCAGCGGATATACGACCATTCACAACGCGATGATCTCGCCCCTCACAGGCTTTCCGCTATATGCCGCCATCTGGTACCAGGGCGAAAGCAACGCAGACCGAGGTGCGCAGTACCAGCCCCTGCTCGAACGGCTTGTCAAAAGCTGGAGAGCCCATTTCGGCGCGGATCTTCCGGTCGTGATTGTCCAGCTGCCCGGCTATGACGGCATGCCGGACAGGCCGGGACCTTCAGGCTGGTCCGATATACGCGAAGCCCAGCGACGCGTTGCGGTGAATGATCCGAAAACCGGGCTGGCCGTGACAATCGACGCCGGCGACCGGACCGACATCCATCCGCCCAACAAGCAGCTGGTCGTCCAGCGCATCCTGCCTGTCCTCGCCATCCTGACGGGACAAGGGGACGGCGTCGAGGACGGCATCGTGCCCCTTCGCGCTGTCCGGGACGGAGGCCGCATCTCGCTGGAAATGCCGACCGGCCATCTGAAGACGATTGGTTCTGCGAGGCCCATCGCGTTCGAAATCTGCGGCGAGTCCGGCGCCTGTGAATGGGCAGACGCGACCCTGGACGGCGCCATGATCGACCTTGGTGTGCCCTCGCAGGCGACCCCGTCGGAAGTCCGCTACTGTTGGGGCGATGCACCAATCTGCAACCTGTTCTCCGGCGACGATGTCCCTGTCAGTCCCTTCAGGATGGGATTGGAGTAAGCGGCCAACAGGGTTCGGCGATCGTCGGGACAGCCGCCCGACGGTTCTTGATCGACTTGCCCCTGCGTCACCACCCGACTCGCGTTTCTCACGAGACCCTGCACCGTTGACGAAACGCTGTCGGACCTGTCCACTTGCGTGAGGCACACATTCAATTCGTGTCCATGTTCAATGAATTCAAGACGGTGGCCCCCGACATGACCTCATCCCGTTCTCTCGCGCCCCTGCCGGCGCAGCCAGGCCACACGCCCTGGCCGACGTCGGACTGGCCGGAAGCGCCCCCGTCTGGCGAAGTCGATTCAGCCAACCTGAACAGACTGCTGGACCTCGCCTTCAGCGATCCTGCCCCGGAGGTGATGGGCGAGACCCACGCCTTCCTTGCGGTGTATCAGGGCCGTATTGTCAGCGAGCGCTATTGGCGCGACTATACGGCCAGCGACACGTATCCGTCCTGGTCTGAAGCCAAGAGCATCACCCACGCCCTTGTCGGCATTCTCACGCGGGAAGGCCTGATCGACGTGCACGCGCCCGCCGATGTGCCGGAATGGCAGGGGGCCGACGACCCGCGCCGCCACATCACGCTCGACCAGTTGCTGCGCATGTCGAGCGGCCTGAAATTCGCCGAAGACTATGTCGATGCCGGCGTATCCGACGTGATCGAAATGCTGTTCGGCGGCGGCAAGGATGACGTGGCCGGTTTCGCCGCGAATTTTCCGCTCGTGCACGAACCTGACAGCTCCTGGAGCTATGCCAGCGGCACGACCAATATCGTCGCCCGCTGCGCCACCCGCGCACTTGGCAGGTCAGGAGACGCCTTCCGGTCGTGGATGTTCCGTGAATTGTTCGGGCCGATCGGCGTTCAATCGGCGCAACCGAAATTTGACGCGCAGGGCACCTTCATCGGCTCCTCCTTCTGCTATGCGACCGCGCGCGATTTCGCCCGCTTCGGCCTGCTCTACATGCGCGACGGTGTCTGGGACGGCCAGCGTATCCTGCCCGAAGGCTGGGTCGACTATGCCCGCACGCCGACAAACACCCCGCCCACCGAACCGCTCGGCTACGGTGCCCACTGGTGGCTCGGCCTATGCGGCCCCGGCAGCTTCTCGGCCAATGGCTATCAGGGCCAGTACACCGTGCTCGTGCCGGAGCTCGACCTGATCCTCGTCCGCCACGGCAATTCGATGGATGAACAGGGCGATGAGGTCAGGCGCTGGCTGGCAAAGGTTGCCGGCTGTTTCCGCTAGGCTCGTTTCACGACCGGCCTACCGCCATGTCCCGCGACACCTTGTCGGCAATCATGATGGTCGGCGTATTCGTGTTTCCCGACACGATTGTCGGCATCACCGACGCATCAATCACGCGCAGCCCGGCGACGCCATGGACTTTCAGGTTCTTGTCCACCACGGCCAGCGGGTCATCGGCCCGCCCCATCCGCGCTGTTCCGACCGGATGGAAGATCGTCGTGCCGATATCGCCGGCCGCCTTCGCAAGCGACACATCATCATCCCCAACGCCCGATCCCGGCAACATCTCCTCCGGTTGGAACGGTGCCAGCGCAGCCTGCGCCATCAGGCGCCGGGTCATCCGAATGGCATCCGCCGCCACAGCCCGGTCCTGTTCGGTGGCAAGATAATTCGGATTGATAAGGGGCTTTGCATCCAGCGCCGCCGATTCGATCCTGACCTCACCGCGCGACGTGGGCCGCAGGTTGCAGGCGCTCGCGGTGATTGCCGGAAACCGGTGAAGTGGGTCGCCGAACTTGTCGAGCGACAGCGGCTGGATATGAAACTCCAGGTTGGCCCTTTCCTGCCCGGCGTCCGACCGCGCAAAGATGCCCAGTTGCGAGGGGGCCATTGTCAGCGCCCCGCGCCGCCGCACGGCGTAGTCCAGCCCCATGCCTATTCGGCCAAGCAGGGAATGATAGGTCTCGTTCAGTGTCCGCGTGCCCGACACGCGAAAGATCGCGCGCTGCTGCAAATGGTCCTGCAGGTTCCGGCCGACGCCCTGCCGCTCAATCACCGGCGCAATGCCCGCCGCCTTCAGCCAGTCCGCAGGTCCGATCCCAGAGCGATGCAGGACCTGCACCGATCCGACCGCCCCGGCGCAGAGGATAATTTCCCCCTTGGCCGTCGCCGATCGTCGCTGTCCATCCCGCACGTACGCGACGCCCCTAGCCCGCCCATCCTCGATAACAAGGCGGTCCACGAGGCAACCGGTTTCGACCCGCAGGTTGCTGCGCCCAGACGCCGGCTTCAGGAAGCCCCGCGCCGCCGACCAGCGCAGGCCCCGCTTCTGGTTGACGTGGAAATAGCCGACGCCCTCATTATCGCCGGTGTTAAAATCCTCCGTTGCCGGAACGCCTAACTCGCAGGCTGCCTCGCTGACGGCATCGAGAATGTCCCAGCGCACGCGTGGGTACTCGACGCGCCACTCGCCACCCGCTCCATGGTGTTCGGTCTCGCCCAGGAAATGATCCTCAATCCGCTTGAACACCGGCAAGACATCCGACCAGCCCCACCCCGGCAAGCCGAGATCACGCCAATGGTCATAGTCCGCCGACTGCCCGCGCATGGAAATCATCGCGTTGATGGCCGACGAGCCGCCGAGCACCTTGCCTCTCGGATAGGACAGCTTGCGTCCGTTCAGTCCGTCCTGCGCAACCGTCTCGAACATCCAGTCCGATCGCGGATTCCCGATGGCGAAGAGGTAGCCGACCGGAATATGGAACCACATCCAGTTGTCGCGCCCGCCCGCTTCGAGCACGAGCACACGCTTTCCCGGATCGGCTGACAGCCGGTTGGCGACCACGCATCCTGCGGAACCGGCACCGACAACAATATAGTCGTATTCGCCATCGATCGGGTCTTCAGCAGGCAATGGGACGGTCCTTTTGGCTCCGCACCTGACTACAGGACGCGTCGTCGCCGCGCCAGTCGCAAGCCTTGCCCTAGCTTGCGATCCGTCCGGCAAATCGCGCATCGGCCCGCATGCGGTTCAGTACCACGCCGATGACGTACCCGCCGCGGCTCTCGATGGCGAGCTGGGCGTTTGCAACTTCCTCGGCACCGGTCGATTCAGCCTGCACGACCAGTACGACGCCGTCGGCTTCACGCGCCACATCCAGTGCTGCGTCCGACCGGTCCAGCGCCGGCGCATCGATGATGATCCAGTCGGTCGACCGGCGCAGCGCCTGCCACCAGCCAGACTGAGAGCGCAGGCGCACCACCTGGCCACGCGCCAGTCGCTCCGTGCGGAACCGCGTCACCAGCAGCCGCGTCCCGGTCACGGGGTGCGCCGTCAACAGTTTTGCAATCCCACCCTGTGTCGCGGGCATCAATTCATACATTGGCGCACATCCGAGTGACGCATCATACGCCCGGCCGGGGCGCGCCACGCCGCTCGCAAAGCTCGCATCAAACGCATCATATGCCTCATTCTTCGCCAGCGCGAGATCGACCAGCCAGGCCGTCCGTTCCGCATGTTCGGCCGCCATCAGGGCGAACGAGGCGGCCATGCTGCTCGTGCCCTCGCCGCTGCGCGCCGCGACAAACATCACGGTGCGGGCGCCCTGCTGCGGCCTCAGGCGCGATGCGACGCTCCATAGCGTCGCCAGATCCGGTCGCAGGTCGCGCATCCCTGGTCAGACCTCCCCGACAGTCGCCAGCACGGGCAGGTCCAGCGTTCGCTCGACCGAGCGCCGCGTGGCAAAGCCGGTACGGGTGAAGGCCTTCAGCAGCCCGGCAACAATCGCCGTGAAGCAGGCCAGCACGAAGGCCAGGACCGCCACAATCGACCGCATCGCGGTTGGCCTCACCGGCACACTGGCGGGCTCAAGTACGCGGATGCCGTCGAAACGGCTCACGCTGGTGTCCAAATCCTGCCTCACCTCTGACATCAGGTCGCGTTCCAGCAAGTCCCGCTGGCGCATCAATTCCTTGTAGCGTGGCGTGAGGCTGGTGAGGCGCGACTGACGCGCTTCAAATCCGGCGATCTGCCGCGCCAGTGCGGCCTGCTGGTCTTTCAGCGACGCCGCTTCTGCCTGCAGGTCGCCGATAACCGACAACATCTGCTCATAGCGCGGGTTCGGCCCCATCCGCACCGTGCCGACCGGACCGTCCAGCGTGTCAATGAAGGTTTCGGCCCGGGCAATACGCCGGTCCATGTCCTGAACCACAGAAGACCCCGGCAAATGGTTGACCAGAAGGGCTTCGCGTTCGAGCTTCATGTCGATCAGAGCCTGCTCGGTCGAGTCCTCGACGAAGAGGCGTTGTTGCGGGCGGATCGCCCTGATCTGCCCGCGATAGGCACCAAGCTGGCTCTCGACCTGCTGAAGACGTGAATCGGTTTCCAGCAGGTCTTCACTCGCTGCCTGGTAGAGCGCCTGAACGGTATCGCGCTCTGCTTCAAAATTGCTGATGCCCTGCGCCTCAAGGAAGCCGCCGACTGCGGCTTCAGATTCCAGCAACCGCGTTTCCAATTTCGTCCTGTCGACCGGCGACCGGGTGGCTTGCGGCTGCGCCAGCACTTGCGTGCGGTAGGCGAGATAGGCTCCGACAAGCGCATTGAGGACTTCTGCAGCTGTTTCCGCATCGCCGTTCCGGTAACTCGCGGTAATCACGGGCGCTCTTGCTGCCGCCCGGACGTTGAAGTCACGCTCCATCGCGTCGGCGCTCATCTGGCGACACTCTGCGGCGAGGCGTCGGAGCCCTTCGGCATCGCCCCGCACGGCGCGGCTCCGGGCCTCACAGCTCTGGTTGAGCGCAGGATACAGGCGCGACAGCGGAAACCGGTCGAGCACTCGGGCCGCGACCAACGGACTGCGCAGGAATTCCAGCTCGGGCTGGACAAGGTCGTCATGACTGGCGCCGCCGATCGATGATACGATCAGGCGCGAGCGCGATTCATACTGGTCTGGTCGTGACAGGGCCGCCGCAAGGCCGAGTGCAAACACCGGCACGAACACCAGCAGCATCAGCCACTTTGCCCGCCAGAACTGCACAATCAGGTCAGCCGCCCCAAGCCGTGGCCGCGACGCGGGTGTCCGCGCCAAGCCATCGTCCGCCGGATCTCGATTGGGGGCCTCGTTCAAAGGCATGTCGGTTGCGGCTCCTCACAGCGCGTGAGGAATCAAACTCGCACGCCGCCGTTTGATATTTCATTAAGCTTAACGACGGCGCCCGGACAGGAGCATCAGCATCCGGGTGAGCCGCGAAAGCCTAGTTCATCAGTTTGAGCCACTCGCGGGCTGACTGGAGGGCCTGCTTGACCTCGTCGGATGACATCATGTCGGCCAGTTCGGCGCGCTGGATCTTGGCATCTTCCATCCCGCGCAGGGCGGCGAGGTTGAACCATTTGTGCGCGGCAATCATGTCGACTTCCACGTTGAGGCCGGTCGAATAGACCAGGCCGGCCTGGTAAAGCTCCTCGGGAGCCGAATCCGGTCCGAGCATTGAAGCGAGGTCTATAGCGTAATCTGCAAAGGGCATTGTCTTGTTCCTGTTTCACCTTGCCGCCGCATCGCCGGGATCATTCCCGTGTCCTGCCTTGGCAACCACCACCCGCCTTGTCCGGCGATGTGTAGAGAGTGCCGTCAGAGATTTGCGTTATAGTTAACGCCAGGGCGCCCAAAGAGGCAGAGTGTTACCGTTCAAAGGCACCTCGTTAACCCTACCCCCGCACGGGCCTCTGACAGCCGCAAAAGCCATTTTTACTTTCCGCTCTCGCGACTATCTGGCAAACCGAACCCATGACCGAATATTTCAAACCGATCCCGTATGCCCTCTGGCGCGAAGACAAGGCCGCTTTTGCCGAAGCGCTGGGAAACTCGTTCCGTGAGACCGGCTTTGCCGTCATCGCCGGCCATCCCGTCGACCAAAGCGTCATTGACGACAACCTGCGCGCCACGAAGGCCTTCTTCGCCATGCCGGATATCGCAAAGCTCGCCTATGACGGCAGGTCGGGCGGCGGCCAGCGCGGCTACACCGCTTTTGCCACCGAGAATGCAAAGGGCGCCGCCAAGGCAGACCTCAAGGAATTCTGGCACACCGGTCGCCTCCTGCCACCGAAATCGCCTTACCGCGAAACCATGGCCGACACGCCCAGCGTTGGCGAGATACCGGATTTTGACCGCGCCACCCGCGCCCTCTTCGATGCGCTCGACGAGATGGGCCGCGACCTGCTGCGCGCGATAGCGCTTCATCTGGGTCTCGACGAGCTCTGGTTTGAAGACCGCGTGGATATGGGCAATTCCATCCTCCGCCTGCTCCACTACCCGCCACAGGAAAATCCACCGCCGGAAGGCACGGTCCGCGCCGGCGCGCATGAAGACATCAATGTCATCACGCTCCTGCTCGGGGCCGAAGAAGCCGGCCTCGAGGTCAAGCACCGCTCCGGCGAATGGCTCGCGGTCAACCCGCCGCCCGGTGCCCTCGTCATCAATTGCGGTGACATGCTCCAGCGTCTCACGGCTGGCGTCCTGCCGTCGACCACGCACCGCGTGGTCAACCCGTCGCCCGAGCGCGCGAAATTTCCGCGCTACTCGACGCCCTTCTTCCTGCACTTCAACCAGGACGTCGTCATCGAGGCCCTGCCTCAATGCGTCGCCGAAGGCGGCACGCCCCAGCCCCCGATCACCGCGCAGGACTATCTCATGGAACGCCTCCGCGAGATCGGCCTCGTGAAGGCCTAGCCCAACGGCACCCCTTGCTTCGCCGCGCCATTGCGCCTGAATAGGCGTTACAGCTCAACAGAAGCTGACGGCCTGGCAGGAGGAACGCATGTTCAACAATACGGAATGGCTCGCACAGGTGCGCGAGGATATCATCGATCCCGAACGTGAGATCGTCGATCCGCACCACCACCTCTGGCCCAGGCCCCATCTCAGCTACGACCTCGAGGAACTCTGGTCCGACACGGAAGACGGCCATAACGTGGTCCAGACCGTGTTCATGGAATGCGGCTCATCCTACCGCAAGGATGGCCCGGAGCATTTGCGCCCCATCGGCGAGACCGAGTTCGTCGCCGCTGCTGCCGTGAGATCCGCTGCCGACCCCGACAAGGCGACCATCGCCGGCATCATCGGCCATGCTGACCTGCGCCTCTCCAACTTGGATGAGGTTCTCGACGCCCACGTCGCGGCCGCCAACGGCCTGTTCCGTGGCATTCGTCATGCCGGATCATTCGACCCCCACAAGGACATCTTTTCCATCCCCGGCCGCGCGCCGGAGGGGCTCTACTTCGACACTGACTTCCGCCGCGGCGTCGCGCGCCTTGGCCAGCGCAACTTCACCTATGACACCTGGAACTATCACCACCAGATTCTCGATTTCGCCGATCTTGCCAGCGCGGTGCCAGACACGACAATGGTGCTCGATCATTTCGGCACGCCTATCGGCGTCGGCCCCTATGCCGACAAGCGCGAAGACATTTTCGCCAAATGGAAAGATGACATTGCCGCCGTCGCCGAGCGCCCGAACGTATTCGCCAAGATTGGCGGCCTCGCCATGCCCGACAATGGCTTCGGCTGGAACACGCGCGCCACGCCGCCCACATCCGACGAATTCGTCGAGGCCCAGGCGCGCTACTACCACCACGCCATCAAATGCTTCGGCCCCGAGCGCTGCATGTTCGAGAGCAACTTCCCGGTCGACCGGCTGTCGATCAGCTATCATGTTCTGTGGAACGGACTGAAGAAGATCGCCGCCGATTATCCAGAGGCGGACCAGGCCGCGATGTTCAGCGGCACGGCGCGTAAGGTCTATCGGCTCGAAGCCTGAAGCCAGTCGGCGGCCCCATCGCCTGCCGCCTTGCCCGTCGCCAGGCAGGCCGTAATCAGGTAGCCGCCCGTCGGCGCGTCCCAGTCGATCATCTCCCCGGCGCAGAATACGCCCGGCAGGTCGCGCAGCATCAGCCGGTCGTCCAGCGCATCCCACGCCACGCCGCCTGTCGTCGAGATCGCCTCGTCCAGCGGCGCGGTGCCGGTAATCCTGATCGGCACGGCCTTGATCAGCTTTGCCAGCGCCGCCGGGTCAGCCGGCAGCGGCCCGCCCGCTGCCTCATGCAACAGCGCCAGCTTCACGCCGGACAGATTGACGCTCTTGCGCAAATGATTGGCCATGGACTGCTTGCCGCGCGGCCGGGCGAGTTTCGCAGCAATCGTATCCTCATCCATGTCCGGCAGCAGGTCCACGAACAGCGTCGCCTTTCCGTCCCGCGCCAAGGCGTCGACGAGCGCCGCCGACAGCGTATAGATGCCGCCGCTCTCGATCCCGCGCTCTGTAATCACGAACTCGGAGCGCGTCTCCTGGCGCCCGTGCATACCATCCGTCCACAACCGCACGGACTTCACCGGGTCGCCCGGGAACTTTTGCTTCAGGTGATCGGACCAGTCCACAAGGAATCCGCAATTCGACGGCCCGAACGGCGCCGTCGCCACGCCCTTGTCCGCCAGCAGGGGCGCCCACGCCCCGTCAGACCCAAGACGTTTCCAGCTCGCCCCGCCCAGTGCCAGAACGGTCGCATCGGGCTTTACTGACACAGCGCCACCCGGCGTGTCGAATATGATTGCCCCTGTCTCATCCCATCCCTGCCAGCGATGGCGCGGATGCAGTACGGCACCCGCCTCCTGCAACCGGACAAGCCAGGCCCGCAGCAAAGGGGAGGCTTTCATCATCTCAGGGAACACGCGCCCCGTCGGCCCGGTATGTGCAGGTATACCAAGCCCGTTCATCCACTCCGTAATTTCGTGTGGCCCGAACGCCTTGACCATCTCTGCCAACCGGGCATCCCCGCGATAGCGCGACAGGAAAACGTCCGCATCTTCGGCATGGCTGATATTCAGCCCGCTCTTGCCGGCCATCAGGAACTTCCGCCCGAAACTCGGCATCGCGTCATAGATGTCGACGCCAATACCGCGTGCGGTCAGCGCCTCGGCGGCCATCAGGCCAGCCGGTCCCGCGCCAATGACAGCGGCGCGCACCTAGATCAAACCGGCGAGGGGCGAACTCGGGTCGGCATACATTTTCTTCGGCATGCGCCCGGCAAGATAGGCCTCGCGCCCGGCGATCACCGCATGTTTCATCGCGCTCGCCATCAGGATCGGATCCTTCGCCGCCGCAATCGCCGTGTTCATCAGCACGCCGTCACAGCCCAGCTCCATGGCAATCGCCGCATCCGAGGCCGTGCCGACACCCGCATCGACGATCACTGGCACGCGGGTCTGTTCCACAATCAGGCGGATGTTCACCGGGTTCATGATGCCGAGGCCCGAGCCGATCAGGCTGCCGAGCGGCATGATCGCACAACACCCGGCGTCTTCCAGCATCCTGGCGTAGACCGGATCGTCCGAGCAGTAGACCATCACCTCGAACCCGTCCGCGATCAGCGCCTTGGCGGCCTCCAGCGTCTCCGGCATGTTCGGATAGAGCGTCTTCTGGTCGGCCAGAACTTCCAGCTTCACCAGGTTCCAGCCGCCAGCCTCGCGGGCCAGCCGCAGGGTGCGCACGGCCTCGTCAGCCGTGTAGCAGCCTGCCGTGTTGGGCAGGTAGGTGAACTCGTCCGGCTTGACGAAATCTGTCAGTATTTCCTGGCTCGGGTCCGACAGGTTCACGCGGCGCAGCGCCACGGTGACGATCTCGGCGCCCGCCGCGCGCGCCGCATCGGCGTTCTGCTGGTAATTGGCATATTTTCCGGTCCCGACAATCAGGCGAGATGCGTAGGATTTTCCGGCAATGGTCAGGGGTGTATCAGTCATGTCTGCTGATCTGGCCGCGTTGACCCCGCCCGTCAACTCCTCGCCCCGTCAACCGCCCCCGACGAACTGTACAAGTTCCAGCCGGTCGCCCTCTTCCAGCACGGTAAAGGCATGTTCCGACTTCGGCACGATCTCCAGATTGCGCTCCACCGCGATGCCGCGCGGGTCGCGCCCGGTGGCCGCAGACAGCTCTTCCAGCAGCATCGACAGGGTCGTGCCTGGGTTAACCTGCCGTGTCTCACCATTCAGGGTGATCTGCATGTCTACTGCCTCCGGTTCAAAGCCCCCTTGCCTTGCCGGGCGTTCCAGAGCAAGACGGGGCCCATGTCAAAACCGATATATGTTCTCGGTGGGCCAAACCTCAACCTGCTCGGTACGCGCGAGCCGGAGATTTACGGCTACGAAACACTCGAAGATATCCATACCCGCCTGCGCAGCCTGGCTGGCGGCGTGCCCCTTGAGGCGCGCCAGACCAATCATGAGGGCGAACTGGTGGACTGGGTGCAGGAAGCCTCTCGCGATGGCTCTGTCCTCATCCTCAATGCCGCTGCCTTCACACATACATCTGTGGCCTTGCATGACGCCCTCAGGGCCTGCAAGGTGCCGGTTATCGAAGTGCACCTGTCCAACCCGGCGGCGCGCGAAGCCTTCCGCCAAGTGAATTACGTTGCGCCTGTCGCAAAAGCTACGATTGCGGGCCTCGGCGCCTACGGTTATGAGCTTGCGCTTCTGGCAGCCAAGTCCCTGACGGGCCAAGGAGATATTTAGCGTCCCATGAGCACTGCAAAGACAAAACTCGACACCGGCCTGGTCCGGGAACTGGCCGCGATCCTGCGGGAAGCGGACCTCGGCGAAGTGGAAATCGAGCATGATGGCCTGAGAATCCGGGTCAGCAAGCCGGCTGCACCTGTGATGCAAAGCGCCGTCATGGCCGCGCCGGTCGCTTCCGCCCCAGCCGCCGCTGCTGCTACCCCTGCCGCTGCAGGCGCGCCAGCCGCACCTGCCGTGTCGGACAATGCCATCAAGTCGCCCATGGTCGGCACCGTCTACCTCTCGCCTGAACCCGGCGCCAAACAGTTCTTCAATATCGGTGACAAGGTCAAAAAGGGCGACACGCTGATGCTGGTCGAAGCCATGAAAACCTTCAATCCGGTCGAAGCCGACCGGGCCGGCACCCTGACTGCCCTCTACGTCACCGACTCGCAGCCGGTGGAATTTGGCGAACCGCTGGCCCTGATTGAATAGCATGGCCGAGCAACGCATGATCAAGAAGGTCCTGATCGCCAATCGCGGCGAGATTGCCCTGCGAATTCACCGCGCCTGCAAGGAAATGGGCCTGATGACGGTTGTGGTTCACTCCACGGCCGACCGGGACGCCATGGCTGTCCGCCTCGCCGACGAAAGCGTCTGCATCGGTCCGCCGCCCTCGTCGGAAAGCTATCTCAAGAAATCCCAGATTCTCGCGGCGGCCGAAATCACCGGCGCCGACGCTATCCACCCCGGCTACGGCTTCCTGTCGGAAAACGCCCAGTTCGCTGAAATGGTCGAGGCCCACGGTCTGGCCTTCATCGGCCCCACGGCCGAGCATATCCGCATCATGGGCGACAAGATTGCCGCCAAGGTGGCGATGATCGAAGCCGGTGTGCCTTGTGTGCCCGGCTCAGAGGGCGCGTTGACCTCGATCGCCGAAGCCAAGAAGGCCGCCAAGAAGATCGGCTTCCCGGTCCTCGTGAAGGCCTCTGCCGGTGGCGGTGGTCGCGGCATGAAGCTGGCCAGAACCGAGGCCGACCTCGAAAATGCAGTAAAAACCGCCAAGACCGAGGCCAAGGCCGCGTTCGGCGACGACGCCGTCTATCTCGAGAAATACCTTGAGGGCCCGCGCCATATCGAGGTCCAGATCATTGCCGACACGCATGGCAACGTGGCGCATCTCTGGGAGCGCGACTGCTCGCTCCAGCGCCGCAACCAGAAAGTCTTCGAGGAAGCCCCGTCGCCCGCCCTCAACCAGGCCCAGCGCGAGGAAATCGGCGGCATCTGCGCCCGGGCCATGGAAAAGCTCGGCTATCGCGGTGCCGGCACGATCGAATTCCTCTATGAAGACGGCAAGTTCTACTTCATCGAAATGAACACGCGCCTGCAGGTCGAACATCCGGTCACCGAAATGATCACCGGCATCGACCTCGTGCGTGAGCAGATTCGCATCGCCGAAGGCAAGGAGCTCTCGTTCCGCCAGGAAGACGTCATGCTGGTCGGCCATGCCATCGAGTGCCGCATCAATGCCGAACACCCGGAAACCTTCGTGCCTTCACCCGGCCTGATCACGGATTTCCATGCCCCGGGCGGCCCGGACGTGCGTCTCGACAGCGCCGCCTATGCCGGCTACCGCATCCCGCCGCATTACGACTCGCTGATCGGAAAGCTCATCGTGCACGGTCGTACGCGCCGCGAATGCATCATGCGCCTGCGCCGCGCGCTGGCCGAAATGGTTGTCGGCGGCGTCTTCACGACGCTCGACCTTCATCGCCGCCTCGTCGACAATGAGGACGTGCTGGCCGGGAACTATAATATCCACTGGCTCGAAAAATTCCTCGACGAAAACAAGATCACAGCCGAATAGGCAGCGGGCCTTCTCAACAACTGGCGCAGTCTGCCCCATGGACAGGCACGCCAGCGAGATTCATATTCAGATCATGTCATCGCGCTTCGGAACCCAGGACCTGCTCGCCTGCTATCGTCGGGGCGTCTTTCCGATGGCGGATTCGCGCGACGATCCCAATCTGTTCCTCGTGGACCCCGACTTGCGCGGCATTCTTCCGCTCGACGCCTTCCATATCCCGCGGCGCCTGAAGCGAACCGTGATCCAGGAACCCTACCGCGTCACTGCCGACACGGCGTTCACACGCGTCATGGAATTTTGCGCCGAGGAAGGTGCCGGGCGTGAAAGCACCTGGATCAACTCCGCAATTCTCAATCTTTATAGTACCTTGCACCGGGAGGGGCACGCCCATTCCATCGAGTGCTGGGACGGCGACCAGCTCGTCGGCGGACTGTACGGGGTGGCAATTGGTGGAGCCTTTTTCGGCGAGAGCATGTTTTCACGCGCCACCGATGCCTCAAAAATTGCGCTGGTCCACCTCGCGGCCCGCCTGATCGCGGGCGGATACACGCTGCTCGACGCGCAATTCCACAACCCGCATCTCGAACAGTTCGGATTGATCGAGATCCCGCGCGCAGACTTCAAGGCGCGCCTGCGCGACGCGCTGGCGGTCGAGGCCGATTTCTATTCCGGGGTCGGCTCGGTATCCAGCGACGGCGGGACATCGTCCAGCAACGGCTCGTCGACCGGTGCGGTGACGGGAGCAGGCAGCTTCACCGGGGCGGGCGCAGTACAACGGATCACCCAGATATCATAGACCGGATGCTCCAGCGCGCTGAGGCCGGGCGATGACGCATACATCCAGCCGGAAAACAGTTCAGGATTCTCTTCACTGACCGTTTCCACCGCGTCGGCAGACACCGCAGCATCCATTGTTTCCACCGCAACGGGTTGCGTTGAATGGATTTTCAGGAAGGCGGCGCTTTCCGGCGCCTCTTCAGGCGGTGTCTGGTAGCACGCCTTCAGCTCCACTTTCAGCGACCCGAACACGACCGGTTCACCGACCTTGACGTCAATGTCCGTCGACCGTCCGGTAATCTTGTCCAGCGCCCGCAACGTCGCCTTGTCCTTCTGCACGAAGGTCGCTGCATGCGCAGCGCCGATCAGGCTGAGTCCAAGAGCTGTTGCAGCAAGGAATCGGATCATTGTCCGTCATCTCCGGCAGGATAGGGATCGTCAGCTGGCACAGCAGCCGGTTCGGACGGCGTCACTGCCCCGGGCGCCGCTTCTGCGGCAGGCGCGGGCGCGGGAACGGGCTCCGGCTCGGGCGCCTTCACAACTTCAGGCTTTTTCTTCGGCGCAGGCTTCGGAGCCGGCTGGGCCACGGGGGCAGGCTCGGGTTCCACGACCGGTTGCTCTGGAGAGGCTGCAGCGTCTCCGCCGCCACCGCCTGCGAACGAGGCAAACAGGGTCAGCAGGTCAACGCTGCCGCGCGTGTACTGGATTTCGCCGGTGCCGTCCTGCGGGATCGTGTCGAAGCCGCCACCCGGTTCGAGACCGATATAGCTGCCCCCGAGCAGGCCATCCGTCGAAATCCGGGCATCGGTATCGTCCGGAAGCGCCCATTTCTTGTCGAGCGACAGGGTCAGCACCGCTTCGAACCGTTCGGGGTCGCCCTCGATCGATTTGACAACGCCAGCTTTCACGCCCGCGATCCGGACGTCGGACCCCCGCGAGATCCCGGACACATTGTTGAAACGGGCCAGCACATTGTATTGGTCGCCCTTGGTTTCCGCATCGCCGCCAACGGCGAGCGCGAACCAGAGGAAGACAGCGGCAACCGCCACGACCAGCGCGCCGACAAGGGTTTCGAAGAACGACTCACGCATCGGGTGTCCAGGCCTCGTAATCGCCGTCCGACTTCTGGCGCCGCGCGCCTTCCGACAGGCTGCCTTTCGGTTTCACCGCGTATGGCGTGCCAGTCATGTTCGGCGTATGGTCAGTTTCCCAGTCGCGCCGCTCCAGCGGCATATGCGTGGGGGGCTGCTCGACGGTATGGTGCAGCCAGCCATGCCAGTCTGCCGGCACTTTCGACGGTTCGGCCAGGCCCTTGTACATCACATACCGGCGGTGGCGCCCTTCAAGCGACGCCTTGCGGTCCTCGAAATAGCGATTGCCATATTCGTCGGTACCGACATAGCCGCTGCGCCGCTTGATATCGAATGAGGCGCCCACGGTTATACCGCTCCACCAGGTGAAAATCTGCTTCAGCATAGTCTGCCTGTCCTGACGTGACTTGATGGCCGCAATATGGCGTCAGTCGGCCTGTTAATCCAGACCGCCCCGGCAGGCAATGCGCCGCATCCGCCCGATGCTCCAGCCCATGCGCCGATATGGCTGACTCAGCAGCCAATCTGGCCTAGCATCGCCGTTTTGGAAGCCATGGCAAAACAGGGAGGTCGCATGAACGTGAACCGCAAACACACCGTGATTGCCGCCCTGGTCGCCACCGCCCTTTGCGCATCGAGCCAGGCACAGGCCCGCCCCGAATCGTACGACAGCGAGCAGAAATACCGCGTCTCACCCTATTTCGTCTTCGACGATGCAGGCGCAAACACCGTGCGCGCCAACGGCGCCACCGTCCAAAACGGCATCCCCGCCCCCGCCTCGCTGAACAATGGCACCGGCCAGTTCGCGCTGGCAGGCGGGCCGGATGGCGAAGCGATCAATGCGGTCCTTGCGGACGCGAATGGCGACGGCGCACCCGATTTGGCGATTGCCCGGCGAACGGGCATCAGCCTCCTCCTGCCCGGCAATGGCTGGGGCGGCTTTGGCCTTGCCGCACCGCTGCCGGGCACCGAAGCCGGCGCCACCGGCATAGCTGCAGCGGATGTCGACGCCGATGGTGACACGGATTTCGCCCTTACCCGCGGAGACGGACTCGACTGCCTCATCCTGCTCAATGACGGACAGGGCCAGTTCACACCGCGCTCCTTAGACGGCAGCGCCGGCAGCTATGCTCAGGTCCTGCTGGAAGACGTCACAGGCGACGCCCGCATCGATCTGGCGCTCTATGCCTTCGATGGCGACAGTCCGCTGTTTGCAGGCGACGGCACCGGCCGGTTCAGGCGCGCGGGCAGTCTCGCCGCACCGGCCCAGCCCGTGGACATCACCGGCCGGGCCGATTCGTCCGCTGGCCCCACCGTGCCAAATCCGGGCGAGTACGGCCTCCCGTTCCGCATTCTGGTCACGCCAGTCCTCGACGGCAAGACAGGGTTCGCTCCGGCAATCGCGCTTGATGATTCGAACGGCGACGGCCTGCCGGACCTGATCTTCGGGAATCCGGCCGAATAGGCACCAGATTCGGGCGCCATCCCCACAATAATCCACTTCCGGCAGTTGAAGCTGGGCGCCGCACCCGTCACGCTCTGCGTGAGTGATTCGCGAAGGAGCCGCTTATGCCTGACCAGAGCCGGGACGAAATCCTGACCGCCGCCGAATCCGATGGCCTCATATCGCCCGAGACGGCGTTCGGCACACTCTGCCGCGCTGCCGGGCTCGCAGCGGCTGACATGACGCCCATGGCCCTCGACGGGCTCGCCGCGTCGGCCTCCGCCGCCAGCCTGCAGAGCGTGTCCCAGCTCGCGCTCGCCGAAATGCTCGAACGCCTCGGGCCCGCCCCGCGCAATGCCGAACTGGCCGAGGCCCTCGCCTCGGGCCTGCCACAGGACCTGCTCGAAGAAGCCCTGCGCCTGCCCGGCGGCATCCTGCGCACCGCTGACGCCCTGCGCGCTGCGGCTGTCGACACGCCTGCGCCGCCGCCTGCCGTCTTCACCGCCCAACCCGTCGACATCGCGCTCGAGCCATCCCTGCTCGCGGCGCTGAAGGAAGGTGCCGAGATCGTCTTCCTGCAGGACACCTTGCCCCCAGCCGCCGCACCTGCGCGCCTGGTCGATGTCTCGCAGGCCGTCAGCCCGGACGGGTTCGAGGACGAATTCCTCACTTCCGCCGTGGAAGCCGCTGCGGCTGACATGAAAGACGGAATCATTGTCCTCACCGGCCTTGGCGCCGCCGTCATGGCGCTCGGTCTCGACTATGGCTCCGATGCGGGCATCGCCGCAGGCGCTGCCATGGCGGCCCTCGTTCGCTCAGCCGCAACGGGTGCCGCGTTCGGCGCGGCCCATGCCAAAGCGCTTGGCCTTCCGGCCCGCAAGGCAGGCAGCAAGCGCCCGTGCCGCGTCATGATCCTGCCCGTCACCGATCCGATGGCGGCCCTGCCCGACTGCGAAAGCGACGCCGCCGCACCGGTCCGCGCCGTGCTCACCTATGGCGACGACGCGCCCAGCCTCACCCGCGCCGCGCGAATCGGCCTCGCCGCGCGCGCGCCGGAAGCCCTGCCTGGCGTGCTCGACCGGATATCCAATTCAGGCACGCAGGATCTCGAAACCGCGCTCGGCATCGCGCGCCTGCGCGACCGGGGCTTCACCGAAGCCGCGCTCGACCGGGTGGGCCGCGCGCTCGGCGAGGGCCTGCCGCTCAATGCCGCCTTCTCGCGCTGGGTGCTCGGCGACGAAATCATCTCGCATGACCTGAAGCTCACGCCCGAGAATTTTGATGCCGACGGGCGAGGCGTGCTGTCCGCCATGGGCTTTTCCCGCGCGGACATTGCCAAGGCCGAGGCCGCTCTCGACGGCGCAGGCGAGGCCATCGCCGCACGCGCGATGCAGGAATGCGGCTTCGTGATCGACGTGTCACCAGCGGACGAAATCCGCTTTGCTGCCGCCTGCAACAAGGCGCTCGGCGGCGGGGTGACCGTATCGGTCAGTGCCCGCGCCGGCCTCGACATGGCCGAAGCCGTCATTGCAGACGGCCTGTCGGCCCATCTGGTCGGCCATCGTGCGCCCGCCAGCGAAGACGTCCGTGACCGGATGGAGCATATTCTCTCCCTGGCCGAGGAACTCGCCGACGAGGCCGACATGCCGCAAGCCTCACCGGAATTCCACGAAGCCCGGTCCGCCGCCCGCACCCGCCTGCCGGACCGGCGCAAGGGCTATATCCAGAAAGCCACTGTCGGCGGCCACAAGGTCTATCTCCACACCGGCGAATTCGATGACGGCCATCTCGGCGAAATCTTCCTCGACATGCACAAGGAAGGCGCCGCCTTCCGCAGCCTGATGAACAATTTCGCCATCGCCACGTCGATCGGCCTGCAATACGGCGTGCCGCTGGAAGAATTCGTCGATGCCTTCGTGTTCACCCGCTTCGAGCCGGCTGGCCAGGTCACCGGAAACGACCGCATCACGCGCGCCACATCCATCCTCGACTACATCTTCCGGGAACTCGCCGTGTCCTATCTTGGCCGCGACGATCTCGCCGAGGTGGATGTCACGCATGACGGCCTGGGGCGCGGCGCAGGCGATGCCACACGCGAGCCGGCGGAATTCACCGAAGAAGCCGCCCAGATCATCTCGCGCGGATTCTCCCGTGGCCACCTGCCCGACAATATCGTCATCCTCGACAAGCGCCGCGCCGAGAAACAGGCCGAATCCGATCTCGACGCAGGTGCCGAGGAACTCGAATCGCCCGCCTATCTCGAACAGGGCTGTGAATCCTGTGGCAGTTTCACGGTATTCGCAATCAGCGAAGATGGCGACACGTCCTGCGACACGTGTGGCGAAGAGGGCCGCGTCTCCAAATAATCACGCCGGTTTCGGGACCGCCTTTTATCAGCTCACCTAAGGGAAACGTCCGCGCGGCAGTTTGGCAACACTTGTTGCTCTTATGCAGTTGTTACGGTTTGTTCAGTATAGCAGGATAAGACAACGCGATATTCCGAGTACATGACTGGTATGCCTTTTCGCCTTCACTTGCTTGCCGCGATCGCCCTCTTGGGCGCGTCGCTCCCCGCGATTGCGCAGGGCAAGCCGGTTGCGTGGCAGCCGGGCTATGTCGGCTCGTGCGGCGGATGCAACCTTGCAGGCCGCAACATGTCCGGCTGGACGCTCAGCGGAGCGAATTATCCCGGTGCCAATCTCGAATTCGCCTTCATGCGCGGTATCCAGGCTGCCAGCGCCAATTTCGAAGGCGCCAATGCATCCGGTGTCGACCTGCGCACCGCCGTCCTGACATCCGCCCGCTTCTCAGATGCCGTCCTGTCAAATGCCCGCCTGATGGGCGTCCAGGCCACCGGCGCCGAATTTCGCAAGACCATCCTGCGCGGCGCCAACATGCAGGGCGCGCTGATGGTCGGTGCCAATTTCTCGGAAGCAGACCTGGGCGAGACCCAGCTCGACGAGGCCGACCTCTCGGGCGCGAACCTCACCGGCGTGAAGTTCGACAAGGCCGTGATGAAGGCCACCATCCTCAATGGCGCCAACATGACGGGCGTCATGATGACCGGCGCGGATGTCGCCGGTGCCTCGTTCCGCGACGTGCGGTTCATCGCAGCCGATCTCTCGGGCATGACCCATCACGACCTGGCCAACTTTACCGGCGCCTGCAGCTCGATCGACACGCTGATGCCACCCGGCCTGCTGCTGCCCCTCTGCGGCGATGTCATCATGGCGGCGAACGTCTCGGCGCAGTAAGCACGTATTCAAACGCTCCGCAGTCCCGGCGAACGCCGGGACCTCAGGCAATTGAAGATATCAGGCGAGCCGCATGAGACCCCGGCTTTCGCCGGGGACGCGGATACGATCTTCCTCAATCAGAAGCGACAAGCCTCAGGTTTTCGCCTGAGGCGCGAGCCGGATGTTCAGCTCTTTCAGCTGCCTGTCGTCGACCGGGCTCGGCGCGCCCATCAGCAGGTCGCGCGCCTGCTGGTTCATCGGGAACAGGATCACGTCACGCAGGTTCTCTACCTCGGCCAGCAGCATCACGATCCGGTCGACGCCCGGTGCAATCCCGCCATGCGGCGGCGCGCCATAGCGGAACGCGTTCAGCATGCCGCCGAACTTCTCTTCCACCACGTCCGGGCCATAACCCGCCAGTTCGAATGCTTTCAGCATCAGGTCAGGCCGGTGGTTCCGGATCGCGCCGGATGACAGCTCGATACCATTGCAGACGATGTCATACTGGTAGGCCTTGATGTCGAGTTGCTTCTCAACCGTGTCGGCCGCCAGCAGCTTCTCCATGCCGCCCTGCGGCATCGAGAACGGGTTGTGGCTGAAATCGACCTTCTTGTTGTCTTCGTCCCACTCGTACATCGGGAAGTCGATGATCCAGCAGAAGCGGAAGATGCCGGGCTCGATCAGGCCAAGTTCCTCGCCAATCCGCGTGCGGGCCGCGCCGGCCAGTTTCACGGCATTGGTCTTGTCGCCAGCCGAGAAGAACAGCGCATCGCCCGCCTTCACGCCTGCCGTCTCGGCCAGCGCCGCAAGGGCTTCGGGCGCAAAGAACTTGGCAATCGGGCCGGTGCCCGTCAGCTTGCCGTCATCTTCCACGAAGCGGATATAGCCGAGGCCGGGCGCCTGCATCTCTTTCTTGGCCCAGGCATCCATCTTGTCGAAGAAGCTGCGCGGCTGCTCGGCCGTGGCCGGTGCCGGGATGGCGCGCACGATACCGCCGCCGTCGACGATCTTCTTGAACACGCCCAGCGTCACGTCTTCGCGCGTCGCAATGTCCGACACGTCGCTGATGAGAATCGGGTTGCGCAGGTCCGGCTTGTCGGACCCGTATTTCAGCATCGCCTCGGCAAAGGGAATATGCACGAACGGCTCCGCAGGCACTTTGCGCCCCCTGCCGTCCCAGTCGGCGAATTCCTCGAATACGCCGCGCAACACAGGTTCGATCGCGTTGAACACGTCTTCCTGCGTGACGAAGCTCATTTCGATATCGAGTTGGTAGAATTCGCCCGGGCTGCGGTCAGCGCGCGCATCCTCGTCGCGGAAACAGGGCGCGATCTGGAAATAGCGGTCGAAGCCCGACACCATCAAAAGCTGCTTGAACTGCTGCGGCGCCTGCGGCAGCGCATAGAACTCGCCCGGATGGATCCGGCTCGGCACCAGGAAGTCGCGTGCGCCTTCCGGGCTGGAGGCCGTCAGGATCGGCGTCTGGTATTCGGTAAAGCCCTCGGCCACCATACGCTGGCGCAGGCTGGTGATCACGTTCGAGCGCAGGATCATGTTCTTGTGCAGCGTCTCGCGGCGCAGGTCGAGATAACGGTGCTTCAGGCGGATATCTTCCGGATAGTCCGGCTCGCCGAACACGGGCAGCGGCAGCTCGGCTGCCTCCGACAGCACTTCCACCGCCCCGGCCACCATTTCGATCTCGCCGGTGCCAAGGTTCGCATTCACCAGGCTCGTATCGCGCGCCACGATCTTGCCCTCGATGGACAGGACGCTCTCTGTGCGCAGGCGTTCGACCGTCTCGAACCCGGGCGCGCCCGGGTTGAACACGACCTGCGTCAGGCCGTAATGGTCGCGAAGGTCAATGAACATGACACCGCCATGGTCGCGGCGGCGGTGCAGCCAGCCGGACAATTTGACGGTTTCGCCCACGTGGGACGCGCGAAGTTCACCGCATGTATGGGTGCGATAGGCATGCATCGGATCGTTTCTCCGGAAAGGCAGTCATTAGAAATCAGGGGCGCAAGGGCATTTAAGCCCTTTCACTTGTCAAGGGCCTGCGATACGCAACCCGATCATGACTGACAACTCCTTGACTCCCATTACTGAGCAGTCGGCGCTCGAAGACCTGTGCGGCAAACTCGCCGAATCGGACTTCATCTGCGTCGATACCGAATTCCATCGGGAAACCACCTACTGGCCGGAGCTCTGCCTCGTGCAGGCCTCCGCCCCCGGTGTGGAAGGCCTGATCGACCCGCTGGCCGAGGATCTGGACATTGGTCCCTTCCTCGACCTGATTGCGGCCGACAACCGGGTGAAAGTGTTCCACGCCGCCCGGCAGGACATCGAAATCTTCAATCGCCTCATCGGCCATCCGCCCGGACCGATCTTCGATACCCAGATCGCTGCCATGGCGCTCGGCTTCGGTGATTCGATCTCCTACGACAATCTCGTCCAGCGCGTCGTGCGCCGCCAGATCGACAAATCCAGCCAGTTCACCGACTGGATGCGCCGTCCGCTCAGCCAGAAACAGCTCGTCTACGCCCTCGGCGACGTCACGCACCTGCGCGACATCTACCTGATCATGCGCGAAGAACTCGAAAAGACCGGCCGCATGGGCTGGGTGCGCGAGGAAATGGCGGACCTCGAGGATCCGGTCAAATACGACACCGACCCGATGAAGGCCTGGCAGCGCCTGAAGCTGCGCAAGCCCAAGAAGGACTACGCCGCCGTGGTTGTCGCCGTCGCCGCATGGCGCGAACGCCTCGCGCAGGAACTCGACAAGCCACGCCGCCGCATCCTCAAGGATGATGCCATCCAGGAAATCGCCGCCCAGAAGCCGCGCAATGAAGGCGACTATGGCCAGCTGCGCGCCGTGCCCAGCGGCTTCGTCCGCTCGAAGCATGGCCAGAGCCTGATGGATGCTGTCGCCGAAGCCATCGAAGATCCGGACAAGTACGCTCCCGAACTGGAACCGCGCGTGCAGAACGCCCAGATTCCGGCCGGCGCGCCGGAATTGCTGAAGGTTCTGCTCAAACATGTCAGCGACGAGAACAATGTCGTGCCGCGCCTGATCGCCAATGCCGCCGATATCGACCGCATCGCCCGCGGCGAGACCAGCGAAGACATCGCCGCCATGACGGGCTGGCGCTTCGACATGTTCGGCAAGAAGGCCCAGGCCCTGCTCAACGGCCACCTCGCCGTCTCGTTCGAAGGCGGTGAAATCCGGCTCTTCGACGTCTGACAGGCCAGTCTAGCCAGCCACGACCGTCGGCTTGAGGCGCAACTGGTTCGCCGTCTGGGTCAGGCGCCGCAACACCGTGTCCGACACCATCGGCTCGTCCACTTTCAGCACGTGCAGCTCCAGGTTCTCGCCCTTGCGGGCCAGGCTCGCGCGTCTCAGGATCGGCCCGGACCGCCCCGAGAAAACCGCGCCCAGCCGCATCGCGCTGCCCAGCTGGCGCGCCCGGTCTGCCTGTTCGTCGCTTGTTAGGCTCAGATACTCGCCCGGTCGCTTGAAATCCTTCTCGTACCGGCACCCGACGGCATAGGCGATCATGCCCCGCTCGGCATGCGTCACGCCCGCATAGGGCGCCCGCAGCGCCTGCTCATAGGCCAGCAGCGCCCGGTGGTCCGGATGGAAGCGCCCGGCACTGTCCGCCATCATGCAGGCGGCTTTCTCGATCCGCGCATCAGCCGCCGGAGACCCGAACAGGTCCGGCTCCGGCGCGAAAGCCGGACTGACGAATTCGTGCAGCGCCTGCCCGAAGGCGATCTGGTTCTGGTCCAGCCGCCCGAACGCGATCACGCCGTCGAGCAGCGGATCGGTCACCGCCGCGCCGGTCAGGTCGCGCAACACGCCTTCGCGCAGTCCGCCCGACGAAATCGTGACGCCTTCCAGCGGGCTGATGGCCAGGACTTCTTCCAGGATGATGGCGGCGATCGGCAGGTGTTTCGCGCGCCGGCGGTCGACTTTTTCCACCCTGCTGCGCGCGGCCGCATTGCTGACGCTGTCCACGCAAAGCTTCGCGGCCCGGGCCACCTGCCCCTCGTTCATCTGGTATCCCTGCAGCACGTGCAGCGGATAGTTCTCGATCTCCATGTTCAGGCGCGCAAACGACCGCCACGCGCCGCCCACGGCATAGAACCGTCCCTGCGCCCCCGGCAGGACTTTCGAGGATTTGAGTTCAGCGCGCACTTTCTTGCGCAACTCACGCAGGTCGCCGGCTTCCTCGGCGAGCGACAGCGGCCCCAGCAACAGGCTTTCGCCCCGCGCCTTGCCGGAGCCGATTCTCTGGAATTCGATGCTTGATCCGCCAAGGTCGCCCATCACGCCCTTCGGTTGATGGAAGCTCGCCTCCACCCCCAAAGCCGACAGGCGCGCCTCGTCAGCGCCCGACAAGACCATGACCGGTCGCCCCAGCACCCGCCCGGCTTTTCTCACGAAGTCCGCCCCGTCGCTCGCCTCGCGCACGGCGGCGGTGGCCACAGCCGTGTAGTTGCGCAAGTGCAGCGCCTTGAGGATCGCGCGATACCGGCTCAGCGCATTCAGGGCCGACTCACGCCCTGTCGGCGACAGGGTCCCGCGCTGGACCAGACCCTCGCCCAGGCCCGCCATGACCTTCTCGTTGAATGTCTGGAGGATCGACGCGCCCAGCACGTCATAGATCACCAGACGCACCGAGTTCGAGCCAATGTCGATGATGCCTGCGCGTTCGGTCTTCGGGAACATCATGCCGGTTTGCTTCCCCGATGCGACAGCCTTGGCGGCAGGCTGACTTCCAGTGCGCTGCCCCGCCCCGACAGGCTTGGATTGTCCATGAAATACCGGTGCGCCGCGAACGCCGTGTCCGGGTTCTCCGGCTTGACACGGTGATAGGTCCCGTCCGCATGCATGATCCAGCTCTGCAGCTCGTCATTCAGGTTGGCCACCATGATCTGGTTCAGCACCTGCCGGTGCACCGTCGGGTTCTCGATCGGCACCAGCGCCTCCACCCGGCGCGTCAGGTTGCGCGGCATCCAGTCGGCCGACGAGATGAATACTTTGGCGTTCGGTGACGGCAGCGCCTCGCCATTGGCAAAGCAGACGATCCGCGAATGCTCCAGGAACCGTCCGACAATGCTCTTGACCGTGATCGTCTCCGACAGGCCCGGCACGCCCGGCCTGAGGCAGCAGATGCCGCGCACCACCAGCGTGATCGGCACGCCGGCCTGGCTCGCCCGGTACAGCGCATCGATCACCTCGCCGTCGACAAGGGAATTCATCTTGGCCCAGATGCCGCACGGCTTGCCCTTTTTCGCGGCCGAAACCTCGTCCCCGATCATCCGGACCAGGTCCTGTTTCAGGGTCAGCGGCGACATGGATATCTTCTCGAGAACCGGACCGACACTTGGCGGTTCGCGATAGGCCGTGACGAAATTGAACAGGCGGTTGGCATCCCGCCCCAGCGCCGCATCGGCGGTGAACAGCGACAGGTCGGTATAGATGCGCGCATTGATCGGGTGGTAGTTCCCGGTCCCGAAATGCGTATACGAACGAAGTTCCGTGCCTTCGCGCCGCACCACCAGAGACACCTTGGCGTGCGTCTTGTACTCGATGAACCCGTACACGACCTGCACGCCCGCCCGTTCCAGGTCGCGCGCCAGCCGCAGGTTCGCTTCCTCGTCGAACCGCGCCTTGATCTCGACCAGCGCGGTCACGTTCTTGCCCGACTCCGCCGCCTCGATCAGCGCCGCCACGACCGGCGAGTTTGACGTCGTCCGGTACAGCGTCTGCTTGATCGCCACCACGGCCGGGTCGGCCGCCGCCTGCCGGATGAACTGCACCACCACGTCAAAGCTCTCGAACGGATGGTGGACCAGGATATCCTTGGCCCGGATCGCCGCGAAGCAATCGCCGCCCATCTCGCGGATCCGTTCCGGATAGCGCGGCTCAAAGGGCGGGAATTGCAGGTCCAGCCGGTCGTCGACGATCAGTTCCGACAACTGCGCCATGCCGAGGATGCCGTCATACAGCACCGTGTCGGCCTGCTCGGCGCCAATCTCGTGCGTGATGAATTCGCGCAATGCCTGCGGCGCGCTCGACTGCATCCGGAGGCGTACGATACGGCCCCGTCGGCGCTGCTTCAGCATCACTTCGAACTCGCGGATCAGGTCTTCGGCCTCTTCCTCGATTTCGATATCGCTGTCGCGCACGACGCGGAACAGGCAGCGGGCCTTTTCCTTGAAACCGGGGAACAGGTCGCCCAGGAACATGCCGATCACGTCTTCCAGCGCGATGAACCGCATATTGCCCTTGGTCGATTTCGGCAGCCGGATGAAGCGGCGCACAAAGGCCGGCAACGGCACGATGCCGACATGGCCCTCCCCGCCGGACTCCGACACAAGGTCAACTGCAATCGAGAAGCCGAGATTGGGAATGAACGGGAACGGGTGCGCCGGGTCCACGGCCAGCGGCGTCAGCACCGGGAAGATATTGCTGCGGAAATAGGTTTCGAGCTCGGCGCGCTCTTTCTTGGACAGCGCATCGCCAGACAGGACGTGGATATTCTCCGCCGCCATTTCGCCTTTCAGCGTGCGCCATTGTTCCTGCTGGTCGGCGATCAGGCGCAGCGAGGCCTTCTCGATCTGCTCGACCTGTTCGGACGGCTTGAGCCCGTCCTGGCTCGGCTTCACGATCCCCGCCCGCACCTGCTCGCGCAGGCCGGCATAGCGCACCATTTCGAACTCATCGAGATTGCTGGCCGAGATCGACAGGAAACGCAGGCGCTCCAGCAGCGGGTGCGCGCGGTTGGCCGCCTCCTCAAGCACACGCTGGTTGAACTCCAGCCATGACAGCTCCCGGTTCAGGAACCGGTCTGGCGACGTCATCAGCGCCTTGTTGGTTCGGAGTGTTCCGTCTGCCATGTCTGCCCGTCAGCCCTTTTCTTCGTCAATCCAGCTTCGGCCCGCCCGGCACCTCGGCGTCCATCGCGTCGAGCACCTCCTTGACCAGCGGCACGCTTGGCGCCCGGCCCAGGTCGGTCACGCCGTCACTCAGCCTTTCGGCAAACTGCTCAATCGCCTCATAGGTGAGATCAAGCCGCGGAACCAGATATTTGAGGACATCCGGCTCCAGTTTGAGGAAATGCCGCACCGCCGCTGCTTTCAGGCGCCCCAGCATCATCGCCTCGTCCGGCGGATAGATTTCCGCCACCGGCATCGAATTGAGGCGCGATTTCAGGTCCTGCGACGGCGCCTGCCAGCTTGGCGGTGCCCGATTGGCCGTCAGCAACAGCCGGCCCGACCCGGCCGAAACGAGATTGATCAGCGACAGCATCCGGTCGCCCGCCGGCACACGATCGGCGCCGTCGATCGCCGTATAGGTCGCCGCACGGGCCTCCACGTCGCGTGCCTTCAGCCCGGCAAACGGCTGGGCGTCGAACACGTCCCCGCCAAACTGCCGCGCCCAGGCATGGGCAATCGTCGTCAGGCCCGCTTTCGGCGGCCCGACGAGGCACAGGACCGGCGTTGGCCAGTTCTCCGGCCGCTGCACGATACGCACGGCCGTTTCATTGACGGGAGACATGACAAGATCGGAAAAGCCGAGCCCCGGGGCCGGAAATCCAAAACTCAGCTGATCGGGCATACCGGGCCTGCCGACTCTGTTCCGCTCTATTGTCTCGCCGCAGCAGACACGGCCGAACGCAGCACCAGGCCCTCGGCATCAGGCGCTTCTGCCAGCGACACGCCACGCTGCAGCAGGTCGTTCTGCAGCCTTGGCTCGTCGCCCGCATAGGCGAACGTCACCAGCGCGCCATCGCGGGCAATGGCGGTAATCTTGAAATCCGACACCAGCGGCGACCGCGCCAGCGCGCTGCGCAGCGTGTTCCACTCGGCCAACGACGTATAGCGGACGCTGGCACTGGTCGTGGTGCGGGCGCCGCCCCGGATGACCGAGCGCCGCTTCCAGTCTTCGTCGAGGAATTCTGCCGCCGCTTCGGCTGCGCCTTGCAGCGTTGCGGCATAATTGGTTGTGCCGAGCAATTCCGTCCCGGCCGCCGTCACGGTCGACAGCGTCGTGCGATACGCGCCGTTGCGGCCTTCCAGTTCAGCCAGCACGCCGCGCCGTGCGTCGACTGTCGCCGCCTCGGTGGCGAAGGCCGACCAGTCAGAAAAGGCCGTATAGCCCGGATTGGAGGCGGTTACATACGGTGCCAGCGCGTTGGGATTGTCGGCGCCCAGCGCCTGGCGCCAGGCTTCCTGCGCCTGGTAATTCGACGCCAGCGGCACGATCAGGCTCTTCGGGCCCTGCGTGTCGACATAGGGCACGCCGAGACTGTCCAGGTGCGCCCGCACCATCAGCGGGTTCAGTACCACCGACAGGACGCCGCGATAGCGCCCGGCACCGGCGGTTTCTTCCTGCACGTCCACGGCCGCCGAGAGGCGCTCTGCGAGGGCATAATCGACGGGCAGGCCGCCCGCCGAGGCGCGATCATCCGCCAGCGTGATCTTGGTCAGCAGCACGCGCGCCGCCTTCTGCCGGGCCACCGACATTGCCTTTTCACGGGCTTCGATGACGCTCGCCGCCTGCTCATCGACTTCGATATTGCGAACGGTGTAGACATCGCGCGTATCCGCACTCGCTGGCAGCGAAGCGGCGCAGGCGAGGAATACCGAGGCGAGAAGCAAACGAATCATGGTCAACGACCTCCCTGTCAGCCTTCCTTGTAGCAAGCCAATGCGGAGGCTGGAACCGCAAGCAACACTGGATCAGGCGATTTCCCCATGCTAACGCGCGAAGCATCATGACCGAAACGCCCAAAACTCCCCTGTCTTACCGTGATGCTGGTGTCGATATTGAGGCAGGTGAACGCCTCGTCGGCGCCATCGGCCCAATGGCCAAAGCCACCGCCCGCGCCGGCGTGATGGGTGGCCTCGGCGGCTTCGGCGCCTTGTTTGATTTGAAGAAAGCCGGATATGACGACCCGATCCTCGTCTCCGGCACGGACGGAGTCGGCACCAAGCTGATGCTCGCCTTCGAGGCCGGGCAACACAATACGGTCGGTATCGACCTCGTGGCCATGTGCGCCAATGATGTGTTGGCCCAGGGCGCCGAGCCCCTCTTCTTCCTCGATTATTTTGCCACCGGCAAACTCGAAGGCGGCATCGCTGAAGCGGTCGTGTCCGGCATCGCCGAAGGCTGCCGCCAGTCCGGATGCGCCCTCGTCGGCGGCGAGACCGCCGAAATGCCCGGCATGTACCCGCCCGGCCATTACGATCTCGCCGGCTTTGTCGTCGGCGCCGTCGACCGCGACAAGGTCCTGCCGCGCATGGACGATATGGTCGCCGGCGACGTCCTGATCGGCATTGCCTCCTCCGGCCCGCATTCCAACGGCTATTCCCTGATCCGCCGCATCGTCGAGCGCGAAGGCCTGAACCATGCCTCGCCCTCGCCGTTCAGCAACCAGACGCTTGGCGAGGCCCTTCTGACGCCGACCCGGCTCTATTCGCATATCGCCCTGCCGCTGATCCGTTCGGGCCTTGTCAAAGGCCTCGCCCATATTACCGGCGGCGGCCTCACCGAGAACACGCCGCGCATGGTGCCAGGCCACCTGACGCCTGTCATCGACCGCAAGGCCTGGACCCCGCTCCCGGTCTTCCAGTGGCTGCAACAGGCCGGCAATGTCACCGAAGACGAGATGCACCGCACCTTCAACATGGGCATCGGCCTCGTCTTCGCGGTCGCCGCTGAAGACGCGGACGCCGCCATGGCCCAGCTCGATGAAGCCGGCGAGACCCCCGTCATCCTCGGCCACCTCGCCGCGAAATGAAGCGCTTGAAGCTCGCGATCCTGATTTCCGGCCGCGGCTCGAACATGGAGGCGCTGCTGAAAGCCGCCGCCGCACCGGCCTATCCGGCCGAGCCGGTCCTCGTCCTCTCCAACCGCCCCGACGCCATCGGCCTGGAAACGGCGCTGGAGGCGGGCGTTCCCGCTCTTGCCATCGATCACAAAGCCTATGGCAAGGACCGCGAAGCCTTCGAGCGCGCCATGGACGCTGCCCTCACCGAGGCAGGCACCGAGATCATCGCGCTGGCCGGTTTCATGCGCGTGCTGACGCCATGGTTCGTCAACAAATGGCAGGGCCGGATGATCAATATCCACCCCTCGCTGCTGCCGAAATACAAGGGCCTCGACACCCACCAGCGCGCCCTCGACGCGGGCGACGCCGAAGCCGGTGCCACCGTCCACTGGGTCAGCCCCGGCGTCGATGACGGCGAGATTATCCAGCAGGCCAGCCTGCCCATCCTGCCCGGCGACACGCCCGACAGTCTCGCCGCCCGCCTCCTGCCGGTGGAACATCGCCTCTACCCCGAAGCGCTGGCCAAGGCGTGCGCAGCGGTCGCCGCACGGACCTGACACCCCCTCAGCACGCCCATGCTCCCTTCAAAGCCCCCTCTCCCTCCGGGGAGAGGGGGTTGGGGGTGAGGGGGCGCTTTTGCCTTTCCAAACACGCCAGACGCTCAGGCGGCACGGCCCCTCACCCTCGATCCCTCTCCCCCCAGGGGAGACGGAAGCGCGGGA
>TARA_R110000751_G_scaffold39719_14_pt1 | contig 52219 bp, 44 predicted proteins | sample TARA_R110000751 | Tara Oceans TARA_R110000751 (sample SAMEA4398001) | marine metagenome | biome: Polar Biome; feature: [MES] marine water layer (ENVO:01000295) within the mesopelagic zone...; material: water (ENVO:00002006), including particulate matter (ENVO:01000060) such... | reverse complement strand
GTAGGCAGTAGGCAGTAGGCAGTAGGCAGTAGGCAGTAGGCAAAATTAAAAAATCGGCTCACAAATTTAGGTTCTCTGCTGCTTTTTCTTTCCTTAAGTTTTATTGATTTCTGGATGTAGCCTTTCCTTTCTCCATTCAGACAAAAAGAGAAAACTTCTCCATCAGATGTAGACAATGCCAAGAAGAATACTTGGCATGTCAAATCTAACAAGCTTTTTTAAAAAGGCATTGGAAAGTCTGTTAGAAAAGAGATTTGATTATTAGAGAGCTTGTATAGGAAAAAGTAAAAGCCCTCTCCCTTCAGACGCTTGCATCCGACGATTGGAGTTTACGGAACGAGAGGAATGCATAAAAGTTTAGCCTCTCGGCTTTGCCGAGACTGCAAAACGCAAAGGGTTTGACACGATGCTATAACCCAAAGATAGAGTTTGAAATAGTAGCCAGCAGATTCCAGATAAACTTGGATCATGCTTGATCTATTAATTAGAGTTTAATATTGCCGAATTTTCTGGAAGTTCATCTTCTCAAAATCCTATCTTGCATAACAATTTATTCTCCAATGACAGAAATAGAACGCAAATTCCTACTTAAAAACACCGATTTCCTAAAAGGTATAGAAGGAAAACGCATCACGCAAGGTTATATATGTACAGATCCAGAACGTACGGTACGGGTGCGTATAAAAAGCGATCAAGGTTTTCTAACCATAAAAGGAAAGTCTAACGATAGTGGTCTCTCTCGTTATGAATGGGAGAAAGAGATAACCACACAGGAGGCGGAACAATTACTGCAATTATGTTTACCTGGCGTGATCGATAAAACAAGGTATGAAGTAATTATAGAAAATCATCTTTGGGAAATAGACATTTTCCACGGAGAGAATAAAGGCCTCACACTAGCCGAAATTGAACTACAATCAGAAGAAGAGCCCTTCTTAAAACCAGAATGGATCGACAAAGAAGTCACTGGGGATAAACAGTATTACAATTCTTATATCAGTGAAAAGCCTTATTCTATATGGTAGGTTAATTACTTTTTATTTTTCTATAAACTCTCATGAATATTAATGAGGAACCGATGCTTTTTGGGGCTAAATAATACAATAGGCCGTCGAGAATTCGAGAGCACTTCGTTTTGAGAAGAAAAAATAGCTTTGCACAGCCTGTGATTTTGTCCTAAGAAATTAGAGGAGAAGGAATTGCTTTAAGATCACTGTGGTTAGGTACAACTGATTTTTAAACGTCAATCAAAAACCACATAAATACGCACATCATTGCCCTCTTCATCCACCGCGGTAATCAGGCGCTTGCCTTTTTTACCTGTTATAGCAAGTTCGTGGAAGTTTTTAGTAGTGCCTAAGAACTCTTCATCCATATACCAAAATACCTGAGCATCACTGTCCTTATGAGCGATCTCAAAAATGGCGCTATTTTGCTCACCTTCGACATTTTTAGTAAGCGTGATGGTGGTATTGTGTTTGGGTTGTATAAATCGCATCACCTCTTCTGTGGCTGGAACGCAGTCTTCTCGGTAGTCGGGTAAGGCTTTATAAGCAGGGTTTGACCTTGCATAGTAATAAGACATCACCGGCGGCAACGTGAACCAGGAGGTGGTTACTATTTGTGAGGCAGGCTCACAATCGGCATTTACTTGATAGGTTTTTGTAGGGTCTAAGTTGATGGATTTATGAAAAGGACAAGAGGCAAACTTCTCTCCTACTGAAGGAATATTTTGGCTTATAGATTCACATAATGGGGTTGCGAGATAGCCTGATTGTTTACAGGTTGGTACCTGAATCAAGTCATCATAAGGCGGGGCAAACCAGTTTTGTGTCGGCAATCTATTGAACAAATCAAAAAGTACTGGCGCGGCGCTGTCTATTCCTGTCATATCAGCTCGTCCTTCCCCATCAGCATTTCCTGTCCAGACGCCTATAATATATTTAGGAGTCACGCCTATCGCCCAGGCATCTCGGTTTCCAAAACTTGTTCCTGTTTTCCAAGCGATTTCTCGATCTGGATTGAAAAAATGCCAGATCTCTTCTCCTTCTGGCCGGTTGACCTTTTTCATCGCTTCAAAAGTGTGGTAAATACTTCCTGTACCGTAGATGGATGGTTCTAAAGACCAGTTGACGTGTTTCTGAGATGTTTCTTTTTCCGCTTTCGCGAAAGCGGAATTATCATCCAAATAACTCAACCGATTCATTACCTCTGGATCGTACTGACTGCTATTTTTTGTGTAAAGTTCTAAGGTTTTGGCCATTCCTAGATAAGCGCGACTCATGTCCCAGAGACTGCTCTCGCCGCCACCGATGATCAAACTCAGTCCATAAGTACTCGCACCACGATTGATATGGGTGAGTTTTAAATCTTGCAATTTGTTATAAAATTTAGGAACCGTATGCTCTCGCAACAATCGCACCGCAGGAACATTTAAGGACCTCGATAAAGCTTGAGACGCGGGAATCGCACCCGTATATCTTTTATCGTAATTCTCCGTAGAAAAGCCATCGATAACCGTAGGCGTGTCTTTTACCAAACTCTCTGGCAAGAGTTCGCCCTCGTCCAGCATGGCTGCATATAAAAAAGGTTTTAGCACACTACCCGTAGATCGTGGAGCAGTAATGATATCCACATCCTTACTGTGTTCTCTGCTCGTAGGAGCATTCCCTACATAGGCAGCAACGGTTTGGGTTTCCACATCCAGAACCAGCATAGCGAGGTTATTCACCCCATTTTGCTGAAGTAGGTTGTGATGGTTCTTCACGATGCGGTTGACCGTTTCCTGCATCTCATAATCAATGCTTGTGCGTAATTTTTGAGTCCCGTATTCTTTATTGGCTCGTTGCAATAAATGCGGTGCGAGTTGGGGCAGTCTAAAATCTTGAATCGGTACCTGTTCAGATATGGCGAGCTCGTAATCCATAGGACTAATGATGTTTTCCTCTTGGAGCTTTAGCAATACTTGATCGCGCTTTTCTTTGAGTAAGCGCTCTCTTTTTCCCGGATAAACCAGTCCAGGTGCATTGGGCAAAACCGCCAGTGTAGCACTTTCGGCCCAACTGAGTTCGTGGGATTTTCTCCCAAAATAACGCCAAGCCGCCATATCCAGACCAACTACGTTACCTCCATAAGGCGCGTGAGAAGCGTAGAGTTCTAGAATTTCTTCCTTTGAAAGTCGGAGTTCTAATCTCGTAGCCCAGATCAATTCAATCAACTTCTCGTAGTAGTTACGGTCCTTTTTACGCGATATTCGGATCACTTGCTGTGTAATGGTACTGCCTCCACGCACTACTTTTCCAGCCGAGATATTATCAGCTAATGCTTTTCCTATAGCAACTGGATTGAATCCTGGGTGATCATAGAAATAAGCATCTTCAAATTGCAACACACATTGTTTGTAACGGTAAGGCACACTATCGACCGCAGGAAAACGCCATTGCTCATCTTTGGCAATATGTGCATCAAGCAGTCTGCCGTCCCTACTTTCTATAACGGTAGAATAAGGAACATCAAACAATCGATCTGGTAAACACAAGGCGTACCAAACCAGCAACAGGGTCAGTATGCTGAGTTTGATTTTATGTTTGTAGAAGAATTTTTTCACCAGTTGAAACTACGGATTCTTTGTTTATTTAAAACTCTAAGTTATAAGAATAGTTGTTTGTTTAAAACAAGGTGCAAAAGTCTTCTTTTTCAAAATAATGTAAAAGCATTTCCCTTCAGAAGAAGGGAAAAAAGGTTAAGCAACTTTGTTGCTAACCAAAAGGGTTTGACACGATGTTTGAATCTTTCTTTAAAAAGGGATTTCTAGATCGATTCCAGCTCTGCAAACCCCTTATTTAATTCGTACACGAATTAAATGTTCCCCTTTCAAAAAGGGGAAAGCTTTATACATTGAAATCCACTTATTCCCCTAAGGGAAATACAGTTGTGATCTTCTTCCCAACACTATTTGCATCCTTCTCAAAAATCGGAGCTTCTAATCCAAATTCTTGAGCAGCGTTTTGATAATATGCTTCCCGACTTATATGTGGTTCACTGACGGCATGAATTACTGGCGCATCAAATGTGCCTGCAATCACTTTTATAATAATGGCATTCACATGATCTCGTGTCACTAAATTTATGGGTGCCTCAGGATTTTTAATTCCTTTTCTTCCTGCCAGCATTTTAACAGGATGCCGATCACCACCTATCAGGCCACAAGGTCTGATAATGGTAGATTGATGTGCCATTTCTTGAACCACTTGCTCTGCAGCGATGATTTTTTTACCATTATTACTTGTGGCATTGGGCAGCGCATTTTCATCATAAGTAGGCAGTTCTTCCATGTCTTCAAAAACGGATGTGGATGAAATAAAAAGAACCTTGTTGATTTCATATGCTTGAACAAATCTCATGAACAGCTGGATCCTAAAGGCAAAATCGCTTTCTGGATTTTGACGCAAGCCTGGCGGAATGTCAATCACCAAAACATCCAATCCCTCTAAAAAACCTTGAACATCGCCATAGATTTTATCTTCTTGAAGGTCGATCTTAAAAGCGTGAATCCCCTTTTCTGAAAGCTGTAGTAACTTTTCATCTGTTCTAGACGTACCTCTTACTTGGTAAGCTTGCTTTTTTAGTTGTAAAGCAAGATCAAAACCCAACCAACCACATCCTAATATCCCTATAGTTTTATTCGCCATTTTCCTGTATTACTTCTGTTTGCTGTTGAAGTAATGAAAGGGTTCTTTTTCTAAGCACCGCATCATTTAAAACAAACGGCATGGACATTTGATCCAGCGGTCGCTTGCTGACCTGCATTTCTTTTTGACCTAATAAATCAAAGGAGGCTGCATAAATGATCAGTTCTAGTTCTACACCAGCGTCAAAAGTCATTTCCATTTCTAGAGCCGCGTTATCGCTCACGTAATAACTCAACATGCGATTTCCCCATCGGTTGCCAAATGGTTTTTTAGTCTTCCCTGTAGCCTGAATTTCCAGACCATTGACCACGGCTTTTTCAAATACATATTTAGAATCTGCAAAGACCTCATAACGATGTACAATGCTTTCACTGCTGACTTTAAATTTTACGGTACGCAAACCATTTACAGCGGTATCTCTCATGACCTCGATCTTCACTTCTGGCAATTCTTTATAATCGGTATTTGCCGCATAAGAGAACCCGGTGCCGTATTTGGAATCGATGGAGTTTTCGTTCAGTTCCCGAGCTAATTGAGGTTTCTCGCCTAATTTTTCCTTGGTCCAATCTGATAAGGCACTGTCATAAGTTGCCCATTGAGCTGTTTTGGCGTCTTGGTCTTGCAAGTAGATCAAGCTAGTAGGTTGGGGTTGGGTTGGTGAGTATTCCGCTTTCGCGAAAGCGAAACACAAACAAACTAAAGTAACCATCAACGAGCCAAATGCCAACAATCCTTTCTTGCGGTAATGTCCTATAATAGGAATCAATAAACCAAATAACAACGTACTCAAAACAGCAGCGACAAAAAGAATACTCATTCCTAAAGCAACTGGAAAGGCGGTTATAAATGGAGCGAAAACAAAAACAGCAGGAACGGCGAGTAATAACAATAAAATATAACTAGGTCGTTTTTGATAAATATTAAGCCATAACATGATCAATCCGGCAAATAGAGGTACTACAAAATAACCGGCGCCCCCTAGATATACCCCTGGAATCAAGCCTGCATTCCCCACTGGAAAAGCCACTGCCAAAGAGATCACCCATAATAAAAATAAAGGAGCCACACTCAAGCTAGCAATACGGTCGCGATCATAAAATTTGTGATACAAGAAAAAGCAAATACTCACAGCAGCAAATGCAGCTGTGGCGATCAACCAATACCCATTATATGGAAAACCATGATGTTGATCTATATAAAAATCATTGAACTTTACAGCTGCCCAACCGTAGTTGCTCCATAAATAACCGATGATCATGCTTCCCAAGAACGGTATAAAACCTGCCAAAAGATGTTTCATGCTCATGCGCCTTTTGCGGATTCCTAAGATGATTAAAAACAGCAATAACAAACCACTTATAATTATCATCGCAGCCAGCCAGCTGAACGGAAAACTAAGCATTTTAACCAAGGGCATAGGGAAGTACACCAGATCATCTCCTTTTTCTGCCATCATGCGATCGGTCATGTCTAAATCGCTAAAGTGAATCAACAAAGGCATCAAATAAGAACCTTGGTGCGCTAGGGTGTTTCGATCCAAGCGTTCGTAATTATCTAACTCTGTGTGGTAATCAAAATGGTCTCCTATAAATGCAAAATTAAGACCATTGATATCGCCATCTTGTCTAAAAGCCGTAAGATCTGTACTGTTAGGAATCATTTGATAGATGCTGTATGCGAGCGAATGTGCCACTGGATAATCTGTTCCAGCTGCCATAAATTCTTCTATAATCTTGCGATTACCACCATTAGTCTCCACCAGCATATAGCTAGGACCTCCACTACCGCGAGCTTCAAAGTTGAGTACAAAACCTACACTATTTGCCCAAGGATGTTCTCTTACAAAGAGACTGGCCCCATTAAGTCCTAGCTCTTCCCCGTCTGTAATACAGATAATGACATCGTTTTTAGGCTGTTTATTTTGTGCTAGAAAAGCTCTTACTCCTTCCAAAATTGTTGCCACACCACTTGCCGCATCGCTAGCCCCTTTGCTAGAATGTGGATCACTATCATAGTGACTTAATAACACCAATGCTTTATTGTTAGCATCGGTTCCTTTGATACGAGCTATTATATTTTCTGGCTGAGACATGTTCCCGTTGCTACTGATGTCGTAGCCTTTTTGTGTGGAAACTTCCAGTCCCATTTTTTGAAGTTCCCCCTTAATATAATCTCTAACTTCATTATGAGCTTTACTTCCTACATAATGAGGTTTTAAGGAGATAGCCTTTACATGTTGCAATGCTCTAGCAGTGGACCATTCGGTCGTTGGTAAATTCTCTTTTACTTGAGAAGATGGTGTCTGACTTTGAAAGGCATACCAAATCATCAAAATAATTACTAGAAATGAGAAGGCTGAGGTGAGGTGAGATTTAGGTCTCATGGTTGGTTGGTTTTTGCAGAGTTGGAAAGTTAAGAAAAAAGTAGGAAAATTTTCCCTATGCCTAAAAGGTAGGTTTCTTTTGAAATTGATGTGATTTGTTTCTGTCCCAGTAGGCTGTGCAGGGATCACTTGGGTCAACTCAGTACAGGATTGCCAAAATGGTTGAGGAATATGAGCTTCTGTTTTCAAGCACCCCCTTCTAAAAACCTCCCCTTTGGAGTATTTCATCATTTTAAAAAACATTATTCTGAATTCTATTCTATAAATCTTACCTTTGTATCTTATCAAAAAAACGCCTTGAAACTCAATCCTAAAGACATAGAAACAGCTCAACTCCATAGCATTATGCTAGGAGCCGTTCAACCGCGACCTATAGCTTTTGCTAGTACTGTGGACGCAAATGGCAAGGTGAACTTATCACCCTATTCATTTTTTAATGTTTTTAGTGCAAATCCGCCAGTGATGATTTTTTCTCCTGCGCGCCGGGTACGAGATAACTCGGTAAAACACACCTTATTGAATGCCAAAGCTACAGGAGAAGTGGTGATCAATATTGTAAACTATGACATTGTTCAACAAATGTCATTATCCAGCACAGAATATGGAGAAGGTGTCAACGAGTTTGAAAAAGCAGGTCTTACAGAGGCAAAAAGTGATATAGTCGCGCCGCCTCGAGTGGCCGAAAGCCCCGTACAATTTGAGTGTAAAGTAAAAGAAATCGTAGAATTAGGTCAGGAAGGTGGCGCTGGTAACCTCATCATTTGTGAAGTGGTCATGGTACATGTGAATGACAACGTGTTGGACGAGTACAACAAGATCGACCCTTTTAAAATCGATACGGTGGCAAGAATGGGTGGTAACTGGTACTGCCGTTCTAAAGACGCTATGTTTGAGGTTCCTAAACCTTTGGCAACTCTAGGTGTAGGCGTTGATGCGCTACCAGAACATGCTAGAAAAAGCGATATCCTTACCGGAAACGATCTTGGTAAACTAGGAAATGTAGAACGAGTACCTGAGCAGGAAGAAGTGGTAGCTTTCGCGAAAGCGGAACAGTTATTCAACCTCTCTACAACAGATAAACACAATCGAGCTAAAGAGCTCATCGCAAAAGGGGAACTCCTGGCTGCGTGGAACTATTTATTATTATAGACTATGGAAGTATTAGGAAAAATTAAATTGATAGGAGAAACCAAAACTTTTGGTTCTAACGGTTTTCAAAAACGTGAATTGGTAGTAACTACCGAAGAGCAGTACCCACAACACTTGATGATCGAGTTTGTACAGGATAAAACTGGCTTATTAGACGCATTTAACGTAGGTGAACCAGTAAAAATAGGCATCAACTTAAGAGGTCGTGAATGGCAATCGCCACAAGGAGAAACAAAATATTTCAACTCTATCGCAGGATGGAGAATTGAAAAAGCAGGTGCTGCCGCACCAGCAGGTGGAGCACCAGAAGTGCCGCCATTTGATGAGTACGAGCCGGTATCCAATACCAAGAATGAAGATCATGATGACTTGCCTTTTTAGAACATTATCTAATTGATACAGGTACAAAAGCAGCAAGATGATTTCTTGCTGCTTTTTACATTTAATATTGATTCATAGGTGCGGACTTAAGTCCGCACCTATGAATCATGGTATTAGGATATTAAAAATAAAAAAATCCCAACTTTCTCAAGATTGGGATTTTCATTTTTAATAGGTTAGTCTTCAAACAAAATCAAAAAAAAAGCAATGATGAAAATAAATTTAAATCTGAAGACCATTCAAATATTAGTAATTTTAGGGCCATTTCCTAACTTAATTCACAATTTCTATTGCATTTATTAAACAAATCTTTAATTTTTCCCGATCCTAGTAACGCTCCAGAACATGGGCTTGCTGCTATAGGTGGCGATTTAAGCCAAGAAAGATTGCTCCTTGCTTATAATTCTGGATTCTTTCCATGGTATAATGACGGAGAGCCTATTTGCTGGTGGAGTCCAGATCCTCGAATGATTTTTGATTTAAAATCTACATCTCCTATGCGGGTGACCAAGTCCATGCGACAAAGCCAGCGCAATCGCGGTTATGAGGTGCGAGAGAACACTTGCTTTACCACTGTTATGAAACATTGTGGTAACGTGCCTAGAAACGACCAAGACGGTACCTGGATCAATGAAGAGATGTTGAAAGCTTATGCCCAACTCCATGAATCTGGTCATGCAAAAAGTATTGAGGTCTTTAAAGATGATGAACTCGTAGGAGGGCTGTACGGAATGGATTTAAAAGATAAAGGGATTTTTTGCGGAGAAAGCATGTTCTCACTAGCTACTGATGCGAGTAAAATCGCTTTAATGTATTTAGTAGAAAAATTACAAGCTTTAGATTACCAGCTTATAGACGCTCAAGTATATAACGATCATTTAGCTCGTCTGGGTGCGGTAGAGATAGATCGAGAAGTATTTTTGAGTTATTTGAAGTAGAACTATTACCTACATTAAATTCTTCTCGATCTACCTATACTATTGAGTTGCATTATTTCTAGTTGAGCATCCCCTCTATTCATGAGAAAAGTATATTTATAAAGTTGTTTTTTTATTTGCCTGCTTATTAAGGCGGGCATATTTCGGTTACTACTTTGGCCGCGTTCTTAGGAAAAAGATCTAACGTGATTTTTTTCTTCTCGCTCCTTTTTTGTTGGAATGGAGTTTGTAGCGGTTCCACTATCGTGCCCTGACCTACCCCTGTATAAACTTCACTGCCCCAGGGCGCAGTGAAAGCAAGAACAAGACAAATCCATAATTGCTATACCTCATCATATCTAAAACAACTTACCTCGTGATCGTTTACCATTCCAGTCGCTTGCATAAAGGCGTAAATAATAGTAGGTCCAACAAATTTGAATCCGCGTTTTTTAAGATCCTTAGAAATCTGGTCTGATAGCGCAGTATTTGGAGAGGCTTTTTTATAATTTTGGAGTTGGTTGTTAATGGGTTTCCCATCTACATACCTCCAGATAAACTTGGAAAAACTACCGTATTCTTTCTGGACTTCTAGAAATAGCTGTGCATTATTAATAATTGATTTTACTTTTAATTTGTGGCGTATAATACCGGCGTTCTGAAGAAGCTCCTCTTGCTTTTCCTGATCATAAGCAGCTATTTTCTGAACATCAAATTGATCTAAGGCATCAAAATAATTCTGCCGTTTACGTAAAATAGTGATCCAGCTCAATCCTGCTTGCATGGTCTCTAAAATTAGGAATTCAAACAAGGTCTGGTCGTCATAAACAGGTTTTCCCCATTCTTGATCGTGATAAGATTCATACAAATCATCTCCTAGGCACCAGCCACATTTTTGTTTTTTCATGGTTTAAAATTACTAATCTTTATATTTACGAGCTATGAAACAGTTGTTATTATTTATTTCGGTTATTTTCTTCTCCAGTTGTGCCTCTCAAAAAGCCATCAACATTCCAGAGATGGAGCAGTCTATAGATGCCTGGCACAATGCCGCATCACAAGCTAATTTTGAGAACTATTTTGATCTGATGACAGACGACGCTATTTTTATAGGCACCGACGCGACAGAAAACTGGCAAGTTGCCGAATTCAAAGCTTATTCCCAACCTTATTTTGACAAAGGAAAAGCATGGTCCTTTACCTCTTTAGAACGTCATGTGTATGCCCTAAATGGAATGGCTTATTTTGACGAATTGTTAGATACTCAAATGGGAATATGCCGTGGCAGTGGTGTCATGAAAATGCAAGATGGAAAGTGGAAAATTGCACATTATGTGCTTTCTATAGCCGTCCCTAATGATCATGTTTCCTCGCTTACCGAAATGAAAAAAGAGTGGGATAAAAATTACATAAAACAACTGCGAGACCACTAAAATTAGAAATACCTACTTAAATACATACCCATGAAAAATCTACTGACCTTACTGATTTTTGCTTGTTGTATAACGGCATTTGCTCAGAAAAAAGCACTTACTCACGCCGATTATGACTTATGGAAACGCTCCTCCAGCCGAGAGATTTCTCCTAGTGGTAACCTAGTTGCCATAAGCGTCGTTACTTCCACCGGAGCTGGAGATGGCTATCTGGAAATTCACAACCTAGCAAAAGATACCAAACACACTTTTTTCAATGGCGATAATCCGCAAATAAGCGCCGATGAGAATTACGTCTATTTCCTTCAAAAACCCGAATATCAAAAACTGAGAAACGAACAAAAAAAGGAAATAGATAAGGACAAGCAATCCAAAGATACTTTTATGGTCTACGAAGTAGCCTCTGGAACTATCATTGACTCTATACAACGAGTAAAAAAATATCAAGCCAGTGATAAGCGCAATGATTTTATTATCATTGAAAAGTACAAAGACCTGAAACCAGAAAAGAAAAAGGACACAACAGCTGTAAAAGAAACCAAAAAAGAAAAAAAACGCCGTTTAAAAAAGGAGCTTAAAAAAAAGACTAAAGAAGATGGTAAAAAGAAAGAAGTAGATTATACGGAAGAAGATTACCTCCTAATTTACCAGCCTGTTTCTAAAACAAAAGACAGCATTGATAGTTTTGAACACTATGAAATGCCTCGAGAAGGAACTGGTTTTATCTACTCTCGTAATCAAGGTAAAAAGAAAAAAGATCAGGGCATTTATTACTACGATGCTAACAGCCGAACTTCTACAACGCTATTAAATAATGCATGGCGCTATAAAGACCTTTCTATAGATAAGTACGGCAAGCAACTCGCCTATAAAGTGGCGATGGACAGCACAGAAACAGACTCCCTCAAATTTGAATTGTATTATCAAAAAGACAGGAATTCTCTGACTCGTCAGTTGGGCTATGGAGAAGGTAATATCAAAGACGGCTGGAAATTAACAGAGCAAAGAAAAGCGGTGTTTTCTGAAAACGGAAAACGTTTAATATTCTACACACAACCTAAGATAGAGTACACCATTGACACTACTTTAATGAAAGACGAGATCGCACAAGTAGATGTATGGAATTACAAAGATGGCATGATACAACCAGAGCAAAAAACACGTTTCTCCAGTCTGGAAAACAAATCGGCAACGGTGGTTTGGGATACAGAAAAAGGCAGTGTTCAATTTCTCAATGATTATGATATGAGCGATACATACTGGGATAAGGATATGGAAGGAGCTTATGTGATTTATGAAAATACCAATAAATATGATGTATCCAGATCCTGGGAATATCCATGGAGGGCAGATTATTTAGTAGAGAACCTCAACACCCGCAGCAAAAAATTTATCATCAATAATTCTGGAAGTGCTCCGATAAGAAATCCAAATAACACGCATGTAGTCTACTTCAATTTTGACACGCAAGACTGGCACATGATGGATCTAGAAACACAAATAGGTAAGAATCTAACCAAGTTTGTAGAAGTAAGTTTTGCAGATGAGGATGACGATCATCCCGCACTTGCAGGATCTCATGGTATTGGAGGTTTTGATACCGATGGTTTTGCCCTCATTTATGATAAATACGACGTTTGGAAACTAGACGTCACCGGTGTTCTAACTCCAGAAAACTTAACTAAAACAGGTCGTAAAAATAAAATCACTTACCGTACAGAAAATTTAGATAGAGAAAACCCTAGTCTAGTTACTTATGTCGACGGTAAGTTATTGCTTTCTGCCTTTGATCACAATACAAAAGCAAGCTCGTTAATGATGTTAACCGCCAATGGTATAGAGCCTTTATATGAGGTCAGTGATCGTGATGTGTCCGCTTTCGCGAAAGCGGAAAACTCAAATGCTTTATTGATTACATCTGGAAATTTTCAAGAATATCCAGATATCCAATACCTCACTCCAAAGGTTAAAAAACCATTGACTGATATGAATCCGCAGCAGAAGGACTTTAAATGGGGAACTGTAGCGCTATTTAAATGGAAGGCTTATGATGGAGTACCTTTAGAAGGTCTTATTTATAAACCAGATAACTTTGATCCAAAGAAAAAGTATCCTTTGATCGTTTATTTCTATGAAAAATCTGCAGATGGATTACACCGTTACAACGCTCCACAACCTAGTGCAAGTATCGTTAACTTTTCTTATCTAACGAGCAATGATTATGTGGTTTTTGTGCCAGACATTGTTTACAAAGATGGGCATCCAGGTCAAAGCGCTTACAACTGTATTGTTTCAGGAACCGAAGCCGTAGAAAAATTAGGCTATATAGACTCTAGTAAAATGGCTTTGCAAGGTCAAAGTTGGGGTGGGTATCAAACCGCTTATCTGGTTACAGTGACTAACAAATATGCAGCGGCTATGGCTGGAGCGCCAGTATCTAACATGACGAGTGCTTATGGCGGCATACGTTGGGGCAGCGGTTTAAGCAGGGCTTTTCAATATGAGAAAACACAAACAAGAATAGGAGAAAACCTTTGGGATGGACTGGATTTATATATAGAAAATTCTCCTTTGTTTCATATTCCTAAAATAGAAACACCCTTGTTGATGATGCATAATGATGAAGATGGTGCCGTACCTTATTATCAAGGTATAGAAATGTTTATGGGTATGCGCAGGTTAAATAAACCCTCCTGGCTACTGGTTTATAATGAAGAGGCTCATAACCTTAGAAAGATGAAAAACAGAAGAGATCTATCGGTAAGAATGATGCAATTCTTTGATCATTACCTCAAAGATGCACCCGCACCATTATGGATGACAGAAGGCTTATCCAGAGATAGAAAAGGGAAGCAGATGGGTTATGAACTGGACACAAAAACAACTGCAAAAGAGTAATTCCTATATATATTCTCGATTAACAACCTGATTTGTTGATCAAAACACCTAAAAATAATGTCTTTAGGTTAAAAATAATAGCGTTTTTAACTAAATTAATGAATTAGTAATCAACGCTCATTATATTGCATATCCTTAATGGAATTCCAAATGAAAAAATTATTTAGCATTTTAGTATTTATTCTTAGCGCTTCTTCTATCGCACAATTAGGGGCAGATGCTCCATGGATGCAAGAATTGATGCTTCAAAAAAACGGTGTTACACCTACTTATGAAGAAATAAAAGCTGCTGGAGAAAGTTACTGGCAAGTTCATGATAAGGATGCAAAGGGAAGTGGTTACAAACCTTTTATGAGGTGGGTAGATAGAGCTGAAGCTTATGTAAAGGCAGACGGTACGTTACAGTCTGCTTTAGATATACAAAACGAACTCCAACAAGATTTATTTAAAAACAATTTAGTAGATAATTCCAACTGGGTTCCTGTAGGACCCTTTAGCTTTACAGCAACTGGTTCTTGGTCACCTGGTCAAGGTAGAGTGAATACGCTAGTGGTAGACCCTAATAATTCCAACACCTATTATATGGGTACGCCTGGAGGTGGTGCTTGGAAATCCACAGACGCTGGAACTACTTGGAGCCCAATAACAGACTTTCTTTCTCAAATAGGAACAAGTGCCATTGCAGTAGACCCTAACAATTCTAATGTTGTTTATATAGGAACTGGAGATGATGATGCAGGCGATACCTATAGTATAGGAATGCTTAAATCAACTGATGCTGGCGCCACCTTTAACACTACTGGATTGACATTTTCGAGGGGTGGAAATATTAGTGAAATCTACATAGACCCTAATAATAGTAACAACATTTACATTTCTTCTAGTAGTGGGTTTTATAAATCTACGGATGCTGGTACTACGGTTACAAGAACATTTAATGGTAATGTTAAGGATATCAAATTTAAACCCGGAGATTCTAATGTCATTTATATGGCTACGTTGTCGCAATTCTTTAAATCTACCAATCAAGGAGCGACTTGGACACAAATCACTTCTGGACTACCTACTAATCAAGGAAGATCTGTAATAGGAGTTTCACCTGCAAATTCAAGTTATGTTTACTTGCTCATAATTGATAGTAGTGCAGCCCTTGTAGGTGTTTATAGATCTAACGATGATGGTGTTTCTTTTTCTAAAAGAGATACGGGAACTGATATTTTAGAAAGTTCTCAAGGATGGTATGACCTAGCTCTAGAGGTTTCCCCAACTAATGCAGAAACTATTTATACAGGATGTCTTAATGTTTGGAAATCTACCTCAGGAGGATCTTCATTTACCAAGATCAACAGCTGGAGTAATAGTTCTCAAGCGGCATATACGCATGCAGACATTCATCAGATAAGACAATTTGGCAATGAGTTATTTGTTCTGTCTGACGGTGGAGTGTATAGAAGCACTAATGCAGCAGCAAGCTTTACTGACCTTACTAGCAGTGCACAAATAGGTCAATTTTATAGAATTGCTGTAGGAAAACAATCCAGTGCAGACATTGCAGGTGGATTGCAAGATAATGGTGGCTTTACGAGAAGCGCAAGCTCTTGGAAGAATTATTATGGTGCTGATGGAATGGAATCTGGGATTGATCCAACAGACTCCAACATTAGATATGGCTTCACACAACGTGGTGGTGGCTTATATATTTCTACAAATGGAGGAAACAGTCTCTCAAGCAGTATAAATGGTCCAGAACAAGGGAACTGGATCACACCTATGAAAACCGATAGTAGAGGAACTATTTATGCCGGTTACTCCATGTTATATAAAGTTGTTGGCGGATCTTTTACTGCAGTATCTCCGGCCTTCAATTCTAATATTGATGTTTTAGAAATAGATCCTAATAACGATAATGTCATTTATGCTGCAGTTAATGAAGTTTTATATAGAAGTATCGATGCTGGCGCAAACTTTATTAGCATATTTAACTTTCCTGAAAATATATCTGCTCTAGAAGTCAATGCTAACAATAGTTCTATTGTTTATGCTGCAACTAGATTCTCTGATGGACAAGTGTATAAAAGTACGAATCAAGGTGCCAGCTTTTCAAACATCACTAGTAACCTTCCTAATTTGGGTAAAAACACTTTAGTACATCAAGCACTAAGCGTAGACGAACCTTTATTTGTGGGTACCACTGTAGGTACTTACCGATATGATGAAAGTGTTGGTCTATGGGAATCATTTGGAAATAATTTACCTAATGTAAATATTAGGGATCTCGAAATAAACACTAATGACAACACCTTAACAGCTGGAACTTACGGTAGAGGTATCTGGCAAACGGCTGTCCAACGTGTTGCTCCCAATACAGACGTAAAAGTAGTTGAACTTCTAACTAATGGTGGGGACATAGCTTGCGGAAATAATGCTGTCAACATCGTTATAGAAAACGCGGGAATGACTGCTATAAATAGCGTTGACATCAATTACAGTGTTGATGGAGGGACCAGTGTTTCACAGCAAACAAGTGTGTCTATCGCTCCACAAGGAACAGCTAGCATCACTATTCCAGGACTTAATCTAACTTTAGGAACGCACACTATCGATGTGATCGTGACCACAATAAATGATTATTTCTCTAATAATAATGAAGGCTTTATAGAGATTTTAAGCAACTCTTCTGGTGTAGTGAATGATTTACACCAATTTGAAAATAGAGCATTTCTTACCTCCAATGAAGGTGATCCATTTTCTGCATGGCAACGAGGTACAGCAAGTGGCGCTGTTTTAAGCAGCGTAATTACAGGATCGACAAATGTCTACGGTACAAATATTTCTGGACCATATGGTAACAATTCTACCAGCTATTTATATTCGGGTTGTTATGATTTATCTAATGCGACCAACCCTGTTTTATCTTTTGATATGGCTTTTGATATAGAAAATAACTGGGATTTATTATACATGGAATATTCAATAGATGGTGGAGGTAACTGGAATATTCTAGGCTCTGCTGCTGATCCTAACTGGTATAATTCTAATAGATTCCCTAACAATTCAAATTGTTATAATTGTATAGGTGCCCAATGGACAGGCTCTTCTACAATATTAACTAATTACAACCTTTCTTTAAGCGCTCTTAATAACCCTACAGAAGTCGTTTTTAGATATGTTTTAAGAACAGATCAATCGGTTACTAATGAAGGAGCGGTGATTGATAACTTTGTAATTAATGGAACCTTAAGTACCCAATCCACATCTCTTGAAGATATGTTTTCCATCTATCCCAACCCATCGGCAGGAGTTTTTAATATCGCATGGAATGCTGCTCAAGAATTTGATTACAGTGTTTACGATGTAAGTGGGAAAAAAATTGCTGCTAGAAAAAAGAATTCCGGAACTACGCACCAGGTCGATTTATCTGGAGTGTCTCAAGGAATGTATTTTATAAATATCTCCACCGCGACAGGATCAGTAACTCAAAAATTGATTGTAAGATAATCGACAACTGATCCTTTTTTTACATCCAGTATGTTTTAAAATGTACCTGGTATAAAAGGCTTTTCTCTTGGGAAAGCCTTTTTTTTGGTTCCTTTACTCCCCACTAAATGAAAAATAAATACTGCCTAAATGGATAGTTGTATTGATAATAAAGCCGTTGACAATTGAATAAAATTATTTTGTACCTTAGATAGCCAATTCTAAAATAATAATAATTGAACTAAAAAGGAGCAAAATGAAAATTAAATCAACCTTATTAATAGCTGGAGCAGCCATGGTTATCCTAGTTTCCTGTGACACTAAAAAAGATGTCGAGGTAAAAGAGCAACCTGGACTAGAACTGAGTTACATGGATAAAAACACCTCTCCAAAAGATGATTTTTACCGCTTTGTAAACGGTGTCTGGATCGATTCCACAGAAATTCCTGCTGACCAAACCGTTTGGGGCGGTTTCAACAAGTTAAGAAAAGATACCGATGCAGATGTGCTAGCTATCCTAGATATGGCTATGAACGATAAAGATCTTGACCCTCAATCAGATCAGGCAAAAGCTGTTTATGTTTTTCAAAGCATGATGGATAACAAAGCTCGTAACCAAGCGGGTTACCAACCACTGGTTCCTTATCTAGAACAAATTGAAAATATCAAATCCCTAGATGAATTACTAGATGTTAAAGCAGCCTTAGCTAAAAAAGGATTGAACGCTTTCTTTTATGTAGGAGTGGCTCCAGATGCTATGGATACTAATATGAATGCAGCCCAGTTAGGGAACGGGTCTTTAGGAATGGCGCGTGAATATTATGTAGGAGAAGATGAAGACAGTAAAGAAAAACTAGCTAAATACGAGATGCACGTTGCTAGAATGTTAGGAATGACAGGGATGGAAGAAGCTAAAGCTCAAGCAACAGCTATAGAAATTGTTGCTTTTGAAAAATCTATGGCTGCTCCTAGACTCGACAAAGTGACGAGAAGAAACCCGATCAAAACTTATAATCCAATGACCGTAGAAGGCCTTCAAAAAATTGCTCCTTTAATAGACTGGAAATCCTATTTTGATAAAGCTGGAATGAAAGACTTTGATAATCTGATTGTAAGTGAGCCAGATTACTTAAAGGCTTTAAACAGCATGTGGAAGCCAGCAAATCTGGAAATCATGAAAAAGTATATGAGGTGGTCGCTCATTGACAATGCTGCCAGCATGCTTTCCACAGATTTAGAAGAAGCAAATTTTGACTTTTATGGCAAAACTATGGGTGGTGCAAAGGAACAACGCCCACAAGATGAGCGCGCCCTTGCAGCCGTAAATGGAACTTTAGGAGAAGCTCTAGGACAACTCTACGTTGATAAAAAGTTCCCGCCAGAAGCTAAAGCCAAAGCTAAGGAAATGATAGAATACGTAAAGAAAGCTTATGAAAAGCGCATCAATGACTTGGAATGGATGAGTGCTGACACCAAGACCAAGGCAATAGAAAAACTCAACGGAATGAACATTAAAATAGGGTATCCAGATAAATGGAAGGACTATTCTGAAATGGAAATTATAAGTCCTAAAGATGGTGGTACTCTATTTGACAACATGCTTGCTGTTCAAGAGTATAACTATAATGATAATATGAGTAAGCTGGGAGAACAAGTAGACAAGACAGAGTGGTTCATGTCTCCACAAACAGTGAACGCTTATTACAATCCTTATTATAATGAAATCGTTTTCCCTGCAGCTATTTTACAACCCCCTTTTTACAATTATGAAGCAGATGCTGCCATCAACTTCGGTGGTATGGGTGCTGTTATAGGACATGAAATCTCCCACGGTTTTGATGATCAGGGTGCAAAATTTGCTGCAAATGGTAATATGACCAATTGGTGGACCGATGCTGATAAAGAACAATTTGAAGCATTAGGGAAAGATCTTGCAGTACAATACGATGCGATTGAGGTATTGCCCGGTATTTACATTAACGGCTCTTATACACTAGGTGAAAACATTGGTGATTTAGGTGGGGTAAATGCTGCTTATGACGCCCTTAATATGTGGCTGGAGGATAAAGGGGAGGTAGAACCTATTGATGGGTACACACAACAACAACGTTTCTTCTTAAGCTGGACAAGTGCCTGGCGTACTAAAATGAGAGACGAGGCCCTGAAGCAACGTATCAAAGGCGATACGCACTCTCCAGGAATGTATCGCGGTTATGTGCCACTTCAAAATATTCAAGCATTTTATGACGCTTTTGATATTGACGAAAAAGATGGTATGTACATCGCTCCTGAAGATCGTGTATTGATTTGGTAAAGAATTTATAGAACTTATATTAAGGCTTTCTTAACAGAAGGCCTTTTTTTGTATCCATCTGCTATATTTAGCATCTCTTAAATAGAAATCATGAAAAACTATATTCTATCCATTATTGCTGTTGTTAGTTTCGCTTTCGCGAAAGCGCAACCTAACTCCGACTACGTCAAAGAAAACTATACCAAAACGGTAGAAAATATCTCCATGCGAGACGGCGTGAACTTATACACGGTCATCTACGCACCAAAAGACACTTCAAAAGAATATCCTATGATGTTACAGCGTACTTGTTACAGCGTGCGACCTTATGGAGAAAACGAGTACAAAAGCGCCTTAGGACCTAATAAATTCATGATGGAAGAAGGCTACATCTTTGTCTATCAAGATGTGCGTGGTCGATGGATGAGTGAAGGCGACTTTGATAATATGAGACCACATATTGCAGGTAACGATGTCAACAATAAGAAAGACATTGACGAGAGCAGCGATACTTACGACACCATAGAATGGCTTATCAATAATGTCCCTAACAATAATAAAAAAGTAGGCCAATGGGGTATTTCTTATCCGGGATTCTATACCGCAGCGGCACTTCCAGAAGCTCACCCCTCTCTAGTAGCTTCTTCTCCGCAAGCACCTATAGGAGATTTTTTCTTTGATGACTTTCATCATATGGGAGCCACTTTACAGAGTTATTTAATGGCTTATCCTGTTTTTGGACATCAGACAGAACCTACTACCGAAAGTTGGTACAATGACAAGTGGGATAAAATGAGAGCTGCAGGAAACTTAAAAGACAGTTATGATTTCAACATGAAGTTAGGATCACTGAAAAATGTCACTGAAAATATATTTCCAGATAATTTCTTTTGGAAAGATGTAGCAACACACCCTAATTACGACGAATTCTGGCAAAAACGCGCTATTATCAATCATCTAACAGATGTAGATCATGCGGTAATGACTGTAGGTGGCTGGTTTGATGCTGAGGATCTTTATGGACCTCTCAATATCTATAAGAGTGTAGAACGTAATAATCCTACTAATAAAAACAACACCATCGTAATGGGTCCATGGAGTCATGGAAACTGGTCTAGAGAAACCGGTAAGCAAATGGTGAACCACATCTACTTTGGTGATAGTATCTCTACCTTTTATCAAAAAAATATTGAAACGCCATTTTTTGAGCATCATTTAAAAGGAGAGAAGAACCCACAGTTGCCAGAAGCTTATATGTTTGATACGGGTTTAAAAGAATGGAATCAGTTTACGCAATGGCCCCCTAAAGACGCTCAAATTACTTTTGGATTTGGGAAAAATGGGGAGTTGTTGATCAATGAAGCCGGCGACAAGAATGTAAAGCACTCCTACATAAGCGATCCTATGAAACCGGTTCCTTTTAGAAGTGAAGTAACACCTGTGACTTTTACCCCTAGAGCTTACATGACCGACGATCAAAGACATGCCTCAAGAAGACCAGATGTACTGACCTTCCAGACAGAAATTCTAGACAACGACATGCGTCTTGCAGGAGAAATTCAAGCTAACCTAGAGGTCATCTTAAAAGACATTACTGATGCAGATTTTATTGTAAAAGTTATAGATGTCTATCCAGATGACGAACCAAATGGCGAGTACACCCCTGAAAATATAACTCTTGCAGGTTACCAACAACTGGTGCGAGCAGAAACTTTTAGAGGTAGGTTTAGAAATGATTTTTCTAAACCAGAACCTTTTAAAGAAGGAAAAAAGACTCAAGTAAATTTCCCTTTACAAGATGTGTTGCACACCTTTAAAAAAGGACATAGAATTATGATCCAAATTCACAGCACATGGTTCCCATACATAGATCGCAATCCGCAAAAGTACGTGGACAATATATTTGAGGCTAAGGAAAGTGATTTTACCGTAGGCCAAGTCACTATTTTAGGAAGCAGCCAAGTGACAGTAGGAGAGAATAAGGCTATTGAAATGCAATTACCTCAAATGAAACAGTAGTATCAAATCTCTATTATAGGAAAAGCTCCTTAAATTCATAAGTTGATTTAAGGAGCTTTTTTATGTCCTGCTATGAACGTTCATAGAAAATAAATTAAAAAAAATAGTATTTCATCGAATACTTACGCTTTTTAACTTGTTTTTTAAATAAAATAGTACATATTAGGAGTTGCCTAAAATACACTCGACATGGAAGCAAATTATCTTGAAGAAAAAAAGCCTAACCTTATACAGGCCACTTATCAATTGGCTGTAGGTGTTATGAAATTAATTGCTAAAACCTTTTTTACGTTTTAAATAATTAATTTTTTATCCTAAAATAAAGGGATCATCAAGTCCTACTGATCTCCGGCATGCCACTCGGCATAACTGGTTTCTGTCTCGCGCAATCGCAAGTGATGCAGTGCGATAGTAGCAGGCAATCGTTTTTGAATTTTATCGGCAAAATCGATGATCATCATCTCGCTGGTAGGCTGGTAATCTACTAAAATAACGTCGTGCCCACGATCTGAAAGTTCTTTGGCCAGTTCTACGTGGGGTGTATTTTTATTAAACACCGTTGCATGATCAAAAGGATCTACAATTTCTTCTTTGATGATCTTTTTTAAATCACCAAAGTCAATCACCATTCCGTGCTTCACATGTCCCAACTCATCAATAGGAGTCCCTATAACCGTTACGGCAAGCTTATAACTATGTCCATGCACATTACGGCATTTCCCGTCATAACCATAAAGAGCGTGACCAGTTTCAAATGTAAATTCTTTAGTAATACGTACTTTTCTCATCCTTTGTGTTTGTATTTATTATAAACCACTACAATAATGAGCAGTATCCCCAGCACTAAAAACAGTCCTGAGCCACCTAAAAACCCCATGATATCTAAGAACGTAGTGTCCTCTATGAGTAATGCATTCATTGATTACTATTTTGTGCTGCAAAGATACTATTTAAGAAGATGTTTGTGGTTGTTAGGCTTTCTATCTTCTGTAAAGCGTAAAAGTTCCTAGTGGAGTCGGTTCCTTATTAAAATGGAGTTATCATCTAATTCATTTCCTACCTCCACTAGAAATTAAGATTCCATCGCAGCAAGCTTTCTTTTAAACTTAAAGAATAAAATAGCTGCACGACCTATCATCCAGGCAAAAAAGGCAAACCAAACAGCGTAGAGGTCCCATCCCAAATAATCGAGTAAAAACAAAACTGGCAAAAACACCAGCGCGGTTAACAACCACAGCAAATTGCGCAAATAAGAAGCCTCTCCCCAGCCTTTAAAAATCCCATCATAAACAAAGGCCACCGCATTAATGGGCTGCATAAGCAATACGATCCATAAGGTGTTAGCAATGATTTCTAATACCTCAGGGTCATCTGTGAATCTATTTCCTAGTGCTGTATATAGAAGCGCACAAATGATCGCTAAAAGCACCGCAATCACAACACCGTAAAGCGAGGTTTTATTAGCTAGGTACTTAAGTGATTCTGCATCCTTGGAGCCCATCAACTTACCGCCTATGGCATTTCCTGCATTAGCAAAACCATCTACTAAAAATGAAAAAAACAACCATATATTCATAAGTACCGCATGGGCAGCGACCTCAGCAACTCCGTAATCGTTTGCAAATCTATAGGAAAAGTAAATCGCCACATTAATAGCTACGGTACGCAAAAAGAAATTTGCTGTTAACCCAATGTGCTTTCGGAGTTTTTCATGAGGTTGCCACAGGGTCAACTTTATACTAAATATCGTGTTTTTATACAGAAAATAAACAGCAATCAACAACATGACCAACTGTGCTACCAAGCTGCCATAGGCTGCCCCCATAACACCGTAAGACGGAATCACACCGTCAATACCATAAACTAAAGTGAGTGTTAATAGAATATTTACAACCGCGCCAGAAAGACTCGCAATCATCGCCCAAGAAGTGTTTTGCAAACCTCTAAAAATGCCGAAAATAGCAAACGCACACAGCGTCATAGGGAATCCCAAAGCACGCACTTGATAGTAGCTAGAGGCGATAGAAAGGACCTCTCCTTGAGCTTTATACAAGCTAAATATAAAAGTAGCAATAGGGGCCGTAACCAGATAAATAAGAATTCCTAAAACAATATTCAACCACACCACTTGTGGTATCAAATCATTGATTTTTTCCAGCTGATTTGCTCCTAAAGTATTGGAAACTATAGAGGAAATGGAGGTTTTAGTTTGTGCTAGCGTCCAAATAATCGCACTTAAAAACGTACCAACTAAGCCTATTGCAGCAAGGGCATTGGTCGTTTCACCTTCCATTTTTCCTATGATAGCAAGATCAGTTATACTGATCAATGGCTCTGCAATACCAGCAATTATAGCTGGTATCGCGAGTTTGAGAATTTGTGATGTATTGATTTGTACTGCCATAAAGCGCGCAAAGATAATCTCTAAAATATGATAACTTCCGTGTATCTTTGAAAACCCTTTATGGGGAATTAGCTCATCTGGCTAGAGCGCTACGCTGGCAGTGTAGAGGTGACCGGTTCGATCCCGGTATTCTCCACAAGAATAAATCCTTAAAAGTCATTGCGATGAGCAATGACTTTTTTGTTTTAAAAAGTAGCACATACAAAATAGTTGTAAATATCTATTCAAATAAGCTTTAACTCCTATTCTAACAAACTATATTTGCAGCCCGCAACAATAAATGAGTTGAACAGACCTTTTACTTGTTGCATTTCTTTATTCTAAATAAAGAAGAACCTTATAAAAAAGAGTCCTACATATTGTTATATTGGACTACTAGAAAAAGCTGAGGAGCTCCATCCTCGGCTTTTTTGTTTTCTGATCAATTAATAAGCAACTATTTCAACCCAAGCTTTTAAGATCCCTTCAAAAAATTAACCATACACTGCACCGCCTGTCTTAAATCTTCTGGTAATAGATTGGAATTCCATGGATGCGTTGCGCCTAAGGTATGATTTGCTTCTCTGATGAGTTTTAATTGGGAATGAGGACTTGCTTTATGAAGATCATGAGCATCACTTACCAAAACTGCTTCATCTTGTTCCCCGTGAAGGATCAAGTGGGGTTGTTTGATTTTTTCAGCTTGCTTGAGAATGGTTAATTCTTCCTCATTTTGGAGGAAATCTTCATAAAATTGGTATAAAAGCGGCATTTCTTGCTTCGTACGGGCATTTTTCACGTAAGTCACTCCTTTTTCTTTCCATTCTTCTATGCCTTTAGCATCTGGGAAACGCTCGGCATAATGAGCTACCCCAGCAAGTGTAATGAGTTTTGAAACTCTAGGCTCTTTTGCTGTTACTATGGTGGTAATACCTCCGGCTCGGGAATGCCCTAATAGGTTGATTTGATGACGATCTACGGGCAACTCTGAGTTTTCTATCCAATCCAAAACCCTGATGGTATCTCTTACCTCTATACTGTAATTATTGTTTCCAAAAGCATCGAGATCTGGAAAATCAATAGGCTGTTCCACCGTACCACCATTGTGTGAATAGTTGAATTTTATAAATAGGAATCCCGATTTCGCGAAAGCGGCACCCATCAAACTCCATGCACCCCAATCTTTAAATCCTTTATAACCATGACAAAAAACAACTGCTGGTAAGGGCGTACGGGTTTCTTGATACTCATAATCCAGTAGTATAGCACGATCATTTTCTCCTTTTAAAATAATATTATTCCTAATTATCATACAGGCTTTTCAGTAAGGTGAATTTCTTTATTGAACAATTCTTGAATCAAATTCCAAAGTACTTTTTCAAAATCTTTCAGCACTTCTGCATCGATCATTTTTTCTTTATACGATCCTCTTTCTTTAAAAGCAAAAGGAATATAACCCTCATCGAAGTTCTTAAAGCTAATAATCCCCGCACTAGCTTCTGTAAAGGCTTCGTTAAGGCTGTATAGATAGGTGTACATTAGGACCTGAAAGGCTTTTGCCTTTTTATAATCATCACTTAGTACATTAAAATCTTCTGGGTCAATACCTACGTTTCCTTTTAGGGTGGCTCCAGACTTATAATCAATAATGCGCAGTTTCCCATCCAGCTGATCAATGCGATCCACCATTCCATGAATTTTCACTTTACCAATTTGTGGAACTTCTATCTGAGCCTCTAGTTTGCGCTCTACGCTTTTAATAACGAGTTCTTGGCCACCTTTAACAAGATCTAGGTCGCTTTGTACCATTTTCTTGATGTAATGAAGGGAAACTTCATAAATGATCTTATTCTTGCCTAAGGGTGTCGATTCTGACGTGTAACACTCTTGATAAGCTCTTTCTAATTCGGGCAGGATTTGCTTTTTGATTTGATCAAAATCTTCTTTGATCAATAGTTTACCGACATAAGGCTGGTATAGTTTGTCAAGAGCTTCGTGAATAATAGAACCCATGGTGTTTGCAGCAATATTCTCTTCCACATCTTCCAAATCTGAAATCCGCAAAATCTTGCTGGCATAAAAATCAATTGGATTGCGTACATAACTGGTCAGTGCAGATGGACTGAAACCACTAGTTGCAATTTGCTGTAATCGTTCAAAGTAAGAGGCTTCTTTTTTAATCACCATCAACTCTTCTTTTACCGCAGTATTTTTAAAAATATACTGTTGGTGGGAGATGATATGATTGGAGTTTTGATCTGTTTCTAACTGAGTTAGAAATCTGCTTTTCTCGCCACCACCTAAGGTATCTCCTTCTGTATTGTAAATAAAAGCAGCCTTTTCCACTCGATGAAGCAATCTGTAAAAGTGGTAGGCGTATACGCTGTCTTTCTCTGAATAGGTAGGCAACACAAACTGATACTTCATATCATTTGAAATATAGGAAGCGGTTGATTTTCCTGCTGGTAAAACCCCTTCATTTACAGAAAGCATAATGGTGTTTTTAAAATCCAGCGCTCTGGTTTCTAAAAGCCCCATAACTTGAAGTCCGCGCACTGGTTCTCCAATAAAATCGAGGTTTTTAAGGGGGACCAATTGCTTGTATAGATAAGCAACTGTTTTAAGGTCTTTTATTTCTTGATTATTGTCAATGATGGTCGCCAGGTTTTGAACCACTTCTGTAATACCTAATAATTGTTCTATTTCTAGCCTTCGGTTCTCTTCTTTTAGTAATTTTATTTTAAGCTCGTGCAGCAAAAACTGAATCAACTCAATAAGCGCACCTACATTCTGCACAGGTTGAAGTGTTTTCTGGAGAATAAGGTTTGTGGAGACTTCATCAAAGCTCGATGGAGTAACATAGATCAAATTTTTCTCTCTTATATATTGGACTAGTTTCCGAGAGTCATTTTTAATTAAAATATGAGCAAAGGAAGATTCTAAGATATTTAGCATGCCCTTATAATAGAATCCGTCCTCAATAGCCTCCGTATGCATCTTGATAATATCATAGATAAAAGCAGATAACGGCAACTGATCTAGTGCAAGTCCCATAGTCACATTAAAGTGCTCAATATTCTTAGGTATGGCGTCTAGCAAGGGAAGTAACAAACGCTCATCTGCAAGGATAATAGCAGTTTCTTCTAGTTCTTCCTGTGGAATTTGCTCCATTAACTGAGCAGCCACTTGGATCATGCTTAAATTACCTGCAGCACCATGAATATCTATTTGTTTATTGGTGTTGTAATCGTTACCATAAAGCTTTAGTTCTTTTGAATCATAATACTTCCACTCCTTCTTAAACTTACGTATAAACTTACCAGATTCATGATAAGGTAAATCCATCAGGTAGGAATCGATATCCCAATAGATAAAACCCTTTTCTTCTTCGAGGAGTTTTTGTATGATCTTAGATTCGGCAGTATTGAGTGCATTGAGTCCTAAAAAGATAGTTTGCCCTTTATGCATTGAGATAAAAGATGCTTGCTCTTCATTGCCTTCGACAAGTTTGGTATTGGTTGTATCGTAGTGCTTTGTACAGCGCGCAAATGCTAGTCGATAGGCCATACCTTGATAAGCAGTTTCATTTTCAATACATAGTTTTTGGAAGGCGTCGTAATACAAATGTAATTTTTTCCAAAATCTCAAATATTTAGAAACCATCAAAGTGGGGTTTTTATTCAAAGCCCAATGGTCCATTTCTTTGACACTACCCCAATAATTAAAGAATTGCTCTGGATCCACAAGGTAACGATCCATTTCATTAAAGTCCTTGAGAATAGTGGTTGCCCAGCCTATAAACTCGTCAAAGCTATCCAAATTATCTTCCTTCTCAATACTTTTGTAGGCTTTATAAAACAGCGGTAACAGGTCCAAATCATTGACTATTTCTACCTCAGCTAGTTCTTCTATATACTCTTCTACGCTATAAATTTTAGGTAAAAATATAGGTTGCTCCAGACGTTGTGCGATGTACCTGCTTAGAAAAACACCAACACGTCTAGACGGCACAACATAGATGGCAGTAGTGGTCTCTATTTGATTCTTCTCAAGATCTACAAGGACTTTTTCTAAAAATGAATTCATCTGGTTAAGATAATTAATATGCCCATTTTAGGAGCATATTTTAGCTCAGTTTTAGAAATAAAAAAGTCCATTTGCAGAGCAAATGGACTTATAAGCATTGGGTTGATTAGTAATGCGTATTATCTTTTTGTAATCGTAAATTCTGATCTACGAGACAACTCATACTCTGCAGACGTACATTTTTTAGAGGCACAGTCTACCATTGGGTTTGCTTCTCCACGACCGGCAGCGGTTAATCTAGAAGCATCCACTCCTTGAGAGGCTACATATTTAATGATACTTTCTGAGCGTCTTTCTGTAAGAGCTAGGTTGTAATCATCAGATCCTCTTATGTCCGCATAGGTTTCTGCGAGAATTTCAAGCGTAGGGTATTTTTTCATTAATCCTACTAATCTATCCAGCTCAAGCGCAGCATCTGGTCTGATATCAGAATTGTCTAAGTCGAAGTAAATCTTGTTAAGGATGATTTTATCTTCAACAATTTCAGGCTCTGGAACCATCAGTACTTCTACCATAGCAGTTTCTTCTTCAGCAACTGATAAAGTAGCTTCTCCACTTTCGTATTTATCTTTTGCTCCACGAGCAGTAAGTTCTAAGTTGCAATCAGTAGTAAATACAGCTTTACCATTTGCGTCTGTAGTCTGCCCTGGCATAGTATTATTATTCCCGTCTTGTAAAGAAACAATGGCACCTGGAATAGGCATTCCTGTTTTTGCATCCACTGCTGTTACACTAACGGCTACTTCACAGATTTCAATTCTTTCTATTCCATAAACGTCATCGCCACCTTGACCTCCATCACGGTTAGAAGAAACATAACCTTTACCTGTAGCTTCTGAATAAGAAAAACCAAAGTCATCTAAGGAACTATTAACGGGACTACCCATATTAGTTACTTGACCATCTGTATACTTAAATACATCAAGACCTCCTAATCCTAAATGACCATTACTTGAAAAATAAAGTGTATTATCGTCTGCGATGTAAGGAAAAGAGTCATCCCCAGCAGTATTCACTGAAGGTCCTAAATTAACAGGGTTAGAAATAACGCCGTCTTTAAGGTCAGCTTTATAAATATCCGTTCCACCTAGTCCATCTGGCGCTTGACTAGCAAAATAGATAGATTTTCCATCTTTAGTTATTGATGGGTGACCTACTCCATATTCTTTAGATTCTAAAGAAGTCGTGGCAACATCTCTCCATTCTCCACCAGCATTTAATGCTCTGTAAATGTTAAGTTTACTTTCTCCATCAACAGCTTTTTCATAATCTCCTTTATAGTAATCCACACGCGTAAAAAACATGTATTTCCCATCTGGTGTAATGTCTAACGTACCTTCATGATATTTTGTATTTACTTCTCCATTCACGAGTTCTGGCTTTCCTACTACTCCAGCATCATCAATAATTGCTTCATAAATATCCAAGTAAGGCTCTTTATTCCATCCATACTTACCTCTATTCTCATTACGAGCACTTGAGAAGTACAGTTTACTTCCTACTTGTAATGCAGAAAAGTCGCTTGCCTCTGTGTTGAATTTATGAGATTTAGTAGTAAAACCTACTTTCATACCAAGAATGTCATTGATATAATTTGGGTTTGATTTGTATTCCTTAGCACGATCGTCTCCGGGCTTTAGAGATGCAAATTGATTCATGATCGTATTAGAAAGATCATATTTTTGAGAAGCCTTTAAAGATTGAGCATATCTATAAAGAGTCTCAACTTGAGGATCATTTTTTATTGCTCTCGCATAATTCTTTTCGGCATTTTTAAAATCGCTGTTATAAAAATAAGAATCTCCTAGTTGTGTATAAACGTGTTGGGTTCTTACTCCGTTTTTGATCAGCTTTTCATAAGCCTCTGCTGCATCTACATAACGCAGTTGCTCGTATAATTTATCTGCTTTTGCAGTTTTATCGGTTTGTGCTTGCGCGCTCATCGCAACACCAACGAATAAAATTAAAAGTATGTATAGTTTTTTCATGGTTGTACTCTTTGCATGATTAGAATTAGAAGAAACGCGGTGATTGCATCACTTTACGTGGGAAGGCTAGGCCAAATGTTAAAAATACCTCGTGAGAGCTATCAGAAACTACAGAAATATCAGAGACTATTCGGTCATAAGCATAACCTACTTTAATAGTATCTGTGATATTCATTGCTATCAATCCACTGAAAGAATCTTCATAGCGGTAAGAAACTCCTAATTCAAATTTGTTGTTGAACAAAACGTTAGTATTTAAGTCAAAACTTACCGGAGAGTCAAAAGCTCCTTTTACTAGCACGTGTGGCTTCAATTTAATATTTTCGGCAACGTCAAAAACGTATCCACCTGTTAGGAAGTAATGTTGTGTCTCACTACCGAAGGTTAGGCCGTTCTCGTCAAGGTGTGTACTTCTCAACATATTAGGAACAGAAAAACCAGCATACCAGTTATCTCCGTAAAGGAAGGCGCCGGCACCTAGATTTAAATAGGTCTCGTTCAGTTCTTCAGAAAAAAGTGGGTCGCCTGGTTGTGTGGTCTGAACGGTATTCAGATTCACATCAAAAAAGGTAAGTCCTGCTTTTAGACCTAAGGCTAGTGTAGTTTTCTCCCCAACTTGTAGTTTATAAGAGAAATCTCCATAGGCATTGGTTTCACTTACCGGACCTATGTTGTCAGAGATAATGGAGAGACCTAAACCTAATCTTTCCCCTAGTGGTGTACTACCAGAAAGGGTGATGGTTTCTGGAGCTCCAGTGATACCTGACCACTGCTGCCTGTAAAGAGCTGTGATATTTACACCATCTTGAGTTCCTGCATAGGCTGGATTGATAATGTTTTGATTGTACATGTACTGTGTGTACTGAGGGTCTTGTTGTGCGTTTACTATACTAGTAGCAGCGACAGAGATAAAGAGCCCCATTGCAAGTAATTTTTTCATTCTCACAAAGTTAGTTTTAAGGTTGCGGTTTCAGTTTCAGATGGCTAAATATAGAACGATTCTACTTATGATCTTGGATTTCTTGCTTCTAATTCCGCTTTCGCGAAAGCGAAATGATAAAAATTAGAAATCTATAAATAGTATGCTTATATCTAGTTTGGTGAATATATAAAAAAACTATCCCTACTTCTGTTTAACAAATCTATAATAGATTAAGAGGTTCGTTTTGGGGTTCAATAACGTCTTAGTTTCTCCTGAACAGCGCAAAAACCGGAAAATGATCACTATAACCACCTTTATAATTGTTTCCTGCAAATGTTCGAGCTGGTTGACCGCGATATTTTCCCTTCCATTGTCTCAACATAATGTCGTCAAAAATATCTGCTTTATGAAAATATAAAGAATTAGGAACATCATTATGTAAACTCTCACTAATCATGATCTGATCAAAAAGATTCCATTTAAATTGATGATTCAATGAACCTCGATGAAACTTCTTTAAAGGAGCTGTTATATTATCAAAACCCATAGGTAAAATTCCTTCTTTGATACTCTTATTCTCTGGATCGTCGTTAAAATCCCCCATGATAATCACATGGTGTGCCTCTTTTAATTCTAAATGTTGATCGGTGCGTTTACTGTTTGGGTCCTTTTTTTCTAGGTGTTGTACTAATTGACTAGCTACCTCAACCCTTTTGGCATCGGTAGTCTCTGTGCCATCGCGACGTGACGGCCAGTGATTTACGTAAATATGAACTGGAGTACCCGCTAGAACTCCTTCAACATAAAGTATATCCCTAGTAGCATCACGCACCCCTTCTTCGTTTTCTAAATGTATAACAAGAGGCTCTGAATGACTAGGTATAAAAACCCGAGTATCGTACAATAAAGCTACGTCTATTCCTCTCTCATCTGGACTGTTGTAATGAATAAAATCATAAGTGCTCTGAGCGAGTTTAGGTTGGGTAATGAGATCGTGAAGCACTTTTTTATTCTCAACTTCTGCAAGACCTACTAATGCTGGTAATTTACCGGTAAGTTCAAAACCTATCTTACTTATCGCGTCGCTTATTTTAGTGAGTTTCTTTTGATACCTATTTTCTGTCCAATTCTTACGGCCAAAATCAGTAAAATATTCATCTACTACCTGTGGGTCATTAATAGCGTCAAAAAGATTTTCAACATTATAAAAAGCAACAGTGTACTGCTCAAAAGATTGTGAAGGAATGGACAAGGCAAGAATATTTTAGCCTTCAAATGTAAGGTATAACTCAGCCTTATTAAATAAATATATACAAGTAATATTAAAGGCAAATAAAAATTTGAGCTCTTTAAAATTAGAAGTATTAAGGTGTTGATATTAGTGTCCAATAGATTGGAAACCGACTCTAGGTAATGGCACAAGTTCCATTGATATTTAGATAATTGACTGTTTTAATTACAGCCTAAATCAATTCTACTTTGGGGGTCTGCATTAGGAAAACAGTTCCCAGACTGCACGGCATCTGGCACATAGCGAGTTAATTCTGCATCGTACAAAGTGTTTTCTAAAAAATAAACAAGATCTGATATTTCTTCTTCAGTAAGGTGAATAGCACCCATTTCTGAAGCCAGATTTGAAGAAGCGTTTTGATCCTGTAGGGAAGTATTATTTTTATACCGCACCACTTCTTCTATACTACTAAAGGTAGCACCGTGACCGTAGAAAGCTGCATCGCGTAAATTGTATAGAGTTGGTGTCTTAAACTTATAATTATCAGAGGGGTCTCCTGTAAAGCCTCCGCGTCCTTTTTTTACATTATCAAAGCCTGCATCATCTAAAACTATTGCAGCATTAGAGTCGTCAAAGTGTCCAAAGCCAAAAGCGTGAAATTCCTGATCTTTCAGTGCTGGACCGGTATGACAAGTTATACACTCTCCTTTGTCTGCAAAAACAATAGCGCCTCTTTTCTCTCGATCAGAAATAGCATTGTAATCTCCTTTTAAATAATCTTGCCATGGAGAACGGTTTGCCAAAAGTGTCCTATTAAAGGCAGCAAGTGCTAGGGCAGCAGTTTGTGAGGTATACCTAGAACTGAGGGCTACATGTGGGAAGGCTTGGTCAAAAAGCCATCGGTAACCATTATTATCTATAAAATTTTCATCGATTTGAAGTCTGTGCGTGGACTGTCCTACTAAAGCTTGTGTTTCTATGCCTTGAAAACCCAAATTATTTTCAGGAACTCCTGTTGCTGCCCATCTGGATTCAGTTCCTACATTAGGACCCGTTCCTCCCAACATACCGTTCCACAAAGCTGTTTCTTGATAAGCAACGTTTAATAAAGTAGGTACCCGTACCGGCTGTAAGTCTACCGAGTCCAATGGCATGTTCAAATCAATTTGTCTGCCTTCTCCAGCAAAACCAAAACCAGTCCCTCCTTCCCCGATTCCTTGCCTTAGACCAGAATAAAAGCTGGAAGCTACAGGATGGCAGGAAGCGCAAGAATAAGTGCCTTCCATTTGACTCATTTTAGGCGCGCCAGCGGCAGCCGTTTCATGCAGCAACAATTGTCCTAAAGCAACTTTATAAGTGTTTAATGGATTTAACGGATCTTGAGGTATCGCATTAAAATCATCACTATCTGGCAATAAGAAAAAACTTTTGCCCTGCCCATTTGCATTTTGCTCTAGCAATTCTTCCAGACGAATATCTAAAGCTGTTCTCGCCAATTCATAATCTTCGGTGTCTGTACAAGAAACCAAAAATATAAATAAGATGCTCAATAAGTATAGATAGTTCTTTCCCATTGTGAATAGCTAAATTAACAAATATTTCACAACCCTGACCCATTTATGATCACCTATCCGTGAACTAGCTATTACCTTTGCTTCATGAACGATTTACACTATAGCTTTATAAACAATAATCAACCCGTAGTGCTATTGATACACGGCTTTTTAGGAAGCATGGAACAATGGAAATATATAGAGCAAGATTTACTGACTACTCATTCCTTGTTAAAAATAGACCTTCCTGGTCATGGCAAGACTTTAGAATTTAAGGAAGACTACACCTTAGAAAAGCTCAGTTTAAAGATCGATCAAATTTTAATGATTGAGAAGATAGAAAAAATTCATGTGGTCGGTCATAGTATGGGCGGTTATTTAGGTTGCGCTTTTGCAAAAGCGAGACCCGAAAAAACGCGTTCTCTTACTTTAATCAACAGCATCGCCTCTAACGATACCGAGCAGCGGAAACAAATACGCGATCGATCGATACAGTTGATTGAAAAACATCAAGCTGCTTATGTAAGTATGGCAATAGGAAACCTATTTACTGTTGAAGAAAGAAAATTATATGAAACTCGCATATCATTAATGAAGCAACAAGCAGATAAAATTTCTATTAGAAGCATTATTCAAGCTCTTAAATGCATGCGAGATAGAAGTGATTATTTACCTCTTTTAAAAGAAGTTGATTTCCCCATTACTTATTTATGTGGTCAACAAGATGAAATTGTGCCGGTGGAACTAGTTGAAAGAGAGCGGGTTCACCTAAGAGCAAATACTAGAATAATCGACAACGGACACATGTCTTTGTTGATAAACCCTTTAGATATCCTAAAAAACATGTATTTCATCGATTAATTATGTCTTTCAACAAATTTTATTAACAAAGTTCCTATATTACAGTCAGTTAACCACTGATAAAGGATTTTTATCTCATAAAAACCTAATATATGAACAAAATATATTCTCCTTTAAAAGCCTTAGGCTGTTACATTATAGGTCACCACTACCAAGTGTCCTACAAAGTGAATGATCATATTCAAGAAATATGTTGTTCCAAGTGTCATAAACAAATGACAAGAACTATTTATGGAAATATTGTGCCTCTTAACGAGCGCCAAGCACAAATTAATCGCACCTTAAATGATGTGGATCGCAGAAGAAAACAGGCAAGAACGCAAATTTATTCCTGAAAACTATTCCATCCCATTGCTTTAATTGGTATTTGTTCTCCCCCACGAGTCACTAAATTAATCCCGTAAGAAGCATCTACTACATGTCCTATTACCGATAAACTAGGATTTGCTTTTATTTTAGGAAAATCTTCCTGTTTTACAGTAAACAACAATTCATAGTCTTCTCCACCACTTAATGCTATTGTGGTACTGTCCAAATTAAACTCTTCACAGGCCGTAATCACTGTAGGGTCTAATGGTATCTTATCTTCATATAAGGTCATTCCTACTTCACTGTGCTTACATAAATGAATAATTTCAGAACTCAATCCGTCAGATAGATCGATCATGCTGGTAGGGTGTACCTCCAGTTCTTCTAATAATTTACAAATATCTTTTCTAGCCTCTGGCTTTAATTGTCTTTCTAATAAATAGCTATAAGCCTCAATATCTGGCTGATTTTGCGGATTAGCTTTAAAAACAGCTTTCTCTCTTTCTAGAATTTGCAAGCCCATATAAGCAGCTCCTATATCACCAGAAACAACTAATAAATCTCCTTCATTTGCTCCTTTTCTACGCACAATTTTATCTGCATCTTGCTCGCCAATTGCCGTTACAGAAATAACTAAACCGCTACGCGATGCTGTGGTATCACCACCTATAAGGTCAACTCCATAGGTTTTACAAGCCATGTGAATACCTTCATACAACTCGTTAACTGCCTCTACAGGAAATCTGTTTGAAATAGCAATAGATACTGTTACCTGTGTAGCTTTAGCGTTCATAGCATACACATCAGATAAATTTACCATAATCGCTTTATAACCTAGATGTTTTAATGGTACATAGCTCAAATCAAAGTGAACACCTTCCACGAGCATATCTGTCGTTACTACAGTAGACTTTGTGTGATTTAAAACCGCTGCATCATCACCTATTCCAGTAATGGTAGAGTCTTGTTCTATCTCAAAATTCTTTGTTATAAAATCAATCAGGCCGAACTCGCCTAAGTTTTCTACTGGTGTACGTTGTGGGGACTTGTCTTCTATCATCCTGCAAAACTACGATTTAGGCAAGAATGGCCACATAAAAATAACTTAATATTTGAGAAAACTCTACTCATCAACAGTTTGAATATCGCTATATGAGAATATTATAGTACGGCCGATTTTACCGCTTAGTGTGTTGTATATTTGTAATGGTTATAAATAAGCTATTTAATATGATAAGTGTATCAGAAACCGCAAAAGCTAAACTCGCTCAGTTAATGAGTGAAGAAGGGTTTGCAATCGATAAAGACTTTGTACGAGTAGGAGTAAAAAGTGGTGGCTGCAGCGGTCTATCTTATGATCTTAACTTTGACAAGGAGTCCGTAGAAACAGACAAGGTATTTGAAGCAAACGATGTTAAAATCGCTGTGGATAAAAAAAGCTTTTTGTATCTAGTGGGAACTGTATTAGAGTTTAGCGGTGGTTTAAACGGTAAGGGATTTGTTTTCAACAATCCTAATGCGCAAAGAACTTGTGGCTGTGGAGAGTCTTTCTCTCTGTAGTAAGATGATTTAAATGACGCTTTCGCGAAAGCGGTTATAAGAAAAAAAATATGTCAAAATATACAGAAGAACAATTAGAAGAAGAACTCAAGGTTAAAGAATATGAGTACGGCTTCTATACAGATATGAAGTCCGATACTATACCTGTAGGTCTCAGTGAAGAGGTTATACGCATTATTTCTTCAAAAAAAAATGAACCAGAATGGATGCTAGAATGGAGGCTTGAAGCCTACCGAATTTTTATAGAAATGGAAGAGCCGGAATGGGCTAATGTAACCTATAAAAAGCCAGATCTTCAATCCATATCTTATTACTCTGCCCCTAATTCTAAGCCTAAATACGACAGCTTAGATGAAGTAGATCCAGAATTGTTAGAGACTTTTAAAAAGCTAGGAATCTCCATAGACGAACAAAAGAAACTTAGTGGAGTTGCCATGGACGTGGTGATAGACTCCGTATCTGTAGCTACAAGTTTTAAGAAATCACTAGGCGAGAAAGGAATTATTTTCTGCCCTATTTCTGAAGCTATTCAAGAACATCCAGAATTAGTAAGAAAGTATTTAGGAACAGTAATTCCACAAAATGACAATTATTACGCCGCTTTAAATAGTGCCGTATTTTCTGATGGATCGTTTTGTTATATTCCCAAAGGAGTGAAATGCCCTATGGAACTTTCAACTTACTTCCGAATCAATGAAGGTGGAACAGGACAGTTTGAGAGAACACTTGTTATCGCAGACGAAGGCAGTTACGTTTCTTATTTAGAAGGTTGTACAGCCCCATCACGTGATGAGAACCAGCTGCACGCAGCTTGTGTAGAGTTAATTGCACTAGATGATGCAGAGATCAAATACTCCACTGTTCAAAACTGGTATCCAGGTAATGCTGAAGGAAAAGGTGGTGTATTTAATTTTGTAACCAAACGTGGTATTTGTGAGAAAAACGCAAAAATATCATGGACTCAAGTTGAAACTGGTAGTGCCGTAACCTGGAAGTACCCAAGTTGTATCCTAAAAGGAGATAATTCAATTGGTGAATTTTATTCCATAGCAGTAACAAATAATTACCAACAAGCAGATACAGGAACTAAAATGATTCACTTGGGGAAAAACACCAAGTCCACCATTATTTCTAAAGGTATCAGTGCTGGGAAATCTCAAAATTCCTATCGAGGTCTAGTGAAAATTGGTGCTAGAGCAACAAATGCTCGTAACTTCTCACAATGTGATAGTTTGTTAATGGGTAATGAATGTGGAGCGCATACGTTTCCATACATTGAGACCAGTAACAGTACTTCCAAAGTAGAGCATGAAGCTACCACTAGTAAAATAGGTGAAGACCAGATTTTCTATTGCAACCAGCGTGGTATCGATACAGAAAAAGCGATTGCGCTTATCGTCAATGGTTTTTCAAAACAAGTGTTGAACAAATTACCTATGGAATTTGCCGTGGAAGCACAGAAACTTTTAGAAATAAGCCTAGAAGGATCTGTAGGATAATAACCAAATAATACATTGATTATGAAGCGATTGTTTATTTTAAGTTTCTTAGTTTTAAGTGTAGTCTCTTGTAAAAACGATAAGGATTCTACAGAAGAAACACCAGTAGTCAAAGAAATGACTACAGAAGTTCTTCCCGAAGGACAGCAAGTCTACAGAGGTGAATTTATCTTTATCGAAGATGCTGCAGTACTTACTACAAGAAACAAAATTTATGCCGTAGCAATCGACGATAAAATGAAAGAGCTAGATCAAGTAGCAAAAGCATTGAAAAAAACCAAATTCGATATGGTAAACGTGGTGATTCACGCTACTGTAAAGCCCAACCCTATAAAAGCAGAGATCGGTGAAGGATGGGACGAAATGGTTACGATTACGAAAATTATAGAAGTAACTCCAGCAACAAGTGCCGATGTAATTAAGACTGGAAAAACATTAGATATTAAAGAAGTTAAATAACAGCTATGTTAAAGATTAAAGACCTTAAAGCAACAATCGAAGGAAAAGAAATCCTGAGTGGAATCAATCTTGAAGTAAAAGCAGGAGAAGTACACGCGATAATGGGACCTAATGGTGCTGGTAAATCCACCCTTGCAAATATTATTGCAGGACGTGATGAATATGAAATAACTGGAGGCGATATTTCTCTAGAAGGAGAAGACATTACAGAGTTGGATCCAGAAGAAAGAGCGCACAGAGGTGTTTTCCTTTCTTTTCAATATCCAGTGGAAATTCCAGGAGTATCGGTTACTAATTTTATGAAAACCGCTATCAATGAAACCCGCAAAGCCCAAGGAAAAGATGATATGACCGCTAAGGACATGTTAAAAATGATCCGTGAGAAATCTGAAATGTTAGCGATTGATCGCAAATTCCTTTCCCGTTCTTTGAATGAAGGATTTTCTGGAGGAGAGAAAAAACGTAACGAAATATTCCAGATGGCCATGTTAGAGCCTAAACTGGCAATTCTTGATGAAACCGACTCTGGACTAGACATCGATGCATTACGCATTGTTGCAAATGGAGTGAATAAATTAAAAAATAAAGACAACGCCACGATTGTTATTACCCACTATCAGCGCCTTTTAGATTATATCGTACCTGATTTTGTACATGTTTTATATGACGGTCGCATCGTTAAAACTGGCGGCAAAGAATTGGCGCAAGAATTAGAAAAACGCGGTTACGACTGGATCAAAGAAGAGGTAGAGGCTTAGAAACAGCAACTTAAGTGTTGAAGCTATCTAAATTGCTTTTACTTTTCAATAATGAACTTTTAAGTTCGCTTTCGAGAAAGCGAGAAAAATATTAACTATGAGTTTTAAAGACCATATCCTTTCTTCTTTTATTGCCCTAGAAAATGAGGTAGATAACAATAGCTACGTGCATCATTTACGCAACGAGGCATTGAACGATTTTGAACAACTAGGAATACCACAACGTCGAGAAGAAGCCTATAAATACACTTCCTTAAAGTCCCTATTCAATAAAGAATACGTGCTTTTCCCTAAAAAAGAAACAAATATTTCTTACGGAGATATCAAAAAATACCTCGTGCATCAAATTGATGCATATCGAGTGATATTTATTGACGGTATTTATAGTTCGCATCTTTCTCAAACGACCCATGAAAAATTTGACGTTTGTTTGATGTCTAGTGCATTGAATAATCCTAAGTACGCGGCAGTAATAGAAAAACATTACAACAAGCTTGCTACTAAAGATGGGCTTACATCCTTAAACACGGCATTTGCTAAGGAAGGAGCTTACATACATATAGGTAACAACATCGCAGTAGAGAAACCTATTGAGATCGTTTATTTCTCTACAGGAAATGAAGCTCAGTTGATGACACAGCCCCGCAACCTTGTTGTGGTAGGAGAGAATTCTCAAGTACAAGTTATTGAAAGACACCAAAGTCTGAATGATAACGAGGTGCTGACCAATAGCGTTACAGAAATTTATGCTGCAAAGCGTTCCTTAATAGATTGGTATAAAATCCAAAATGATCGTTTGAGTGCCTCGTTAATAGATCACACCTTTGCTGAGCAAAAGGACAATTCAGAAGTGCGTATTCACACCTTCTCTTTTGGAGGGAAATTGACTCGTAATAACTTGAGTTTTTACCAGCGAGGAGAGCATTGTAATTCTGTTCTTAATGGCGTAACCATTATAGAAGGAAAACAACACGTAGATCATTCCACGCTTGTTCATCATACAGCTCCTAATTGTGAAAGCTTCCAAGAGTATAAACAGATTTTTGACGAGCGTGCCGTAGGAGTCTTTCACGGTAAAGTTCTGGTAGATAAAATTGCTCAAAAGATCAATGCCTACCAACAAAACAACAACATTTTAGTAAGTGATACTTCTACCATCAATGCAAAACCTCAATTGGAGATTTTTGCTGACGATGTGAAATGTTCCCACGGATGTACTATAGGCCAGCTCGATGAAGAAGCATTGTTTTACATGCAAGCCCGAGGGATTCCTAAAAAAGAAGCTCGTGCTTTATTGATGTTTGCTTTTGCTAACAGCGTATTAGAAACCGTAAAAATCCCAGAGATTAAATCTCGTATTACGAAACTTATCGCGATGAAGTTAGGTGTGGAAATAGGATTTGATCTGTAAAAATATTTTTTAAAATTAATTACTAACGCTAGACCCCAAAGGTCTGGCGTTTTTTTATGTCCCAATTTATGAAGGAAAGCATGCCCAGACTAATCCCTGTATAAAGGCTTACACTGTAACATATTCCAATACTATATAGAAGATAAAACCAGCTAATAGCACTACAGAAAACTCAACAAAAAGGAATACCTCTAAGAAGATTTTGGCGTCCTATTCTTCCAGCAACAATTAAAGAACTATATATTTATTGGTCATCCTCGTATTATTTGTTCTAAGGGGGCTTCTATAGATTGCATAAAATGAGCTATTTAAATAGTTTAAACTATTTTTGAGAAAAGTAAAAGTTATAAAATGGGGGTTTTCAATAAAATAAGAAGGAATGCTATTTTATCAATATCTTTAAAGGGTTACATAAAATATGGTGTAGGAGAGATTTTAATTGTAGTTATCGGAGTGTTTTTTGCCCTTCAAATTAACAATTGGAATGACAGGAGAAAAGAAGATGCAGTTATGAAATCCTACTTCAGTAAAATGCATGAAGAAATTAACTCTACCACTCAGGTTATTGACTACAGTTCAAAATACACGAACGAGTCTATGATTCCCCAAATAAGGCGTGGGTTAAATGTCATGTCAACCCATCAAAAAGATTCCTTAAATGACTTTAAAACAGCCCTTGGGGAGTTAACCGAAGGGGAATCTCTTACTTTCTACCTTCCCATAATTGACGAGTTTATAAATCAAGGTTACTTGTATAAGATAGATGATGAGGCACTCAATCGTCAATTTGAAAATTTAAATTATTTTAGAAGTCAATGTAAAATTTCTAATGAACTATCTAGAGAGTACCAAATTAAATTAATAAAACCCTATATCGGGAAACACATTAATTATTCAGAAATTGCTCTTAATCAAGATTATATTCAACCCAGTGGGACAAAAACAGACTTTGACAAGCTCTTGAAGGACCAAGAATTGCGAAATCTGATGACTTTTCAATTAGAAAACCTTCATAAAAGTACGTCCAACTTTACAGCATTAAGCGCTACCTTAAAAAGGATTGATTCCATTGTAATAAAGATCAATAAAAGCTATAATTAATTTAATTACGCCGTTCCGCTGCAGTTGTTCTGAGGTATATTGTTATTTAGTTGTTCCTCCAAAAGTAAATGCATCCTTAATTCTTCAAGAGTGTCAACTACCCCTTTTAAATCTTTAAGAGAAGTTTACAGGTATTCATAAATGAGTAAATATAAAAAATATCTCTCTGATTAAGAGGGAAGTATGTAAGAATACTACTATCTTTAAATTGATTATTAAAAATCATTGAACTTAGCAAATCAATAAATTATGAAAAATATTATAACCATAGCACTGCTCTTTTTATCCTTAACTGCATTTTCTCAAGCAGAAACCTTTATTAGCTCTGTCTTTGCCACCTCTACTTTAGGATCCTATAGCAATTGTACTCGACGAGGTCTTTGTGCTATTAAAGAAAGTCTAGAGATCAGTAAGTCCAACACTCAAACCATAATAAATGAAGATAACACCTTGACTTTAGTTTTTGAAAGAGACCAACTTACCAAGGAAGATGAGATTAAAATATTAGGTAAAGAAATCAATATAAATACACCGACAGAAAACTTTGCTTTTCTAATGGAAGAAGCTCTTGTGCTCGACGAAGAGACAAGAAAAGCCTTAAATTTTCCTCAGAACTTCACTACCATAACAACAGGAACCTATCCTGTCATAATCACAGAAGATTCCTTTACAGTGACCCTTAGGCTCCTCTAATTATCCTATTGCTGGCAAATTATAACCCTTGTAACAGTTCTGTTATTTATGGTAACCAGCCTATGGCCTGTGCCTCCTCATCCAAATGAAGAGATCCATCTACTCCTAAAAGGGTTAGGTACAGAACTGCGGGAAGTACAAGCCTTATTTGAGGAGCAAAACCACAGTTTGCATCAGCCTATCCATGAACTAACATCACAGCGCAGCAAGTGGCCCTACTTATACACAAAGGTCAGTTACAAGAGCTGTTGCGATTTAATAAATATTCTGAAACTACTGATATTAGTAAAATAGGTTGTTCAAAAGGTTTCCAAACTATCAAAATCTTGTATGAAAAGACCTTGACACTGAATCATCACTATGCACAGGTGATTACTTTTAATGAGGTTAATAATTCCAGTGCAGATAAAAAAAGCCTTAAAGAAGTAGAGTGTATTTTAGACTTTACATTAGGAATGCATAATGATCTAAACACCATGTACTTTGAGACGGCATTTCTTCAAAAGAGGAATACTGATGTCATGTTAGAACTACAAAAGTTATTTGTAGATCACACAAAGCCTATTAAGTACCACACAGCATTGGAACAGTTAAGAAATACTGATGACTGGGAGAGCGTTAGAGACAATTTATGTGAATATCTAAAGGAACTAGACAACGCGTATAAAAGATGACTCTGAGTACTATGGGCAAATTCATTTAGAAGCATGTTAAACCCCTATAAAAACGAGAGGCAATATGCCCCTAAAATACCTAGGGATTATCATAAACTTAAAGATAAAATGAATCTTGGATTGATCTATTTTCTAACTTCTATTTAACAAAGCCTTCACGCGTAGAGCTTACCTTTGCACCTATGCTAGATATCAAGAAAATAAGAGCCGATTTTCCTATTTTAAACCGAAAGGTAAACGGACAGCCATTGATCTATTTTGACAATGCCGCGACTTCTCAAAAACCTATACAGGTGATTGATAAAATCGTAGAGTATTATACCCTATACAACGCAAACATACACCGTGGTGTGCATGCCTTGAGTCAGGAAGCAACTGACCATTTTGAAAGTGCTCGTGAGAAAGCAAGAGCTTTTTTCAATATTCCTTTTACTAAACAGGTCATCTTTACTTCTGGAAATACCCATTCTATTAATGCCGTAGCAAGTGGCGCTCATGTCTTTGTAAAAAAAGGAGATGAAGTCATTGTTAGTGCAGTAGAGCATCACTCAAATATTGTGCCTTGGCAAATGCTTTGTGAACGGGTAGGAGCTGCTTTAAAAGTGATTCCGGTATTAGATGACGGACAGCTGGATATGGATGTTTATCACAAACTCCTCAATTCTAAAACTGCCTTTGTAGTCGTAAATCATATTTCTAATGCACTAGGCGTTACCAACCCCGTTAAAGAAATCATAGACGCAGCGCATCAATACGGTGCGATGACTCTTATTGATGGAGCGCAATCATGTGGCCATATGAAACTAGATATGCAAGCGCTCGATGCTGACTTTTACACCATGTCTGGGCATAAAATGTGCGGTCCTACAGGAATAGGAATCCTTTATGGAAAAGAAGAAGCTTTGACCAGCCTACCTCCTTATCAAGGTGGTGGCGAGATGATTGATCAAGTAACATTTGAAAAAACAACCTACGCTGGATTGCCTCATAAATTTGAAGCGGGAACACCTAATATCGCTGGTGGGATTGCTTTGGGTGCTGCTATTGATTACCTAAATGAAATAGGTATGGAAAATATCGCTGCTTATGAGCACAAGCTGCTAGTTTATGGAACAGAGCAAATCAAAAGTATTCCAGGCGCTAAAATTTATGGTGATGTAACTGACAAAGCTGCGGTCATTAGTTTTAATGTGGCTAGCCTACATCCTTACGACATAGGAACGATAATAGATAAATTAGGAGTGGCGGTAAGAACAGGGCACCACTGTGCACAGCCTGTTATGGAACGTTTTGAAATTCCTGGGACCATTAGAGCCAGTTTTGCTTTTTACAATACTAAAGAAGAAATAGATGTTATGGTACAAGCTTTGCAACGTGCTGTAAATATGTTATCTTGACTCTGAGGTAGTAAAATCAAGTATTATGAAACTAGCAACAATACTATTAGCTTTCATGTCCATAATGATCACAAGCTGCAAAGACATGAAAGATGTAGACGGAGATTATAAAGTTACCACCGTAGGAAGCAACGACTACTCAAAGTACGATATCACTTTGTCTATAGAAATGGGTGAAGAAAACAAGATTTCAGGAAAATCTGCTTGTAATCAATATTTTGGAAGCTTTAAAAACCCTGAAAAAAATCAAATTGAAGTGGGATTACTCGCGGGAACAAAAATGTACTGTAGCGACCTTGATGAAATAGAAAAAGACTATAAGAATCAGTTGTCAAAAGCAGCCTCTGTAGAAGTTACTAAGACAGGCCTCAATCTTCTAGATAAAGAAGGAAAAGTAATTATAGTTGCAGTAAAAAAAGAAGATAAATAATGGCAAGTATTCAAGAAATACAAGAAGAGATAGTTAGTGAGTTTTCCATGTTTGACGACTGGATGCAGCGTTATGAATACATGATCGACTTGGGGAAAAGTCTTCCTTTAATTGATGAAAGTTTAAAAACGGAAGACCGCATTATAAAAGGCTGCCAGTCTAAAGTATGGGTAAATGCAGCGCTAGAATCAGATAAAATTGCCTTTACAGCAGACAGTGATGCAATTATTACCAAAGGTATCATTGCCATTCTTATAAGAGCATGGTCTGGTCAAAAACCCGCAGATATTATCGCGGCCAATACCAATTTTATAGACGAGATAGGGCTCAAAGAACACCTTTCCCTCACCAGAGCAAATGGACTTGTTTCCATGATCAAACAATTAAAAATGTATGCGATCGCATACCAAACACAAGTCAACTAAGATGGAAGAAATTAACGGACAAGAAATAGGAGAAAAAGTAGTAAAAGTACTCAAGACCATTTACGATCCAGAAATACCAGTAGATATTTACGAACTAGGATTGATCTACGATGTTATGGTAAGCAGTGATGGTGACGTAAAAATACTCATGACGTTAACGTCGCCTAATTGCCCAGTGGCCGAAACGCTGCCAGTAGAAGTAGAAGAAAAAGTAAAAACCCTTAAAGAGGTAAATGATGCAGAAGTGGAAATCACTTTTGACCCGCCATGGAATAAAGATTTGATGAGCGAAGAGGCAAAGTTAGAATTAGGAATGCTCTAGATATGACAAAAGAAATCATCAATCGCGTTACAAGTTCTAAGTTAAAAACCTTTGACTTAGAAGATTTTTATCCGCCTGGACCTAGAACAATTGTTGATATTTCTCAATGGTTGTTAGAAGGAATAGTGCTTGTGGAATCCCGCTTTCGCGAAAGCTTAAAAACAACAGACTTCTCCGTATATAACAATCATTACGTCGCTATTCATTGCAGTACAGATGCCATTGTACCACAATGGGCGTGGATGCTGGTGCAAAGCCACCTTTATGGAATTGCTAAAAAAGTAGTTTATGGCTCTCTGGAACAATTAGAAACTGAAATTTATAGAGAAGTGATCGCAAGTATTGATGTGAGTGAGTTTCAAGACGCTCCAGTAATTGTAAAAGGCTGCTCTAACAAACCTGTTCCCGTTGCCGCGTACGCCATGATGACCGAGAAGTTACAAGAGGTAGCTCGATCTATTATGTACGGAGAAGCTTGCTCTTCTGTACCGGTTTTTAAACGTAAAAAATAGCTGCCGTAGCCATTTTGTCACCTCAACCTTATAAATACGCTATGGCACATTACTTGAAAACAAAGATTTGTAATCGAGACCTATCTCGGCCTGCCAAATAAATTTTAAAATGATTGCCATTTAAAGATTTACTAGGTGTACTCATAACCAGCACAACAACATATGTCATTTTTCGGCTATATCGCTATATTTTTTGTTCTCAGATGGATTTACACCGCTTTTCTAAGTGATGGGAGTTCCCAGCAAAGAAGAACCCAATCAGGAAGCCCTTTTCAGAGAAGTACTACGGTAAGTCCGCAGGATTTTGAATTGAATTTACTATCTCTTACCTCTTTAGTTATTAAAGCAGATGGTAAAATCACCCAAAACGAACTGGACTACGTAAGACAGTATTTTGTTGGTTCTTATGGTAAAGAAAGAGCTAACGCTATATTCAAAGTCTTTAATGAAGTGGTTAAAAAGCGCGAGGTCGATGCGGTAAAAATTTGCAATTACCTCAACGCCAGAACCAGGTATGAATCCAGATTACAAATCCTTCATTTTCTATTTGGCATTGCTCAGGTAGATGGTCATACAAGTGAAGCTGAAATTCGCGTGATCTATCAAATAGCAGGCTACCTAAGACTCACAGAGCGCGATTTTATATCGATCAAAGCTATGTTTGTAAAAGATCAAGATAACGCCTACAAGATTCTAGAAATCGATAAGTCCGTTCCTGATCATGAGGTGAAAAAAGCCTACCGAACCATGGCAAAGAAATACCATCCCGATAAATTAATGGATATGGATGAAGCCTATAAAAAAGGTGCTGAAGAGAAATTCAAAAAGGTTCAAGATGCCTATGAAACAGTGCGCAAAGAACGTGGAATAAGTTAATAGTCCCTTTTCATTTTTCTACAAATTATTAATTCTCTTTCTTTACAACTATGCAAGATCAAGAAAATCCCTACCTAAAAGGTCAAGTACTACTTATAGATAAACCCTTAGAATGGTCTTCTTTTCAAGTAGTCAATAAGTTACGCTGGCTGATCAGAAAAGAATATAAAATTAAAAAAATTAAAGTAGGTCATGCAGGGACATTAGACCCACTTGCAAGTGGTTTGTTAATTATATGTACCGGTAAAGAGACCAAAAATATAAGCACCTATCAAGCTCAAGAAAAAGAATACACAGGCACAATTACTTTGGGTGGCACCACGCCTAGTTATGATTTAGAAACTGAAATAGATCAAACTTTTTCATTAGACCAGCTCACAGAGGAATTGATAAAAGAAACAACAGCACAGTTCACAGGAGAGATACAGCAAAAACCGCCTATTTTCTCCGCTATTAAAAAAGATGGGAAACGACTGTATGAACTAGCCCGCGCTGGAGAAACTACAGAGATCGAAGCAAGAACAGTGACTGTAAACGAATTTGAAATTACTAGAATCGAACTTCCAGAAGTAGATTTTAGAATTTCTTGTAGCAAAGGAACTTACATCAGATCCATTGCACACGATTTTGGTGCTGCACTAAATAATGGTGGTCACCTATCTTCCTTAAGAAGAACCGCTATAGGAAATTATCGTGTGGAAAACGCAATGAGTATTGAGAGTTTTGAAAAGTTAGTGAAGGCAGATGCACAAGAATAAAGGTTGAAGCTTTTTATTAACTTTAAAGAAATATTTGTCAATCCTGTGACGAGATAAGCTCTAGAAGATACTGAATTTGATTCCGTATCTTCTAGAGTTAAAAATTAAAATTCACAGGAACACTCAAGCTATCTACCACAGGAACCCTAAAGTGGGTCGCTCCTTTACCCACCTTGATACTTCCTTCATATTTTACATCCACTTTCTGACTAGCGAGTATTTGAAGGGCTGCTCCTAAAACTCCTTTTCCTTTCTCACCATAAACTTCTTTAGGGTTTACCGATGCTCTTATAGGGAATTCAAATTCAGAGTTGGCTGGCATAAGGACCTTTTCCAATTGCTTTATAAGCGCTGTTTTATTTCCATTAACGTATACGTCAAAATCTACTTCTTCAAGATTTATGGCTACGCTATTAGGGTTATAAAGCACACAAGTCGCCAAAATATCCAATTGATCTAATGTTGCTTTTTCAAGTGTTGGATTTTTTATTTCTACAAAAACGATGTCTTTATAAGGATTCTTGCAGGAGCCTAGCAATAAAACGGTGAATAGGAACAAAAGTTTTTTCATGGTTAGGAATTTGTGCAAATATAAAAGCCCTCATAACAGATTCAGACACTGGCATCACAAATAGTTGACTTAGGTGTTCTCAAGCCATAACCAATGTGGTGATTCTCTGCCTTATAATTAGGCAGGTCCTAAATAAGTTGGAACCAAATGCCTGCCTGAAATTTATAAGTTGAACTCCCATTTTTTAAAGACTGACTTAAGTTTCCCCTAGGAAATCGTGTTTAAAAACACTTCTTTGCCTATTTCAAGGATCTTTTTTGATCTAAAAAAAAGCTTTTTTTGATCTTTTTGTGCGGTAATTAGATAATCTGCTCCTTGAAAAAAAGACTGTTGTACCTCCACAGAAAAGCCAGTTTTAGAAACCTTCAACTGGTGTGGGTACAGAATTAAATCCTCCTTAGTATCCAACCAGTTCTTAGGAATCGCATTGACCTCATCAAACAAAGCTGCAGTATAGGTGCTTAACGGATTTCCATACACCTCTGCTGTCGCTCTAAAATCCATAATCTGACCTTCCTTCATGATGATGGTTTGATGACAAAAAGAAAGCACATCATCTCGATCATGTGTGGCTACTAAACAGCTGATGTTATTATGGGTCAGGTAATCAAAAAGTTTTCTACGCAACTCATTTTTCCTGAAGTTATCGATGTGTGAGAATGGTTCATCGAGCAATAAGAGTTGAGGCTCCTGAGCGAGTGCTTTTGCGATCGCTACACGTTGTTTCTGTCCGCCAGAAAGTGTTTTCACCTTGCGGTTTTTAAAGCTGCTCATATCGACTACATCGAGCAATTCATCAATACGACTTACTCGATCGTCTATTTGAATAGAAAGATGCTCTCCTACGTTTTCAAAGACGCTCGTAAAAGGCATGAGGTCAAATTCCTGTGGCACGTATTTCATCATGGAATGCCCCGGCACCAAATGGTGGTCTGCTCCCTCTAACTCTTCATCATTCCACTTGACAACACCTTTTTGTGCCTGTAACAACCCGTAAACGATGTCTAAGAGAGTGCTTTTACCACAGCCGCTTTCCCCTATCACAGCGACATGAGCTCCCTGTTTCATTTTTAGGGAAATATTTTTTAGAGTTTCCGCTTTCGCGAAAGCGAAACTAATATCAATCAATTGCAACATAAGACAAAGGTATCAACAAAAAACCCATGTCTTGCAACATGGGTTCTTGAAATAATATACCAGATAATTTTACATCTTTACTTGAGACTTTACGTCTGGAAGCTTCTCATAGCCCATATTATAAAGGCCAAAAGCGTAAATATCTGTACGTTCTTGAATCTGTTGCTCTGTAGATTTACCCGCCCCATGACCTGCGTCAGTTTCTATTCTGATCAATGTAGGTGCATTTCCCGCTTGCTTTGATTGCAACTCTGCAGCAAATTTAAAAGAATGTGCAGGAACTACACGGTCATCATGATCTCCAGTAGTCACTAAGGTCGCAGGATAGGAAACCCCTTGTTTAATATTGTGCAATGGAGAATACCCTTTTAAGTATTCAAACATTTCTGGATTGTCCTCAGCCGTTCCATAATCGTAAGCCCATCCGGCACCAGCAGTAAATTTATTGTACCGCAACATGTCCAGTACTCCTACAGCAGGAAATGCCACGCCAGCAAGATCAGGACGTTGAGTCATGGTAGCTCCTACTAAAAGCCCTCCGTTTGAACCTCCTTGAATAGCCAGGTGTTTTGTATCTGTATACTTGTTGTCTTTTAACCACTCTCCCGCAGCAATGAAGTCATCAAATACGTTTTGTTTTTGCATTTTAGTTCCCGCATCGTGCCACTTTTTACCGTATTCTCCTCCTCCACGCAGGTTAGCCACAGCATAAACACCGCCCAAGTCCATCCACGCAGCCTGTGTCACAGAAAAACCAGGGTTTAAAGAGATATTAAAACCTCCATATCCATAAAGTATGGTTGGGTTCTTACCATCCAACACCAATCCTTTTCTATAGGAGATAATCATAGGGATTTTTGTGCCGTCCTTTGAGGAATAAAAAATTTGCTTGCTTTCAAAGTCTTCACTATTAAACTTGATGTCTGGCTTGCGGTAGAGTTTTGAAGTTCCTTCTTTAATATCGTACAAATAAGTACTTCCTGGAGTGGTATAATTAGTAAAACTGTAATACAAAGTTTTGTCTTCTTCTTTTGCACCAAAACCACCTACATTTCCTATACCCGGAAGTTTTACTTCTCTTACCAAAGAACCGTCATAGTTGTATTGTTTTACTTGAGAAACAGCATCTACCATGTATTCTGTAAAAATATAACCTCCAGCAGTAGAGGGAGAAAGTACGTGTTCTGTTTCTGGGATGACATCTTTCCAAGTTTCCTGAACAGGATTTGAAAAGTCTGTAGTTACTATTCTTTTATTAGGGGCATTGTCATCTGTTACCAACCACAGTTGAGTTCCCTCATTGTGCAACAGGTAGGTGTTGGTTTCAAAATTATCCACTACAGCAATTAAAGGTGCATTTGGGGTATACAATTCCTTCATCCACATTTTTCCTCCATTTGTAGAAGTACTTCCAGAGACGACCAAATATTTTTGATCTTCTGTAACGCTACCTCCTACGTAACGGTATTTTTGGTCTGGTGTACCGCCAAAGATCACTTTGTCTTCACTTTGTGGGGTCCCCATTTTGTGGTAATACAATTTATGTTGATCAGTCATAGCACTGAGTTCACTTCCTTTAGGCTTATCATAACTGGAATAGAAGAAACCCTCGTTTCCTTTCCATGAGGTTCCTGAAAATTTTATATCTACGATCGTGTCACCTATCTGTTCCATAGAGTTAACATCCAGTACGATTACTTTTCTCCAATCACTACCCCCTTCACTAATAGAATAGGCAAATAAAGAACCGTCTTTAGTAAAGCTGGTTCCTCCTAAAGAAGTGGTTCCTTTCTCGCTAAAGGTATTAGGATCTAAAAACACCTCAGCAGTTTCTGGATCGCTGTCTTTTAGATATCTATAAATAACGTATTGATTTTGTAGCCCATCATTTTTATAGAAATACGCATAGTCTCCTTCTATAAACGGAGCGCTAACTTTCTCATAATTCCAAAGCTCTGTAAGTCGTTTTTTGATCTCGTCTCTGTAGGAGATTTTAGAAAGGAAGGCTTGAGTGGTTTTATTTTGATCTTTTACCCATGCTTCTGTTTCTTCACTGCGATCGTCTTCTAGCCATCGGTAAGGATCTGCTACTTCTACTCCATGATACACATCTACGGTATCCACTTTTTTTGTTTGCGGATAGGTCATTGCCATACTTGTTTGTTTTTTCTCTTCTTCCTTACAGGAAATTAATACCACTAGAGCTGCTGCTCCCACTAGCCATTTTTTCATAATTGAACCCTTTAATATTTTATAAATTTAGCAGTTTTAAGGCCAGAACCTGTGAAGATTTGAGCGATATAAACTCCAGATGGAATGAGATTTGTAGGGGTAAGCTTGTTTGCAGATGTTAGTACAAGTCTTCCATGTAAATCATAAATCCTTACATTTTTGAACTGTTGATCTGTCGTAATGACTAATTGTTCCCTCCTGTTGTTATGGAACAGCTGAACTTCAACAAATTCCTCTACAGATGCTTCGTTTAAAACGGTATCTGTATATCTAAACACACCCAAGTTATTAGCTGTATTACTAAAGCTGCCACTGTATCCTACGGTACTATTAAAAAAAGCAACATCTACATGTTGATCTGTATCTATATTAATCCATGTCGTCCCGTCATCTATTGAATACGAACTCCCAGTAAAGCTTACATCACCAC
>TARA_R110000751_G_scaffold66780_4_pt1 | contig 52281 bp, 61 predicted proteins | sample TARA_R110000751 | Tara Oceans TARA_R110000751 (sample SAMEA4398001) | marine metagenome | biome: Polar Biome; feature: [MES] marine water layer (ENVO:01000295) within the mesopelagic zone...; material: water (ENVO:00002006), including particulate matter (ENVO:01000060) such as...... | reverse complement strand
CTCGGGGAGCGGTGCGGGGGTGGCAGGGGTGAGGCCGGTCCGTGGCCGGACCGCTGGCAGGGTGAGACTGAGCGCCATCAGGGTGAGCAACCGCCGCACGATGATTTCGAGCTGCTTCAGCCGCCCCATCGCTTTTTGTCTGAGGCTGCGCTTGAGCGTCAGCGGGCGCAGCTGCGCGTTTGTCATGTTGATCACCGCCCACAGCGCGAGGCGCGCCTGTTCGAGGCCGTGATGGATCAAGTCGGAAGGATGGCTCATGCGGCGCAGTATAGCGCGAGCGGGATGTAGGTTGGACAAGGTGTGGGAGAGCGGCGGGTCCGGTTGGTGGGTATCGCTTCGCTCAACCCACCCTACGCTCGCTTTAATTCTGCCGTGAGCCCAACTCCACGACGTTCTCAAAGCAAGACGCCAACTTTTCTTCTAGCTTTTCACCTTGAATGACGATGCTGAAGCCTACGTCTCGGGGCACTCCGTGAACCTCGTAATGGTCGACAAGAACGATGGATTCGGCTCCATATGGCCAAAAAAAGACCGAGTCGTGCAGCGATTTTGCTGCCTCGAGAAGCTGTAAAAATGTGGCCGATTCAATGCTGGCGAAGCCGACGTAACGGTATTCGTCAAAGCTGATTAAGCCGCCGTGCGAGCCAGCAATCTCGTCACAACAAGATAGGATTTCACGCGCGCGAGCTTCGTTGGTGTGTGCTGCAACCAAGCCTGGACTGTCCTTGAAGTCCGACCGCCGAACATAAGCAATAGGTGGTTTCTTATCGATATCGAACTGATCGAGCGTCAGGTTCATGTTAAAAGCCGCATTGACTTTTTCAACGATGGAATTGCCGACGCTTTCTCGCTTTTCCGCATTTTCCTTAGCTTCGGCGAGCCGCGTCCGGCGCTCTTTCAACGCCCGAATGCGATCTTGTTCTGCTGCATCTTCGCTCACGTTCTAAACGACTCCTTGTCTGGATCAAAGCGAGCGTAGGGTGCATTAAGCGTAGCGCAATGCACCATTCTGTATCGGCTTCAAAGGCGGTGCATTGCGACCGGTGGCCTTCATGCACCCTACATGCTGCTTTCGGCGTTTTAGCGAAACTTCGAAAACAGTGACTTTAGAATGAAGCAAGCAGAGTAGTAGGCAAAGAAAGATAGCCAATAGACAGCAGCCACCACTCCTAAAAGTTGGAGGCTATGATCTTTTTGAGCAACGAAAAAAACAATCGTGATAGGCGTAGCTATTCCCCACCAATCTCGATGTTTCCGCCGGAAGTAATCTATCAACTCCATTTCGCCGACCGTAGATGCAAGTCGCAAGAATGTCTCCTAGTGACCCGAAGAAGACATAAGCGAGCGTAGGGTGCATTAAGCGTAGCGCAATGCACCATTCTGTATCGGTCTCAAAGACGGTGCATTGCGACCGGTGGCCTTCATGCACCCTACATGCTGCTTCAGGCTGCGCCGCAAGGTGAGCGGGCGCAGGTGGGCATTGGTCATGTTGATCACCGCCCAGAGCGCGAGGCGCGGCGACCGGACGCCCCCTTCTCCCTTGGGAGAAGGGTTGGGGATGAGGGGTAGCGGAAGTCGCGGCGAGGGCAGTGTTTGCGGGGTGTCCTGCGACCCCTCACCCCCGGCCCTTGCTCGGGCAATCGCGGTGCGATTGCTGATCCTCGCAAGCCCGAAGGGAGAGGGGGGGGCGCGGGAGGCGCGTTCCTTTCTCCGATGGCATGAGATCCCGGCTTTCGCCGGGACTGCGGACGCGGGGTGGTGTTGAGACGAGCGCTCACCCTGAGCGAAGTCGAAGGGCGGGCGCGGGCTTCCCAATCCTTCCGTCCGGGCCTACATGCGGCGCATGACCCGACCGCTGACAATCCTCGGTATTGAATCCTCCTGCGACGAGACCGCCGCTGCCGTGCTGCGGCTGGAGGATGGGTGCGTGACGCTGCTGGCCGATGTGATCCATACGCAACTGGAAGAGCATGCGCCCTATCAGGGCGTCGTGCCGGAGATTGCGGCGCGGGCGCATGCGGAGATCGCCGACAAGACGGTGGCCGCCGCGATGACGGATGCGGGCCTTTCCTATTCAGACCTCGACGGCGTCGCCGCCACGTCCGGCCCCGGCCTGATCGGCGGCGTGCTTGTCGGCATGATGACGGGCAAGGCGATTGCGCAAGCCGCAGGCAAGCCCTTCATCGCGGTCAATCATCTGGAAGGGCATGCGCTGAGCCCGAGGCTCGGCGGCGATTGCCCCTTCCCTTACCTGCTGCTGCTGGTGTCGGGCGGGCATTGCCAGTTCCTGGAAGTGCGGGGGCTGGGCGACTACAGGCGTCTCGGTTCGACCATTGACGATGCCGTGGGCGAGGCGTTCGACAAGACGGCCAAACTGCTGGGCCTCGGCTTTCCGGGCGGCCCGGCCGTGGAGCGGCTGGCGAAATCCGGCGACCCCAAGGCTTTCAGCTTCCCCCGCCCGCTGATGAACCGGCCCGGCCTCGACATGAGCTTTGCCGGCCTCAAGACCGCTGTTGCCCGCGCCGCCGCCGAAGCGCCGCTGACAGAGCAGCGCCTCGCCGACCTGTGCGCAAGTTTCCAGGCCGCCGTCTGCGACGTGCTGGGCGGAAAGGCGCGCCGGGCACTTGAGGCGTTTGATCCGGGTGAGGGGGAGAGTATCCGCTTCGTCGTGGCGGGCGGCGTGGCCTCCAACCAGGCGATCCGCGCTGCGCTGGAGGCGGAAGCGGCAGCGGTGGGGGGGCAGTTGGTTGCGCCGCCCTTGCGGCACTGCACGGACAATGCCGCGATGATCGCCCTTGCCGGGGCCGAGCGGATGGCCGCCGGCCTGATCGAGGGGATCGGGGACCTTGGCGCCGGGGCGAGACCCCGGTGGCCGCTGGATGAAGCGTCAGCGACGCTGGATCCGGCTTATGCCACGGGGCTCAAGGGCGCCAAGGCCTGATCAGGCGCCACTAGACTGCAAATTCAGCAAGGGCGAGCGTGGCTGCAAAGATGGCGACCGCGAAGGGCACGGCTGCGATCAGGGCATACAGGGATTGGCGGGCTTCAGATTTCGAGAGGGTCATTGGATTTCTCTTCAGGGGTCTTCTGGAAGGCACCATAGTCTTCCATGACCTTCATATAGCAGGCCCTGAAAAATAATCAATGAACAATTTCGATTTTATTCAGCGTTTAGTTTTTGTTAACGATCCGGCGTGCTGGCGCCACACGACAGCGAGGCCAGCAGAAGATCGAGAACGCCGCCCAGTTCCCGCTGCAATTTCGGCAGGGACAGGGCCGAAAACAGTTGCGGGAAGCGGAATTTCATCAGTGCAGACTGCATGAATTCGGCCGTTTCCTCCGGCCGGTCGAGCGCGCGGAATTCGCCGGCCTGAACGCCGTCATTCAGGATCTGCACCAGGTAAACGCGTTCCTGGGCCATCTGCTCGTTGAAATAGAGCGGGCGTTCCTGTTTCAGGACATTGGCGACTTCCAAAATCTTGGCGTCTTCCTCGATCGCCTTGAAGGTGCGTTCGAGACTCATCTCGAAAAACTCGCGAAGCCTTGAAGAGGCAGAGGTTTTCTTGCGAGCGATCGCGGCATAATCCTCGAAGACCTTGGCGTTGAACTTGCGCGCCATGGCCTCGGCAATGTCGATCTTCGACGCGAAGAAGCGGTAGATATTGCCGGCCGACATGCTGCAGTCACGGGCAATTTCCGACATGGTCGTCTTGCCGTAACCGTAGTGATGAATGCGCTCCATGGCGGCATCCAGGATCTGCTCGCGGGTGTCTGTTGTCTCATTCATGCGAAAACCATACTCCTAATTCCTGAAGGATCAATGATTCATTCAGTTCACATTGGCCGGATTTGCCGGGCAGTGGAAAGCTCGCAAGCAATATGCCATAGCGGTCCGGACACTCAACCAGACCCCGAGGAGACGCTCATGCCACTGTTCTGCCTACACTGTCTCGACCGACAAGACGGCGGCGCCGCCCTGCGCGCCAAGGCTCGCCCAGCGCATCTGGAATGGGCCGTGAGCCTGGGTGATACCATCCGCATGGCCGGACCGCTGCTCGCGGATGACGGCGAGACGATGATCGGGTCGGTCTTCCTGGTGCAGGCTGACAGCCTTGCGGCGGCGAAAGCGGTCTCGGCGCAGGATCCCTATACGCAAGCCGGCGTTTTCGGTGAGGTCAGGATCAACGAAACGCGCTGGTCGATCGGAGACGGCAAGCCGGCATGAGACAGCTCGTCCTCGGCAACCTGAACTATTCCAGCTGGTCGATCCGGCCGCTGCTGGTCGCCCGCCATGCCGGGCTGCCGGTGGAGGAAGTGATCGTGCCGCTCGATTTCCCGGAAACCAGCGCGAAGCTGAAGGCGATCAGCCCGACGGCCAAGGTGCCGCTGCTGATCTGGGACGGCCTGACGGTGTGGGAAAGCCTCGCGATCACCGAATGGATTGCCGAATGGGCCGGTCCGGGCAAGGTCTGGCCCGAAGACGCCGCTGCCCGCGCCGTGGCCCGCGCTGCCGCTTCGGAAATGCATGCCGGCTTCCCGGCCCTGCGCAGCCTGTGCCCGATGGACATCCGGTCGCGCCATGCCGCCCCGGAGATGAGCGACGGACTGAAGGCGGACATTGCCCGGGTCGACGGCCTCTGGTGCGAGCTGCGCGAGCGCTTCGGCAAGGGCGGGCCGTTCCTTTTCGGCCAGTGGAGCGCCGCCGACGCGTTCTACGCGCCCGTCGTGACCCGCTTCCGCACCTATGGCCTTCCGCTCGGCGGCCCCGCGCAGGCCTATGCCGACGCCGTGCTGGGCGATCCGATATTCCGCGTCCTGGAAGAACAGGCAAAGGCCGAACCGTGGTGGATCACGTATGGCCCGGACGGCCGCTCCAGCGGCTACCTCAAGACGGAAGGCTGAACAGGTCGTAGCCAAGGTCGTGCCGGAACAGCGTTTTCACCTGTGTCCGGTAAAGGTCCATGGCCTCGCCCGTGAACAGGTCGGCGAGCGAGGTCTTGCGGTTCTGCAGCACGTTCGGCTCGGCGTCCGGATCCGTATGCTTTGCCATCTCTTCCTTGGTGCCCGCCGCGAGCGCCGCATCGATTGCATCCGGCGCCAGATCCAGCGACCAGTGCGCGGCCACGGCTTCCAGCACGGCGCGCGCGTCCTTCAGCGTGTCCTCATAATGGACGTTGAGGATCAGGCCCGGCGCATCATGGCGCACATCGCCCCAGCGGTTCCAGAACCGGGCGAGCCAGTAAATGTCGCAGCGGTACTGCTTCCCGCCCGGATCGCCTTTCAGATAGGTCAGCCAGTCGACCTGGATGTCATATGCCCACTTGGCATGGTGGCTGGCGAGAATGGCCATCGGGTGGCGCACCGCCAGCACATAGGGCGGCAGGCTGGCCAGACGCCGAGCCCAGCCCCAGTCGGCCAGGCGGTGGGGGATGGTATGGCTGAAAGCGAGCCGGGGGATCTGCGGGAAAACCGGCTTGTCCTTGGGCCAGCCGATATAGGGCCGCACCGCATTCTCCGAGAAATATCTGGGCCGGTCGATCCCATGTGTGTCGGCAATCGCGACAGCCAGCATGTATTTCAGCCAGTGCGTGCCGGAATTCTTCGAGGTCACCAGCATGCCGTCAAAGGCACCGTGCCGCAACACGGAATAATTGTTCCAATTGTCGTTGCGGACGCGGGCGCGGTAAGCGGCAGGCAGGGTCTCGGTCATGATTGGCCCCTAGCGACTGACTTGACGGAACGCAACTGGCCGCGCGTTCATGTCTTCAGGCCGGCCCGGTCGCGATACACTTGCAGCAATGCCAGCTGGTCGCGCGTGGGCGTGCCTTCCGCTTCGGACACAGCCTCGAGCATGCCATCGAGATCGACCACTTCCTTGGGGCCAAGATAGCGGTCGCCGACAATTTTCTGGCTGAGGCGGCGCATGGTTTCCTGTGGCAGCGGCGCCTTGTTCGTGACCCATGCCGCGTGTGCAACCAGTTCACGGGCTTCGTCCTGCGAGAAGCTGAAATGGCGCATGATCTCGTCGGCGATGGCGTCGCTTTGCCTCTCGGTCAGCGGACCGCCGCGGGCGCGGGCGACTTCCATCATCATGATGGCGGCCGCCTCGCGGGGATCGTCGATCAGGTCGAGGCCGTTGCGGCCGGCCCGGTACTTGAAAGCCAGGCGCCGCGGCAGGTTGGCGGCGGATCGCGCAAGATTGACCGCTTCGCGGGCGCCGTCACGGGCCATGCGCAGGCGCCACGACCAGACGCCGATAGCCACCAGAATGCCAAGAATGCCGATCAGGAACTGCATCAGCGAAGTGTAGCGCGCCCCGCCGGGACGCGCCACACCCAATGAGTCCGCGTTACTGTCCGCCGCCTGCCGGATCTGCAGAGGCATGCGCCTGCGCGAGGACATAGGCGCGGATGGCTTCGGATTCTGCCGGCGTCAGGTATTCGGCGAACGAGACCATGCCATTGGCGGCGAGGTTGCCGTCAAGCACGACGCCCTTCCAGGCTTCGGGATTGCCCGTGATGGCCGACCAGCGCAGGTCCGGCAGCACGCCGGAACTGGCCGCCAGCGCGCCATGGCAGACCATGCAATTGCGCGAGAAGGCCACCGCGCCCTGTGCGATCATCGCTTCGTCACCAAAGGCATCAGCCTTGGCGGTCCGCTCGATCGGCGTGAAATCAGCGTCGGCGATGAGGCCCGTGCCGCCAATCTTGAACGTGACGACCTTGCCGACCGTCGATGGCACCGCCGCGTCATAGGCGTAGCCGGCGGTGAGGGCGAAGGCGCTGCCCCAGCCGGTCGTGATCGTCACGTATTGCTCGCCGTCGATCAGATAGGTGCCGGGGCCCGATGCGGCGCCCGACTTGACGTTCTGGCTCCACAGTTTTTCACCGGTCGCGGCATTGTAGGCGACAAAGTCGCCATTCAGCTTGCCCTGGAAGACGAGGTTGCCTGCCGTCGACAGCACGCCGCCATTCCACGCGTTTTCATGCTCGACGGTCCAGCGGGGTTCCTGCTTCACCGGATCCCACGCAATCAGCCGGCCCTTGAGGGTCGAGCGGAGGAACTTGGCGACGTCAGGCGGCGCAATCGGCGGGATGCCCGACGAGAAGTCTGCGCCGGTGTTCCAGCCGATCGTCTTGGTGCCGAACCGGGGGTCTTCCGCATAGGCCTGCGGAATTTCCTGGGCCGGGATGTAGGCCAGTCCGGTTTCCGGGCTGTAGGCCATTGGCTGCCAGTTGTGCGCGCCAAGCGGCCCGGGAAGCTGCTGGTGAGGTTCCTTGCCATAGCGGGCCGCGGCCACTTCCATCGGCCGTCCGTTCGCGTCGAGACCGGTTGCCCAGTTCAGCGGAACGAACGCATCGCCCGAGAGGAACTCGCCCGTGGCAGCATCCAGGACATAGAAGAACCCGTTCTTGGGGGCCTGCATGGCGACCCGGCGCGGCGCGCCATCCTCGCCGAGCGGCAGGTCAGCCAGGATGATCGACTGGGTGGCCGTGTAATCCCAGTTGTCGCCCGGCGTGGTCTGGAAGTGCCACTTGTATTCACCCGTATTGGCATCGACGGCGACGATCGAGGACAGGAACAGGTTGTCGCCGCCGGCGGGGTCGCGGAACGTGCGGTTCCATGGCGATCCGTTGCCGACGCCGAAAATGACCTGGTCGTTGACCGTGTCGTAGACGATGGAATCCCAGACCGTGCCGCCGCCGCCATCGGTGACCCATGCGCCCTCGTCACCCCAGGTGACATTGCCCACGGATTCAAAAGCCTTGTCCGAGGCTTCATTGTCGGGTTGCTTTTTCGGGTTCGGCACCGTGTAGAAGCGCCACAGCTTCTTGCCGGTAGCCGCATCGTAGGCCGTCAGGTAACCGCGCACGCCAAGCTCTGCGCCGCCATTGCCGATCAGCACCTTGCCGTTCACGACGCGCGGTGCGCCGGTGATCGTGTAGGGCTTGGCCTGGTCGACAGTGACCGTGCTCCAGACCCGTTCGCCGGTCTTTGCATTGAGCGCTTCGAGACGACCGTCGATCACACCGACATAGACCTTGCCATCGAGGACCGCGACGCCGCGGTTCACAACGTCGCAGCAGGCCTTCACGCCCACGGCGCGATCGACATCCGGGTCATAGGTCCACAGCGCGTCGCCTGTCTTTGCATCCAGCGCGTAGACCACGGACCAGGCCGACGTGACATACATCACACCGTCGACAACGATCGGCGTCGCCTCGACACCGCGATTGGTGTCGAGATCGTGGGTCCAGGCAACGCCGAGGCGGCCGACATTCTCGGTATTGATTCCCGTCAGTGTCGAAAAGCGCTGCTCATCATAGGTGCCGCCATAGGTCAGCCATTCGGCGCCGCCACTGGCCGTCGCGATGCGATTTGTGTCGACGGCGGCGAAGGCTGCTTCCGCAGGCTTTTCGGCCACTTCCGCCTTCTCTTTCGGGGCACAGCCCGCGAGCAGCGCCAATGCGCCTCCCGCCATGATGAATGAACGCCAATGAGTCATGGCCTGGTGTCTCCCCTCGGTTTGAGCTTGGCGGTCTGGTGCCGCTTTTGATGTTTGGCGTTTATGCTAGCCCTTCGACCGCAATTGTCGAGGTCTGTCGCTAGGTCAGTTGTCCGCCAATGTGCCGGATCGTTCGGCGACACCGCTGAGCGCCGTGAGGTCGGCCTGCGCGGCGTCGATTGCCTGCGCAACGGCCGATTGCCATTCAGCGAGATTGCCTGCCGATTCGGCACGTTCCGGGAAGTTCACGGACCGGGAGGCATTCACCACGCCGCCTTCAAGGTGATTGCCGCGCCTGACAAAGCCGGCCAACGCATCCCGCGCGCCGCTGCCCTGCGCGCCGTAGCCGGGCACGAGGAACAGGCATTTCGGCGCCAGTTGCCGCAGCTTGCGCGCCTCATCCGGCCCGGTTGCACCGGCGACCAGCATGAGGCTGGACCAGCCGTCCGCACCCTCGAGACGCTGGATCGCGGGCTGAAGGGCCTCCACGACACGCGCGTAGAGCGGCGCACCGCCCATGTCCTGCATCTGGAAATCCGCCGATCCGGGATTGGACGTGCGCGCCAGCACGACCACGCCCTTGCCATGCGATTCAGCCGCCGACAGGAACGGCTCAAGCGTGTCGATCCCCATATAGGGGTTTACGGTGACGGCATCACAGGGGAACGGGGCCGCCTTGCCGAGATAGGCCTGCGCATACCCTTCAGCCGTCGATCCGATATCGCCGCGTTTGGCATCCGCAATCACGATGAGGCCGGCCTCGCGCGCCGCTTCGCACACGCGTTGCAATGCGCGCATGCCGTCGGGCCCGAGCCGCTCGAACAGGCCCACTTGCGGCTTGATGATCCCGGCCCGGCCGACAACCTGCCCGATGATGGCTTCGCCCCAGCGGGCCAGCCCGTCAGGCGTGTCGCCGCCAAACAGGGCGGGCACGCGTCCGGCATGCGGGTCGATTCCCACACAGAGCGGGCCCAGCGTGCGGGCGGCAGTGACGAGGCGAGCGGCAAAATCGGTCATGGCTGCACCTGGCAGGCCACCTTGACCACTTGCAGCCGGCGACGGGCATTGTCGGATTGCGGCCCGTAAGTGTTCACCGTGAATGCCTCATGGTGGCCTTCGACAGTCGACACGTTGAGGCTGGTGAGGAAGGCTTCGACGGAGGACGGCGCAGCGGTGTATATCCGACCGCGGCGTGGGCTTTCCGCCACGATGACACCGCGCACACCGCCATCCTTGTCGAAGACAGGACCGCCCGATATGCCGCCAAGCGTGCCGGTGAGGCCCTGGGTGCGCCCGATTTCCGCCCAGGCGAGGATCGGCTCGGCGCCATCGCGGCGCCCGCGTGTGATGAGCTTGGATCGCGACAGAAGCTTGGTCGCGACTTCACCGGGCCGGCCCTGCGGATAACCGACATGATAGCCTTCGTCGCCGACGCGTAACTCCGATCCAAGGGCGAGCTTCACCGAGGCCGGGCTGCGACCCGTTGAAATGAGGGCGAGGTCATGGTCGGGATCAACGGTCACGCGCGCGACCGGGACATATTGGTCGGGCGCCACTAGCAGGCCGACGCTGTTGCAGCCTTCAACGACATGACGCGCCGTAATCCAGTCACCGGAATTATTGACCGCAAAGGCGGTGCCGATGCCATCCTTCGGCGAGTCGACCTGGACCAGAATCTGTTCGTCTAGAATGGAGGGCGGCGGCAATGTCGGGCCGTCCGACTCCAGGACCGTGGGAGGCGATTCAGGCGCATCGGCATTGTGCTCATTGGCAAACAACGTCCAGACCACGGCGCTGAACACCACAAGGTAAAGGACCCAATCAAACGACCTCATTTGTGTGTGCGCCTCCTCAACTCAAAACCTTTGCAGGGCCGGATCCCACAAGCCGGCCGCAAGAATCAGCGCCGACGAAATCTTTGCGGCAATCAGCACGATCGCCGCGCCAGCCTGATCCTGCTCTATCCGCTGCGGAATGTCGCGCAGCAAAATATCCACGAGCCGGTAGACAATCAACTGGAGCAACAGGGCAATCACGCCCCATATCAAGAGGTCGAACAAGGACACACTCGATGCCAGAGTCGACGCGATGGGTATTGCGAGACCGGCAATAGCGCCCGCCAGCGCCAGACCCGCGGAGGCGTTGCCGCCTTTTACCAGTGCAAGTTCCTTCCATGGCGTCAGCAATACGTAGATAGTGCTTGCGACAACCAGCATAGCACCTGCAGATGCAGTCCAGATCAGAAAGCGCGGAAACGCCTCTACAAAAGCACCAATTTCACCGTCCATTGAACCCGCCTATCTTGAACACATATCGTCCGAGGCCCTCCCGAGGCCGCCCTTATCCCTAAACACAGCGCGCCCGCGCCTCAAGGAGACATCACCATGCTGAGCGGAAAAACTGCACTCGTCACCGGCTCGACGAGCGGGATTGGAATGGCGATTGCGAACCGCCTTGCACGCGAAGGATGCAATATCGTGCTCAACGGGTTTGGGGACGAAGCCGCCATTGAAGCGGAGCGGGTCGGTCTGGAAAAAGAATTCGGGGTAAGGGTCGGGTATTCGGGCGCCGATCTCACCAATCCAGACGCGATTGTGGACATGATGGACTATGTCGCCCGCGATTTCGGCGGTGCAGACATTCTCGTCAACAATGCAGGCGTCCAGCACGTCGCCCCGATCGAGGACTTTCCGGTCGCAAAGTGGGACCTCATTATCGCGCTCAACCTGACCGCCGCGTTCCACACGACGCGACTGGCCTTTCCAGGGATGAAGGAAAAGGGCTGGGGCCGTATCCTCAATACGGGCAGCGCCCATGCCAAGGTCGCCTCTCCTTTCAAGTCCGCCTATGTCACGGCCAAGCACGGCCTGGCCGGCCTGACCAAGGTGACAGCCCTCGAAGGGGCGAAACATGGCGTGCGCTGTAACCTGATCTGCCCCGGCTATGTCCATACGCCGCTCGTGGACGGCCAGATCGCCGATACGGCCAAGGCGCGCGGCATGACCCGGGAACAAGTGATCGCAGACGTGATCCTTGAGGCCCAACCCACCAAGGAATTCGTCACGGTGGAACAGATTGCAGGCTTTGCCGCCTTCCTTTGCTCGCCGGACGCAGACCAGATCAATGGCGCAGAACTGTCGATCGACGGCGGCTGGACGGCGGAATAGGTCAAGCCTTCGTGAATTGACCCGGTCGGGGACAGGCGCGATAGAGGAAGCCGAATGGCCTTCAGATTATCCATCCTTTGCCTGAGCCTCTGGTTGTTGGCGTCAGGCGTTGCCGCCGCAGCGCAGGACGAGTGCCGTTCTGCCGACATGCAAATGTCCCATCATGGCGCGATGACCATGCAGGATGATTGCGACATGGGCGCAATGCATGACACTGACCCGGCGCCGGTCGACAGCACGGACATGCCCGGGATGACCGCCTGCTGCTGCCCCGCCATTGCTGCGTCCCTGCCCGGCGCACCGCATCCCGGCGGCCTCACCGCGCCTTTCCCGCCCTTGTTCGACAAGCCCCTTGGCGAGTCGGCCACCTCCTACCCGTCTGTTCCGGAACCGCCACCTCCGCGGGCCTGATCCTGTTCTTGTAGACCCAGGATCAATCCGAAACAGAGGAGAAGGTATTGACCTTCCTATCATACGCCGCGCCTGCTGCGGCCTGCTTGGCATGGGCCGTCCTTGCGCCGGTTGCCGAGGCCAGGCCCATTTCCTATGCGGGCGGCTGGACAGCCATGCAGATGAACAATGGGGATTATTCCTCATTGCACATTCACTATTCACCCACAGCCTTCGATTCCGTTGGCCTTTATACCGAGCGGAACTGGGCTGACGATATCCAGTTCACCGGCATTCAGTATAATCGCCTTCTGAAGCGATGGAACGGCCCTTCCAGCCAAGGCAATCTCTACCTGAAACTGGCCGCAGGACAGGCCGATCCGTTCGGCAGCGCCGGACCTGAACTGGCCGGAATTGCCGGTTTCGCCGCTGACTGGGAAACCCGCCGATGGTTCACGTCCTTCGAGACGCGCGCCACGGACTTTCCCGGCAATCAGAGTGTCCGCCATAGCGGGCGCATCGGCGTCGCGCCGTATATCGGCGACTATGGCGACCTCCACACCTGGCTGATGCTGCAGGTGGATAACCAGCCGGACGCAGCCAAGCCCGTCACGACCACTCCCCTGATACGGCTCTTCAAGGGCGTCCAGATGGTCGAGCTTGGCTACACCGTTGAAACAGAAGAATTGCTTGCGAACTGGATCATCCGGTTCTGAACCTAAAAGGAATATACCCATGAAAACAGTCACGATTGCTCTCTCGTCCCTCGCCCTCTGCCTGCTCGCTGCGCCAGCATATGCGCAGGAGACGGCGGAACCGGCGCCTATGGACCATTCTACGATGGACCATTCCACGATGGACCATTCCGCGCATGCCGACGCCGTTCGCCCGGCCCCGGCGGCGCAAGAAGAGGCCCCGCCAGCCGCTTCGGGCGAAACCGTCACCGCCAAGGTCAACGGCCTGGTCTGCGATTTCTGCGCCCAGTCGATCCGGAAAGTGTTCGGCAAGCAGGCCGCCGTGGAGACCGTCAAGGTCGACCTCGACAATGGCGAAGTCGTACTCGGTATGAAGAAGGGCCAGACGCTCGATGACGAAACCGTCGGCGAGCTGATCCGCAAGTCCGGCTACGCGCTCGTGGAAATCAAGCGCGCAGGTGGCGAATGAGCGAAGAAATCCGGTCGCCGAGCACGCTGCCGGCCTTTCTCTCCCTGTTCACCTCAACCGGGACACTGGTCTGCTGCGCCCTGCCCGCCTTGCTGGTGAGCCTGGGGGCTGGCGCCGTCATGGCCGGACTGATTGAAGCCGTGCCGCAGATCACCTGGCTCGGCAGGAACAAGACGCTGGTGTTCGGGATCGCGGGCGCAATGATCGCGCTCTCTGGGGCCTGGCAGTGGCATGCCCGCTCGCTGCCCTGCCCGATCGACCCGGCCGCCGCGCGGGCCTGCACGCGGACCCGGCGCGTCAGCTGGATTGTCTGGTGGACCAGCCTTGCAGCGTTCCTGATCGGCGGATTCTTTGCTTTCTTTGCGGCCAGCCTGATCGCATAGTCCTTGTGGGGCCCTGTCCGCCGGGCGGGGCCCTGCCTAGTCTTCCAGCACCTCGGCTAGGCACGCGGCGATGGTTTCGCTGGTGTCTTCGTGGGTGAAGAAGGTCTTCAGTTTCCAGTCCGCATCCATCAGATAGAGCAGGCTCGTATGGTCCATCGTGTAACCGGCGGTGCTGCTGTCATCATCGATGCGTGAATAGTCCGCGATGAAGGAATCGGCTGCGGCGCGAACCTGTTCCTTGGTGCCGGTCAGGCCGACCAGATTGTCGGGAAACGCAGCGGTTGTTACGTATTGGGCGAGGGTTTCGGGCGTGTCGCGTTCGGGATCGACCGAGATCAGCAGCGTCTGGGGCGGCGTCATGCCTTCCGGCAGCATCTTGTAGGCGCGCGCGATGCTGACCAGCGTCATCGGGCAGACGTCCGGGCAATAGGTAAATCCGAAATAAATCAAGGCCGGGCGACCTTTGAACGCGTCCTCAGTGACCGTTTCGCCGGTATGCGAGACGAGCGAGATGGGGCCGCCGATCTCCGGATAGGCACGGCTGAGGCACCCGGATTTGACCCCGCCGGAGCGGGGCGTTGCGGGTGCGGCAGCGGTGTCGGACGGGGGTGCCGAGGGGGAGCAGGCGGTGGCGGCAAGGGTGCCGATCGCGACGAGGAGGGTGCGGAAAGGGAACATGGTTTCGATATGCCGGGAATGCCCCGCTTGGCGCAAGCGTCACGCTGACGCATAAGCAGGTTTATGGACGATATGACCCGAGATTCCCGATACGCGCTGGACGACGCCGTCTTCACGCTGGCGCCCGAAGGGCTGGGCTCGGCGCAGTCGGCGCTGGGGCGGACGCGGCTTCGCACCTTCATCACGCTGCGCTGGCTGGCCGTGGCCGGGCAGACGGCGGCTGTGCTGTTCGTGGCCTTCGTGCTGGGCTTTGAAGTGCCGCTGGCGCTGAGCCTGGCGATCATTGCCGCGTCGGCCTGGCTCAATGTGTTCCTGGCCTTTGCGTTCCAGAGCCAGCGCCTGACGCGCGGCTGGGAGGCGAGCCTGCAACTGGCCTTCGACACGCTGCAACTTGCGGCGCTGATCACCGTGACCGGCGGCCTGTCCAATCCCTTCCTGCTGATGCTGCTGGCGCCGGTGACCGTTGCGGCCCTGTCCGTCTCGCAGGCACGGGCGACGATGATTGCTGTCCTGGCGCTCGCCTCGGCGGCGATGATGCCGTTCTTTTCGCTGCCTTTGCCCTGGGTGGGCGGTGAAGCGATCAGCCTGCCCCCGCTTTTCCAATGGGGCCAGTTCACGGCCCTCGTCGTGGGCCTGGTGTTCTTTTCCCTGTCGGCGGTCCGGGTCAGCCAGGATGAGGCCCGGCTGGTGCGGGCGCTCGATGCGGCCAGCGTGGTGATGGCGCGCGAACAGAAGCTGTCGGCGCTTGGCGCCATGTCGGCGATGACGACGCATGAACTGGGCACGCCGCTGGCCACGATTCACCTCGTGTCGAAGGAACTGCTCGCAGAAATCGGGGCGGACGACCCCCATAGCGAAGACATCCGCCTGATTGCCGAGCAGGCGGACCGTTGCCGCGCGATCCTCGCCACCATCCGCGAGGCGCGTGAAGCGACGGATATCGTGCATGCGCTGATGCCGCTCGACGCGCTGGTCGAAGAGGCCGCCGCGCCGTTCAAGGGGCTGGGCGTCGACCTGGTCGTACGCGCGGTGCCCGGCGAAGGCGGCGAAGCCAAGGCGCCGATCCTCAATCGCAGCCCGGAAATCCTGCACGCGCTGGGTGCCTTCATCGAAAATGCGGTCAGCTTTGCCGACACGCGCGTGACGGCGGTGGCCTCATGGACGGACGACCAGGTGATCATCACGATCACCGATGACGGGCCGGGTTTTGCCGCTGAAGTCATGCCGAAACTGGGCGAGCCCTATGTCTCGCAGCGCAGCGAGGCCCAGCTGGGCGGCGGCGACATGGGACTGGGCTTTTTCATCGCCAAAACGCTGATCGAACGCACGGGCGGGCGCATTGCGACGCGCAACCGGACTCCGCCCAAACGCGGCGCGGTGGTGCAGGCGCTCTGGCCGCGCGCAGCGCTAGAGGCTTCTAAATTGGCCTAGGCCGTGCAATGGCCTATATTGAATTGGAATCATGAGAAGGAATGCGGCCATGGACCGCCCGGTGACTGTAAACGTGCACGAGAGCCTCAAGGATGTGGAAGACCGTTCCTGTCTTGTGATGGATGATGACGGGCCGTTCGTTCAACGCATGGCGCGTGCCCTGGCCCAGCGCGGCTTCATCGTTTCCGCCGTTTCGACTGTCAGCGAAGGCAAGGATATTGCCCGGCTGAACCCGCCCGCCTTTGCCGTTCTGGACCTGCGCCTTGAAGATGGCAGCGGCCTCGACGTGGTCGACGTGCTGCAAAAGCACCGCCCGGATGCGCGGGCCGTGATCCTGACCGGCTATGGCGCGATTGCGACGGCCGTCGCCGCCGTGAAGGCCGGCGCTGTCGATTACCTGTCGAAGCCGGCCGATGTGGATGACATCGTCCGCGCGCTCACCGCCACCAAGGACGAGAAGCCGGCCCCGCCGGAAAACCCGATGTCGGCTGACCGGGTGCGCTGGGAACATATCCAGCGCGTGTATGAACTGTGCAATCACAATGTCTCGGAGACGGCCCGGCGCCTGAACATGCATCGCCGGACCTTGCAGCGCATCCTGGCGAAACGCGCTCCGCGCTAAAGTCCAAGCCCACGGATGGCGCAAAAAGGTGACTGAGGCGTCACCTTATCTGTAACAAATGCAACAGTTGCAAAGCGTTTTCACCTCGCTTAAGCGCGGCGGATGAAATCATCCCGCGTCCTCCCCGCCTCGCTCCTGATTGCCTCATTTGCCGCCCCGGCTTTCGCTGAAACAGGCGACGCGCCGAGGCGCCTGGACCCGGTTGTCACGACCGCCACACCCGGCGCGGCGCCACTGACCGACATTCCGATGTCCGTCAGCGTAATCGAGGCCGATGCGCTCAGCCTCGCGGATGCCTTCCTCGGGGCAGAAGACATTACCGACCTGCTCACCGGCGTCGACGCGGCGGTGGCCAACGGCACGCAGGTCGCCTTCCAGATCCGCGGTATCGGCGCGGTGGACCATCAGGCGCTGACGCCGACGGCTGCAGCGGTCTATTCCGACGGCGTGTACCTCGCGACCAATGTGCAGACCGGCCTGATGCTGTATGACCTCGACCGGATCGAGGTCCTGAAAGGCCCGCAAGGCACGCTCTATGGCCGCAACGCTTCTGGCGGGGCGATCAATTTCATCACAGCAAGACCGGGCCCGAACCAGGCACGCTATGTTCGCGCCGGTTATGGCAATTTCAACCGCGTGGACCTTGGCGGCGCCTATGGGACCGCGCTGGATAACGGCTTCAGCTATCGTCTCGCAGGGCGGTACCTGTCGCGTGACGCCGCGCTCGACAATACGGCTGGGCCCGCGGACGCGGGCGGCGTGCGCGACGAGTTCGGGCTGCGCCTCGGCCTGCTCTGGGAGCATGCCGGCGGCGGCGAACTGCTTGTGCGCATGCATTATGAGGAAGACAATGGCATCAATGCCACGCCGCGCAATGACAGCCTGGACCTGGGCGACCATGAAATCGCCGTCGCAGGTGACGGCCTGCAGGACACGGACAATGCCTTTTATGGCGTGTCGGCCGAATACAGCCGCGTCTTCAGGCGCTGGGACCTCACCTCGCTGACAGCCTTTGAAGGCTATGCGCAGCAATACGGCTTTGACTTTGATGGCGCCGTCGCCCTGTTCGGCAATCCCAATCTCAATGCGAACCTCGCTTATGACCGGTCGTTCCGTCAGTATTCGCAGGAATTCCGCCTGCAGACGGACTGGACCGGCGGGCACACGCTGATCGGCCTGAGCGGGTCGGTCGACGATTTCAGCCAGACATACACGATCTGGTGCGGTGAACTGGACCCTGCAACCCTGCTCGGCACATGCCCCTATGTCGGCGCAGGCAGCCGCGCCGGGCCAGCGCCCGTGTCGCCCGGAACCGCAATGTCGCTGGTGACCGACATAAACCAGTCGCGCACGGCGCTTGCTGCCTTCACGCACAATGAGTTCGACCTGACAGACCGCATGACGGCCACGCTCGGCCTGCGCGTGACCGATGAGCGGATCGAAGGGCATGGCAGCGGCCGGCATGTGTTTGATGACGGCACGATCGGTTACAACAATGTCGGCGGGCTGGGCCTTGCCTTCGGATCGAACGCAATCGACGAGACACGTCTCAGCGGGAACGCGGCGCTGTCCTACGATGTCGGACCCGGGCGGGCCTATGCGTCTGTGTCGAACAGCTACAAGTCCGGCGGCTTCAATGGCGAGGTGCAGAACAATGCGACGCATTTCACCGACGAGGGCCTCTTCGATGCGGAAGCCGTGACGGCGTATGAGCTTGGCTACAAGGCACGCCCCACGGACACGCTGAGCTGGAGCCTCGCGGCCTTCTGGCAGGATTACGATGCGCCGCAGGCACGGATTTTCGTGACCTTCCCGCTGCCGGACGGGTCGAGCATCACGTCAAATTCGCTGTCGAACCTGGATGCCGCCACCGTGTATGGCGCAGAGGCCGATTTGACCTGGCAGCCCGTTGCCGGCCTGACACTTGATGCCGGGCTGACGCTGCTTGATACCGAGATTGACCAGACCACCAATATTGGCGGCAATGCCGCGACGTTTGACGGCAATCCCCTGCCCTTTGCGCCGGACGTGTCTGCCACACTGGGCGGGCGCTATGAATTCGCTTTGACGCCGGACGTGGATGCGAGCGTCGCGGCCCATGCGAAATATCGCGGCGATTATTATCTCGACCCGGAAGGCCTCGAGACGCGGATGCAGGCGGGGTTCACCACGTTGCAGGCCGAGGCGGCATTCCGGTTTGCAGATACGGGCCTCGGCCTGACGGTATGGGGCCGCAACCTGACCGATGAAGACTATGCCCTCTCGGGCTATGGCTTCATCGGCTACAACACGTTCCGCTCCGACCCGCGCACCTTTGGCGTGCGGCTGGATTACAGCTTCTAGCTTGTCGGCTTCATCAGCGCCATTGCGCCGACGACCATCGCTTCCGTGCCGAGCTTGACCGAGGGTTCCGGGTCGATCTTGAAGAAGGGCGAATGGTGGGACGGCGCAGTTTTCACATCGGCTTCCGGCGTGCCGCCGACATTGAAATAGACGCCTTTGACACCGGTTTCCGGTGTGACGAAATAGGCGAAGTCTTCTGCGCCCATGCCGCCGCGTGGCTGTTCGAACAGCGTGCCTTCCGGCAGCGCAGCGGTGAATGCGTCGCGCAGGCGTTGGGCCGTGTCGGTGTCGTTGATCGTGGGCGGCGTCGATTCCGTCTGGGAGCGGACGACTTCCGGCATCAGGTCTTCCGGTACGCCCATCGAGATGGCGACCCCCCGGGCGACCCGGTCGATGCCGTCAAGCAATTGTGTGCGCACGTCCGGGTCGTCGGAGCGGACGGTCAGCTGCATCTCGACCTTGTCGCCAATGATGTTGTGCTTGGCCCCGCCATGGAATGCGCCGACCGTAATGACGCCGGGATCCAGCGGTGCGATCGAGCGCGACACGACCGACTGCAATGACACGACAATCTGGGATGCCACGAGCACCGGATCGATGCCCATGTGCGGATAGGCGCCATGCGTGCCGACGCCGTGAACAAGAATGTCGACGCTGTCGGAGCTGGACGCCACGATGTCGAGCGGCAGCTCGATGCGCCCTGTCGGCACGTCGGCCGCAACGTGGAAGGCGATGGCATAATCAGGCTTGGGGAAGCGGGTGTACAACCCGTCTTCGATCATGGCGCGGGCACCGCCAATGCGCTCCTCGGCCGGCTGGCCCACCAGGACCAGTGTGCCGGACCAGTCACCCTTGCGGGCGGCCAGCTGCTTCGCCGCGCCGACAAGGGACGTGATGTGGACGTCATGGCCGCAGGCATGCATGACGGGCTTTTCCACGCCATCGATGTCGACCTGCGTAGCCGTGGAGGCATAGGCAAGGCCGCTGTCTTCGAGAAGCGGCAGGCCGTCCATGTCGGCGCGCATCAGGACTGTCGGGCCGGCCCCGTTTTTCATGACCGCAACAATGCCGGTGCCACCAACGCCTTCGGTCACGTCAAACCCAAAAGCGCGGATTTCATTGGCGAGTATCTTCGCCGTGTTGGTTTCGCGGAAGGAGAGTTCCGGATTCGTATGGAAATACGTGAACAGCGCGCCAAGGTGCGTGTCGTAATCCACCGCAATATCCGAGCGGAGCGTCTCATCCGCAAACGCGCCCGGTGCGGCACCGAGGGCAAGGACGGATGCGGCCAAGGCCAAGGATTTCAATTTCATATGCTGTCTCCCCAAATCCGGAGAGAGGCTAAGCGGCGAATGCCGCCCTGTAAATCATTGATCCTTATTCCCCGGGACACCCGCCCGTATCGAAACGGATGGCCCGGAAATTGACCGGGTCGCCGTTCGAATAGTTCAGCGCATAATGCGGCTGGGACTCGGTAACGCAGAGATTCAGCTTTTCTGCTTCGGCGCGCAGCGTGGCCACCGTGTCCGCGATTGCGGGATCGGCTTTCCTGTCCTCGAAATTGACGAGGTAGACGACCGGATAGGCGGAAGGATCCGTCGGCAGGTCGAGCGGCGTTTCAGGCGGGTGGAGGTTCTGCGTGCCGAGCGTGAGTATATAGCTCGGTTCGGCATAGCCGAGGGCGAGGATGCGGGTCGGCGCGGCCGTGTTGCAATTGGCATCATCACCCGGCACGCCGCAGACGTCTTCAAGCGCTGCGCGGGCGGTTTCGGTCGGCTGGAGCCAGACCTGGCTGGGCAGCATGAAGATGCGGATATGCCAGCCGATGGCAATGCTGGCGGCGATGGCGAACAGGATGGCCAATCCGTCCCGGCGCCGGGCAAACTCGATAATGGCCAGGCCAACCAGCACGAAGCCGAGCCACCAGAGCCAGAGCGGGAAGCTGCGATAGGACGCCCATGCCTCAAGCACCTGGCTGGAGGCGGCTGTGGTGAAATCTGTCGCGGTTTCTTCCATGAAGAAGATCGCGACGCCGGGGAACGAGACGGCAAGCAGCAGGATCGCGCCGACGGCAAACAGGGCGAGCGAAATCCAGCGGCTGACCGGCATGCGCTTGCCCTCCATCAGCTGGACCGCCGCATAGCCGCAGAGCAGGCCGATGGCCGGATAGGCGGGCAGGATATAATGGCTGAGCAGCGTGGGCATCAGCTCGAAGAAGGCGTAGGTGAGCGCCGCCCAGGCCACGAGGAAGCGGATGGCGCGGGTCTCGTCCGTCAGGCCGTCAATGCCGATCGGCCAGCGGTGTTTCCAGTCGTCGCGGCCCGAAATGTACCAGAACACGGCGAGCAGCACCACCGGGAAGGCTGGCAGGGTTTTCAGCGTGGAAAGCGTCGTCAGGGATTTCGCGACGAGGCCTGTGCCCTCAGGGCGCGGCAGGTAGGGCAAGGCGTACAGGAGCACCGTGAGGAAGGCGAAAACGAACGCGGAAATCAGCGCCGAGTCGCGCAGCCATTTCCAGCCGAGGTCGCCCCGTGGCTTGAGGCGATGCCAGGCCGCAACGCAGCCGGGCACAAGCATGAGGGTCGCCGGGAAGAACCAGGCAGGCATGTGCGTCAGGTGGTAGAAGGGCCAGCCACCATGCCCTTCGGAGGCGCCGGTGAACTTGTCTTTCAGATCCTTGCCGACAGCGCCCTTGATGAATTCGCCGCCAGTCGCCGCCTGGATCCACAGGAACCAGGGCAGGACGAGCGCCACGAAGATGGCCGGGCCGGGCCACCAGAGGAGGACGCGCCACCAGTCGCCGCCCTTGCCGCCGGCCGCCCTGGTCCAGACCCATGCGCCGAGACCGGCATAGGCTGCGACCATCGGGCCGACCGGGCCCTTGATGAGGAAGACAAGCCCCGTGGCGGTCCAGAACAGGAGCGCCATGCGCTTGGACTGGTCACCCCGCATATAGAGGCGGGCGAGCGCGCCGATACTGAGCGTGGTCAGGAAGACGAGCATGCCATCCGTCTTGGAGATGTGCGCCTCGCTGGTGAGCAGCAGCGTCGTACCGAACAGGGCAGCACCGACAAAACTTGCGCGCCGCCCGATCAGCGGCATGCCGCACCAGAAGCAGGCGAGCGTGGCCAGGGCCGCGCCGAGCCAGCTGGGCACGCGATAGGTCCATATCTGCTTCGCTTCTGCGCCGGTGAACAGGGCGGTCGAGCCGGCCTGCAGCCAGTGGATGCCCGCCGGCTTCTTGTTGCGCAGCTCGTCCTGGTAGCGCAGGCGGATATAATCGCCCGATTCCAGCATCTGCTTGGAGGCCTGCGCAAAGCGGCTCTCGTCGCGGTCGAGCGCGGGCAGGTTGAACACGCCGGGGGCGGCGGCCCCGAACGTGATCACGAAGAGCAGGACCCAGGCTTTCCAGCCGGACGAGATACGGTCGAGAAATGTCATGGCTTTGACTTCTAGCGGGTCGCGTTGGGCGCGTCTTGTGGTTTTGGGCAGATATCAGGGCCAGATGAGCTAAGGTCTCGCTTTTGCGTCCCTGTCTCGTTATGAGGCGTGGTTTGTTTTCCTCGCAAGCCCGAAGGCACGTTGTTTTGGCCAGTTCCCTTGAATTCTCTGTCGTCGTGCCGGTGCACAATGAAGCCGGTAATGTCGAATTGCTGATCGAAGAGATTGCGCGTGCGCTGGATGGCCGCGCCTTCGAGATGGTGTTTGTCGACGACGCCTCGACCGACGACACGCGCGCCGTGCTGTCCAAACTGAAAGCACGCTTCCCGATGCTGAGGGTGCTGGGACACCGCAAGAATGCCGGGCAAAGCCGGGCGATCCGGTCGGGTATCCTGGCGGCGCGGGCGCCTGTGATCGGCACGCTGGACGGCGATGGCCAGAACGATCCGGCCGACCTGCCGGACCTTTACCGCGCCCTGACCCGCGCCGATGCGCCCAGCGACCTGAAAATGGTCATGGGGCGCCGGGCCAACCGCAAGGACACGCCGTGGAAACGGTTCGGGTCGCGGTTTGCCAACAATATCCGCCAGCGCCTGTTGAAGGATGATTGCGACGATAGCGGATGCGGCACCAAGGCGCTGTATCGCGACGCCTATATCTCGCTTCCCTATTTCGACCATATGCACCGTTATGTGCCTGCCCTGATGCGGGCCGAGGGCTACAAGGTGGAATTCCGGGACGTGAACCACCGTCCGCGCGCCACCGGCACGTCGAACTATACGAATTTCGGCCGCCTGAACGATGCCTTGTCGGACCTGCGCGGCGTGATGTGGCTGATCCGCCGCCGGCGCAATCCGGGCGGTGCGGACGAGATCTAGACGCCGATGATGTCCCGGATGAAGGCGGCGCGTGTCGCGGCATCCGTCAGTGGCATGTCGATGAGCGTGTAGCCCAATCCTTCATAGGCGCTGCGCGTCAGGACGCCGAAGGCTTCCGTGCCCGCAAAATCAAGGGTGCGTTCGTCATCCGTGGTGTAAATCGCCCGCCACGCTGGAAACCAGAAGACGTTACGCGCCCTGCCCCGCGCTGCAATCGCCCGGTCGATGGGGCCGGTATCGAGCTGCCAATAGGCAGCATAGGCCAGCAGGTCCGGCAGGCCCCGGTCGCAGACGACAGGGCCCGGCTCGGACAGGACGGCGTCATGGTCGCGGATCGCCCGTTCCAGCATCAGCGCCACAAACAGGGCCGGATCCCGGTCGCCCGTGCCCTGCCCGTCCACCCGGCGCTGCTGCGCCAGCACCCGACGGGCCGGCTCTGCCACCGTGTGGCATGGCCCGGCCAGGTGCTGCAGCATTGTCGTTTTGCCGCTGCCGGGCGGACCGGTTAGAATATAAAAGTCTGGCATCCTGTCCTCCATGGAAGATACGATATGGACCTGAAATCGCCGTGTTTGCCGCGATTAATGGGTGCGGGGCGGTGTTGTCCGCCTGGATGGGGAAATCCGCTCGCATCGCCGCGTGTGATACGGTAAACCCTGTGTTAACTCGACCGGATGACGGATGGTCTGAATGAGCAAAAATACGAAGATCGCACTGGCGGGAGCAGCGATCGCAAAGCGAGAGCGTGAGAAGCGGAACAATCATGCTTCAAACGGCTCATATGAAAAGGGGAACCTGATGCGCGCAATTTTCGGAATCTTTCCGCTGCTGGTGATTCCAGTGGCCCTCTACAATCTCCTGGCCCTCGGCTTTGGCGGCGCGGTCGAGACCGTGAACGCGCAGGGCGAACTGGTGCGGGCGACCAGCGCGCCGATCCTGAACCTGCTGAACGGACCGTTCATGCACCTGCCGATGATTTCCGGCGTTGACTGGATGCTGACCAAGGGCGATGCGATCCTGCTGCTGGCGATCGTGTTCCTGTTCCTCGAAATCCTGAAATCGACCAGTACCGGCACCTCGACCATCATCAATCACGCGATCTCGATGATGCTGTTCATCGTCTGCCTGATCCAGTTCCTGCTGCTGCCGAACTTTGCCACCTCGACCTTCTTCATCCTGATGTCGATGGCGCTGCTGGACGTGCTGGCCGGCGTTGTCGTGACGATCGTGTCGGCGCGGCGCGACTTCGGAGTCGCGGGGGACGTTTAGGGCCTTACGATAGACTGCCGGAAACAAAAATGGCCTGCCTCGTCTCCGGGGCAGGCTTTTTCGTTCCGGGCTTGCGCCGCCTAGTCTTTCTTCGTCAGGTCGGCGAGCTGGTCCTGGATCGCCTGCATCTGGGCCTGCATGGCCGCGAGCGCTTCCGCCTGGAAGTCGAGGATCGGGTTGGCTGGCGTCGATTTCTCGGTTTGGGACGCTTTGTACAGCGTCGGCATGAACATTTTCATGCCCTGTTCGAACATCGCCATGTTGCGTTTGGCCTGCTTTTCGAAGGCTGACATCGGATTGGCGGCCTTGCGCCATTCCTTCTGCGTGTCGGCAAAACTGTTCATCGACATGTCGAGGAAGGCTGGCAGGAAGGTCTGGGCCCCGCCGCCATAGAAGCCGATCAACTGGCGCAGGAAGTTGAGCGGCAAGGCGCCCTCGCCCTTTGTTTCCTGCTCGAAAATGATCTGCGTGAGTACCTGGCGTGTCAGGTCGTCGCCCGTTTTTGCGTCGCGAACCTCGAAATCCCGGCCCTCGCGGACGAGTTCGGATAGGTGATCCAGCGTCACGTAGGACGAGGTGGATGTGTCGTAGAGACGCCGATTCGCGTATTTCTTGATGATGATCGTCGATGACGATCCATTTTGCTTGGCCATATCCTGCCCTCTGTTCTCCGAAACGGAGAAGCAATTATTGTGCTATGCAGCAATGTTTGCACAGAATTTGCGTGTGACCAATCTCCCAGTTGAAGTCTGAGGCTCATGAAGGCTACGAGTGGGCACAACTTAACGCCGGAGGAAACAGGCATGACGAAAACAGTATTGGTCACGGGGGGCACGCGAGGCATCGGACACGCCATCAGCGTGGCAATGAAAGCCAAGGGCCACAAGGTTGCGGCCAATTATGCCGGCAATGACGAAGCGGCGAAGAAATTCGAAGCCGACACCGGCATCAAGACGTACAAGTTCGACGTCGCCGATTATGACGCCGTCGGCAAAGGCATCGCGGCGATCGAAGCCGATCTCGGCCCGATCGATATCGTCATCAACAATGCCGGCATCACGCGCGATGCGCCGTTCCACAAGATGTCGCTCGACCAGTGGCAGCAGGTCATCAATGTCGACCTCACGTCGGCCTTCAACGTGACCCGCCAGGTCTGGGACGGCATGCGGGAGCGCGGCTTCGGCCGGGTGATCAACATCTCGTCGATCAACGGACAGAAAGGCCAGTTCGGCCAAGCGAACTATTCGGCTGCCAAGGCGGGCCTGATCGGCTTCACCAAGGCCCTCGCCCAGGAAGGCGCCAAGAAGGGCGTCACCGTGAACGTGGTCTGCCCGGGCTATATCGATACGGAAATGCTGCAGGCGGTGCCGGAAAAGGTGCTTGAAGGCATCATCGCCACCATCCCGGTCGGCCGTCTCGGCAAGGCTGAAGAGATCGCTTCGATGTGCGCCTATCTGGCGAGCGACGACGCCGCCTTCATCACCGGCGCCACGATGACTGTGAACGGCGCGCAATATATCGCGGGCTAGGCTGAACGCATCATGTGCAACAGGAAGAACCGGACCGGCCCCGCGCTGTCCGGTTTTTCTTTGCCTGAAAGTACCGTCAGGGCCGCGGTCGCCAGTCGGGCGGGGCGAGTTCGAATCCCTTGAATTCGAACCCTGGCGCAACCGTGCAACTGACCAGTGTCCATGCGCCGAGCGTTTCGGCCGTTTGCCAATGGTGAGCTGGGACGAGCACTTGCGGACGCTGGTCCGCGCGCAGGTCCGGCCCCAGCTGGAACGCCTCGGCGCCGTTCCCGTCAGGCGGCGACAGTGTCAGGACTAGCGGACCACCGGCATGCCAGAACCATGCTTCGTCCGCATCGACCCGGTGCCAGGCGGAGACTTCGTCAGCCTGCAGCAGGAAATAGATGGTGGTCGAAGCCGGCCGGTAGCCATGCATGGCGGGGGCACGGAAGGTTTCGGCATAGTGGCCACCTTCCGGATGCGGCTTCAGGCCGAGCATCCGGATGATCTCGTTGGCGCCCAGGTCCCCGGAGACGGCGTCCATCAGAACCGGTCCTTGCGGCCGCGGATCTCGGCGAAGGTCGCCACAGCGTCACCGGGATGGCCCATGGCGGCCTGAAGGGCAGGATCGTCGGCGCGCAGGAAGGGATTGGTCGCCAGTTCGCGCGAGAGCTGCGTCGGGACGGTCCACGCGTTGCGGGCGCGCTTTTCAGTGATCTCGTTCACATAAGCGGCGAGGGCTTGATTGCCGGGGTCGACCGTCACGGCGAAACGGGCATTCGAGGCCGTATATTCATGGGCGCAATAAAGCGCCGTCTCGGGCGGCAGGCCTTTCAGCCGCGTCAAGCTTTGCCACATCATTTCCGGATTGCCTTCGAAGACACGTCCGCAGCCGAGCGCAAACACGGCATCACCGACGAATGCGACAGATTCAGTTGGCAGATGATAGGCGATATGGCCGAGCGTGTGGCCGGGCACATCGATGACCGCGGCTTCGATATTGCCGAGCTTGACCACGTCGCCGGTCTTCACCGCACGGTCGATGCCGGGAATTTTCTCCGCTTCGCCGGCAGGGCCTGTGATGATGCACGCGGTCGCGTCCCTGATCGCGAGGTTGCCGCCTGCATGGTCAGGATGCCAGTGCGTGTTCCATATCTGCGTGATCGTCCAGCCTTTCGCGGCGGCCTCAGCGAGGTATTTCTGCGCATCGGGCGTATCGATGGCGGCCGTTTCGCCCGACGCGGAATCGTGGGCGAGAAATCCGTAATTATCATTCAGGCAGGGAAACTGGTGTATCTGGAACATGTTCTGGGGGCTCCATTGCCGTTATGAGTGCTTACAAGACCTTGATCTAACACAGGGAAGTCGATGCGTCAGGATGCCGTCACGCTACAACGATTCTATGCCTCCCCGTTAGGGCGTGCGGCGTCACGCATCCTGTCGGCCAAGCTGATCGACCTGTGGGGCGACGCAAACAATCTCTCGCTGCTGGGGCTGGGCTACGCGATTCCGGTGCTCGATACGTTCGGCGACCATCCGAGCCGCAGCGTGGCGGCTGTGCCATTCGATCATGGACCGGTGCATTGGGACCCGACGGGACGGGGCAATGCCGCCGTATCCGTAGGCGACCTGCGCCTGCCATTTCCGGACGGCCTGTTCGACCGGGTGATCGTGTTGCACGGGCTCGAAGAAACGGGCGACCCGCGCGCCTACCTGCGTGAAGTCTGGCGCGTCATGTCGCCGGAAGGCCGCATCGTCCTTGCCGCCTCGAACCGCGCGGGGCTTTGGGCGCGGGCAACGCGCACGCCCTTCGGCCAGGGCCGTCCCTGGAGCCGCGCCCAATTGATGAGCCTGCTGTCGGTCGGCCTGTTCCAGGTTACGGCCAGTTCAAGCGCACTCTACATGCCGCCGGTTTCAACCGGTATCGTGACGGCCGCCGCCGAAGGCTGGGACGCCATCGGTCGCCTGATCACGCCCGGTTTTGGTGGCGTCGTTCTGGTCGAGGCAGTGAAGAGACTGTACGCGTCGCCCGGTGGCGGCGCTGTCGCGCCGGTTGTGGAGCGGGCACGCATTGCCAAGCCCGCAACAGGCTCCGGGCGCAAAAGGCATTGACGCGGGCGGTGCGGCAGGTACGTTCGCAGGTGCACAAAACAGAAGGCCGGTCGACCATGAAACTCGTGACAGCAATCTTCAAGCCCAGCCGCCTCGACGCGGTGATTGACGCACTGTCGGAAGCCGGCGCAACCGGACTGACCGTTTCGGAAGTGCGCGGCTATGGTCGCCAGCAAGGCAAGACTGAAGTCTATCGTGGCGCCGAATATGAAGTCCGCCTGCTGCCCAAGGTGCGGGTCGAGGTCGCCTGTGCGGATGCGGATGTGGACCGTTTCTCTGATGCGATTATCGCTGCGGCCAATACGGGCACGATCGGCGACGGCAAGATATTCGTCCACACGGTGGACTCGGTGGTCCGGATCCGGACGGGCGAGCGCGACGAGCAGGCCCTGACCGGCTGACAGGCGCCGCAGCGCCAAAAATCATGACAAATCGCGCGTTAACGCGGACCGCCACATTTGGTCGCGCGCCGCAAGCGTTCGTGCACTGGAGGACGGTAAGAATGATGGCCTAACTTGGGGACCGGGTTCTCTTCCATGGCACAATCATTCCACGCCTCGACGCACCGTGTGCTCTCATGAGCGGGCTGTCTGCTATCCTTATTGCAAACATCGCGCTGGCGCTTCTGGCGGCGCTGATCCTGTGGCAGGGTGCGCAGCATGCCGAACAGCTGGGTATCGTCCGCAAGCAGTTCGACAAGCTGTCCTCGACAGATCCCGTCACCGAATTGCCCAACCGCGCGACCCTGCATGACCGGCTGACCGATGCACTCAGTTCTGACGGCCCGGATTCGGCGCTCATGGTCATCGAGCTGGACGGGTTCAAGGTCGTCAACGATACGCTGGGACATGAAACCGGCGACGAATTGCTGCGAGCGGTGGCCATGCGAATGTCGAGCTGCCTGCACCAAACCGACCTTCTCGCGCGTGTCGGCAACGGTGAATTCGCCGCCCTCATCATGCGGGACGATGCCGAGAGCCGCGCGACGCAGACTGCCCAATCCATCGACAAGGCAATGGATGCGCCGTTCCGCATCCGCGACGACGTCCTCAACGTGAAGGCCAGCATCGGTATTGCGCCGACCCGGAAGGACGACGCGCCCGCCACGGAAATCCTGCGCCGCGCCGATGTCGCGATGTTCGCCGCCAAGAGCGAAAAGCAGGACAGTATTCGCGTCTACTCGCCCGCAATGGACGAGGTGCTGCAATTGCGCCGCACGATCAATTCAGAGCTCGACCTGGCCCTGATGAACAACCAGCTCCAGCTGGTCTACCAGCCCCTCGTGTGCGCCCGCACCGGCAAGGTGATGAGCGCAGAAGCCCTGATGCGCTGGCCGGGCAAACCGGGACAGGTAGGATCGCCCGGAGTGTTCATCCCAATTGCCGAGGAAAGTGGCCTGATCACGAAACTGGGCGCCTGGGCGCTCGACCAGGCCATGCTGGAGATCACGCGCCAGAAGACGATTCCGATCGCGGTCAATGTGTCGCCCGTGCAGTTCCGCGTCGATGGGTTCGCCAGCAGCGTCGAAGCAGCCCTTGAGCGCCACGGCATCGACCCGTCACTGCTGCATATCGAGATCACCGAAGGCGTGCTGATTTCCCATACGGGCGAAGCCCAGCGGACCATGAAACGCCTGCGCGAAATGGGTGTGCAGGTCCTGCTCGACGATTTCGGCACAGGCTATTCATCGCTGAGCTACCTGCAGCAATTCGAATTCGACGGCCTGAAGATCGACAGGGCCTTCATCCAGCAGCTCGATATCGGCCCGACCGGCCGGCAATTGCTGAAATCCATCATCGCGCTTGGCCACAGCCTCAACATGAAGGTCGTCGCCGAGGGCGTCGAAACCGAAGACCAGGCCGCCATCCTGCAATTGCTGGCCTGTGACTTCCTGCAAGGCTATGCGCTCGGGCGTCCCGACGTCGCCGACAAGCTGCACGGTGTCACGCGGCCGGAAGAATTGCTGGGCAACCTGCATCGCAATGGCGGCTGGAGCGCGGCGAACTAGCGATCCTTGATATCCGAGGCTTTGACCTGTTCGGCGCCGTGGTGGAGCTGGAGGTTGAGCAGGACCGCCTTGGCAACCGGCAGGAGGATCAGGCAAAGCCCGATCAGGACCGCACACAGAGCGGCAAACGCAAAGATCTTTGCCACGACCGGAAGCGGGCTCATTGGCAGCAGGAACAGGAATGGCGCGAGCAGGATCAGCACGCCGAAACCGACAAAGAAGGCAGGCCCATCCGCCGTGTCGGCAGCCGTCATGTCGCGACCGCAAACGGGGCAAGCGGAATTGAGCTTCAAGTAGCCCGAGAACAGCTTGCCTTTTCCGCAATTACCGCAGCGCAGGCGCAGGCCGGCCAGGATGGGCGTGGTTTTTGCCATGTCAGTCTCCGTCATATGAGCTCATGTAATGTTTCTCGGGCGCAAAACAGCCGCGCCAAACCGTCGCTGCGGCCCGTTCAAGCTATCGCGCCGTCCGGATTAAGTTCGTGCGACCCTTGACCTTGGCCTTCGCTTTGCACACCAGAGCAGCGCAGATTGCCTGAACAAGAGTGCGTTGAATGTCCGACCCTGTATTCCCCTCGATTGCAATTGTCGGCGCCGGCCTGATCGGCGCTTCGATTGCCCGTGCCGCCGCCGAATATGGCGCAGCAGGGTCTGTCATTCTCTATGACGCCAGCGATGATGTGCGCGCCCGGGCAAACGGGCTGGGCCTTGGCGCAGTCGTGGACACGCTGGCGGCCGCTGTCGCGAACGCCGATTGCGTGATCCTGTGCGTGCCGGTTGGCGCCTTGAGTGCCGTTGCAGCGGATGCTGTTCCGCACATGAAAACGGGCGCCATCCTGACCGATGTCGGATCGGTGAAGGGCGAAGCGGCGGCGGCGCTGGCAGCTGCCGGTGACGGCCGCATCCATATCATTCCCGGCCACCCGATTGCCGGCACCGAACAATCCGGCCCGGAAGCCGGGTTCGCGACCCTGTTCCGCAATACCTGGCACATCCTGACCCCCGGCGACGACACGTCGCCGGACTATCTCGCCGCCGTCGAAGTCCTGACCCGCTTCTGGCAGGCGCTGGGCGCGAAGGTCGAGACGATGGACGCGGCCCGGCATGACCGCGTGCTGGCGATCACCAGCCACCTGCCCCACCTCATCGCGTTCAACATTGTCGCCACCGCATTCGACATGGAAACGGTGGAACAGGGCGAAGTGGTCAAGTATTCAGCCGGCGGCTTTCGTGACTTCACGCGGATCGCGGCGTCGGACCCGGTCATGTGGCGCGACGTGTTCCTGACCAACAGGGACGCTGTGCTCGAGTGCCTCGGCCGGTTCTCCGAAGACCTCGCGGCCCTGCAGCGGGCCATCCGCTGGGGCGACGGCGACATGCTGATGCGCGAATTCACCCGGGCCCGGACGATCCGCAAGGCGATCATCGATGCCGGACAGGATTCCGGCGAAGTGAACTTCGGCCGCAATCCGCATCCCGAGCCTGAGGCGGACAAATGAAAGAGATCACGCTGACCCCGGAACGCCGCGACGCGTTGTGCCGGCTGGTCCAGCAGAAATTCCAGACCGAGTTCGACGAGGCGCTGAGCGAATTCCGCGCCGCGGAGATTGTCGACCTGATGCTGAAAGCGATGGGGCCGGCCGTGTACAATCAGGCGGTGCAGGACGTGCGGGCGCACTTGCAGGGCAAGCTGGATGACCTTGATGGCGAGGTCTGGGTCGACGAAAGCGCCTGACAGGCTCACGGCCTTGTGTGTTTTGCGTGTCTGAACCGATTGCTAGACCAAAGCGCATGAAACGCATGAAACACCTCCTGTCCCGCCGCGCCCTTCTCCTGTCCGGTTCTGCTGCTGTTGCGGTGGCGGCCTGTTCCTCGGCCGGCGCGGACAAGCCGAACTCATCCGACGCGACGAGCGCCAGTGACCCTTATGCAGGCAGCAAATGGCGCACGATGAGCCAGGACGAGTGGCGCGCGCGCCTGTCGCCTGAAGCCTTTGCCGTGCTGCGCAAGGCAGACACCGAGCGCGCGTTTTCTTCACCGCTCGAGCGTGAGAAACGCGACGGGGTCTATCATTGCGCCGGGTGCGACCTGCCGCTGTTCGCATCGGACAAGAAGTTTGATAGCGGCACAGGCTGGCCGAGCTTTTTCGATGTCATGCCGGGCGCCATTTCGACCAGCCTCGATCGCAAGCTGATCTATACCCGCACAGAATATCACTGCGCCCGCTGCCTCGGGCACCAGGGCCATGTGTTCGACGATGGCCCGGCCCCGACAGGGCAGCGCTGGTGCAATAACGGCGTGGCGCTGACCTTCAGGCCGGCCTGATCCTATTCGATGATTTCCATGCCTTCGGGGATGACGATGGGCGCCGAGGCGACAGCGACATTCTGCTCGACCTGCTCACCGGGGCCGTTTTCGCGCCGCTCATAGGCTTTGACCAGCGACAGGTAAGGCGGGACATGCGCCCAGCCGTGATCAGCCGTGTTCTCGACAATCTCGAAATGCAGGTGGAAGGTCGTCGCCGAACCCCCGAAATCGTTCGAGACGAATCCGAGGGATTGGCCGGCGGTGACGGCGTCGCCTGTCTTCACCTTGAGCTTCGCCATGTTGAGGTGGAGGTATTTGTAGATGCGGCCACCGGCGCGCAGGCTGATCGAATAGGAGCCGACATTCGAAATGACGCCATCCTCGACGGCGACGACCTCATGCAGCGTGCGGTCGGCCTTGGCAGTGGACCGCATCGTATTGCACTGGGCGGGCGTACCGACCCGAATATCCTGTCCCTGGTGGATTTTTTGCGCCGGGCAGAAGGGTGACCCGCGATTGGCGCTGCGGGTTTCGCAGAAATTATCGCGCCATGGATAAGCGTAGTTGCGCGCATCGCACTGGTCGCCGCCGCCTACACCGCCACCAAAGGTGAAGACCTGTGATTGCAGATAGGTGGGCGCCGTGGCGATCGGGAACACCATGTCAGGCGCATGGACGATCTGGTCGCCGGAGCCTTGTCCGGTTCCGGGTATCAGCGCACCGGGGGCGAAAAAGCTGAAGACCGGCTCGGGGGCCGGTTCCGGAACGGGGGGCGTAACCGGATCGGCGGGGGGCGTCACGGGTGTGTCGGCGGTGTCACCCGGTGGGGACGCGGGGTCGGTCGGGGTGTCGGACGTGTCAGGCGTATCGGTTGGATCCTGAGGGACATCGACCGGGGGCACATCTGTGGGGACATCCACGTCGGTATCCGGCAGTGTCGCCGGATCGTCGGTCGAGACTGGATCGGTTGCAGGTGTATCGCTGTCGACCGGCGTGTCCGGCGTGGTGTCTCCGGTATCGCCATAGGGGTCGTCGACGGGTGTGCCCGGAGGTGGCGGGCCGGGGGCGCCGGGGGGGATGGCCGGGCCCGGTTCGGGGGTGGTCGGTGCCGGACCGCCGTCCCCCGGAAAGCGGATGAAGTCACATCCGGCCAGTCCGGACAGCGCGAAAGCCGCCAGAACGAATGAAGCCTTTTTCAGCATCAGCGTGTCCCCGCGATGACCAGTTTACGGGCGATTTCCAGCGCCTCGTCCTCTCCGATACAGGTCGGGGCTGCGCCCGAACTGTTCTTGCATTCGAATTCGATCAGATAGTCGGCACCATAGCGAGAGAAGGCGACCTGGGCACCGGATGCCGTGGCGACGAAAGCCGGTTCGGTGTCGCCAGATATATCACCGCTGTCACGGGCACCGACGACTTCGTTCGAGCCGTTGACGACGATGTCATAGTCGACGCCGGGATAGGTCGCGAAATAGCCGTCGCTCATCGGCTGGAATTTGACGCCGCCTTCGGCGGATTGCGGCACGACAATGCCGGTGGGCAGCAGGACCGGTACCGGCGCGGCTTCTGCGCCGGACTGGACCTGGAAAGCGCCTGCGCTGCGTTCGTCGCTCGGAACCGACGCCATGTCGCGTCGGGCAGCCTCCCAATCGATACCCGCCGTGGTTTCGACCGCTTCCGGACGGACCGGCGTTTCGGGATCAGCAGGCGCACCATCCGGTGGTGTCGCCGAGTCTGTCGCAACCGTTGTGTCAGACGCCGGGTCTGGTCCCTTGAGACGGTCACATCCCGTCAGGGCAAAAGCCAAAACAGCGGCAAGGGCGAGCGTGCTGGACGTGTTCATTGTCAGTCTTCCTTTCCAGGATGGGCGATATAGTCGGGATCTGCATAGGCGACCCCGTCAACGGCCATGATTTTCTCCTGCACCGAACGGATGGCCGCGCGGGTCGGTTCCACACCCGGGGGCATTTGATAGGCAAGCCTGATTTCGCCGGAATAGCTGGCCCCGACGAGGACGAAGTCCCTCAAGGCCGGCGTGCGCCGGACATAGTCGGCAAAGGCCTGCTCGGCGGCCGCCGGATCCTTCTTGTAGAGGCGTGCAACCGAATCGATTTCCTCAGCCCCCTTGATGCGCACGATGAAGGTGACCTCCACCCCGGTCGCCTGCGCCATGATCACGCTTTGCGGCACCTGTGCGGGTTGGATCGCGGGGCCGTCGGGCAGGGCGCCGCCTTCGGTGTCCAATGGCGCAGGCGCATCCGGTAGCGTGCCTATCAGCGGACTGGCATCCCGGTCGACGCGTGTGTCAGGCAGTGAGGCCGTCGGCACATCGGACACGCCCGACAGGGTCACGCTCGGCCGGTCGTCGTTTTCAGGTGATCCCGCCAGGACAAACAGGCCGGTCGCCCCCGCAAGCAATGTGAGGCCTGCCAGACCGAGCGGGCCGCCAAAATGAAACGGGGAGCGAATGCCAGCCATGCCTATTGCGTGCCTCCGCCCGTATTCAGCGGCGGCACGTTGGCAAGGTTCAGCAAGCCGCCACACGGACGCGCACACATGTCCGGGCTGCCGGGGATCGGCGTCGTGCCAGGATAGGTTGCGCAGGCACCTGCACACTGGAGCGGCTCACGCGTATCGAGCGCCGCAATCAGCGTGGCCTTCAGCTCCGACGGGGTCGCGTCCGGTTGGCGGGCCTTGAGCAAGGCCAGCGCGGCCGAGACATGCGGGGCCGCCATGCTGGTGCCCTGTTCGTAAGCATAGAAGCAGGTGTCGACGCCTTCTCCGGTCACAGGGTCATAGCAATTGGTCGCCGCCTTGGTGGACAGGACACCATCCGGGCGACCATCGCCATTGTCGTCGCGGGTCAGGTCGCCGCCCGGCGCGATAACGGTGACATTATCACCGAAGTTCGAATAGGGCGCGATCTGGCCACGGGCATCGCCAGCCGCCACCGTGATGACATTCTGGCAACCGCCGGGAGCGTAAAACTGCGTCGAAACGCGGGCATTACCCGCAGCAGAAACCACAATCACGCCGCGATCCGTCACCGAGTCGATCGCATCCTGCAGCGAGGCCGGGCAAAACTCGAACAGGCCGATGGACAGGTTGATAATGTCCGCCGGATTGTCGTTCCAGACCTCGTTGCCAAGCGCATCTTCGCCAGGAATAAGGCCGCCGGCCCAGCGGATGGCGTCATTGATATCCGACAGGCGACCACCGCATTTGCCCAGCGCCCGCACCGGAACAATCTTCACGTTCCAGGCACCGCCCGCGACGCCGGTTGCATTGTTCGACGCAGCCGCACCGATCGTGCCGGCAACATGCGTGCCGTGGAATGTATCGGCAGCGAAGGGCTGAGACGGATCGCACATGTCGCCCGGATCGTTCGCGTCATTGTCCCGCCCATCACCATCATTGCCCATGCGCGGGTCGGACACCATGTCCCAGCCTGCGGCAACGTTCGGCGAATCCTTGATGTCGGGATGCTGCATCTGCAGGCCGGTATCGACCACGGCGACGACGACCTGGTCCGAGCCCTCATTGGCCTGATGCGTCCAGAAATTCTGGAAACCTGCGCCACCGGGCGACTGGCCCTCGCCAGTGCCATTGTTCTGGAAATTCCATTGCAGGCTCCAGAGCGGGTCATTGGGCGTGACGTCGGTCAGCGTGACAGGCGTAACTGGCGTGTCACCAGGGACGGTGCCCGTCGACGGCGTCGTGCCGGGATCGGTCGGGCGCGGCCGCCGAACGAACTGGTTTTCGAAAATGAAATCCTTCTCGACATATTCGAACTGGCCGGATGCCCGCAGGTCTTTCACGATACATTCTGTCGCCATGGCCGCATTCGACTGGATGGTGACGAGATCGGCCGTATCAGGGCAGCCCGCACCGGTATCGACCGCGAGAAAGCTTGCCTGCAGCCTGGCAGCGGCATCTTCCGGGCTGAAACGCGTCGGGTCCGCACCATCCGAACCAATCTGGATCACCATCTGGCCCTCGCGCGAGAGGGCGACCTGACCGTCCATGCCGTATTTCGACAAGGTATCGAGCATGACGGAATTGGCATCCTGCTGCTTGCGGATGGCATCGCCCGAGATCACCGACCGGCGGGCCAGTTTCCTGGCCGCAACGCGCCGAGTCTCCGGAACAGCCTCCAGTGTGCGTGGGGCGAGGCTTCGGGTGCGCGGCTGCGGTGCAGGCTCGTTGGCTGCCGTGCGTTCCAGTTCCCTGGTCGCGTTGGCGATCTGTTCCTGCGATTCCTCGGGTGCAGCCGGATCGAGCTTGACCGTCGGCATCAGGCGTGCGGGCCGTACCAGGGCCCCGGATTCTGCTGGCGCAGGCGCAGCGACCGGCGATTCAGCGTCACCGGCTGCCGATGCGGGCGCTTCTTCGAGCATCATCATCTCTGGTTCGACTTCCTCGAACAGTTCGTCTTCTTCCAGCATCAACGCATCTTCTTCGTCGAAGGCGACCGGCTGGATATCCTTCGGCTTGGCGATAATCGAGCCAATCGCGAACATGGCCTTTTCGCTTTCGACCTGAAACGCGATGTCATTGACCAGCGTGCCGGCAATGGCGCGGTCCATGACGGAGGCGGCAAGCAGTGTCTGGTCGGCGCCGGGCTCGACGACGGCACGGCCGCTGATCTGATCAAGTGTGGCGTCTGCGAGTTCACGGGCGCGTTCGAGCCGTGTGCCCTGCTGGTCACAGGCCGCAAGCACGAGTAGACTGGCCAAAGCGGTGCCAGCGGCGAGTCTCGTGGTTTTCATGGTCAGGTTCGGCAGCATGTCAGAATGTCCCCTTACAATTGCCAACGTAGCCCCCGGTCCCCTAAATTAACCGTGTGTTTAGATTATGACGAGGCCTCCCACATGTCCAATGCTTACGCACAGCGCGGTGTCGTTGTGCTTACCGGTGCGGGTATATCCGCCGAAAGCGGCCTCGGCACGTTCCGCGATGTCGACGGTATCTGGACGAAATACCCGCTGGAAGACCTTGCCACGCCGGAGGGGTTTGCCCGCAATCCCGCCTTCGTGCAGGAATTTTACAATGCGCGACGGGCGCAACTGAAGACATCCGAGCCGAATGCAGCCCACCTGGCCCTTGCGCGACTGGAGGCGGCCCTGCAGGCATCCGGGCGCCGGTTCACGCTGGTGACTCAGAATGTCGACCATTTGCATGAGCAAGCCGGCAGCCAGAATGTCCTGCACATGCATGGCGAGTTATTGAAGGTTCGGTGCGGGGCCTGCGGCTCGGTCGTGAGATGGCCCGGCGATATCAGCGTGGCGACACCCTGCCCGATATGTGAAGCCGTCGGCCTGATGCGGCCCCATGTTGTGTGGTTCGGCGAGATGCCACTCTACATGGACGAAATCGAAGCGGACATCGCGCGGGCCGACCTGTTCGTGTCAATCGGCACCAGCGGCAATGTCTACCCCGCCGCAGGCTTCGTTCAGATGGCGCGGCGGGCGGGCGCACGGACGCTGGAACTGAATCTCGAACCCTCTGACGGGGCGAACTTTTTCAACGAGGCGCGCTATGGCAAGGCAAGCGACGTGGTGCCGGACTGGACGAAGGAATTGATGGCCCTGCTGTGAGCAAGCCCAACTGACAACGCAGGCGCTATGTCTTCATATTCTTCAAACGCTCTTCGGAATCGAATGCCCGCTTCAGGACGTCATGAGCGCTGCGGAGATCTGACTCTTTCTCTGTAACCGTGGCGCGCACTGTTTCGATATCCTGGATCAATTTGGAAGCGTGCCCGTTCTTCAGCGAAAGCAGAAACGATTCGGGCGCGCCATGCTGGCTATCCAGTACCCGAAGCGATTCTTCGAGACGCGCAGCCTCGGCGCCAGCCTGGTCGCGGTCCTGTTTCGCGAGGTGGAAATCCTGCTCCGCCTTCTGACGCTTGAGCGAAACGATTTTTTGCAGGTCAGGTTTGCGTTTGGCCATGATGATTTCACATATGCTTGCGCACACTCTCCACAAAGTTGATGGCTGCGGCGACGGCAGCGAAGTGTTCGGGGTGAATTTCCGAGTCGACGTCCACAAGCTTGAAGATCGAACGCGTCGATGGCGGGTCCCGATATATCGGGATATTGTTGGCGATGGCGATTTCGCGGATTTTCGCGGCCAGGTGATCCATGCCCTTTGCAACGCAAACCGGTGCCAGATTATCGTCAGGATTCCACCGCAGCGCCACGGCATAGTGCTCAGGGTTGACCATCACGACGGTCGCCTCTTTGACATTCTGCAATTGCTGACCCTGCGTTATCCGCGCACCCGCCTGGCGCCGCTGCTGTTTCAGCTGCGGATCGCCTTCACTCTGCTTCATCTCCTTCTTCATCTCTTCACGAGACATTTTCAGCTTGTTCTCGTGAATGCGCCGCTGCAGAGGCAGATCAAGGACTGCCAGCACGAGCTGAAACAGAAGAAACCACAAGATCAGCTTGAGCGACTGTCCGAACGTGAACGATGCGAAATGGCCGAGCTCAATGGCGCTGCTGGCATAATAGTCCCTCGCCAGCTGAAACAGGAACACGACCGCAATGATTCCTGCGAATCCGAGTTTGACCGTGTCCTTGAGAAAGTCCGTCAGGCCCTTCATCCCGTAGCGCTTCTTCAGGTTTTCGACAGGAGAGAGCTTCTTCATATCCATCTGGATTTTCTTGAAGGAAAACGAAATGGACCGCTGGATGATGAGCGCCGCGAGGACAACGGCCCCGAGAATCAAAAAGAGCAGCGAAAATTGCACCAGCAGGCTGTTGATCCAGCTCTTGGTCTCGCCGCCGCCTCCGGTGAACACGTCATTCGCATAGGCATCGATATGGTAGAGATACCCCGAGAAATCGTCGAACACGGTGTTGCCGACAACGCCCTGCAGCACCACGCCCGCACCCAGGATGCCCGCGATCAAGGCGAACGCGTTCGCCTCCTTTGACTGCGCAACATTGCCTTCCTCGCGCGCCTGCTGGCGTTTGGCGTCGGTGGCATCGAATTCCTTTTCGGCGCTATCGGGTTCCTGATCGGCCATGCCTTACATCCATCCCACGATCTGGATGACGCGGTCTTTCCATACCACCAGCAGCCCGACGGCTGACAAGGCCAGCAGGATCGTACCCCCGCCGATCATCAGCGGCGCGCCGACAAAAGCGACCATCAGCTGTGGCAGGGCTTTGTTGATGAAGCCGAGGCAGATATTGTAGAGCAAATTGACGGCGACGAACGGCCAGGCGAGCAGGACGGCAAAGCCCACGGCCGAGAAGCTGCGTTGAATCAGCAAGTCCCAGTCGAGGGCGGACAGCGCGCCAACCGGTATTTCGCCATACAGGCGCATCAGCGATGCGATGGCATTCAGGTGGAAGTCCGCCGTCAGCAGGATGGCGGTACCTGCCATCGAAAGCATGCTTCCCGTGAGACTCTGGGCTTCGCGCTCCAGGGCAATACCGAGAAGCTGTGACAGGCCGATCGACTGCGAAATAATCGTGCCTGCGATGCTGAGCATCCACACCGACACCCGCAAGATGGCCCCAAGGCAGAATCCTATCGTAAGCTCGCTCAACAGAATCGCGCCGTAGCCGGACAAGGACTCCAGGGACGGAACAGCAACGACACCCGTACTGGCCATCGCCATGGCGATGGCGAGAAGGATCATGAGACGCAATTGTACCGGCACAACCTGTTCGCCGATTCCCGGCATGAAAAAGATCACGAAGGACAGCCGCGCCACCACCAGGAGGAACATCGCCAGCAGCGGCGCCAGCTGACCCGCCAGTGACGCCAGGTCAGCCATCAGACAACGCCGATTATATACGGCTTGGTCTTTGCTGTGATTTCTTCGTAGGCCAGAACCGAATTGCGAATGCCCTTGCTTGCGAGGACGGTCTGCAGGAATCGCCGGCGCCGCGATGACGTCGCCACGGAGGCGATCACACCCTTCTTCGCAGCTTCGTTGAGTTTCGATTGCACTTCATTGGTCAGCTCGCCAAACATTTCGGGCGGCAGCGCGATGTCGCTGCTGCCATTCTCATTATTCACTTCATATTGGGTGAACTTCTGTTCCCAGGCTGTGGACAGCTGGACCAGTGGCAGGCGCCCCTGATCGTCCTGAAGCCGGTCCACGATCTGGAATGCCAGACGCTGCCGCACAAGCTCGACGATCCTTGGCAGACCCGGCGATGAGGCTTTGACTTCGGCAATCGCCTCGATGATCAGGAACAGGTTGCGGATCGAGACGCGCTCCTCAAGCAGCAAACGGACGACCGAGAGCAGCATTTCGGGCGTGACCTTTGCCGGGATATACTCATCCAGGAAGCGGCGGTTGGCGGCGGCCCGGTCACTGTCGCTGACGGTCGTCAACGCATCGAGCGTATCGAGCATGACCATCCGTGTGAAGACAAGCGAGAAGTTGGACTGGATCACTTCGAGCATGTGGGTGGCGAGAACCTCGATCGGCTCGACGACCGGAATGCCGGCTGCAGCCAGTTCCTGCTTCTTGCTGTTGGGCAACCAGCGGGCGGCCGCCTTGTAGACAGGCTCCTTGACCTTCTCGCCCTGCAGCTGCGGCGACTGGTCGTCTTCCATGAGTGCGAGGATGGACCCGGGACGCAGCAAGCCGGAATCAAGGCGAACGCCCTGGATGCGGATCCGGTATTCGTTGCGCTTCAGCGTCGGATTGTCCGTCATGCGGATCGCTGGCAGGACGAACCCGTATTCTTCCGCGATGTAGCGACGGATCTTGTGAATCCGGCTTTCGAACCCGTTGTCGCCGAGCAGGACGAGGTTGACCAGGTCGGGTGCCACTTCAAGGTGGATCTCGTCGGAATGGATGGAATCCCCGAACTTCACGGGCTCGTCGACGGTCAGCTCCGGCACTTTTTCAGCCTCTGCATCGGCCTCCCGGCTTTTCCGGCGCACCAGGACCGAAGCCGTCGCAAAGCCTGCAGATGCGAGCATGAACGGTACGAACGGCAGGCCGGGAAACAGCGCAAAGACGAAGAGGATACCGGCCACGATCATCAGGGCGGCCACGTTGCTGCCGAGTTGCGCCACGAGTGCGAGGTCGATGGCGCCCTCCTCGCGTCCCTTGGACAGGAGCAGCGCTGAGGCGACAGATACGATGACTGCGGGCACCTGCGAAACAAGACCGTCACCGACTGTGAGAATGGAGTAATTGCTCAGGGCTTCGGAGAAGCTGAGGTGATGGACGGAAAGGCCAATCGCGATTCCCGCAACGAGATTCAGCGCCGTAATCATCAGGCCGGCAATCGCATCACCTTTGACGAATTTCGACGCACCATCGAGCGAACCGAGGAACGCGGCTTCTTCCTGTTCCTTCTGGCGACGTTTCTTCGCCTCCTCGTGTGTGATCGCACCCACGGCGAGGTCGGAGTCGATCGCCAGCTGTTTGCCCGGCATGGCATCGAGCGCAAACCGCGCGCCCACTTCGGCCATACGACCGGCACCCTTGGTGATCACCATGAAGTTCACGATCACGAGCACGCTGAACACGACCAGGCCAACGAACAGGTTTCCGCCCATGATGAACATGGCGAAGCCCTCGATGACGCCACCAGCTGCCTGTGTTCCCGTATGGCCTTCGCCGATGATCAGCTTCGTCGAGGAAACGTTCAGCGCCAGGCGCAGGATCAGGGAGGCGAGGAGTACGCTGGGAAAGGACGAGAAATCCAGCGGCCGCTCGATGAACACCGAGGTGGCAAAGATCAGGATTGCGAAGGCGAACGACATGGTCAGGCCGACATCCATCACCCATGCGGGGATTGGCAGGATCATCACGAGAATGACCATCATCAATCCGATGGCCAGGAGGGACGTGGGCCGGGCCAAGCCAAAGTTCTTAGGAGTCTGCACGGGGCGACCTATCGGGAAATGAGCGGCAATACCGAATTATTGAACAGGTCTACGCAGATCCTGGTCATGTATCCGAGCGAAAGGAAAAATACGATGATGACCGCCAGGATCTTTGGGATGAAGGTCAGAGTGACTTCCTGGATAGATGTCAGTGCCTGCAACAGGCCGATGGTAAAGCCGACGACCAGCGTACACGCCAGAATAGGCATCGCCATCATCGCCGCACCCCATATGTGGGCGCGCAATACCTCGAAGATTTCTGCTTCGGACATGACGCCCCCTTGAGCCTAAACGGGCATTCTCAGCAATTCCTGATAGGCTTCGACAACCTTGTCCCGGATGGTGACAGCGGCATCGAGCATCAGTTCGGCATTTGCCAATGCCGCGACCATGGCATGCGGGTCCGCACCGGAAACAGCCGTTTGCATTGCGGTATTTTCCGCCTGTTGCAGGGCGGCCCGGAAGTCCGAGACGCCCTCGGCGACGACGTTCTTGTCGGCATCTGTCTTTCCCACAGCCTTTGCGGTATCCGCCGGCCGCGTGGTATTCAGAGCCGTGTAGGCATTGAAACTTACTGTAGACATGACTTCACTTTGCCTCTCTAGCGGCGCAGAATATCAAGCAGAGACGTGTACATCGAACGCGCCTGCTGGAATGCATTGAGGTTGGCTTCATACGTGCGATTGGCGCCCCGAAGGTCGGCCATTTCCATGATCAAGGACACGTTCGACATGGTCACATACCCGTCATCGTCGGCCATGGGATGTGACGGGTTATAGTCGCGCTGTCCGGGAGTCTCATCGAGGATTTGCTTCATCGCCGCAAACTGGTCGGCCGAGGTGCCCTGAGGGTCGATCAGGAGCATTTTCTTCTTGTAGCCGGGCGTATCGACATTGGAGATGTTCTCGGCGGCAACAGTGATCCGTTGCGTCTCAAGCTGCATTCCGGAGACGGCTTGCTGCATAATTGCCTTGAGAGGATTCATGGTCATCTTCCCTTACCGTCCCTTGCCCATTGCCGTGCGCAACAGGTTGATTGATTTCGTATAGACAGTCAGTGCGAGTTGGTGCTGGCTCATCGCATCGGCCGAATTGAGCATCTCCGATTCAAGACTGACCGTGTTGCCATTCGGCGATCCAAGCGTATCAATTTCGACTGTTCGGAATGGCGTCGACAGTGCGTCGGACGCAGCCCCTGACGTCGCGCGGGCCATGTAACTCTCGAAAGACTCAAGTTTGGACGCCTTGTAGCCGGGCTCATCGGCATGCGCGATGTTGGTCGCGCTTACCTTTTGGCTTTCTGCCGCATGGCGCGCCATGGCGCCGAGAATCTGAAACATTGGTAATTCGGATATCATGGCCGATTCACTTTGGTTAACCGCATCACAAGGTTTGGTAATATATGTTAAAGAAAGGGTTAATTAGGTGTGAAGGACAGTGTCCATGCAGGTGAAGGCGGCGTCCTCATCATTGAAGCTCTTCCGGCTCTGGGGCACCATTATTGATGTGGCACCAGGCGTGATCCGGATCGCCGGAATCAGCGAGCTTGCTGGCGTCGGAAATGAAATTATCATCGAAAAGCAAGGTACTACTGTTCTGGGAGAAATCCTGACCGTTTCAGGTGACAGTGTCACCGCGCTCCTGTTTTCACCCTGTGACACGCTTCGGATCGGCGATCCCGTGCAAATTGAACAGGAAGCCCGGATTGAACCCGGCGACCATTGGCTCGGACAGATCGTTAACTACCGCGGCGACATTGCAAGCGGAGACAGCGCGCCGCCCATGATGCGTGCGACACCGCGCAGGCTGCTGGCGGCGCCCCTGCCCGCGCATGCCCGTCGGGGGATCGGACCGCGCCTCGCGTCCGGGTGGATGGTGACCGATACGGTGCTGCCCATTTGTCGCGGCCAGAGGTTGGGATTGTTTGCAGGATCGGGCGTCGGGAAATCCACGTTTCTCGGGTCACTGGCAGCCGGAATGGATGCCGACAGGGTGGTCATCGCCCTGATCGGCGAACGCAGCCGTGAGGTGAACGAGTTCGTCCGCAACGTTCTTCCGGAATCGATCATGTCGAAGACGGTCGTTGTCGCCGCAACCGCCAGCGAACCGCCCGGTGCCAAGAAACGCGCAGCCTATTGCGCCATGGCGGCCGCAGAACATTTCCGGGATCAGGGCCTGAACGTGCTGTTCCTGTTCGATTCGATCACCCGGTTTGCCGAGGCGCATCGCGAAACCGCCCTTCTTGCGGGTGAAACACCGGCGCTTAATGCCTTCCCGCCCTCAACCGTCCGCGTCGTCTCCGAGCTGGCAGAACGGACCGGGCCAGGCACCGACGGAAAGGGCGACATCACGGCGGTCTATTCCGTACTCGTGGCCGGATCCGATATGGAAGAGCCTGTCGCGGACATGATCCGTGGCATCCTGGATGGCCACATCATCCTGGCCCGTGACATCGCGGAACGGGGCCGCTATCCGGCTATCGATATCCTGCGCAGCGTCTCGCGCAGCTTGCCGCATGCGGCGACCGACGACGAGAACGCGCTCATTCGGGAATGCCGCCGGATGTTTGCCCTGTACGAAGAGATTGCTCCCATGTTGCGGGCAAACCTCTACGAATTCGGCAAGGATGCCGAAGCCGACAGGGCGATCGCGCTGTATTCGCTGCTGGACCGCTATGCCGGGACCCCAAATGGCCTGGGCATCGAGGCCGCGTTTGATCGGCTTCGCGAAATACTTCGCACCGAAAGGAGCCTGGCCGCACAGGCATTGCCGGCGACACCAATAGACCCATAATTACAGCAGGCTGAGGAACAGGTTCTGGCTGCCCTGACTGCCAAGCCCATTGCTCAAGAGTGTGAGCGCTGCCGATGCAGGCGAATAGCTTGACGCATTTTGCGAGATGGCAGACATGGCGTGAAATCTCTGAATGACTTTTTCGACATTCTCGGGCGATGTCAGCTCGGACATCTCTCGAATTCCCAACGTGCTCTGAAGGCGCTCCTTCAGGATGACTGCCTGACGCTCAAGCGGCAGCTTGCGGATATCCGTCGGCAAGTTGGTAGCGCCCTCAAGCAGGGTTCGCGTGGGCACATCGCCGAGGATCCGATAAAGTATCGTGGTTTCGCTCGCCCCGGTTCCAGCTATCGCGCCGATACCCGACTTGTAGTTGAGGCTGAGCCGCATGTTGTCATCGACTTCGCCTACGGCCGTCTGAAAGGATTTGGCCTCAAAGTCTTCCGCCATATTCGACAGCGCCCCTGGTGACAGGGATATCTTTCCGTCCACGACATTCAGAGTCTTGGCGAATGCGGTGTATTTCGAATTGTTGAGGCGCGCGAGAAACGTGCTCTCGGGATCGGTTGATTCTTTCAGAACTTTGTCGATGAAACCGCGCTTCCACTCTTCACCGCCAAGATCGAAAGATGTGAGCACGACGCGAAGCAGGCGCCGGTCATCGAGAAAGCTTTCGACAGCAACAGGTTCGGACAACTTGTCTACGAGATAGTCGCGGTCGAGCCGCACCTGCGGCGAATTGGAATAGCTTTCCAACTGACGGTCATAAGTCGCCTCGAGGAATTTCCACCCACCACTGCCGGACAGGGGTATGACGGGTTGAAACATCCGTCAGGCCACTTTCGTATCAATCGCGGGCGCGACGGGTTTGTTGGCCCGGGCCAGCAGCTGGTCTTCGATCACCAATATCTGCCTGAGGTGGCAAAGTGCGGAGTAATAATTGCTCCGGCTGATCATCGAACGCAGCGTCGGAATGAGTTCAGGGTCGATCGACTTGAAGACGTCGAGCAGCTTGGCGCACTCTTCGTCAATAGCCGGCAACGTCCCGAACTCTTCGAGATCGCCGGTAATCAGCAATTGGACAGCATAATAGATCTGCTTGCACGGCGTATTGACATCTTCCGGCCGGAGCGCATCGCGGCACCGCAGTACCCTGACATCACTGTCCGTGATCCGGATCCGGGCGGGCTTGTCACCATTCTCCAGAACGGCGCCATTCACGATGAAGCGTTCCCCGGGGGCTATTTTCAGTACAAGTCCAGACATCAGGCGGCCTCACCTTGCAAATCGGATTTGGCCGAGCCGGCCAGTCCCGCAATGATGGGTTTGTTGACCTCGATCAGGTCGGCGATATCGCCTTCACCTGAGAGAATCTGCATGCTGGTTTTCTGCACGAATTTCGAAAGCTGTAGGAGGCGGGCCTTGAGATCGTCCGGCAATGCATTGGCCGGGCTCATCAGGTCGGTTGCGAGCAGCGTCCACAATTGCTGGTTACGGTAGATCGCATCGGCCTTGGCAGCGGGTGTCGGAGACTCAGACCGAGCGACATCTTCAAGCGCTTCAGTGATCTGAACAAAGAGTGCATGCTCGATACCCTTGTCGCTGCCTGTGCGCTGCTGGATCTGACCGTAAGCCTTGTATGCCAAATTATGCAAAACGCTCTCCTAGCGACAAAGAAAAAATGGCCCGGGCGCATCATGCGTCCGGGCCACCGACTAGTATTAGCGGAACAGTGACAGCAGTGCCTGCGGTCCCTGGTTGGCAATCGACAGCGCCTGGACGCCGAGCTGTTGCTGAACCTGCAAAGCCTGCAGTTTCGCCGAAGCAGCTTCCATGTCAGCGTCTGTCAGACCGCCAATGCCCGTGGTCATGGCATCGATCAGCGTATTGACAAACTCGCCCTGGCTTTCGATCCGCTTTTGCGACGAACCGAGACCGGCAGCAGCATCAATCGACGTTTGCAGCAGGCCTTCGATCGCCGTCAGAGCAGCCGTTGCGCCAGCATCGGTCGTCACGTCAACCGTAGCAAGATTGCCAAGGCCACCTGTGGTCGTACCGGCTGTACCGCCTGTCGTCGCCGTCGCCGTCACGGCCAGAGCGGCCGCGGAAGTGTTGGTGATCGTGATCACGCCATCGGCGCGGGAGACGGAATAGTTCGTCTCACCGGTGGCGGCAAGGAAGTTGGCCATTTGGGTTGTCAGGTTTGCTGCAACCGAAGCGGCACTGTCGTCAGCACCCGCAACATACTCGAACGTACGCTGGCCGAGTGTGTTGTTCGTCGCCGAGTCGTCGAGAACGAGGCGATAGCTGTAGCCGTCGGCGACAGATGCGATCGTGACGTCCAGAGTGCCTGCTGCTCCAGCAGCCGTTGCCGTACCCGAGTTGACGCCCGAGGCGATAATCGTTTGGTCAGCATTCGCGACTGCGCCGAAAGTTGCAGGCGTAGACGAGTTGCTGATCGACAGGTCCCGGCGCTCAACGGCGATGGACGATGCCGTAACCGCGCCGCTGGACGAGCGGTCCAGCGAGGACAGGAAGTTCACGTCAGCCGACGAGGTGCCGTCGAGCAGGTTGAGTCCGTTGAACTGAGCCGCGCCGACATAGGCCTGAATGCCCTTGGTCAGCTCGTCAATGTCGGTCTGGATCTTCGTCCGGTCAACGTTGCCTTGCTGGGCCGACACGATCAGGCTTTTGATTTCCTGAAGGTTTTCGGTGACAGCTTCGGCGGCCGAGCGGGCAACACCAACAGTGGACGAACCGAGGTTCAGCGAGTCGGAGATCGTCTTGAAGCTTTCAACGTCGGTCGACATGACCGTCGAGATAGCCCAGATCGAAGCGTTGTCCTTGGCGGACGATACTTTCTTGCCGGTCGAAATCTCGTTCTGGATAGTCGAGAGATCTCTGTTGATGCTGCGGAGGGTGTCGAGCGCGACCATGGCGCTGTTATTGGTAAGAATACTGGACACAGGTTGGTACCTCTGAATTTTTTCGCCACGACAAGGTCATGGACTTGATCAAACACGCGTCTTCCTGACAGCGATAAATCGCCAACCCATCTTGGTTGTTAAGTTGATCCTTAGGTATCCATTGTGTAGATAAGGTTAACCGGTCAGGCTTTTCTGCGGAACTGACCGGCAACCTCCGTGAAGGGAACTTTACTGCCATTCTGGGCATAAGATCCGACGTATGCACTGCCATGCATGGACTCGAGCCTGTCTATGGCATGACGCAACCCGTTTCGGATCGCCTCGAAGTGCGCGGAGTTCTCTTTGGAAAGCCGCACGATCAGTTCCATGTCTGCACGGTGTTCGATGGGAAGAGATCCCGACTCCCGGCTTTCGAGATAGGCCTCGATATCCTGCATCGCCTCCATCTTGGCTGGCAGCAGATCGGCAGCCTCCCGTGCCCGCCCGGTAAGGAGCAGGTCCTTTTCGCTGAGCAGGATATCTTTCAGGCGAGCAGTTTGGACCCTGAGGCCTAGATTGTTCATGATGTTTTATCCACTTTCGGCTGCGGACCGCGACCTGCATTGAACTTTACGGCGTCAGCAAGACCAAGTGGATGGGATGCCGCGATATCCTTTGCCACAGCCTCGACAACGTACCGGGAGAACGCTGATGCCGCCTCTCCGCCACCTTGGGAGAAGGCTTTTTCCAGGCCGGCATGAGTCAACATTTCCGCCCATAGCATCTGTTCGAACCTTTGGCCGATATCCGCTGCCTCGGCGTTCGTCGGATTGACGACAGGACGATTCTCGGGTGCCAGAGCTGGCGCGCTGATGCCGGGAAAGGACAATGGTCCTGTCATTTAACACTCCGCAGTCAAACAAAATTCAAAAAGTGAACGAAATCGCTTCGATTGTTAACGTACTTTTTACGCGGCGTGGTTTTTATTCGGTTAACGCTCAACTCATCAGGCAAAAAATGGCATTCACCCTTGAGACGATTTTTTCCAGTCGGCCAGCGCGAGAATCGTCGGAATCCGGCAGCCGGGCAGCCACGCCGAGCGGCAAGGGCGCCGAATTTGCGAAAATCCATTCAAAGTTCGAGACCGACCAGCACGACCAGGACGAGTCTGAATTGCTTGCCCGGGCCGATACCGGGCAGGTCGCTGTGTCTGCGATTCGTATCAACGGCCCGCTGGAAGACGCCGGTTCGCTCGATCAACCGATCACGATCACCGGCGACACCGCACCTTCCCCCGCATCTCCTCAAGCCATTCCGGCGGACGCGTTGCTGGAAACCGCTGACACGATGCCAGCAGCTGATACGGTCGATATGCTTGTTGGCACGCTCGAGGAGATGGCTCCCGAGAAGATAGGGGCGCCTGACTCACCCGTTGATCCAGTCGTTGCGGCAACCACCGGTGCGGCAGGCAACCTCGTTGCACAAGACGCAGATGAGGTCGGTGCCGATGCCGGAAAGCTGGCGGCTTCAGTGCCAGAGCCTAGCGGGATTGACGCGTCAGCACGCTCTCAAGTGGACGCAGACAGCCCTCCAGAGGCAAATATTGTCGCCATTCCGGGAAACGTTGACCCCGCACTGCAATCGACGCTCACGAGCGCGACCAGCCAGGTCGCCGCAATCGCCACGCCAACCACCAAGAATACAGGCAAGGTGGATGCTGTTGCATCCGCATCCGCCGCATCGACGGCCTCCGCGCTGGCAGGAGATGGGGTGCCGGCAAAAGGTGACAGGCCAGCCAGGACGCCCCCTCAGGGCGACTTCCCGACCGGCGATGGCGATCACGTTGCATCCAGCGCTCAAGTGCGCAATCCCGATACAGTCGCTGATACTGCGACAGGCGTGAAAGCCGTAAACCCGCTGGATATGGCCATTTCGACGCAATCGGGCCTGCTACAATCGCCAGCCGCCCAGGCACCGAGCGCCCCGATACCAGGTGCGATGACGCCGACACATAGCCTGATTTCAGCAACACCGGCTCAGGTCGTCGAAATCATTTCCGATTCCATCGCTGCTCCGGAAGACCGGAAGGACCGGATCCAGATCCAGCTGGATCCGCCCGAACTCGGTCGCGTTTCGATCGACTTCAAATTCGATGCAAACGGGCTCCAGCACGTGACCGTTACCGGCGAAACGCCGGAAGCGCTTCGCCAGTTACGCGCCATGCACTTCGAATTGGTCAATGCGCTCGAGCGACAAGGCTTGTCGAGCCAGAACATGTCGTTTGAACAGCACCAGGCTCAGCAGGACCCCCGCCAACTGGCTGCGCGTCCGGGCCAGGTCGACGGTGACATCGTCGCAGACACCGACGTGGCGGCGACCTCCATAGCTGCAGCCCGCAATTCCCAGCACCGTTCTGCGGCGGCCGGTGGCTTAAACATCAAATTATAAGGGTAACATAGATGACCACCGTTACAGCCGCAGGCAGCACCCCATCCAACGTTCCGACAGCGCCAACCGAGCAGGCCCAGATCGGCGAGGAATATAACAGCTTCCTCAAGCTTTTGACGGCCCAGCTCCGGAACCAGGACCCGCTGGCACCTCTCGATTCAACCCAGTTTGTCGAACAGCTGGCGACGTTCTCCTCCCTTGAGCAAGACGTCAAATCCAATTCCAGCCTCGATGTGATCGCCGCCAAGATGAGCGATCTGTATGCCATCGCCGCCAGCCAATGGATCGGGCAAACAGTCTCGGTCGAGACATCCTGGGTTCCGTTCTCCAGCCAGGCGGTTGACTTCATCGTCGATATTCCTGAGGAGGCGGATCGCGCCATTCTCTCGGTCAAGAACAGTGCGGGAGATGTTGTCTGGACCGAAACGCTTGATCCCGAAGCAGACAGTTTCAGCTGGGACGGCCGCAATCAGGCCACGGACGCGATTTCACCCGAAGGGCAGTACCAGTTCGGCGTCGAACTTTATCGCAGTGACGAGTATTATGGAACGGTGGCGCCTCAACTCGCAGGCGTCTAAAGGCGGCCGAACGGCGCCTATCCGGAACATGGTATTCAGGCCAGCGGATCGTCTGTCCCTACAGATCCTGCTTGGCCATATCCACAATCAGCACGTTCCGAATACCGTCCGGCAAGATCGTTTGCAGGTTCAACAGCACAGTCGCGCGGATTGATTCATAGTTCTCGAGCGTCGCGATTGAATCCAGTGTCGCCCCATCATTGCTGAGCTCGATCAGGGTCGTCATGATGTTATCCCGAATCTTCGGCTCCATCGAAAACAGTCTCTGGATCTCACTCGCATCGACTTCGAGATTGATATTCAGGATTACCAGGCTCTCAACCCTGCTCTCACGCATGATGGGAACAACGAATTCGCGGGTAAACTTGAAATATTCGACACCCGACGATGACGCGACAGCGCCATGAGAATCCTTCTTGCCATGACTGTCCTTTTTGTCGTGGCTGTCCTTGGCTGGCGCCTCAGCGCCGTGCCCACCCTTTTCTTCTTTGGCCCCATGCGACTTTTCCTTCGCATGCTCCGCCTTGCCGGACGATCCGCCGGAGCTGCTTTTGAGGAAACTTCCACCGATACCGCCAATAACGATACAAACGACAACGACGACGGCAGCGATGATGTTCTTCATATGGAAACCCTAGAAAGGCAGGACTTTGTCAAGAAGCCGGGGAACCAGTTTGCGTCCGCCTTCTCCTGTTGTGTCGCCCTCATTGACATAAGAAAGGCGCGCATCGGCGATCTTCTCATAGGACACTGTGTTCGTTCTCGTGATGTCCTGCGCGCGAATGACACCAGCTACACTCAGATAGCGCACTTCCTTGCCGACCCGTGTTTGCTGGTAGCCCTGAATGACGAGATTGCCATTCGGCTCAAGACCGACAACCCGGGCCGCAAGCGTGAACGCGATCTTCTCGGCGCGGTTGACGGCGCCGCTGCCGTTGAGACTGGAGTTTCGATTGAAGTCCACCGCAGGCGAAACATTGGCTGAACCCGGCAGGGCCCGATTGACCACGTCCGGCAATCCGAACAGCGCGTCAACGCTGAAGTCCTCGCTGGAATCCCGGCTCCGGGAGAGAGAACTCTTCAGGCTCGCCTGATCGTTCATTTCGACGACGACGGTCAGCAGATCCCCGACTTCCTTGGCGCGCCGCATGCTAAGCAACGCATTTGGCGAGGTCGCCCACAGGGACGGGTTGGGATCTCTGTTCGAATCCAGTTCGGCAACGGGCGTGGCCCATTCGGAATAGACCGCGTGTTCAAATTCCGGTGCGGAACCCGATCCACTTGCGCAAGCCGTGAGGGCCGTCGCGAGAATTGTCGTTGAGAATAACATTTTCATTGTGCCAGCACCCATCCACCTTCCTGAACAACCCCTTGCACCAATTGCCGCGAGTCAGGATTGAGAACACTCACGGATTCGCTGAGGCCGGCTTCACCCAGCGCCCGGCCGGTCGTCGTGATTTCAAGCGCGCCGTTGATATATT
>TARA_R110000751_G_scaffold94864_1_pt1 | contig 52807 bp, 88 predicted proteins | sample TARA_R110000751 | Tara Oceans TARA_R110000751 (sample SAMEA4398001) | marine metagenome | biome: Polar Biome; feature: [MES] marine water layer (ENVO:01000295) within the mesopelagic zone...; material: water (ENVO:00002006), including particulate matter (ENVO:01000060) such as...... | reverse complement strand
TGGATTAGAATAAATTGCTTTTACTTTCATATAGCTAAGAGTCTTTATCTAGGTGGAGGAGGTGGATTAAAATCTACCTGTGGTTCATCATTATCATTAGAAAATTTATTGTTCTTTATTCTTGTTTCTCCTCCGTGCTTACTTGGTGCATTTTTTTGAGGCAATCCCTCGTTTAAGAACTTTCTATTACATATAATAACATCTCCAACAATAGTTGCCTCTCCAATAGAGCTTCTTGCTAATTCACTTGCTTTAGTGTTTACATTGAGAAACCAATTATCTTTCTCTTTAGCAAACCTATCAGCTATCATTACGCAATCAGGTATTTTAGATGAAATAAAATCAACCGCTTTAGCACCTATTAGTTCTCCTAACTCCTGCATTGTAAATGTTTCGCCTTTTGGCTCTACCTCTTCCTCTTCTCCGTATTTTTTAATCAATATTCCTTTTAATTCCATAATGCAAATTTAAAACATATTTAGTAACAAACCAACAAAAGCAATGTCTTTTTTATTTTATAATACAAAAGTTTGTTTTTAATAATAAAACCATATATTTGCAAAAGAAACATATCAAATGGAAAAAAAAGAAATAACCCTGAACGAGAACGAAGCACCTAGCGAATTAAAAATAGTTCAGGATAAGTTAATATCAGAAAGTCCTGATAAATACACAAAGGGTAGTCAGGTAGGAATTAAAAAGAAAATAGTATTAAACTCAAACCTATGTATATCTCTATTATGGGTGTATAAGTATTATAGGCATAATGAGTTTGCTAATAAAACGGATTACTATACAAAGCAGGATTTCTTCTTTGATTTAATAGGAACGGAAAATGAATATATCATTAAGAACTATACCCAATTAAAACATTGGGATTTACTAGCACCTATGCCTACGCATCCAACCGAAATAAAACATAAGAAAGGATGGTGGAGTATTACCGAGTTAGCTATTAAGTTTTGTCAAAGAGAAGTCGCTATGCCTAAATACGCAATAGTCCAAAGTGGAGTAGCCGTAGAGCATATAACTGAACCTGTTATGATAGATGATATACTAGATGAAGCAGGATTGAATTATGAAGATTTAATTAACATAGAATAGATGAGTGCTATCAAGACAAAGCTAAAAAGATACCTAATAGAAAATGGTATATCTCAAACTGAACTTTATAATAGAATTAACGAGCAATGTAAAGAGGGTTTAGGTATGGATGTTATTTCACGAATTTGTTGTGGAGTAAAAAAGAACTATCACATCTATACTTTATTAAAGATTTGTGTAGCGTTAAATTGCACACCAAATGAGATAATAGAAAAAGAGGAGTTTATTGATAAACAGGTTAAGCCTAGATTTAGAAAAAATGACTAAGATAAAGTTTAATAAAAATAACGATATGGATATTAAAAGAAACCACTACTATCGTATTAAGTATCGTTCTGAATATTTTGCTAATAAGTATGGTGATACAAATCCTATGGTTTTAGTAGAAGATATAGATAGTGTAATTCTTAATGGGTTTCGTTGGTTTGATTGCGTAGAAACTAATATGGCTTGTAAGACTTTTTTAGCTAGACAACTTTTTGAAAATTATCTTCCAATAGATGAGAGTTTAGATGATAGTAAAAGTAGAGAAGTTTACTATGTAAAAATTAAAGCAAAAGATAGTCCTTTTTCTTTAGGTGAATTTGTCTATAAAGATGAGTTAGATGTTATCTAAATCATTAAGCATAAATAATAGAGAATACACTATAATAAAATCAGGCGTATTCAATGGCGAGGTTATAATAGAAATTCGTGATAGAAAGACTAAAGAACTTGACTACATAATCGTTAATGAGTTTACTATTAAAACTAATAAGCCAATTAAACAAAATTTTTTAAAAGAATTAGTTAAGAGATTCTTGTAATAAAATACAAATTTGTATCTAACTAAAAACCACTAAAAAGCATAGTAACTAAAACTATGCTTTTTTTTTATATCTTTGCTAATTCATAATTGTAATGAAATACAAATGATAATATCAGAAAAATCGTTAGCAAAAGGAGTAGAGGTAGATATGAGTAATGCTGAAAGCAAACTACCTAATAGAGCAATTCGTTATAATCATACGGCAGGGAATAATAAATACGAACTATATAATTATTCTAACAATCAAGTTGATTATACTTTTCGTGATTTAGATGATTTAGTGAAATTAACAAATCGTTTATTTCAAAGAGATGATACCTATGTAAGTGAAGTTTCTTATCATACGGATACTTATAAAAAAGGTGGAAGCACAAAAACCTATCGTGATAAATATAACGAGAAGTATAACTACAAAGAAAACACTAGCCATTCATTAAAAGAGATTTCTAAAAAGTCAGGCGTTTCAATGAAAGGATTACAACAAATTTATAATAAAGGAATCGGTGCTTTTAAAACTAATCCAAATTCGGTTCGCCCTAATATGAAAAAAGAGCAATGGGCAATGGGCAGAGTTTACTCTTCAGTTATGGGAGGTAAAGCATCTAAAATTGATGCTAAAGAATTAAAAATGGAAAAAGGTGGATTATTCGTGGGTAAATCTCACGCAGATGGTGGTATCCCTGTTAAAGTAAAATCAACAGGACAAGATATTGAAGTAGAGGGTGGAGAAATAATTATAAATAAAAAAAATTCAGCATCTACTAAATCAAATAAGTTTAATGGAAAGGAAATGTCTAATTGCGAAGTGTTAAGCGAAATTAACGAGCAAGGTGGTAATGGAGTAAAAATAGATTGTGATAGTATTGAGGGTAAAAAGTATAAGCACGAAGAGGGTGGTAGATTAGCAAAAGGTGGAGAGTTTGATGAAGAGTTTGATGAAGTTTTTGAGGACTACTTTCAAACAGGGGGAAAAATAGAATACATACATCCTGAAAATAGTTTAGGTATAGAAAAAAAAGACTTACCCCAAATCAGAACCAAAGACAAATCTTTATTTGTGAAATATCTAGCAGATAAGTATGGGAGGAGTATGGCTATGGAAGATGTGGTATTAGCATCTACATTAAGTCCTGTTCAAGATAAAATAAATCCTGTTCAAATAAAAGTAATAGCAGATTCAGGATTAAGAGAGGGAAAACCAATTACTATATCTAATGATGGATATGTTATAGATGGGCATCATAGATGGTATTACGCTTCACAAAACGGATTATCACTTCCTGCACTTATAATAGATTTACCTGCAAAGAGAGTGATATTTGAAAGTTTTATGTCAGGACTAGCAGAAACGGAAGATATAGATAGCGTTAGAAATACTTACGCAGATGGCGGTAAAATAAGCAGGGAGTTTGCTAGGAAGCAGATTCCTCTTTCTTTATATAAGTCTTTTTTCGCAGATACGGATGGAGATGGAGTTCCTAATGTAGATGATGTAGCACCTTTTAAATCAGAAAACAAAGAAAGGCTAGAAGAGGTTTCATTGCGAGATGAAATGAAGCAGATAATAGAATACCGAAACGACTTTGAACAAGTAAGAGAGGATGTGGTAGATGATTTAGAGGATATAGTAAGTGAGTGTGATGGTGCAGGAGATTGTGGAATATTATCTAGAACTAAAACTCCTTATTCTATTATAAATAAATTAAGGCGAAGAAGTCTAACTAATGTAAAAGACTTAGACAAACTAGACAAAAAAGCTAAAGAGAAATTAAAAGCAAAAAAATTAACAGGATTAGACTTATACAAAGGATTAACTGATGTCGTAGGAACAATGGTGGTAACGCCTGATAAAAAAAATGCGGATAAAATTAGAGATGTAATAAATTCAGGAAGAGTTGGAGAGGTTTTAGAGTTTGAGGATTTTTATGCTAACGACAATGATGGATATAGAGCATATCATTTTTTAGTTGCAGTAGATAGAAATGGAATTAAGTTCCCTGTTGAGATTCAGGTAAAAACTAAAAGAGTAAAGAAGATAGGAGATTTTGCTCACACATTATATAAAACAGGAAATTTAAGTGCATCAGGATTTGATAGATTAAATAAATTAGCGTTGCAAGGCGATAAGGGTAATCTAAATAAAGCAAGAGAATTTGACAAGATAATTCGTAATGAAAAAAAAGTTATGGAAATAATATCAAAAAAGAAAAAGGCAAGAGGTGGAATATCGGATTTTCTAGGCGGAGAATACACGGCTCAAAATCCTAAAGAAAAAGAGGTAATTGAAATTATTCCTACAACTACAAGATTAACCTCTGATGAATTGTCAAAAATTGACTTTGACTTTCTTCATAGCAATATAAATCAATCGCCTCAAAGCAATGGCTATGGGAGTGTAGATGATGAAAAGCAAAGAACCGCATATTTTAGGTTTTACAATGATTTTGGAACAAATTATTTTATTACAAGTTACAATCCAAATTCAAGAATAAACGATAGGCAAGGAAATGTAATACCTGTTGGAGAAGTTTCAGGGTTTTACATAGAACCTGATAAAGATGATGAAGCAGGTAATAAGTATTTTAAATTACCTGATTTATTTCAAGACTTTGGAGATGAGATGGTAAACTTTAAATTAGATTATGACTTTACTCCTCAAACTATAAATGGTGGTTTAGCCATAGCAGGATTAAAAAGGTTTCAATCTATGGATGTTAAACCAATCGGTAAAAGTTTTACGGATTTTGATATTGATACCATAATAAACACATCATATAAATCAAGGGTAGATAGAAATAGTGCTATAATAAATATGGTTGGCTATTTAGGAACTAATAGCAATGACTATGATGTTGATGCAAAAAACTTTATAGCTACCTATTCCTGTGCTTCTTTTAGAAGTGTAAGAAGCCCAAAACTATATAGAGTTATGGTAGGAATGATTTATCAAGATATAGCTAATAGAAATATAGAGATAAACGATTGTATAACCTTTGGAGATTGTGCAGGTGCGTTGTGTTCAGGTTTCGGTGAAGAAGTTGAAATTCTTGGTATTGATTCAGACAATACAAGTAAAAACATTGCTAGTATTTTAAATGATGAAAAAACTAGGGATTTTATGACTGAAAAAGATTTGGAAATAAACAAACCTGATAGTCAAAAAGATTGTGCAATTATATTTAATGATAATATGCTTTCTATCAACGAGCAATTTACTTATGTAAAACCAAATGGAATAATTGTGGCTCTTGTGTTTGTAAATGATTTTGAAGATTATTTTACATCACAAGCTAGAAGAGATGATTTTTTAGATAAATACAAACTTCTAAATAAGTATAGAATTTCAACTGAAAATGTTTTACTACATATTCAAAAAATAAAGAATTAAAAATGGCTACAAATAAAGAAGTATTAAGGAGATTAAGAATGATTATACTAGCACAAATAAAAGAGTGTGATAATAAATTTATGCCTTTTGTTTGCAATATGGCTGAAACCGAAAAAGGTAAAAACACTATTGTTCAGTATTGCACTAATTTAGTTGCACAAGGAGATTATACTATTGCAAGGGCATTGATGGAAAAAGAGAGAGAGTTAAACCCTAACCTAATGAGAGATTAAAATGGAAAATATATTTGAAATACCAATGCAACTTACAGGTTTGGATGCCATACCTGTGCCTACAACACATAATTCATCTGCTGAAATTGTAAATAGTGAAGCAGTAACAAATACAAACGCCAATAATCTAACGGAGGTTCAAAAAGTTGGAGTTGAAGAGGCAATAACAAGAGCAATAGACAATATGGGTAGTGTTCTTGCTACAACGGATGATTATGAAGAGTTATGGAGTTATGATGATTTTGATAACTGCTATAATGAGGGAATTAGCTATGAAGAAAAACAGGCATATACTTTTTGGATAGAAAACCGAATGGGTAAAAGTCAAACAGGATTTTTCAAAAGATATTCTTTACAAAGGGAAGCTGAAGAAATTTTAAGGATGCAGGATTCGGAAGATAATATGAATATGGATGCCTCTACCTTTAAGTTAGTTGTTAGGTTAATGAACGCAGGAAGTTTATTTTATGATTTTACAACACTTGAATTTTGCCCAAAATATATTTATACAACAGGAAATTTGTGGCGTAAAAGAGCAAGTTTAGATGCAGGAGAGAATGGGGAGTTAATAAAAGAAAGATTTGGATTAGAAGCGTATCAACAACATAAGTTTACTATGGAGGAGGCGTTTCTTAAAGTTTATTCTCAAAGAATAAGACTTACAGGTGTAGAGCAAGACAAAACGCTTAAAATTGATATAAATTCAGATATATCTAAACAAGTAAAGGTTAAGACAATAATATTACCTGATGGAAAAAAAGTAATTGAAAGTTTTCAAATATTTGAAAACTCTAGAGGTGGTAAAGATTTTTCTAAAGGGAAATCAGTAAATCCTGATACAAGACAAGGTGGTGCAGAACAAACACACAAAGAATTAACCTTGCGTGAGGGATTTATGTATTGGTTAAGAACAAGCATTACAACAGGAAACGCTAATGGAATAAATACGTTTGGTTTGGAGTGGCTTACTATATATAATCAATATATGCTACGAAACAACAAAGGGATAGGCTCTTTAGATGCAACCGAGAAGTTTAAAATAAGAGAAATGTCAGTAAGGATTGGAAAAAGTCTTTTTTCTGATTTTTTAACTAGAGGAATAGATTCTCAAACTAAGTTAGTAATAGAAACAATGTGGAATGAGAAATACAATCATTTTCCTAATATTTGGGATGAGGCAAGGTGTTCTTATGTTTTAGATAAAGATGGAAATAAAAAACATTACACAAATGATAATGGGGATGATATAAGAATGGTTACAGGGCAAGTTCCTATTGGATTTCAGATGAATAAAAGATATGGAGGCAAAGGAAGTCCTGATTTAGTAGATATTCGCCCTGAAAAAAGAAGAGCATTGTCATTTAATACAATAACAGGCTTTCAATCTTTATTAGCTTATGGTGTGGGTATTGGAAAAACTTGGTGTGCTATATTTCAAGTCGCACAAGCATTAGAATTAGGAATCTGCAAAAAACCAATATTTATATTACCTAATCAAGTATATGCTCAATTCGTAAGAGAGATTAAAAGCATATTACCTCAATATAAAATAAATGCTCTTTTTAATTTAAGAGGAATAAATCTAGAACTAGCTAAAGAAATAGAAGATTTTAGCATTACCTGTATAACTGAAACAGGTTTAGAAATGTTAGGTTATTCTCCTGAATATCAAGACAATGGATATACCGAAAGTGCTTTTATAACTCTACAAGAGTTTAATAACAACATACCTAATAAACAAGCAAGTGAAATAGCAAATACATATAGAAACATATTAACTAATGTTGCAGGAACGAGTGTAGATGATGAGGGAGAACCAATAGTTAGCGAAAAGGTTCTTGCTGATAGAATAGGATTTGATTATTTAATTGTAGATGAAGCACACAATTATAAAAATCTTATCACTAGCGTTAGCGGTAAAGTAATTGAAGAGGCAGATGAAAGCGAAATGGATGCCGAGCAAAGACTAAAGCGTGAAGCTACTAACTTTGAATTTGGAGGTAAATCACCATCAGGAAGAGCATTACGATTATTTTTCTTAACTGATTATATACAACAATTTAATCCTTTTGGAAATACATTGCTATTAACCGCAACACCATTTACTAATAGTCCTTTAGAGGTTTGGAGTATGATGACATATTGCGATAGAAAGGCACTAAAAAACACAGGCTTAAATGTGAGTGTTGATTTCTTTAAGGTTTTTGGCGATATGGCTTTTAATACTGAAGCAAACATTCAGGGTTCAATAAAAGAAACATACACCTTTGTTGGATGGAAAAATGTTCCTGCACTTCAAAATATGTTATTTAGTAGAATTGACTACATATCTCCTGATGAAGTAGATTTAAAACGCCCAAATAAAGTAGTATTTCCACTAAAGTCTATTACCAATGGGCAAACAATGGAGATAAGGAAGCTAAGTCAATCCGAGCAAATTAGTTCTATTATAAGTCTTTTTGGTAAACAAAAGAAAATAATAGAGGACTTGAAAGCGTATGCAAATGGAACTATGGAGTGGATGCCTACAATGTTTGAAAAGGTTACAACTGAAAGTCAGGGTGAAAAGGAAGTTAAATACTATCCTTACGCACAAAGCGATATAGATAAGGAGTGTGAAAATGAGGAGTATATAGCTTGTGAAAGTAGTTGGAGTTCTTTAAACAATCCTTTTTATCCATCAAAAAATGATGAACAAGGAATAGGTGTAACAAAACTTAAATGGTTAGTTGGAGAACATAAAGTAGGAGGTAAAAAAGTTCAGATTCTAGGAAATGAAAAAGATGCCAATGGTGATTTGCAATTAGTAAATGGATATAAATTGGAAGAACTTCCAAAGGGATTTTCTGATGCAAAATCAACGGCACTTTTAAGAAGTCTTACTTTTCAAAGACAGGCAACTATTTCTCCTTATTTAGTTAGTTTTAGTGGATATAAAACAATGCCTACGCCAAAGGAATATATAGAGAGTAGTGCAAAACTATCTTATATTATGGGGTGTATTGAAAGTGTAAAAAAACATCACGAAGAATCTCAAACTCAAATGAGTGGGCAGATAATATATCAAACTTTTGGTATTCAAGCGTTTCCTCTTGTAGCACAATATTGTATTGATATTTTAGGCTTCAAGCCAAGTGAAGTTGGAATTATTTGTGGAGATAAGAAACTCACAAGGACTATGGATAGCGTTAATAAAAAAGGTAATCCAAAGCCAATGCCTAAAAAAGAGGTGCAGAATAGATTTAATGGACTAAAACAAAATGAAGATGGAGATTTTGAAGCAATACCTGATGAATTAAGAGTAAAGGTTTTACTTGGTTCTGAAACCATTTCAGAGGGAATGAACTTGCAATATAAAAGTTCAGCTATATATCAATGCACTTTAGATTTTAATCCAACTGCTCAAACTCAATTAGAGGGTAGAGTATGGAGGCAAGGAAATCCATTTAAGTTTGTAAGAATCGTGAATCCTTTGTGTGCTGATAGTATAGATATATTTATGTTTCAAAAAATGCAAGATAAAGCAAAACATATCAATCAAATTTGGAATAGGGATGGTAAAACATTTATGTTAGATACGAGAGAGTTTAATATGTCAGAGTTAAAAGAGGCGTGTATTACTAATCCATATCTTTTAGCAATGTATCAAGCAGATGAAATCAAGAAAGACTTACAAGATGAAATAAGCGAAATACAATTTATAAAAAGCAAGTATGATAGAGTGAGTCAACTTTTAGAGAAAAAGGTATTAACTCAATATAACACGGCAGATGCTAGTTATCATTTTTTGAGTTCAGCACTTAAAAGTAAAATGGCTCAAATGTATGCGTTTGCTTATTCAATACGCCCTGATTTAATTGATAAACAATTATTTAGCGATAGCCTAGTTGTCAAAGCATTAAATTCTATGCAGACTTATGAGAACGAAAACCAAGTTATTCCAAGAACAAATCAAATTAGTTCAAGTTTGCTTGTAGATGATAGTGATTTTAATTACACGCTAGTTGAAATGTTAGGAATTATAAAAACGATAAGGAAAGATAATAAATACACTTTACCTTATGGGTTTTCTAAAGAAGCAACGGAGGATTTAAAGGTAGATGATAATGTTTCTTTTCAAAGGAGGGGAGAGCAACTAGAGGGCGTTTTAATAAAGTCTTATGGAAATGGCGAGTTTGATGTTGTTTTAGAAGATGGAAAAGAACTAGAAATTACCATAATGAACAATGCGGTAAAAAAGATTATTGAAGTTAATGAAGATGAAAAAAGAACCTTTGGATTTGGAACAAAAGAACTAGCTGATTTAATTCCTGCTTTATATGAATTTACTAAACAAAGTAAACAACAATACAAGGAAGTTCTTTATGGAAAAATCAATGCTATGTATTCCGCAATAGATGAAAAAGAAAAAACTATTGATGTAGGAATGATAAAAGAGTATTTAGACTTACTTGAAACAGGAAATATGCCTGTATCTTATAACAAAGGAGATATTGAAGAAATTTTTCCTGATTATTCATTAAATAGATGGGGTTATGATGTTCAAACATCAGAGGATGGAGAGATAACTTATGGCAATAAAAAATTCTTCCTTAACAAAAAGAAAATGCAACAAGCAGTCGGTAAAGGATTACAGGGTGGTTATAATCAAATTTATGAACCAACTATGTTAAGAGAGATTGTTCAAGCAGATAATGAGTTTGAAAGAGTTTTAATCCCTGAAGGAATTACTACAATTAAAGAATTAGATGAAAAAGTAAAAGGATATGATTCTAAAATTGTAGAATTAAATGAGGAGATGAAAAATGTTAAACAAGGCGAAAGAATAAAAGAAAGAGCAATAGAAATAATTCGTAAACGAGCAGAGGAAAGTATTTCTAAAGATAACTCTTTAAAAGATGGAGATTGGGAAAAGAGAGTTGAGGATTTCGCTAGTCTTAATTGTTTGTTAGATATGAAAGCCGATGTCAAAAAAGTTAAGATAGAGGTTAGAACAAAAGACAAGCCAAAGAAAGAAACTCCTATAAATGAAAGAAGTGATGAGTTAGAGGATATACAAGAAAAACTTTATGCCTTAAATGGTTTACTACAAGTTTTTGAAGAGGATAGCAACGAATACTCTGATACTAAAGAAAAGATAGAAGCATTAGAACTAACGAAGTCAATTTACGAATAAGATAAAAAAAAGATTATGAGCATAGCAGATAAAAAAACAAAACTTAAAAAGTTAAAAGAAAACGCAAAAAACCCAAAGCTAAAAGAGTATTGGGGTATGTTTGAGAAAGGCATAGCTAAAATTGAAAAAGACATTGAAGAAGATGTCAAAAAAGCTACGATAGAGGATAGAACAAAATACACAAATCCAAAAGCTAAAGCAAAGCCAAAAGCTAAAGCTAAAGCAAAGCCAAAGGCAAAGAAAAAAACAAGTGTATCTAATGCAGATGCAGAAAAAGAACTTGCTAAAAAAGTAGGTAAAACTGAAGAAGAGTGCGAAGATATTTTAAAGAAGTTCAGAGATTTACGAGCAAAGAAAAAAGCGAGAACTAAAAAAACATCTGAAACTAAAGCAAAATCTAAAGCACAAGGTAAAACCGAACCAAGTGGAGAAATAACTCCTGAAGCAGTAATTAAGGATGCTACCAAAAAGGTGGAGAAAAAGATTGACAAGAAGATTGAAAAGGTAGAGGCACAAGCAGAAAAAACTGAAAAGCCAAAAGCTGATGCAACTCCTAAAGCAAAGAAAGAAGCAGAAAAGAAAGTTGAGAAGAAAGTAGAAAAGCAAACTAAAGTGGTTGCAAACGATAGTGTAGATGCTTTAGAGGGAATGGTAAAAGCAATAATGGATTCTCTAAAGAAATACGATAGAGCGACTGCAAAACTTTCACTTATTAAACTAAGAGATGCAATAGATAAAGAAATTGCAACGTATGGAGATATTGGAGTAAGAGGGTTTGCAGATGGTGGAATGGTTAAGTCATTTGATATTCAAGCAAGTCTTATCAATGTAGGCAACAATCCTAGTTATGCAAAAGGTGGAACTTTAGATGTTCCTAACTTAAATGATGGAGATTTTGTAGAAGCCTATGCTAAAGGTGGTAGATTAGATATGGAACTACTTGATTATAATATTGGTGGTGCTTTGGCAATAGCTAGTCAAGTAAAAGGAGTTGCACCTAAATCAGTAGATGGAATAGATTCTTATATAGGAAACAAGTTTAAAAACAAAGCCAAAATGGATGATTTTTGGAACACATCTCCTAACGAAAGAAAAGCTAGAGGTTATGCAAAAGGAGGAGAGATTGATGAATACTACTCTAAAATGGTTAAAAAATTAGGTAAAGAGGGTGCTTTTGATAGAGTTTTAAGGGATAGTCAATTTGGAAAATACAAAAATAGAGAGGGGTATTTACATAATAGGTTAAATAAAAGTGCTAGAATTAAAGGAGATGAAGTAATTGTTTCTGATGTTCAATTAGCAATAGGTGGTGGAATGAAAAACACTAACGATAAAACTTTTACAAGTCCACAAAAATTAGCAGAATATCTTGATGAAAAATCAATTTTCTCCAAAGGTGGCAACACACAAGGTTATAACGACAAGGATGATGAGAGTATCGGAATGAGAAATAAAGGTATGAAATCTCAAAGTAGAAAAAGTAGAAGAGATGAAAGTGCAGGAATGGAAAAGGCAGGAGGAAGAAGAAAGTATTCTGATGTAGGAACTATGGATAATTTTACATCATCTATTGATTTAGGGCGTTTTCAGAAAATGAAGAATAGAGGTATGTTTGGTGCAGGAGGCGATTTAGGAAACATAGCAAAGCCATTTAATATTCAAGAGGGTATGATTAGTGTTGGAAATAATGTAAAGTTCTTTAAGAAAGGTGGTGGGTTATATGACAATCTTAAAATCAAAAAGGGAACTTTTACAAAAAAGGCTAAAAATAGAGGAATGACTACTAAGGCATTTATGAAAGAGGTGTTATCTAATCCTGAAAACTACACTATGAAAACTCGCAGACAGGCTCAACTAATGAAAAATATGATGTAATATGAAACAAGGAGATATAGTAATTTATAACAATAAGGAGTGCGTAATAAACGGCATTTTATATATGTATGACAAAGAACCTCAATATACTTTAAGAGATTTAGAGAGTGGTTTGATGATAAATGGATTTGTTTCTATGGATGAAATGGAAAAGGTTGAAAAATTTGCAGAGGGAGGGTATGCAATACCTTACTCTTACAAGCCAAAATATGCTGATGGTAAAACTAAAAAAGACATTGAAGATTTAGGTTTAAATGCTTTTGGAGAATTTGATTCTGATGATATTCCTGCATCTAGTATGCAAATAGATGCTAATGTTTCTTATGATGAAGCAAAGGAAAGGGTAGAAGAAGAATTAAAGCAGAGGTTTAGTGGCGTTTTAGAAGTTGATGATTTTTGGATAGGAGATGCTGATACTGAAGATGAAAAAAGAGTTAGAGTAAGAACGGATATACCAAGTGAAGAACCTGAATTAAAGGAGATTGAAAGAAGCGGAAAATGGGATGATTCTTATTCTAGACTTTGTGATGAATTAGCTACTTATGAAAAAGGTGGAGAAATTGATAAAAATTTAACTTATAAAGGAGATGTTGTTGGTTTTAAAGATGAGGGAACAGGTAGAGCATTTTTATTAGGAGAGATTGATATTCCTAAAAACAGCACTCCAAAATCTATTATAGAATTAGCAAAAAGTAAATTTAAAAGAACTTGGTATGTTGAAGTATCTAAAGATGGAGAATATCTTTATGAGATAGCAGATGACTCATCATATAAAGGAGAATATCCTATGGTAACTTCTTATGCAAAAGGTGGAGATGTTACATATACTGATACAAAAAATACTACATACTACACAGGTTTTAAGATTTGGGAGAGTTATAAAAACATCAATAATCAACAATCAGTAGGTTCTTTTTCTCACAACTATAATAAAAGAAATGTAGGGGATTATTACTTGTTTTTGTTAGATGATTATGATAGAAAATTTTATTCTCATATACCTTTAAAACCTAATGAAATGCTATTTCGTAGTGAAACGGAAAGAGGAAGAATTAGCAAGTCTTTACCATTATTAAAAATTAACTTACAAAATGGGAGGGTTTATTTTATGTCTGATGATAACGATATGTATAGTGATTATGATGATAAAAATCCAAAATTTGAGAAAGCAAGTGCTGATGTAAATTACTTGTCTTTAGATGATAGAATTAGAGAATATATTCAAGGTTTAATCACTTATGATGAATTATCTGAAAGCGTAGATAATACTTATGCAAAAGGTGGTGCGTTGTCAAAAGAGTTTAGGTTTAATACCAATTTCATAGTATATGTTCCATCTACATCAGATGTTGGAAATAAAATCTCCAAAAAAGAATTAGATAAAAGAGTTAATGAAGTAGAAAAGTTTGTTGCAGATGAATTTGGTGGTTTCAGTAAAACGGAAGTAGATGGTGGATATAAAGCAACATCAGGTAAAATAATAGAAGAAGATATTGTCAAGGTTTCGGTTTTTGCTAATAATGATAATTGGAACAACAACGAAAATAGAGTTGTATCTAAAGTAAAAGAATGGGCAAATAAGTGGGGACAGGAAGCGATAGGATTTGAATATGAGGGAGATTTGTATTACATAGATGATGAGGGAAAATTTGCAAAAGGTGGCAGTTTAGAAGATAAAGAAAACATAAAAGAAATAAATACGGAGATAAAAAAACTAGAGCAACTTAAAGATGATAATAATTTAGAATTTGCAGATGGTGGTAGTGTTGCAGAGGTTAAAAAAATGGTGTATTCGCAATCAGGAGAGTTTAATCTAGAAGAGTATCAAGATTTAAGCAATGAAGATATGATGGGCGAATCTCCAATGGGTTTAGAAGAAGTAAAAGCTAAAGTTTTTGCGTATAATGAGGAAGCATACGATTACGAAGATGAAATCAATAAAATAGAAGATGTTGATGATTTATCGGAGTTTCTTTATGATAGTGGACTTGCACAAAGAGATAATACCTATAATCAATCTTGGTGGGGAGGCGTAAGGCTTTATGCTATACTTAATAATAATGGAGATAACTTTGATTTAGACTATCCTACTATTTTATTTATGTCAAGACATAGAGGGGGAGATGTAAGAGGTAACTATGAAAAGTATGAAGCATTTGACATAGAGGAATACGGATACGAGCAAATACCTTTTTTCTCGGCAACTAGACTTACTTATGAAGTAAAGGATGGAAATAAAAAAGCAATCTTTGATACTGAAGATATGGAGGGGTTTGAATTATATGTCGTGGAGAGTAATTTTGATGATTATGATGAGGGAGATTCAACCAATATGGATGAAGTAGAGGATAAATTAGGCGTAGAATTGTATTAAAACAAAATAATTTTTTATATTTGCATACAAAACATTTTTAATTATGGAACAAACCAATCAAATACCATTCGCTTATCTACACCTTTTGTCAAAAGAGGGAGTAAGCGTATCAGATTTGGATTCTGAAACACAATCTTATATCAAAGATTTAAAGCAAACCACACAAGTTTTAATCAATAGGGCAAAGGGAGGCGAGATAAAAGTGTCTGCACAAACCGAAAGAAAGATTAAAAATTATGACAGGGCAATTTGCGAGGGAATTTATGATTACATTGATAATAAAGAAAACGAACCTGAAGAAAAACCTCAAACATCTAGTAAAGAGGAAGAGCAATTAAAAGCAATTCACGAAAAGCAAAAAGGTGGAGAGGTAACGGATGAAAAGCCGAAATCAGAGGAACAAGGTTCTTTACAGGATATAGACTTATCTCCTAAAGAACCAAAGGAAGAAGAAGAAGAACAATCAAGTGCAGATGGAGAGGTAGAATTAGAACAAAAAGAAGATACTTCCTACAAAGGTTTTTGGGATTGGAAATAAATTGTTTCTAAAAACAATTTTCTAATATATTTTATATATATTTGTATCGTATTTTACTACAAGCACAAAGATTACTTTTTAGTTAATTTTTTCTCCGAAAGTTTGGTTGAGATAACTCCCTTACTTTCGGACTTTTTTTTACAAACCATTTTCTATGAATACAAGTGAAACAAACCTACATATCCGAATAGCTTATTATATTAAACATAATTATCCTGATGTGATATTTACAAGCGAAAGTAGTGGCATAAAATTGAGTATAGGACAAGCAGTAGTTCTAAAAAAAATGCGTTCAGGAAGAGCATTGCCTGATTTAATGTTGTTTGAAGCTAGAAGAGGTTATAATGGAATGTTCTTAGAAATAAAAAAAGAGGGTATAAGCATCTACAAGAGAAATGGCGAGATAAAAAGAGATAAGCACCTGAAAGAGCAAGAAGAAGTTTTATCTAGACTTACGGAGAAAGGATATTTTGCAAAGTTTGTTGTTGGCTATGAAAGTGCCATTTCGCTTATTGATTATTACTTGGAAAATAAAAAACAATCTTAAAAAAGTTGTATAATACAACAAAACAATTCAATAAATTGTTGTATTATTGCAAATTATGAAAGAGAAGCAATCACAACGGCTTATTAACGAACTTTTGAATACCATTGATAGAATAGGTATAAGAGAAACCATACAGGCGTTGAGAAAAAAGCAGAATGATATAGAGAACAATACACCTGAATTACAAATACATATTATACATTCTACCTGCAACGAATTTGGAATACAAGAAGAAATATTGTTGCACGGAAGAGATAAAAGTGAAGCACGATACAACGCAATAGGGGTATGTGCTTTTTTATTGAGTAATCATCTAGGATTGACTCAAACAAAAATATCAATGCTACTTAAAAAAGATATTAGCACTATAAGTAGGCATTTAAAAAGACTTCAGAATCTTGATATGAAGTATAAGAACGAAAGAGATTTAGAAGAGGTTATGCAAGAATTAGACAAACAAATCAAACTATATAAAACTAAATAATATGGCAGTACGAGGCAGACCGAGAAAAAAACCTGTTGTTGAAGAAAATCCTGTTGAGGAAGTTGAGCAAGTGGTAGTTGAAGAGCAATCTAAAGCCGAACCTGTAAACGAAGAACCTGCCGAACCTCAACCTTTAGAAGATATGGAGGGAACGCAAGGGGATTTTAATCCGTTTGCTCAAAATGTTGTGGAAAGAGAGTATGCTACACCAAAATTGGCATCAGGCGTAATAGAGGATTTGGAAGAACCTGTTTTTGAGCAAAAAAACCCCTTTGAAGAAAGGATGCAACAAGAACAACAAGAGCAACCACATCCTTTTCAAGATGGAAATCCTGCATTAAATGATTTAGACTTTCAGGATAAAAAGATTGCTTGTGAAAGTTTAGTGGATACCGCTTTAGATACTTATGAGCAATTACACGCAGTAGCACAAAACTTTGTGCAAGTTGATGAAGCAGAGATGATTCAAAAGCAACAGGATGGTGAAATTGATTTAGCAATGCAAATACCTGTTGATGAGCAAGGAACATCTATGAGTGTTATGGATTTTGTTCAGCAATACAACGAGCAAAGCAAGGATGCTCTTCAATATGATAAGGAGTTCGGATATAAGGTTCGCCCTGCAATGTTGAGAGTGTTTATGAAGAAAGGGTGGGGGATGACTGATGAGCAATTCCTTATGTATGCTTTTGGAAAAGATTTACTTACAAAAACGGCTATTGTGTTCTCGCTAAAAAAGACAATGACTAATACCTTTGAGTTGTTGAAGAAGTCTTATGAGCAAAACCAACAAACTATGACAGGTGCAGAGGATAATGTTGAAGATGCTGATTACGGAGATGAGGAAGAAGAGTTTGATGAGCAGGAAAATCAAGAACCTGAAGTGGAATTTGTTTCTAATATAGAACCAATAATTGTAGAAAATAGCGTTCCTAAAAAAGATGAAGATGCTTTTGCACAAAAAATGAATATAAATATGCCTCAAAAACCAAAAAATAATATGAATGAGCATCCAAAAGAAGTTCAGGATATTATTAAGAAAGGAAGAAAAGAAGAGGAAAAAGCAAAAGTAAACAAAAGCAAACCAAAAAGAAGTAGAAAAAATAAAGATGGAAAATCAGAGGATTAAGTTAAATAAAAAATTAGTTCCAAAAGTTCTCATTGGTATTCCTACTTATGATGGTAAAAATTATTGTCTAGAGGCGTTTTTAGATAATATTTCTAAATTTACCTATCCAAAATCTAGACTTGGTATATACATAGCAGATAATTCTATGGATAATAAAAATGCCAAGATGATAAACAAGAAGTATGGAATCAAGTGTTTTTGGAGAGATTATACAGGATATAAGGTTCACGAAAAATTAGCAGATAGCCATAATCAAATACGAAGATATTGTATAGATGAGGGGTATGACTATTTACTCCATTTAGAAAGCGATATTTTTCCTCAACCTGATATTATAGAGCAATTACTTTGGGCAAGAAAACCTATTGTATGTGCATTGTATCACATTTTTGATGGTGCTTGGAGAACGCCTTGCTTGAAATTAGCAGATGATAAACACGAAAATAGTAAAGACTTTTTGTGGTATTCAGACTTAACAAACTTTCACCATTGGTTTATAGATGGAACTATCAAGGAAACTCACATTGCAGGAATTGGATGTTGTTTAATGAAAAAGAAAGTATGTGAAAACTTCCCTTTTAGATGGAGTAAAGATAATTATCTTCCACCTGATAGTTTTTTTGCAGAGGATTTGGAAAAGGCAGGAGTTCAAAATTGGGTTCATACAGGATTATTAGCTTTCCATTGGAATCTAGAAGATTGGGGGAGGCATAGTGAGTTAATAAAGTATCATAAAAGCGAATAACAAATTAAAATTAAAAAGATGGGCAAAGAGATTAAACTACAAACCGAAGAGCAAAAAAAGGAAAGAAATATGATGGCAGGGAGAATACTTCCTAAAAGAGATTTCAAAAAAGTAATTGAACACGATAAACTTTACGCAAATACTTTAAGTCAATGGCTAGAGTTTATGTCTATAAAGCAAGACATATTAGGTAAAAAGTGTGAAAAGCATCTAAACCCTAGCACTCAAACAAGAGATGGAATTATCAATAATATAGATATGCTATGTGAATTTGGAGAAACAAGAGTAAGTTGTCTTGACATAACGGCTAAAGTAAGAATCCAAAATAAACTTGTAGAGGATAAAGTCAATCACTATCAAAATGTGTTTATGCCTCAATATACAAAAGAGGTAAAAGAAATGAATGAGGGGTTTGATAAGTATATGAAAAGAGCAGAGGACTTGATTGCAGTTAAGGATGTGCCGTATTTACATCACGAAATAACCGAAAAAACAAAGTTAGAGTTGGATTGGTGGAATCATTTAAAATCATCTCAAAGAAAAGAAGATGAATACAAACTTTTAATATTTAAGCCATTAAAGAGGTTAATAAATGCTTTGGATGGATTAGAAGAAAATAAGTAAATGGTAGAACAAAAATTAGGAATAGCGTATAATGTGTTTGATGGTGAAGAACTTTTGCCTTACTCTTTGCAATGCGTAAGGGATACGGCACACTATATAGTTGTTGTATATCAAACTACTTCTAATTTCGGAAATAAAAACGATAAACTTTTACCTTTACTAAAAGAGTTGTTAGAAATGCAAATGATTGATGAGTTGGTAGAATATACTCCTGAATTAAATTTAGTAGATGAAAAAGGCAATTCGTTGAAAATAGGAAGCGTAAACGAGCAAATAAAAAGAAACATTGGTTTAGAAAAATGTATTGAAAATGAATGTGGGGTGTTTAGTTCTATGGATACTGATGAGATGTATGTTTTTGAGGATTATAATAAAGCACTAAAAGAGTTTGTAGAAAGTGATTATGATAGTTCGTTTTGTCAAATGCAGACTTATTACAAACGCCCTGATATGATTGTTAGTCCACCTGAATCATATTATGTGCCACTATTTTATAAAATAAGTGGTAAAAGAAAAGAATTGAGGTTTGCTTTTATTCACGACTTCAATGTTTATTGTGATGGAACTAGAATGATAAAAGCAGGTTTTCCAAAAATGTTTTCAAGGGATGAAATAGAGATGCACCACTTTAGTTATGTAAGAAATAATTTAGATAGCAAGGTTTGTAATTCATCAGCACAAGTATTAAAAACACAGGCTGATATGGTAATTAAACATTGGGAAAATTGGAGGTATGGAGAAAAAGCTATATTTATAGGAAATCAAATTTTTGATTTAGTAGAAACGAGCAACCTGTTTCAAATAAAATTCAATGACTATTCTCATCAGATAGAATTTCCTAACTTTGTAAACGAAAGCAAAAAGATATTATGAGAGAGGCATTACTTGGCGTAGCAGTAGGAAAAAAAGGTGTAGGGAAATCTTACACTACATTGCAACTTATATCGCAATACATTAAAGGTGGCGTAGATATAAAGCCAAGAAGAGTTCTTATCATAGATGTAAATGATGAATATTCTAATGTAAAAGCAATAAGGGTAAAAGATGTAAATTTATTTTCGCATCATCCTAAAATTGAGGCAAGAAGAATACGCCCTTATAATGAGGATGGTTCTAAAATGACTTTGAATGATATTGCAGAAAGTTGTTTTGATATATTGCAAAGCTATAAAGGAGGATTGCTTCTTATTGAGGATATAAATAGATATATTGGAGATTATTTACCAAATGATTTAGTTGGTGCTTTATGCACTAACAGGCACAATGATTTAGATATTATATGCCATTTTCAAAGTATTGGAAGAGTCGGAACAAAAATATGGCAAAACATAAATTGGTTACGATTTCACAAAAATACTGATGGAGTTGATAGACATAAGAAAAAATTTGAGGATAAGTATGAGGCGTTCAAAATTATGGAGATATTGGTGAACAAACAATACTTTGCAGGAAATAAGTATATACACTTAACTTATGATTGCGATACCGAAAAAATTAAAGGAAACTATTCTAAAAATATGATTGATGAGGCAATAGATGAATATATTGCTGAAAATTATTCTAAAAAGGTTAAGCCTCTTCTTAATCAAATTAACAATCAAGGTAAAAAGAAATATACACCTCAAACCGCAACGGCAGAGGTTAAGAGTCTAATTATCAAGATGTATTGTTAAATCTCAACTAATTCTCAATGCTTAACCTGTTCTAAATCAGGTGTTTGAGATTTATGCAAACAAGGGTTTGCTCAAACTTTTGTATCTAATACTAAAAATGATTATATATTTGTGTTGGATTTAGTTCCCCCATTTTGTAATGGAGAAAAATTTATTTAATAACCTAAAACTTTATAGTATGAAAGGTGGTAATATTCAAGGAGTTTTGTTTACAGCGATTGGTGTTGCAGTAGGAGTAGTTCTAGCAACTATGATTCAAAAGAAACTGAACAAGCCAACTGCTACGGCATCGGAGTAATCTCCTCGTAGTAGTTAGCCAATTTGCATTGGCAGTTGTATCAATTTATCCTTTTGAGTGTTTTGTGGTAAAAAATACTTTGTAGCAGGAAAATCCTGTTACAAGCAAATTATTGTTTAACGAGGGTTTAACCCTCAAATTTAAAATGGAATTAAAATGGATTTAGCAAGATATTTTTCAGATGCCCAAGAAGAAGTGAACGAAAACTTCTTTGCGTATGATGGCTACGATGATATGGATGATGAGGATTTTGATTTTGTTGATGATGATGATTTTGATGGATTTGATGATGAAGATGATGCTTTTGATATGGCAGTAGGAAGAGGTGGTAATGCACCAACTTCTCAGCCATATATCGTTGTAATCAAGAATACATCTACGGCAGTTTCACACCCTGCCACTATCTTAGGAAGTTATAACACACTGAGTCAATCGCCACCAAATTGGCAAAACTCTGTGGCTATTTCAATAACGATGGGTATTTCAGGAATCACTTATAGTGAGTTCTTATACCAATCAATGAATAAGCCATTTGTTGTTGGATTAACTTACTATCAATCAGCTACAACAAATCAAGTTCTTGAAACTTTAACACTCATACAACGTGATGTTAATGGTAATCAGACAAACAAAACGCTTGTACCTACTATTGACCCGTATCAGTACCAAAGCACAATTATTGCAGTAAAATTCTCATATAAAATTGATGGATTTACTTCAGTAGTAGTGTCAGCAGTATTGGGCGGTGCTACCGTTAAATTGTACTTCTATCCTGCGGAAAACGTGTCAACGGCACGAAGTCTTACAGGGCGTAGAGCAGTACGAGGATATGGTAATCCAAACATCGTGAAGAAAGACAAGTTGTCTTTATCAACACGAAGTTTGAAAGCATTGTCAGGGCGTAGAAGAAGAAGATAATAGTTTAACGACTATCTTCTAGCGTTTAGCATTGAGTTATGAGGAAGTTCAGTTATGTGGATGATTGATAAAATTATCTATTAAGCATAGAATTACGGACATCCGAAATTACGCACAACCGAAAGGGTGCAAAATTTTAGAGGATAGTAAGTGTAGAAATAATTCTATACCTGCTATCCTCTTTTTTAATATAAAGGAAAACGAATGAATAGTTATTTGGATATGGATGAGGACTTTGATAGCTTCAATAGAAAGTTCAATTCTCGTAGGAATACACATAGGAAGTCAAGGCGAAGAAAAAGAAAGCCACTATACAAGAGAGATAAAATCACTATGTATGAATACCTCGCAAATAGTGTTCCTGCCGATGCTTCATTCGTAATAAATAAGTATGGCAGATTTGAAAAGCCAAGAAACGAAAAGGATTTAGCAAAGCAACTTAAAAGTTTTGTTAAGATGTTTGGAGAAAAAGCAATAAATGAATTGGCAAGTATTCATCCTGATAGAAAATTGTTGGAATCAAATTGTGGTAAATGTAAGGTTTCAAAAGAAATTATACCTATACCAAAACCTAATTACCAAGAGTTTTCAAACGCAGAGGGTAATGCAGAGTTAAAAGAAGCGAATAAACACAGGCTAACGACTAATATGTTAGTTATAGGTGGATTTATGGTTATGGCATTTGCCTTAATACAAAAAAATAAATAGATATGACAAACGAGTATAGTAATTTTACTTCATCATTTTACAACGCATCAGGTAGTGAAAAAGGTGAAATGGCATTAGGAGAGATGGGCAAATTGATTGCGACTGAACCAAAATCAGTAGTATTAGCAATACAAAATGCAGGTATAGAATTACCATTAAATAGTTCTCCTGCAAGTATTACAAAAACAATTATGATTCATAAGGGAAATAAAAGGTTGATGCAAAATTTGTCAGCAGTTATTTTAGTCAATGAAGAATATGATGATTTCTTAAAAGGATTGGGAAAAAAAATAGGTGGACTTTTCAAGAAGAAAGATGGTGGAATGGGTAAAAGTGGAGGTGGCTTATTTGCTAAAATAGGTGGCTTATTCAAAAGGAAAAAAAATTCTGATGGTTCAAAAGGAACAAGTAAACTTGGAGATTTTTTTAGAAGAAACAAAGGAGGAATCGGAGATATTGCAAATTCATTAGCAGGAGGATTATCAAGAGGTGGTGGAATGGGTGGAAACCAACAAGGCTACAATCAAGGTGGAGGTTATCAAGGTGGTTATCAAGGCAACAATCAAGGCGGTAATAATAATAATAATAATAATAATCCAAAGCCAATGAGTATGGGAGTAAAAATCGCTATTGGCGGTGGAGTTCTTGTGTTGGTAGTTGGGCTTGTTCTTGTATTAAGAAGATAAAAAAGAATGGCATCTAAAAAAGACTTGATTGAAATAGGTGCAGGTTCTTACGGCAAAAGATTAAAGTCGCAAGAGCAAAAAAAAATGAAAGGTGCTATTGCAGGTGCTATAACAGGAATAGCGTTAGCAATAATATCTAGACAAAACTTAATAGTTTTTGGACTAGGAGGTTTAGTTGCAGGAAGAATGTTAATGGATTAAACTAAAATATATAAGCAATGATAAAATCTGCAAACCAACAATATAAAGAAAGTAAAAGCCAACTACCATTCAAAGAGTGGTTAAGCATAGAACAGGACAATGGAAAATTGTTAGGGGATGAAAAAATGTTTAATGCAAGTGGCGATAATGAAGAAAAGAAGTCTAGTGCTAATCCCACTAGAACAGGTGGAATGAGAATGGCTAATTTAGTCGGTTTGTTATCGGCAGGTATGTTAGCGTATGGTATTTATCAGGAAACTAGAAAGTAAGAAATAGTGAATGGTAAAAAAGATAAAAACAAACGGCAATCCCACTACTCTAGAAATTAGAGTTGAAAGTAGAAGAGAGGTTACTTTAGCTTTAATTGTTTCGGATGCTGAACAAAAAAATACTCTATACACCAAAAGGACAGGTGTAGTTAATGGAGTCGTATCGTTCTTTGTAAGGATGCCACAAAGTCCTAGAGTGGCAAAAGTAGTTGTCTTTAATCAGGCAAGGGGTTTAATGAAAAGAGATAATTCATATAAAATTGTTTCTATTAAACAAGTGCCTTTACGGACTATAAACTTACCTATGAGTAAACAAACAAAATCATTTGTGAAGTTTGCCCAAGAGTTCTCGCAAGAGGCAGGAGTTTTAAGTGCGACTAAAGGTGGAGATACATACAAATCAAATAATGGAAAATTTAGAATAGACTATTTTGACATTATTAGAAGTAAGATGAGTGGATACCCTTTGAGTACACCTGCTAGAATTAGTCAAATAAATGGCAAGATAGAAGTAGGAAAGAGCAAGTTTCAAAAATACACCATACCTATGCGGATGGCAATTTTGATGCACGAATATAGCCACTTTTACCTTAATAGGAGTCCTAGTGATGAGTCAGAGGCAGATTTGAATGGTTTAAGAGTTTACTTATCTCTCGGATACCCAAGAATAGATGCTTACAATGTTTTTTTGAAAGTGTTTAAGAAAGCACCAAATCAACAAAACAGGGAAAGATATGAAAACCTAGACAACTTTATTAAGGAGTTTAGAACAAAATTTGAAAAAGGAAATTATGAGCAATAGTTCAGTAAATACAGGCACAAGTCAGCCAAGCGTATCAGGTAGCATACCTCCAAAGGTGTGGCTATATATTATTGGTATTCCTTTGGTTATTGGAGGTGGATACTTTGGTGTTGTTCGCCCTATTTTAAGAAAGATTGGTGCGTTGCAGAGTCCTGAAGATAAGGCGTTTGACAAAGTAAATGATTTAGTAGAAAAACAACCTTTTTGGAGTAGAAGTTATTATTTGACAATAAATAATGGAGTAAAACCATTAACGGAAACACAATCTACATTTTACGCAAACGAATTGTATGATGGAATGAAAGGTGGAACTTGGTATAATTTAGGAACAGGACTTGGAACGGATGAAAATAAATTATACGGAGTATTTAGAAATATAGGTTCTAAGGCAGGAATTAGTCAAGTGGCAGAGAAATATTATAACACAAGACAAAAAGATTTATTGTCTGAACTTAAAGATGAGTTATCCCCTGAATATATGGGAACAATTTCTCAAATCATAAGCACTTACGCATAATGGAACAAGGAATGAATAGATATACAAGATTAGCTTTAAACATAGGTGGTATGGTAGCATTATTTTTTGCAGGTAGATTTATATATAAAAAGATAAAAGAAAAAGAAATATTAAGAAATTTTGGTTCTTTATCTAATATTACTAATAACAATCAAGGCAACTCTTTAGGAGAGCAAACGGCAGATGCAGATTATGGTATATTGGCAAAGCAACTTCACGAACTAATGGATGGATTTGATTACTTTAATAGAAATGAATCTAAAATTGTTGATTTGATAAGTCAAATGGATTGTAAAACAAGAAAAGCAGTAGAAACTACTTTTAATAATACTTATGGTAATGGACTTACTTTAGATACTTGGTTAGCAGATGATTTAGGAGAATCTAACTTAGCACAGGCACGAAACTTAATGAATTGTTCAATATAAAATAAAAAAAGAAACTATGGCAGGACATACTGATATTACACCTAGACAAAAGGTGATGAAGATAAAAAGAATTATGAAAAGAACAGGACTTGACAAAAAAGATGCAAGTATGTTCTTAAAACTTATGCTTTCAAATGAGAGATTTACAACTTTCAAGGGAAAAGCACACGCTTTTAGAGTAGCCAAAAAGAAAGGCATTACGATTGAAGATGCTATGAAAATGATTATGATGCGTAGAAAGAAAAGGCAAGAAAACAACGCTATGGATAATCTAACAGGTGGTATGGGAGATGCTAGTTCAACAATAGGAGAATTAGAAAGTCAATCTTTAGAAAATGAATTTGATGATTTTGAAACTCAATCTCTAGAAGAAGAGTTTGATGATTTTGCAGGAAAAGACTTTATAAAGAAAAATTCTAAAATGCTTATTGTAGTTGGTGTCGGATTATTTTTAATATTCACGCCAATGGGTAAAGGATTAGTTAAAAAAATTACAGGATAATGACAACAAATAAAGCACTTTTAATAGGAGGAGGAATTACAATACTTGGAGTGGTAGGTTTTATCGTATTTAAGAAGATAAAAAAGAAAAAAGAACTAGCACAAATGATGAGTGGTAGTACAAGTGCAGGAACTACAAACACAGGTGGTGGAAACACAGGTGGTGGAAATACAAACACAGGTGGAGGAAATACAAACACAGGTGGTGCAAGTTCTTATAACTCATTTAACGATAGAAAGATTTTAGCTGATGCAATGTCAGTTTGGACAGGAACGGATGAATCAGCAGTTAATGGAGTAATTGCAAGAACTACACAAGCACAAAGAGATAAAATAAGAACGGATTGGGATGCAAATGTAGGAATGTATAAAGGCGATACTCTTAAAGCGTGGATTGAGGGAGATTACTCATTTTCGGAAGAAAAAAGAATATTAAAAGCGTTCGGATACTAAAAACAAAAAAATGGCTAAAAAAGTTAATACAGGTTTATATATAGGAATAGGAGTAGGAATACTTGCTATTGGTGGGTTGGTGTTTTTCTTAATTAAAAGAAAAAAGCAAAAGGCAATGATGACATTCCCTACGGCTACTACTCCATCATCATCAAGTAGCAACTCATCAAGTAGCAACTCATCAAGTGGTGGCTCTTCAAGAAATCAAGATTTTCCTTTGAAAAGAGGAAGTTTTGGAAAAAGAGTTGAAAATCTTCAATCATACTTAAACTCTACAATACAAAAACCTAATTTAGTTGTGGATGGAGATTTTGGAAGAAAAACTGCGACTGCATTAAAGAATTGGAATCAAAAAACTGAAATTTCACAAGCGTTATATAAGTATTTAGAGGGAATAAACTTTACGAGTACACAAAAAGCGTCACCAAATTCCTCTTCAAAAAGATAGTAAAAATTATGAATAACGGAAAAAAAATAGCAATAGCAATAGGTGGACTAGCCGTTCTTGGAGTGGGTGGTTATTTCTTATATAAGAAGTTTGGAAAAAAGAAACCTAATAATATAGAATTAACCAATACAAGTGGAGGCACAGGCGGTGGCAATACAGGTGGAGGCACAAGTGGTGGCGGTATATTAAGTGGAATTAAAAACATCTTTGGATTAGGCACAAATACCAATGTTGCTTATAATAATACACCATTACCTGCTAACCAAACTCCTGCTAACCAAACATCTAATACCTCAAAACCTATGGGGAGTATAAATGTTGGGTGTGGAGGGAGTTATTCAGGAATCAACTTCCCATTGAAAAAAGGTAGTTGTGGATGGAGAGTAGCAAAGTTACAAAAGTATTTAGGTATAAAGGCAGATGGAAAATTTGGAGGAGGAACGGAACGTTCTTTAAAGAGCAGACAAAATTATGCAGTAACAAACCCTATTGGATATAGTGGAGGTTTTGGAAAGTTAAATCAAGTGGACTATAATGCTTTACCAATATAAAATAAAATAAAAAAATAATGAATATGAAAACGCAAGATATATTATTAGTAGCATTAGCTATTGGAGGGTTGTATTTCCTTACTAAAAAGAAAAAGAAAGGTGGCGTAGCTACCAAAACAGGTTCTTCAGGTGGAGGCGGTGGCGTTGGTGGTGGCGGTATTCCTCAACCAATAGGAATGGAAACTAATCAAATTGATTTGAACATTACGGATTTAACCGCAAATACACCAAGTATGTCATCTTGTATTAAAAATCCTGATTTGTCAGGATGTGATAGTATCTTACCTTTATTGGCATCGCCAACAGGCAAGGAGGATGCTATTCAAAACATAAACGATTCAAAAGGTGATGGTGGATTAGGTGATACAGGGGGTTATGAAAACCAACAGACTACTACCATAAGATATGAACCAACTAATGATGGAGTTTATAATTCACCTCCTTTAATTCCTGCTGAACCTATTAAGTTACCACCTATAAAATATCCACCTATCAAAGGTGAACCTATTGGTACACCTATCGGGGATGTTGAAACACCTATCAAGGCTACACCCGTCAAGGCTTCGCCTGTGAAAAGTGGTTTTTCAGGTAATAGAGCAGATGGGTATTATGCGGAAGAGATTTCAAAAGATAGAAGAAAAGGAAGAAAAGATAAGTATGATTTTGATGGAGAATACGGAACTTTTGTAGATGATAGTTTCTAAAAATAATAATAGACTAAAGTAAAAAAATGGAAAATATACTAAAAGAGGAAAGTCAAGTAAATAACTTACAGGGTTTAACCGATAAAGAAACTGCACTTGTAGGAATGTCTTTATACTTAGGTTTTAATTCTGATGAAGAGCAAGAACTTTTAACAATGGGCGATAAAGAGTTTGAGCAGTTTGTTGATGATGGCTATGATTACGCTGATGGGAACAAGATTCAGAGGCGTTCTCAATATAGAGATGGTATCAATGGAACTTGGAATCGTGATACATTTGATGGTTTTGCAGATGAAGATGATGATTTTGATAATTTATTTTCTAAAAAAAAGCGTAGAAAACTTGCTTCAAAGTTTAAGAAAGTAGTTAAAAAAGTTGGAAAAGGAATTAAAAAAGTAGGAAGCAAAGTAGGTTCAGCAATTAAGAAAGGAGTTAAAAGCGTTGGAAAAGGAATTAAAAAAGTAGGACAATTTATCTATAAAGGAGTTATGACTATTCCAAGAGGTGCATACTTACTTTTAATGCGTGTAAACTATCGTGGTTTAGCTACAAAAACGGCACTAGCTAAAGACAAGCCTCAATATGCTGATAAATGGAAGCAAGTAACAAGCAAGTGGAATAAAATGGGCGGTAAGGTAAGTTCTTTAAATAAAGCCGTAGATAAAGGGAAAAACAAAAAGCCTATTTTATGTGGTAAAAAATGTAAATCTAAACTAGCTAAAAAAGTAGGTTCTAGCTTTACAGGTGCAGATGGAAGTCAGGGTTATCAACTAGATAAAACTCGCTTGAATAGAGAGATAATGAAGATGTATGAGATGTCTATTGATGATGCAGAAATGGATAATGTAGTAGTATCAACGGCAACGGCAACGGCAGTCGGAACGGCAACGGCAATTATCGGAACAATGGCAGGTATTCTATCAGGCATTAAGGGTAATAAGGTTCAGGAGAAAGCATTGAAAGATGCACAAGCTGAAACTAATAGACAAAATAAGGAGTTTGAGAAAATGGCTACCGAAAAGCAAAAAGAAGAAGTAAAACTTGCAGAAAAACAAATAGAGGCTCAAACAAATCCTAAAAGTGCTATTATGAATAATCCAACACTTACTATTGCCGAGAAAAGGGAGGCGTTGCAGGTTTTAGATGAAAGTTTAGCAGTAGAAACGGATACAAAAGGTAAAAGTAAAAAAATGCTTTTATATGCAGGATTAGGATTAGTCGCAGTATTGGGATTAGTTTTCGCATTGAAAGGAAAAGGAAAAAATAAATAATAAGTTTAACAATTAAAAATTAGAAATTATGAGTTGTGGATGCACAAGCAGTTATGATGGCACTTCAGATGTCAGTAGAAGAAGTGATTTGGATAATCTAACAGGTGGTATGGGAGATGCTAGTTCAACAATAGGAAGATTAGAAAATCAATCTTTAGAAAATGAATTTGATGATTTTCAGGGTGAAGCACCTGCATTTGTTCCTGATTTAAACTTTACCGATTTAGACAATGTTGATGATGGAAGAATGGATTTCAGATTTAATGATGATGGAGAAGAGTTTGATGATTTTTTAACCAAAAGGAGTCGTGCTAGATTAAAAAGAAGAAAAGCATTAAGAAAAGAGGGTTTATCTCGTAAAGAGGCATCAGCACAAGCTAAATCTGAAATTCCAAAACAAAAATTAGGTAGTCTGATTAGAAATATATTTAAAGGTAAAACATCACCTGAAACTAAAAAGGCAATCGCAAGTGCAGGTTCAGGAAAACAAACTATTGCCGTTCCTCCTGTTGAGAATGATGAATCTATGGGTGGAACTAAGAGTGTGGATGCAACTATGGGTATGGGTATGGGTATGGGTGCTGATACAACTATGGGTATGGGTGCTGATGCTACAAAATTAGGATTTGTTGCCAAAAATAAAACAATGCTACTTATAGCAGGTGCAGGTGCATTAGTCGTAGGTGGTTACTTTTTGTTTGGTAAAAAATTAGGAATAAGAGGATAAATTTTAAAACTATGCGTAAAATATTTTTTCTAGGACTTGCCCTCACAGGATTTGGTGCTTACTTTTATTACAATAGGCAAGTAAATTTGCTTAAAAATATGAAGTATAGCATCCAAGATGTAAAGATATTGGATAGAAGTCAAAAATTATGGAGAGCAGAAATCACGTTAAATGTAAAAAACAATAGTGATATTCCTTTTACTTTAACAGGATGGAACTTTGACTTGTCAATCAATAACGAGCAGGTGTCAAAAATTTTAGATACTAAACAAAAAATAAGTGTTGGTGCTAATGGTGGGGTTACGCCTTTAAAATTTATTGTAGAGTTTAGTCCTGAAAACTATGGATTATTAGATATAGTTGCTTCACTTATAAATACAGGCAAAAAAACCAATATAACTATTGATGGAGATGTTTCGGTATATAGTGGATTACTAATGTCAAATAAATCACCTGTTAATATAACTTGGAAATTACAGGATTTTATGTAAATTTGTAGTTAAATACAAATCTCTTAAAATAGAAAAATGAGTATAATGAAACAAACCAAAAAAATTATGCAAAGGGCAATAATGAATTTTGCAGAAAAGAATAAAGTAGAGAATAAGGATAGTCAAGTTTTAATTTATCCAAGTAGTGCAGAACTAGAACCAAAGTATAGGGTTTGCACAAAATGGAAACCATTAAAAGAAGTGTCCTTTAACGAATTGTTAAACGTGAAAGTTGATTTTTTAGGAAGAGAATTTATAGCAGGTTCTTTTATTAAAAGCACTTTCAATAGAATTATAAAAGAGCAGAAATGCAAAGATTATAAGGATGTAAATGTAATAGTTTATAGTGCATCTAACAATGTTAAAGAAACTGATATTAAACTACACTTATTTGTAAAAATGAAACCTGTAAAAGAAATATCATTTGACTACTTATTTGGAGAAACCGATTAGTATGGATAGTAATGAATATAAGGAATTGAAAAAGGATATAGCAAAGTTAGAAAAAGACATTTCTGCTTTACAAAAATGTTCTAGTGGTATGTCAGATAAATTAGACAAAATTCATACGGCATTAGTTGGAGATAGTAAGTTTGGGCAAGATGGATTAGTTAAGATGGTTAAAAGGCACGAAGTATGGATGGAGAGGCAAAAATATATGTATGCCAAAATATATGGTGGTATGGTTGCAATTTCAACTTTAAGTGGTTTGCTAGTTAAGTTTTGGGATAAAATTTTTTAAGATGAAAATGATTACAATTATACCTATTATAATAATTATTTTTCTCTTGCTAAAGCCAATTATAAAGGTGTATTTAGAAAACAATATGGAGGATGATAATTTGCATCCAAAGTATAATAAAAATGTAAAAAGAGGTAAAGATGGCAGATTCAAAAGCATACGCAATAAGTAAGGATGATTTATTCCTTATGAGTGTGTTTTTTAATATGATTTTAGCCGTATATATCGCAAATATAATAGAACAAAGAAAAGAGAATAACAATAAAAACAAGTAATTATGAAAATGGATAAAAAAATGTTGATGTACTTAGGACTAGGTGGACTAGCCGTGTACTTTTTATTTTTTAGAAAGAAAAATAAACCTGCGACTGAAGAAGAAATGAGTAATTTCTTAACAAAGCGTGATAGACAAAAAACAAGAGCAAAATTAAAAGGTGCTAAAGCTAAACTAATGTCTTGGAGAAAAAAAGGTGGCGTAAGTGGTGCAGTAAAAAGAAAACTCGTTGGGCGTGTAAAAAGTCTTGCTACTAAAGTACAAGGCGGTAGAAAAGGTGCGAGAAGAAGAAATGCAATTAAAAAATCTCGTTCAGGAGGATTTTTCGGACAGGGTTGTGATTAAAAAATAAAAAAAAATATTATTATGAAAAAATATACAGGTATCTTTAAGAAGAAAGAATATTGGATTGGTGTTGCGGTAGGCGTTGTGTCGCTTATGGCTTATCAGAAATTTATGAAGTAATGGCAAAAAAGGTAAAAAAAAAGAAAGGTGGCTCAAAAACTTGTCAAAAAGTAAGTAGTCATAAACGAGCAGGTAAAAGTGTGAAATCTTATGGCAGAAAAAAGAAAAATAAATAATTATGGCTAAAAAAATGAACGCATATATGTCTTTAGTAAATAAAGCAAGAAAGAGTGGCTCTAAATCCTTTCAATATAAGGGTGCTACCTACAAAGCAAAAAAAACTAAAACAGGGTTGATTGTATATGCAAAAGCATAGATATGATATTTAATCATCCTAAAGATACTAAAAGCATAATTCTTGGCATCGTTTCATCGTTGTCAGCAGTTATTGTATGGGATATGATTAAGTATCAGATGAAATTATTGAATTATAAACCTAAACAAACCAAAAATGAAAGTTAATGAATTAGTAAAAAATCCATTTGTTATAGCAGGTGGCATAGGATTACTTGTCTATGTATTTATGAAAATGCAAGACAAAAAGGAAATAGTAAGTGTTTCAACGCCCACTACTCGCCCTATGGAAAACATAGAGGTAGAAGAAAAAGAGGTGGTAGAAGATACAACTTCAAAATTTGATGGACTTCCTGAAGATTTCTTTAAGGATGTTGAGAAAATGAGTAAGGAGGAAGTAAAGCATACTATCAAACTTAATTCAGGACTTGCTAAAAGAAAGAATTTAAAGAAAGCAGAAAAAGATAGAATAAATTTAATGTTGCAATATCTAAAAGAGAAGTATGCTCAAAAATGATATAATTGCAAATAGAGTTGAATCGGTTTTAGAAAATAAGGGTTATACTTTTTTTTCTAGAGGCGATTATAATCTTAATATAATAGGAGTGAGAGATAGTAATAGGATAGCAAACAAATTTGATGATAATCTACTTTGTCTTTATAAATATAAAGGGGAGTGGATTATTGATAATTATGCTATAACTACGGATGCAGGAACGCATTGGCTTGAAAACCCTATGAATGATAAAGGTTGTGCAATATTAAAAGAAAGTCAATATAGAGGATGCTATCAGCTTGGATTACATAAAGGAGAATATAAGGCTCTAGTTCAATGCAAAGATGTTGTGGTTTATAGAGATAATAATTGGGATAATACTCTAGATATGAATCCTGAAAGCATTGATATAGGATTGTTTGGTATAAACATACATAGAAGTAATCCTAAAACGGAAAGCGTTCAAGTAGATAAGTGGAGTGCAGGATGTCAAGTTTTTAAAAATAAAGGTAAATATGATAAATTTATATCTACTTGTGAAAAATCTAGTAAGTTGTGGGGTAATTCTTTTACCTACACTTTAATAAAAAAAAATGAATTGATATGAAAGATATTTTAATAGCCGTATTGGGAGGTTATGTTGGATGGTATTTGGCTTTAAATAAAGAGGCAGAAACTAGACAGGCATTGACACAGGCAAAATTAGAGTTAAGCAAGTTAAGAGATGAACTTGTAGATAAAACAAACCCTAAACCGACTACATAGATATGATGCACGAAAAGAAATGGGCAGATAAAACAACCAAAGAAAAATTAGATTTAGTTTTTGTGTGTATTGCTATCGTTACGTTTTCTTTAACGGCATATATTCATATTAAGAATTTAAGTAAAGGAAAATAAAATGCGTTATTTAGACATAGATTTAGAAACTGATAGAACTTATGATGGCTTTTTGATTGGAAAAAAGGGAGGCGTATTAGACAAGATAAGTGAATGTGCTAAAGCTACTCAACAAAAATTTGGAATAAGGGCTAATCCAAACCGCCCTAATTCAGAACAAAAAGCGTTTATGAAAGCGTGTTTAGATAAAAAGAGCAAATTAGAAGAACCTACAAAAGAGATAAAAGAACCTACAAAAGAGATAAAAACATTACCTCCTAGTAGTAGTGAAGAAACAAATAAAACAAAGAAGATTTTAAAATATAGTGCTATTGGCATAGCAATTATAGGTTTATACTTCTTATTAAAAAGATAACAATATGCAAGGATTAGATTTTGGACTTAAAGATGTGAATCAATCAGGATTAGATTTTGGTATGGATGAATCATATTCAGAATTTCTTTCTAAAAAAATGAGTAAAGTTTTTAGTAAGAGGGCTTTTAAAAGTAAGGTTTTACGCAAGAAACTAAAAGAAGCCGAAAAACGAGGTGATGACAAGCAAGTTATTACTCTAAATAATCGTTTAGAAAGAATTGCTCTTTTGCCCAAAACCGCTAATAAAAGATTTTTTGGAAAGAAAGGTAAAGAGATGATTAGAAAACAAGTTTCTAAAAAAATGTCTGAAAAAAATTGTGTAGAGAGGTTGAAAACAATGAGGTTAACGCAAGAGGGGATGGAGGATTTCATTGCTAAATGCGAAGCAGAGGGAGATTTTTCAGCATCTAAAATCAAAAAGAAAGAAAAAATAGCAGAGGAATTGCTAGTTAATGAGGTTGTAAAACAAGAAAGGGTTGAGGATAGAGTTGAAGATGAAATAACGGCAACGGAAGAAGCAGTTAAAGAGGCTACAAAACCTGTAACGCAAAAGAAAGGGTTTGAAAAAAAGATACTGCCAATAGTAGCTATTTGTGGTATCGTATTTTTAATTATAAAAAAGTTTTAATTATGGAAAAATTATATGGATTATTCGGAGGAAGAAAAATGTTGTTTGCTCTAGTATTATTAGTAATAGCAACTATATTCTTGTTTACTGATAAAAGTGATTTTGGTGGATGGAGTAATTTTGTGATATGGATATTTGGAACATATTGCGTAGGTAACGGAATGGAACATTTAAGCGAGATAAATAAAAAAAAGATAGAAGTAAAGAAATTAAATAAGTTAAATAAATAAATAAGTTAAATAAATAAATTATAAAATTATGTTAGATATAAAAAATCAAGATACCTTTTTAGGAGGACAAAATGTTCACAATTTGCTAATTATTGGGATGCTAGGATTTCTAGTCTTTAAGGCGGTAAAGTAGGAAAAATGTATGCAAATGGTATCGTTTCTTCAGAAGAGAAAAATACTTGTGATAGTTTTGCTTTTGATAATCGTGTGCTTATTGGTTTGTGGATACGCTTCATCAAGGGCAGAACTTTCGCATTTTAAAAATCAAGTCAGCAAGTTAGAGTTTGACAAGCAACGATACGAGGAAACTATTGCAGAAAATGGGAGTAGATTAGTAGAACAAGAACAACTAATTTTATCTCAAAGGGATGGTATTGCCCTAAAAATACTAGAGATAGATAAACTTAAAAAAGTTAAGTCGCAGGTAATAGTAAGCACTATAACACAAATTGATAGTGTCTTTATACCTTTTTCGGATAGCGATACAATTCTTGTCGCAACAAATGATATACAGGATAGTTTAGGCACTTACTTACGAGTGCCTAAACCTTTTTCTCTTAATACTGAATGGTATGGTATTACAGGTAAGGTAAACACAAAAGGTGTAAACCTAGATAGTTTAAGTTTTAGAAATAAAATGACTATAACTATTGGTAGTAAATCACAGGGGTTATTCAAAAAACCTAAACCTATTGTTTTAATGAAGAATGAAAACCCTTATGTTTATACCACAGGTATGCAAAACATAGTCATTAAGAATGAACTAAAATGGTATGAGAAAAAAGGATTGTGGTTTGGTGTTGGAGTTTTAGTAGGAGGAGTTGTTCCTGTGTTGATTAGATGATATGAGTGAAAAAAAAATAGGGCAAATAATGTCAAAGTATGGATATGGAGGAACGCTAATAGGTATATTGTGTGGATTTGCTTATCTTAAACTATTTAATTCACAAAAATCTAGTAATTTAGCAGTTGCAGGGGTGATAATACTTGGAGGGTTAGCCATAGGCAGTTCACTAGGTTCAAGAGCAGTTGATAAAGAGAGAAAAAAATGAATGAGTGGTATAAAATAGAGTTATTTGGCAAGGAAGTTAATTGGGCATCCGTTGTTGCTTCAGGCGTTATATTTATAAGTTTGGAGTTATATCGTAGAAGAAATTTAAGAAAACAAGTGCAAAATGAAGTAGCAAAAGAAGTAAAGCAATTAGCTTTAAACCAAAATACTTCAAGTTCAAGCGTATTAGATGATTTAATAGATAGACTAACTTAAAACAAAAAAAATGAGTTACATATCAATGAACGCACCTGCCGATAGTTTTGCTTTTAGTTTTAAAAACATAAGTAACTCAAAAAAGTCGGTTGAATTATTTCAATTAGGATTAACAAATGCCTTTACTCCTGTTACTAGATACTTAGCACAAGATATTGATGGTAGCACCTCACCCTTTTGGAACTCAAATAACTCTTATCAGCAATTTGCAGATTTATGGAAACAAAATCCATTAAATCCTTATCCGAATGGAACATCTAACCAAGATGTAATTTGGAAAGGGCAAACATTTATTACTCGTATTGCTATGGCAGATACAATAGGTAATATATTTTTTACTGATTTACCCATTTCTTATACTGGAGATATTGATGATTTTAATGCCGAACTTAATCTATTATATCAACAATTCATTACCGCAGGTTTTGAGGGGGATGATTCAAGCGGAACTATGCGATTTTCATTTCAGCCAACATTCCCATCAGCAACAGGTTGGAAAGAGCAATGTTTTGGTTTTATATTTAACAAAAATATTGGTTCAACAAAGATTGGCACTATAAGGATAGAGAGAGGAGGTGTTGTGTTGTGCAACTTTAATAATATTGACACTTGGTATGGTAATAATAGTGAGCAACAACAAATAGCTAATGATGTAATAGTATCCGCAGGAGGAGGAATACCTTATGATGAAATAGAAAGAAGTCAAAATGGTGCTTTTTTAGATATAAGAGGTATTGGCGTTCAAGTATTAGGAAGTAGTGCTTCTACCATATATACACAAAACTCGCAAAATCTAAATAGTCTAGGGTTTCTTAAATTAAATCCCACAGGAGATGATTATATACACTATTTGAATCCTACAATATCGCCTTATCAAACACAAAATGTAGTGAATGATATAGATATGGATGATAAAAGTGGTTTGTTTGTTTTAGATGGGAACACACGATTTGATTATGATATAAACGCTTTGACTAGCGTGGAATTAACATTTGATTATGTGAGATTCCCTAATTTTATTTTGAAATATGGTTTCAAAGTAGCAGAGGCAATTATTGATGTTCGCCAAGCAGAGCAAGATATTATAAATAGAACTAATGCAGTTAGAAAAAGCTATGAATTAGATATAGATAAAAAGGATGTCAAAAAAATTTCTAACTTGTTGGATTACATATAAAGGGTAAAATGATAAATGAGTATAAAGGATATAATAAAGCAGTATTTACCATATTATGTATTTGGAGGAACGATAGTCGTTATATCGGTAGTTGCAATAAAAAATAGAAAAAAGATAAAAGAATACATAAAAAGAAAATTTAAGAAAAAAGAAAAGAAATAGGATGCCTGTTAAATTTAATACAAATAATGTAATTTCACTTTACTATGCGAATGGTGGAACTACGGCATTTCCTCAATCTTTAAAAGAAACTCTTAACTTTTTACAAAATGATGATAAGATAAACAATGTAAAAGAGTTGTCTTATTTTTTAGCAACGGCAAAAGCTGAAAGCGATTATTCTTTACAAAGATGGGAGAGTGATTATTTATGCGGTAGTAAAGGAGTTCCTTATCAGAATCAGCCTTGCGATAAAGCAGTTAATTATTATCGTAGTTCCAATGGTAAAAAAAACTATTTCCAACTAGGAGTTGATAGTAAAGGAATGGCTTACTTTGGAAGAGGTTTAATTCAATTAACAGGTTTAAGTAATTATCGTAAATACGGAAGATTAGCAGGTTTAGGGGATACTTTGGTTCAAAATGGGGATTTAGCATTAGTGCCAAAAAATAGTTACAAGATTGCCTCTGCATATATGAACGCTAGGACGTTTAAGTATGTTAATGAAGATAATCTAACACAGGCAAGAAAAAGTGTTAATGGTGGAACTAAAGGTGTAGATAGAACAAATCAAACATATTACAAGTGGTTAAATGTTTTTAAAAATCCTAATGCAAAATTTGAGGTGTTATTTTGGACTAAAAGAAAGAGAATATTGTTTGCAATACTTGGCGTTGGTTTGTTAGCCACAGGAGGATTTTTTATTTATAAAGGAATAGGAAAATGAAATTTAAACCAATTTATATAGTTTATGGCTCAATAGTGCTTACGGCAGTTATTGGGATTTTATTGTTAGTTAGAAAATTAACTCCATATAAAAAAAATATTGTCAAAACTGCTAATGAAGAATGGGCAAGGTTCGGATACGATACCACAGGAAAAGATGGCAAAAAGATAAAGACAGGTGCAAAGGAATACGATAATGGTTTTTGGCAAAGAGTAGGAGATTATTGGAGAGAGGCACTTGGGAGAAGTTATACAGGTAAAGATAGAGATGTTGCTTGGAGTAGTGCCTTTATAAGTTGGGTTATGGCTAAAAGTGGTGGACTATTTGGAATACCTTTTAAAAAATCATCTGCACACGCTACATACATAAGAGAATATGTAAAGAATAGAAAAGAGGGAAGATTAGATGCACCATTTGTAGCTTATAAAATAAACGAAAAACCTGCTGAAGTGGGCGATTTAGTATGTTATAGCAGAGAGGGTTCAGCTAATATGTATGATAGAACCTCTAATTATAAATCACATTGCGATATAGTTGTTAAAAAAAGTGCAGGAGAGATAGAGGTAATCGGTGGTAATGTTGCACAATCAGTATCAAAAAAAATAGTATCTACCGATAGTTTTGGAAGAGTAAATGCAGGAGGGAAGTGGTTTGCAATAATTAAAAACAATGCCTAGAAAAACTATAATAATAATATCAATAATAGTTGCATCATTGGGTTTAGCTTCTTTTTTGATGATAAAGAAACTACAAAAGCCAAGTAATATTTTATTGCTAGGTGGTTTAGATAATAGAAGTGGAGATTTGAATATTGGGCAACAAGTAGAGTTGATAAATAAAGGTTTAATAAACAAGAAAAAGATTGATGGATTTAGATACAATGATTTTGCAGGAATATTAAATGCCATAAACAATAGCACTAAACCGATTTATGTTATTCTATTTTCGGCAGGTGCTTCAAAGTCTAAAGAAATAGCTATTGCATTAAACCAAAAAGGATTTAGTCTTAATAATATGTTTATTGTTGAACCTTATGCTAAAAGTAGCAATACGAGTCAATCAGTAAAAGAGGCAGTAAGATTGGGAGTTCCTGAAAAAAATGTTTGGGTAGGAACAAGTAAATCAACAGGTTTGGGAGTAGTAAATAATACATCATCAACGCCAAATTGTTCTCCTAGACATTGGTGCAGTTTAACCGAGTTAGCAAAAAGAATTTTGTAATATGAAATTAAGAGAGAAGATAGCACTAACAACTTTTTCACTATTTATGGTGGAGGCAGTTATGCACTATAATTTAGGTAAAGATGATTGTAAGTGTGAAGAAAGTAAAAAGCCAAGAGGTTTAGTTCCTCCAACAAAAGCACTCATTAAACTAGCACTCATAGTGGGAGTATTTTCAGTAATCAATGGAGTTCTTGTAGATAAAATAACAAAATAAGCACCCATCTAGAATAAACTAAATGGATGCTTAAAACAAACAATAAATAGATAAGGTTACTTATCTCCAAACAAATCCATATCTTCTCTCATCTCCTGTTTAGCCTTTTGTTCTACTCGTTCAAATTCAGCGTTAATCTCCTCTTCACTAATAATTTTATCTCCAACTTTCAATCCGTGATTTTCTTTTATTTGCTCAATTCTAGGTATAGCAACAGGTTTCTTTGGTTTTGAGGGTTGAAGCGTTTCAATAATTGCCTCTGATTTTTCTATTGCCTCATCAACTTTTTTTTTCGCAACGTCTATTGCACTATGCGTTATCGCACTTACCTCTATTTCATCAAAAGCAGTAAAAGGATTTTCTTCTTGCGTTTCATCTAAAAAAGCAGTTTTAAGTCTAGGCTTGTTTGAGTTGTTTATAGTTTTAATGGGGTTATTTTCTTCTTCTAAAGCCAAAACACTAGCAAGGTTATTTGAAGCATTACCTATGAGTAGTTTAAATGAACGCTTAATAGCAGTTTTCTTATACATTTCTAATTTCCAAGTATCCCATACACTTCCTTTTCCATTGAATGAGGATACTCCTTTAATTTTTTCTATTTCCCAAGTTGGCAGGAAGTCAAATATTACATCTCCTGATGGTTGTTCGGCTCTAGTATAAACTCCCTTTATTTCTCGGCTTTTATGCTCTGCTTCAGTTTTGGGATATTTAGCGTTATGCGTAATTTTATTGTTAGGCATATCAAAATTAAAATCTTCATCTTCATATACTATGTGAGCAGATATATGCTTTATACATCCATCATCTTTTAGCATTTTTACTAACCCCACATACGAAATCTCTAGAACGCATTGATTCTTTCGTGGTATTAAGTAAGCTAGTTTAGTTATAGGGTTAAGAGATAGATTAGTTCTAGCTATATTTACAATAGCATCAAATATTGATTGCCCATCACAATTTTGCAGTCTAGGATTTTTTTGAAATGTTTGTAGTGCAAAAGCTAATTCAGTTTTTGCTCTTTCAGGCGATAAACTTGCAAACTTCACATAAGAAGAATTAAGTTTTTCTCGCCAAATCGGTGTGTTAGTGTTTTTGTTCATAGTATTTATTTATTGGTTTGTATATTCATTTTACTTTGAACTCTCATCAAGTGATATGGTTTAAGTTCATCAAAGGATATTAACTTCTCCTTTATGTGTTGTATTTCGTTGTCAAGTTTTTTCATTTGATACGCATCAATAGGGCAGTCTATTTCATACCCCAACTTTGTTGTTTGTTTAGAACCTTTTGATTTGCAAAAAGTAACAAAAAAACTTTGCGTAGGAAATTGCTTTAATAAGATTAGTCTATCTAAATATCTTAATAGACTTTCTTGCGTAAGTTCTACTTTATCATCCATCTTAATAATATATTTTTTGTGATACAGGAACGCTTAATGCACTTTTACAATCGCTATTTAAGGCACAATTACGGCACTTGTCATAGCTTGGGTATGCTTTCCATCCATTCTTGTTTTCGGCTTCAAAAAACAACTCCGCATTAGTAAGGTTTAACTTATGCGTATATAGTGTATCCTCGCCTACTTCTATTTCATAAATTTTACATTCCCAATCATTTTGTGTTGAGAATACAAAAAAGTAAAAGGGAACATTTTCTTCTCCAAACTCTTCCTCGTAAAGCATTTTATAGTGAACGGCTTGAATTAACAATTCATCTTTTGTTTCAATGGAATCTTCGTGCCACCCCCAATTACTCCACTTATCATTTAATAATCCTGATGTTTTAACATCAATGATTACATTTCTCTTATTTGCCTTATCATAAGCCAATATATCTGCTATGCCTGAATACTTAGATTTCTTAAACACATACCCTGTTTTTTTTACTTCTAAATCGTAGGTTTTCATTATAGCATCAAATGTTTCTTTTTGTTTATCCATCCTTGCATAAGGCGTAGATGCCTTTCCACTTTTCAGTAAAACAGGTTCAGGGGTTCTTCCATCTCTAGTTAATGCACCTGTGCATATATACTCAAAATAGTTTCCTAGTTCCATAGCAGGACTGCTAGGAAAAGAAATATTATCTATATACTTTGCCTTTAAGACTAATCCACACTCCTCTTTAATCTTATACTTAAAAAGTATCTTCATCAAGGATTGACTTATCTTAATTTTTTGGCTTTTCTTTTGTGCTTTTTTTCTTCCCATTTAATTTTGTGAGTTGTTCTTGTGTAAAATAATCGGCTAGTGTATTTGAATAACCTCCACGATTTTTTTTCGCAGAGGTTTTCTTGTGCATCCTTTTATTTGTCATTTTCTTATTGAAAATAAATTGTCAAGAAATGATTTTGTAGTTTCTTTTTCAACGGAAGTTGATTTTACAAATGCAGGAACTCCAAAAGAATCGTTGTGAGGTTCTTTGTATAGATATTTGGCGTGTTGCCCTTTACCATTTCTTGCATTTGGAAATAAACTATCACTTGCGAGTGTATGCCCAATAAGTTCAGTTTCTATGTGATAATTTTGCTTGTTTCGTAAAATGTCTATTATACTACCAAGTCGCATTATACGATAAGTATTGAACGCTTCCCAAGTGGTTAGTGTTCCATAGGTTTGTAGATGCCATAGCACCTTATCAATTTGTGTTTTTACTTCGCTTTGCTTAATTTGTGATTTCTTCATTTTTGCTTTGATTTTTAGTTAATAAATGTTTGATTGAATTATAACAAGCATCATTTCCATTTGCCTCATCGTATTGAGTCGTATAGAGTTGATGTCCGTTAAGATTTATATGCAATGACTTTCCATTGTAAAAGTCAAAATATTTCGTTTCATTTACTTTGAGCATTTCCTCACACTCTGAAAGATTTAGATACCGATTGGCGTATGGAAGAAACCATCCCATTGATATACAAGCATCATTTACGAGGCATTTTAGAATTTCTGCCTTGTCTATTCCCTTAATGTTTACGATTCCCATTTGTTCCATTTGTTATGTAAAGATAATAAATTATTTGTTTCTAAAAACAAAAACTAGAAATATTTTCCAAAAGTTTTATCAAATAATCTAAAGCTAGTAATTAAAAATCTTACAGGATGTTTTAATGATTGTTTTTCTAGGTTACTCTCCAATCTATACCTTATATATAGTGGTATCCAAAGGAGTATAAATAAACCATAAGTTAAAAATAATGTCAAAAAAAGCCACAATCCAACAAGAAGAGATTTAATTATTTCAATCATTTTTATGAAGTTTAAGTGATAATATATTTTTTATGTTCTTTTTTATATGCTCGGTATAATACCTGTCTTGAAAATAACTTATTTCTATAATACATATATTTTCATCCTCTTCATAGTTAATTTTATTAGTGTCAATATCTCTTTCACTAAAAAGAACATCTAGTTTTCCTAACAAGGTTCTCGCCATTTCTCTATCTTTAATAAATATGCTAAAAGTATCTGAAAAAGGAGAGTAACAAACTTCTGCTATACAAGATTTATATAATTCCCTATCTATTATAAACCTGCCATCTTTTTCATCAATAATAGCATTTTTTAATCCATCAATCAAACCTTGTTGAATAGAAAATCCTATCATTGCCTCATCACAAATCTCTTTGAGTTTAGTCATGTAGGTGATTAGTTCCTCTTTAACAAGTAATCCATCTTCTATTACTTTATCTTGTTTCATCTCATCGTATAGCATTAACTATAAAGTTTTATCTCTATTATCATATTTCAATACTCCCCTGCACCAATCAGAACAAACCATTCCATCTTCTTCCACAGGTTCGCTACAAGCTAAACAAGTTGGTTGATAACAATAATCACACTCAAACTCGCAATCACCTGTTTCGGTTAGTTCAGCAAAATCAAAAACCTCTTCACAGGAATAACATATATGCTTGTCTTTACAAGTTGGGCATTTTTCTTTCTCATTATCTACTATGCCTTGCGTAAGATATTCATCATCACAAATATAGCAAAACGAGGTTATATAGGGTTTTGCTGAATCCTTTTTAGGATACGCTTTCATTTTCTTGGTTATTATTCTTCCTAGTTTCACCTTTACATTTTATAATTATCATTAGCACCTAATCCCTCAATCAATCGGTGTTTTTTCTCTTGTTTTGGATGTCGCTGAAAAATTACTTCTAAATTATGCCCATCTAAAATTATACCAATGGGAAAATAACCTTGCATTTTTGCTTTTTCTAAATTTGTCAGTAATTCTTTATGAATATTGCTTTCCGTTCTTAAATGCAATCCTCTTTCTACACCTTGCCCTTTAGCTTCAGTAAAAAACTCCTCAAATTGCTCATTGTCTGCAAGTAAATGAAAAGCTAATTTCTTATTCTCCATCTTTAAAATATATTTTAGTTATGTTATTTAAGGCATCAAAATACAAGTCTTTTGCCTCTTGATATTCTTTCCAATCAGTATTATCTCTATAATGCTCAACTTCTGCTTGTAGCCAATCATAATTATAAGACAAGTCAGCTTTTACAAACCTATCAAATATTATTTTTCTAGCCACTATTTCAGGGTTTGCATTAAATGATTTGATTAAATCATCTATGAGTTGTTGCTTTACATTGTCTATTTCAGTTCTAATTTTCATTTGGTTTAGTTTATTTATTTGAGAATCCATCCAATCCCATTCTCTTCCTGAATTTATCATTGTCTAGTTTTTTTTCTATTGTTAGTTGAATTTTCCTGCTCATCAATATATCATTACAATCATTTCTAAAGATAATAGCCTCTTCCAAAGAATCAAAGGTTCTAATTACTTTTTCGTGCTTTTCAAAAACCTCATCACAACAAAAGCATTTTTCTCCTTTATCAAACTCTATTATTATTTGATGTTTAATTTTCATAATAAAAATGTTTTACCGCAAAATCTTCTCTTACTATTTTAGAAACTGCTTTATATCCATTTCCGCAACAAAGTAATCTATCTCCTTTTTTTACAAAAGAGTAGCTAGGGTTGTCTATCCATCCCCATTTTCCATTTTCTTGTAATGAATCTATTACATTCTTTAACCAAAGTTCGTTTTTCCAAAGCATCCAATCTTCCATATCTCTCATATCTTCCGTTATATTTACCATTATAATTCTAATTTTAATCTAGATTTCCATTGCTTAATTACACTTCTAGTGAATTGTGCAGGTTGTTTTAAAGAGGCGTTTACTTTCATTCCGATATGATTTTTAATATCCTCTAGTGTTGTTGGAAACAACTCCTTTTTATCATTCACTAAATTACATCCGTTCAAGGTTTCCTGAAATAAAACTCTTGCGTAAACTTGCTGATAATTACTTTCAGTAATCTCACCAATACCTATATTCAAAGCCATTAAGAATTGCAAATTCATAGTCAACGCTTTCATCTCATAGATAACAATCTCATTTGTTTCAGCCTCTACTTCATCAAACCTGTTTAAGTTAAATATCTTAATTCGTTTTGGGTTAGTTTTCTCCCATTCTCTCTCTTGTTCTAGTTCCTTTTCTCCAACTACTCGGTAGCAGGTAGATTTCCAATTTTTTACTTTGGTAATATCATAAGTTAATGCCATAATTTCTATTTGTTTTTATTTAAAGTTGTGTGTTTAAAGTGATTTCCAAAATGTTTTTTGTATTGGTAATATCTTTGTCCGTAAAGTTTACCATAAATTCTCCTAAACTCTTTTTTATACTTTGCCGTTTTTCTTCTTGCATTAAGGCTTCTTTCCTGTACCCCACCTTTTTTATAACCACGATTTTGCCACTTTACAGGCATTTTACTTTCAACATCCTCTCTAGTTGGTTTTTCAAAAGGAGTTGGTTCGTATTCTCGTTTTTGATTCTTAAACTTTTCTAAGGGTTGAAACATATCCTTATCTTCTAAAGTGCCTCCTTTTGTGGTTTCGCAATAATTATCAAAACTTGCATCTTTAGTGCTTTTTGGCGTAAGTTTATCTCTTACAAATTCAGTTCCCATAAATATTGCGTTGTAAACATCATCTGCAACCGCATCAAATCTTTTGGTTAGGTTGGTATGCCTTTCCATCATTTTGTCTTGCTCTTCTTTGGCATCAAGTATAAAATCATAAACATCTTTTGCAAGTTTATCTTCCTTGTCGTTGTTTAAGCCGTTTCTTTCGGTTTCTTTTCCCTGTAAGATAATTAAGTCTTGAATAGTCTTTTCTAATACATCTATTTTAACCTTATTGTCTTTGCCTATATGATAGCACTCTTCTATATCAGCATCATAATTACTGACTTTAACTCTTGTCAGTTTTACAAATTTGATAATGAATGGCGTTAAAAGTATTGCCGTAATAATTGCGAGTAATATTGTGATAATTTCCATAGTCATTGTTTTTAATTTTTAGTTTTTATTTTAATCGGTTTCTTGATGAATGTTTTCTTGGAAGAGGATTAAGTATATAATAGGTATTCCAATTATCATCTTTAACAAATTCCATTTGAAAACCTATCTTGTTTATTATATCCACCATACAATTAAATCCACAAGCACCATCTACATAAGTTTTTGTGTGCTTAGATGCTCTTGTTTGGCTTTTCTTTGTCTTATTATTGTAGTGGGTTAGTCCATAGTAGTCTTTGCTATTCAAACGCTTTAATTCGGCTTGAAAATGCGATGTTATAAACTCTCCAAATGCACTTCCTTTCTTATCATATCCCATTCCTCCTGCACTACCTAAAACCTCATCCCTCTTGTCGTATAGAGTGCATTTGTGCATCCCTGATTTTCCCCACTTAAAGTGAAGAGTTTTCAAAACCCACTTCTCATCTAAAAATTGCTCTTGCTTTGATTTGCTTAATATTGTTCTCATTGCTTTGATTTTTTATAATTAGTAATTACGCACCCATTCTTAATTCCATAGCGTTCTCTTCGCATATCTCTCCTCTTTCAAGTCTTTCTTGAACATAGTCGCTTCTATCATAGTAACATTGCTCTCTGAATGTCATATTGCTTTCCTGCTCATCTTCCTGATACATTTCTTCCCATCCGTTCTCTTGTTGTAATTGACTTTCTAGTTCTTCAATCCTTGCTTCTAACTCTTTAATTCTGTTTTTCTGACTCATAACTTTATTTTTTTTGATTTTAAAATTCCCTTTTCTATAAGTTCGTTTACTACCTCAACATATTTATCATAATCTCGGTGTGCTAAAAGCCTATAAGGTAGTATTAACTCAATATTGCATTTACTACAACACTTACCATCTTCGTAGCTTACTAGAGGTTCAGGGTTATTTCCATACTGCCCTACATCAGCAGAGCAAAAGCAACATTTATTGTTGCCCTTGCTTTCTAATTTTTTAGTTCTCATTTGATAAAGTCGTTAGTAGTTATTTTATCTTTTAATGGATTTTTACCACTATCCTCTCCCTCTAGCATTATATCGCATAACTCTAGATACTTTGGAAGTAATGTTTTGATAGTTCCTGTTAAACCGAAGTAGGTTTTCACATCAGTTATTCTCCAATTCCTGTGAGGTATCATATTGCATTTCTCATATAAGCATAAATCCCTTTTGCTTAATATTAAGTTCCAAATAGCCCTATTCATTGGTTTCCCATTGACATCAAACCTATTGTCTGCATCACATACTCCTTGAAAGAATCTTGACTCCTGAAATTTAGGGTTCTTCTTGATGAATCCCTCTAGTCTTGAAATTTTAGAGATTTCTACTCTTGTGCTTTGATTTTCCATTTTTGTGCTTTTTTTATGATTAGTAATTATTCCCATTTGATTACATCACAAAACTACTGCTTTTTATTTAATAACCAAACATTTTCCATTTATTTTTCATTTATTTTATATTTATACTTGTTGATAAGTTGTGTCTTAAAACATAATACCCTCGTAAACCCTTGTAATTGCTTGTTGATAACTATTTGTTTTTTAAAACAAAAAAATATAGTTGGGTAAAGATTTGGTAGTCTAGCACCTATTTCTTTATATTTGCAGATTGATTAGAAGTATTCCCACTTCTATTTGTTGCGTGTGAGAGAACATCGTAGATATATATCTCCACAATTCTGAACGCTAGGTAGGTTTCGTGCTTTGATTTCCTCCTAGCGTTCTTCTTTTATCACTTTTTTTTTTATCTTTGCATACAAAAGTTATATTAACTATGCAAACAAATATGCAGGAAAATAATCAAAAAGAGTTAAACGAAACTTATAGCAAGTTTATGGCTAAACCTGTAATAAAGAATATAAATATTATTCAGGCATTAAAGTATGGCTATATGGATATAGAGCAACATAACGAAAGTAATGATGAAACTTTCTTTACTAAATACTTTGATATTTTTTCAAAAAACAACTACCCACAAGTATATGATACCTATCACGAAGTAGAAGAATTAAAGATTTTGCAAAAAAAGGTTATGAGTAATCCCAACTTTAAAGCAAACGCAAAGTTCTTTAAAGATTGTGATACAACCATCCATTCAGTATTTGAAAGGGAGTTTAAAAGAATAGGGGTTAAATATAATGGAGATTTTCTTCAGGGTATTCAAGGCGAATTAGGTGCATTAGTATTAAAGCTAAAACGCCACTACAATCGCCCACGCCCTTATCAATTTGCATATTATGGAGAACAAGATTTTCATCCTTTTCAAACAATATCAGGACATTCTCCTGCTTATCCATCAGGACACGCTTGTCAATCCGCATTTTTAATGGAAGTAATGGCACACAGGAATCCCTCTAAAAGAAAAGAATTAAGAGCATTAGGAAAAAGAGTAGCAGATACAAGAATAGCAATGGGAGTTCATTATCCTAGTGATAACGAGTTTGGAAAAAAAATAGCATTGACTTTAATAGATTTACCTGAAGTAAGAGATAGATTTTTAAAGAAATGAGTAAAAAAAAGGCAATAGAGATTTGTTATAATTTGAGATTTACTATTGAAAATTATAATCACGCACCTGACAATAAAAGGAACGAACAATTTGAATCGCCTAAAGTAAAACTCGCAATCTTAGAAAAAAAATATAAGATGTTAGTTAATAAATATAAGTTGAAACTAAAAGATGTTGCACCATTAAGCACAGGGTATGAATGAGTTAATGTTGGCTTTTGTAATAGGTATAGGCGTAGGAAGTCTTTTTACTATTTGGTATATAAATAACAAGTTGAGATAATGGCATACACGATAAAAAACTATACAAAGCAACAGGCAAAGAAGTTGGGTGTTAAAGTAAAGCCGAGTAAACTCAAAGGAAAAAAGCTAGATGTATTCAAAGGAGATAAAAAAGTAGCATCCGTTGGTGCAATCGGATATAATGATTACCCTACATATATTCAAAAAAAAGGAAAAAAGTATGCTGAAGAAAGAAGAAAGCTATATAAGAAGAGGCATCAAAAGGATAGAACAAAGAGAGGTAGTGCAGGATACTACGCAGATAAATTATTATGGTAATTAAAAACAAAGAAAATGACTAAAAGAGTTCCAAAAATTATTCAGCAATGGGCAGATTCTATTGCATTAAGAAGTCCAAAAAAAATGATTTCTATGTATAGCAACAAAGCTATACTATTAGCAACTTTTGAGCCGTTAATCGTAGGCAAAAAAGATATACTTAAATACTTTGAGATGTTTCTAGCTAAAGAGGGATTGCAATGCAAAATAACAACTAACCTAACTCAAATAGATAGAGATAGGGATACTAGAATAGCTAGTGGGCTTTATACATTTAGCTTTATGAAGAATGGTTATCGTAAAAAAATTGTTAAAGCAAGATATACCTTTGTTATAAATGAGGGAATAATTATAAACCATCATTCAAGTTTAGTGCCTGAAGAAGATTAAGTTCTTTTTTTATGGCTAACCTCAATTATCTTTTCTACTTTACAGGAAAGTCCATATTCAGTTAGCATTGTTTTCACTAAATCTCGGTTTTCTTTTGTATCCTTAAAAAATACACAATCAGTTTTCCAAGAATAAAAATCGTTGCCTAAAGCATCCGCTACCTCCTGCATTATATTGTAGGTGGTAAATCTTATGTCATAGTAAATATCCGACATACGCTTATCGCCCTCTACTATTTCATTATGATTATGCTCTCCGTTTTCAAATACTTTATAAAACTTATCTTTGCCTAGACTAGACAAGGCAGACAATCTAGTTGATTTATATTCCTTTCTCTTCTCTAATCCTTTAGTGTATGTGTTATGGCTTATATAACCCCTTAAACACGCTACACTCCAATATGCGTTATCAACATCTATGCCTACCGCCTTATCTTCTTTATATTGAGAATTAGTAAAGTTTACAGGTAAAGCGTTCATTGGTTCAATAGCACCATTTTCCTCTAGGTAATTCTTTACATCACGCAATACCATAGCAAATAAAAATAGCCCATCTCCAAACTTTCCATTCTTATTGCTTACAATTTTTTGATTGTGTTCAGTAGTTATTTCAGCATAGTTTACACTCTCACGAACTTTAAAGGTTCTTTTAAGTTTGCAATATTGTTCTACTTTTTGCTTAATGTCCTTTACGATTATTCTTTTGCTCATTTGGTTTGTGATTATTAAATTCTTGTTTTTTTGCGTTATACTCTCTACGCTTAATGTTAAAATAGAAAGATGGAAGAGTAAAATACTCTCCCTCTAATTGATGTTGAAATTGCTCTTCAATCATTTTTTGTATCTCTTCTAAATACGCAACAACTTCTTCTTGATTAGTGAATATTCCACATAACTCTAATATTTCGTGGTTATTTTTTGTTTTTATCAGTTTGAATAGTGCTAATTTTTGCATAAGGTTTGTTTTAGTAGCCGATATAGGAATTGAACCTATATCTACTCTTTAGAAGAGAGTTGTTCTATCCGTTGAACTAATCGGCTAAAAGTTATTATTTATATCTTAATCTTTCATTTTCTTTCTCCAAAAACTCTAGTTTTGTTTTTAACGATGCTAATTCCGTTGATATTTTTAATAAAGCATCTTTACATTCATCTTTATCGCTTTCTAATATATCAACCCTACGGATTAAATCATCCCTAAACCTGCTTTTATCACTCATCTCATCCTTTTCCTTTTCCCTTTTATTCTTAATAACAAATTCATAGAACTTAAATCCTCCTGCACCAAAAACTACCGATACTAAAGTTATTATTATTGTTGTTATATTATCACTCATTTCCAAAATTGTATAGTTAAAATTAGTATGGCTAAAACCAAGCATATTATTGTTTTTCCATTTATTCCCTCATTCATTAAAAAGTAATTAAGAAGTCCATTTATTATAATTCCTAATGCAAAACCTACCCACTTAATACTCCATATAGAACCATTCATAGTATCAAATCCATAACGAGTTGCAGTAATCATTATGATACTTATAGTTGTTCCAAAGCATATAGAAACTAATATAGGATTGTTCCTAAACCACTCCCATAAGAATTGCCCATTGGTTTGTATCCAAATCATAGTGCTTCCTAAAATCCAAAACGCTAAGAATAACATTCCCTTACTCATTGCTTTAATTCGTTATAGAGGTTTTCATTCTTTATTTTAATCCAAATCCAAACCCACATAAAAGCATACCATAGAGTTATTAAAAGGTTTTTGTAATCAATAATCTCAAATCCAACACTCCAATCTATATTTACTAGATAACGAATAGTGCTATATAAATACAAGCACAAGTATCCACTTACAAAGTAAATCATCTTTTTATATTTATGAATAAACACTAGCATCATAACACTAAAAAAAAGAAATGCCAAGTAAAGAAAATAGGTATTGCCTTGCCCTGCATCTATCCAATATTGGTGAGTAGTCCATAATACTTGATTATTAAGAGTATCTGATGCTACCCAAAAGAAAAGTAATGGCTGAAAATCAAAATAAACGAGAATTTCTTTTATGTGTTTAAAGTAGTTTTTCATTATACAATTCCAACTTCATTAGAAAATACACAATCAGATAATTTTTCATTTATTATCATTGTTTTTGTTACTTCCATAATATATCCGTTCATATCATAGATTTTACGATTTGGATATATGTTGAATAGTATTGTAAGTATCTCATCCATCCTATTTGCTTCTATTAAGTGATGATGAAGAGATAAATATAAAGGTGGCTTGTTATTCATTAAAAATGTTTCCATAGCAGGTATAACGATACTTTCTGCACCCTCTATATCCATTTTAATCAAACCTATATCCTTAACAGGTATGTTGTATTTATTTATAGCATCTTCTATTGTAATCAAATCTACTTCAATAATATCTTTTTGAAATTGCGATAATGCTTCCTCATTTCCCTCTTGTAATTCTATAACTAGACTTTCGCTATCGCCAAATTTTCCTTTAGTTGATAATGAACCCTTACCTGTATAACTACTTATTCCTTTTTCAATTATATGTATATTAACCATTTTAGGATTTACATCTACATTGGCTTTAAATCTAGTTATTGCTTCTTTATCTATTTCAAAAGCGTAAACACTCTTATAATCAAAAGAACAATACATAGGTGTTACTCCTATCCATCCCCCTATATCAAGCATCACTTTCTTTTTTGATTTGTATTTATCAAATATTATAAAGGAATGTTCTTCCCAATTCCCATCATTTACATACTCTAAGAAGAAATTATTTATATCTTTTTTTCCCATATCAACTACACTAAAAATATTAGTGTGCTTCATTATATCTATTGTTTGTTTCATATCGCTTTGATTATTATACAATTCCACCTTTTTTATACTTGCTTAAAATCTCTTCCATTTTAGTTTTTAACTCTACCTTATCCAACACGCCTTTATCAAATAATCTTTCAACTAACTCTAATTGCTTAGTTAGTTGTTCGCTTTGTTTATCCGTTATTCTTTCTTTCTTCTCTTTGACTTTAGGTAATTCTTTCTTTTTAATATCTTTTAAGTCCTGTTTTTTTATCTTCTTATCCTTATCTTTTTCTTCTTTAAGTTTTTTTCTCTTTTTTATTTCTTTCTTTACTTTAGGAGGTAATTTCTTTTCTACCTCTGCTACCTCATCAGGAAATGGTAATC
>TARA_R110000751_G_scaffold12703_6_pt1 | contig 53155 bp, 55 predicted proteins | sample TARA_R110000751 | Tara Oceans TARA_R110000751 (sample SAMEA4398001) | marine metagenome | biome: Polar Biome; feature: [MES] marine water layer (ENVO:01000295) within the mesopelagic zone...; material: water (ENVO:00002006), including particulate matter (ENVO:01000060) such as...... | reverse complement strand
GCCCATGACGGCGGCGATCTGGGGGATGCCCTTCGCGCTCATCTGGGCCTGGTTGTAGAAGATGCGGCCGAAATGTTCGCGGTCGGGGAAGATTTCGGACTGGTGCGGCAGGTTCGCGCCGCCGGAATCGACGAGATAGATGCATGGCAGGCAGTTTTCGAGGGCGATTTCCTGCGCGCGCAGGTGCTTCTTGACCGTCAGCGGGTAATAGGTGCCGCCTTTCACGGTGGCGTCATTGCACACGATCATGCATTCGCGGCCCTCGATGCGGCCGACGCCCGTGATGATGCCGGCGCCGGGCGCATCGCCATCATACATGCCGTGGGCGGCCAGCGCGCCGATCTCGAGGAAGGCGCTGCCGGGGTCGACGAGGCGCTCGACGCGCTCGCGGGGCAGCAGCTTGCCGCGCTCTGTGTGGCGGGTGCGGGACGCTTCGGGGCCGCCAAGGGCCGCCGCTGCGGTCTTTTCGGCCAGTTCGTCCAGCAGGGCCTGCATGGCGGCGCGGTTGCGGGCAAAGCCCGGCCCGGCAACGTCGAGACTCGATTTCAATACCGGCATGGTGCCTCCCTTGTGGGCCAAAGGCCTGCTTAGCGAGGGCCGGGGCCCCTGTCACGCGACTGTAACCCAAAATTGAGAGAGTTCAGGTAAGCTCCCCCTTGGAAGGTTCACACGAAATGGGCATGCTCACTCACATGAATATCGACGTCACGCCGGCGCTGAAGAATATCCCGTTCCTGAAGGACGTGCCCGCCCGTGCCATGAAAGCCGCCGGCAAGGAAGCCCGCTGGTTTTCCCTCTCGGCCGGCGGCGCCCTGTTCAAGACGGGCGAGCCGGCGGACTGTATCTATTTCGTCCTGTCGGGCTCGCTGGGCGCGTTCCGGGAAAGCCCGGACGGCGCGGACGAGTTCATCGGCCATATCCGCACAGGCGAACCGGTAGGCGAGATGGCCCTGTTCCTGGGCGGCCTCGACCTCGACGGCGACGGCGAACCGGAGGATGCCCCGCACACGGGGTCGGTCTATGCGATCCGCGATTCCGAAGTGATCGCGATCACCCGCAAGGGCTGGCAGCGCATGGTGAAAGCCGAACCGGAACTGCTGGAGGGCATGATCCGGGTGATCCTGAGGCGCCTTGGCAAGGCCGGGCAGCGCTCGACACGGGCCGCGCCGAAAGTGTTCACACTGGTCGCCACGTCGCCGACGATCGATCTCAGCCTGCGCGCCAGGGCGCTGACCGAGTGCCTTGGCCGGGCAGGAAAGTCTGCTGTCGTGGTGGGAGAAATGGAGGGGGATGAGAAACCCGCCGCCTTCTTCGACGACCTCGAATTGCACCATGATGTCGTGATCCTGATCTCGACGATCGGTGACAATGCCTGGTTTCGCCTGTCGATCCGGCAGGCCGACCGGATCTGGGTCATGGCCCGCGCCGATGCGCGCCCATCGATCCCGCTGATGCCGGATGAAGATTCCCCGGCGCTTGCCCTGAAACTGGTCGACGTCGTGCTGCTGCACCATGGCAATGAGCGCCGGGCAGCGCGGCCCGTCGAATGGCTCCAAGCGTCCGGTGGCAGCCGCGTGTTCCACTGGACCGGCGTGCATGGCGCCAGCTGCGCGCGGCTGGCCCGCATCATGGACGGCCGCTCGGTCGGCGTGGTGATGTCGGGCGGCGGGGCGCGGGCCTATTCGCATATCGGCATGGTGAAGGCGATCCGCGAAGAGGGCATCCCGATCGACTTTGTCGGCGGCTCGTCGATGGGCGCCGTGATTGCCGCCTGTGTTGCCATGGGCTGGGACGATTCCGAAATCGACCAGCGCATCCGCAAGGCCTTTGTCGAAACCAATCCGCTCGGAGACTATAATTTGCCTGTCGTGGGCATGGTGAAGGGCCTGCGCGTCAATGCGCGCCTGAAGGAGCATTTCGGCGAGTCAGAGATCGGTGATCTCGACATCCCGTTCTTCGCGACCTCGACAAACCTGACAACCGGCACGCTGCACCTGCACCGGACCGGCCTGCTGCGCGACGCCCTGCGCGCGACGATCTCCCTGCCCGGCATCCTGCCGCCTGTGGTGGAGGGGCACGACCTTCTGGTTGACGGGGCGGTGCTGAACAATTTCCCGGTCGATGTGATGCGCGACATGCATCGCGGCTATGTGGTGGGCTGCGACGTGACCCAGCAGGCCGAAGGCCTGAATGTCGATGAATTCATCAACCCGCCGAATTTCTTCCGCTGGGTGATCGGGCATGGCTTTTCTGCGGCCCCGCCGATTGCCGGCCTGCTGATGCGGACCGCGACGATCCGGGCCGACCGGACCTTTGGCCGGGACATGACGGATGTCCTGGTCCTGCCGGACCTGATCGACACGGACCTGCGTGACTGGGAAGCCTATGACGCGACCGTGGAGGCTGGCTATGAGGCCGCCAAAAAGGTGCTGGAAACGAGCGATATCAAGGCAAAATGCTGCACGCCATAGTTAATTCCGGGCACCCGTTTTCAATGATCCGTTAACCGAGAAAGCGGCAGTATCACCGCGACCGTGACCAACCAGAATAATAACCCGTCCGGTCAGGAGGAATTCAGCCATGGATGCAGCCGTCCTGGACCTGTTGCCGCTCACGATTGTGGAACTGGCACCCATACGCGATTCCGACGGCCAGATCGTCGATTTCATCTGGATGGAAGCCAACGAGGCCGCCAACAGGGTCGTCCTTCCCGAAGGCGGTTCGATTGTTGGCCTGCGCGTGTGCGACGTCGATCCGGCCTACCGGGAATCGAGCATGTTCTTCGATGCCGTGCGCTGCATCGAGACTGGCGAACCTCGGGAACTTTTCAATAGTGGCCGCAGACCCAGTCCGAATGGCCGACTGAAACACCTGCAGGGCACCGTGGTGCGTTATACGATCCTGCCGAAGGACGAAGGTTGCCTGATCTGCTCTGTCGAGATCACCGACCTTGTCAGGGAACGCGATACCGCGAACGATTCATACGAGATGTTCCTCGCTGCATTCGAACATGCGGTGCAGGGCATTACTCTGACCACTGAGGCCGCCGAAATCATCTATGCCAACCCGGCGTTGAATGACCTTCTCGGATATGAACCCGGCGAGTTGCAAGGCCAGTCCAGCGCCGTCATCATGCGCCCGGAAGATTTCCACGCCATCGTCAAGGCCGGCACAAAAATGTGGGGCGGCAAGATCGAGCAGGAAATCAGCGACATGACCTTGCTGAGCAAGACCGGCGAAGAGATCGTGGTGTCAAATGCCCTGTCGAGCGTCTATTCCGAAGTACGGGGCGAACGGATATTCATCTCGCACGCACGGGATGTGCGCGAGGAACGAAAGCTCGCTCACAAACTGGCTTCGGCCGTGCAGAAGGCCGAACTCGCAACCCAGCTGAAGTCCGAATTCCTGGCAAACATGAGCCATGAAATCCGCACGCCCCTGAACGGCATTCTCGGCATGGCGCAAGTGCTGGCGACGTCCGATCTCGATCCGCAACGCGCCGACCAGGTGAACGTCATCCTCGAATCCGGCAATGCCTTGCTGTCCATTCTGAACGACATCCTGGACCTGTCCAAGATCGAAGCCGGTCATATGGAAGTTTCGCTGATCGAGGCGGACCTGCGCCACAAGCTGGACCGGCTCTGCAAGCTGTACGAGCCGAGCGCAGACGACAAGGGCCTCAAGCTCAAACTGTTTATCGACCCGAGCGTGCCGTCGACCCTGGTGATTGATCCGATCCGCGTGCGGCAATGTGTCGGAAACCTGGTCTCGAATGCCATCAAGTTCACCGAAGCCGGCGACGTTCTGGTGGTGGCGACCGGCCAGCGTGGCGACGGAGACAAGATGACCGTCACGATCCATGTCTCCGATACCGGCTGCGGTGTTCCGGCCGACAAGATGGACAGGATTTTCGAATCCTTCGCGCAGGCCGACGGCTCGACCACGCGCCGGTATGGCGGCACCGGTCTGGGCCTTCCGATCACCCGCCAGCTGGCCCGGATGATGGGCGGTGACGTCACGCTTGTCAGCGACCCGCAGCGCGGCTCTGTCTTTACACTGACATTCGAGGCCGAGATTGCGGAATCGGTTTCAAGGGAAACGCTGCTTCGCAAGCTGCAACCGGTTGATCCAAAACCAGACGATGCGAGCCAGTCGTCCAGCGCGCGCGCACGGTTGCTCGTGGTCGACGACAATGCGATCAACCGGCGTGTCGCCCGGACATTCCTCGAGAAGGACGGTTACGAAGTCGACGAAGCCGTCAACGGAAAGCATGCGCTTGAGAAACTTGAAGGCAGCCCGTTCGACCTGGTCCTGATGGACATTCACATGCCGGAGCTTGATGGCCAGCGGGCGTTTGACCAGTTGCGTGCCGGGCCCGGGCGGAACGCCGCCATCCCGGTCATCGCCCTGACGGCGGATTCGATGCGCGGGGACGAGGAAAAATTCCTCGCCCGGGGGTTCGATGGCTATGTGTCCAAGCCGATCGACCAAAGCTCGCTGCTGACCGCGGTTGAAGACTGCCTGACGCGGGCAGCCACGCACGACGACCAGCGCCGCAAAGCCTAGGCGCCCGTCCGTCCCGGCAATACATCCTTCAGCAGGCGCGGCTCGTCCGGCGGACCGTCAGCAGGCACGAGCGGACGCTGCCACCAGCCGACATCATGCCAGGCACCGTGCTTGTGCCCAACATGTGCATAGGTGCCGATATGCCCGAAACCGGCCTTCTCATGGAGCGCGACGCTGGCGGCGTTCGGCAGGGTAATGCCCGCAAAGGCCGCGCGAAATCCCTGCGCGCACAGGATATTGAATAAATCCGTGTAGAGACGTGTTCCAATCCCCCGCCCCCGCGCCGCCTCGTCGATATAAACCGTAGCGTCGCAGGACCAGCGATAGGCCGCGCGCGTCCGGTGCTGCGAGGCGCAGGCATAGCCGAGGACCGCACCCTCCTGCTCGGCAACCAGCCAGGGGTGGGTGACAAGGGTCGCGGCGATGCGCTGTCGCATCTCTTCCGACGCAGGCGGGTCGATCTCGAACGAGATCACCGTGTCACGGACAATCGGCGCGTAGATGGCCGCTATGGCGGTGGCATCATCGGGCTGGGCGAGTCGGACGGAGATCATGCGCCCCTCGCTTCAGGCTGTTTCGCCGAACAGTTCCCGCCCGATCAGCCAGCGGCGGATTTCGCTTGTGCCCGCACCGATCTCGTAGAGCTTGGCGTCACGCAGCAGGCGTCCGGTCGGGTATTCGTTGATATAGCCATTGCCGCCGAGCAGCTGGATCGCGTCGAGCGCCAGCTTGGTGGCGGTTTCGGCAGCGTAGAGGATGGCGCCGGCCGCGTCCTTGCGGGCCGTCTCGCCCCGGTCGCACGCCTTGGCGACCGCATAGACATAAGCCTTGGCCGCATTCATCTGGACGTACATGTCGGCGAGCTTGCCCTGCACGAGCTGGAACTCGCCGATCGACTGGCCGAACTGCTTGCGGTCGTGGATGTAGGGGAGGACGACGTCCAGGCAGGCCTGCATGATGCCGGTCGGACCCGCCGAGAGGACTGCGCGCTCATAGTCGAGGCCGCTCATCAGAATGCGCGCGCCGGCGCCGACCGGCCCCATGACGTTCTCCTCAGGCACTTCGCAATTGTCGAAGACCAGTTCGCCGGTTTCGGATCCGCGCATGCCCAGCTTGTCGAGCTTCTGGGCAACCGAGAAGCCCTTGAAGCCGCGCTCGATCAGGAAGGCCGTGATGCCCTTGGAGCCGCCCTGAGGATCGGTCTTGGCATAGACGACGAGCGTGTCGGCGTCCGGCGCATTGGTGATCCACATCTTGGTGCCGTTGAGGACGTAGCGATCGCCTTTTTTATCGGCCCGCAGCTTCATCGAGACGACGTCGGAACCGGCCCCGCTTTCGCTCATCGCGAGGGCGCCGAGATGTTCGCCGGAGATCAGTTTCGGCAGGTAGCGGGTCTTCTGGTCGTCGCTGCCCCAGCGGCGCAGCTGATTGACACAGAGATTGGAGTGAGCGCCATAGGAAAGGCCGACCGAGGCAGACGCGCGGGAGATTTCCTCCATGGCGACGACATGTTCGAGATAGCCAAGGCCGGTGCCGCCCCATTCCTCTTCCACGGTAATGCCGAGCAGGCCGAGCTCGCCCATTTTCGGCAACAGGTCGCGCGGGAATGTGTCGGTGCGGTCAATCTCGGCGGCGCGGGGTGCGATCTCGTTCTGGGCAAAACTTGCCACGGTTTCACGGATCATGTCGGCGGTTTCACCGAGATCGAAGTTCAGGCTGGGATATGTGTTCGCAATCATCCTGCCTGACTAGCAGGGCCGGCCGGTCATGTCAGCGGAAAATGCGCCGCAGGACCGGTCAGGTCCGGCGGGCGAGGATCCGCATCAGGTAATAGGCGGAGGTCACGAGGACGACTCCGCTGCCAAGCGCAACGAGCGGCCCGACATAGATGTCGGACGTGCGCTCGACGAGGCGCGAGGCCTCGCGGAAGAAGCGTTCGACCCCCAGGAGGAAGCCAATCATGCCGAGACCCGCGAGCAGCGCAAACGGCCAGCCTTCGCGCATGACTTCATACCATACGTCGTCATGATAATTGCCATTCTCGGCAAGGGTGCGCTCGATTTCCTCATCGCTGAGGCGGATCTGTTCGAGGTCGTCGACAATTGTCGGACCTGCCGCCGGCAGCTGGCCACCGCCATGCTCTAGCGGCGACCCATAAGGTGGCGGCGAGGGCGAACGTGGCGTGCGGCGGCGCTCGATGCCTTCAGGCGGCCCCTTGGCCACATCAATCACCGGTGACGATTGCAGCTTGCCATCAGGATCGGCCAGCGCCGAAACGGCGCGTGTGATTTCGTCGATGCTGGGCCCGTCCTGCACGCTGTCATTGTCGGCGACCGGACGCGTCTGGCCGGATGCAAGCGACGCATTCTCGCCGAGGATACGGGTGAGGCGTTCGTTGACGGCGCGGGCGGCAGCCTGCGGCGAACTCTCCGTCACGCTCGCCTTGGCAGCGGTCGCACGATCTCCGTCGACCCGCGTTTCGACGACGATTGCCCGCTCGTGCGGTGTCATCAGCGATGCGCCGGAATCCAGTTCGGGGCGGACCAGGGCGGAAGGGATTGATGCACGACCCGACGGGTGTTCGAGGAAAAGCGCCTTCTCGGCCGCGCGACGGCGAACCAGGGCGTCGATCACACGCACTTCGCCTTCGATACGCCCCTTGCGCCAGAAACCCATGGCGTCTGCCGCCTGCAGGCGGTCGCCCGTGTTGAGACGGCTCAGCACATCGGAACCGGCAAAGGCGTCAATGCCGATATTGAAGACGAACGAGACGAGTCCGTCGAATTCGTTCTGGCTGAGCGGGGCGAGGACACGGTCCGCAATCGCCTGCTCGACAGGCAAAAGGTCGTGGTGGCGCAGGATAAGTTCGGCGTCGGCCTTGTCGACCGTCAGGCCCTTGCGGGCTGTTGCCGTGTGGCCATAGCCGATGATCCAGACGCCATTGGGAAGCTCGACGGCACGCGAACGAAAGCCCTCGAAGCTCTTGACGAGCTCGAGACCTAGCCGGGACGTTCGCATTGGACGGGCCATACAGGTGGCTCCCGTATTGATACAATTGGACTTTTACTATCGCGCCCACCTGCAATTGGCGCGCCTGTTCGCCTGAGCGGCGAACTTGGTGGGGCAAATGCTCCGTTTTACAGCAGAACCAGCGATGCCAGTCCGAGAAAACTGAAGAACGCCATAACATCGGTCAGGGTTAACACGAACACCGAGGAGGCGACGGCGGGGTCGGCGCCAAGCCGTTTGAGCGTGAGCGGCACCAGGATGCCGGACAGCCCCGCCCACATGAATGTGGCCAGCATGGACGCGGCGATGACAAGGGCCAGTTTCACGTCGCCGAACCAGATCAGCGCAATGGCCCCGACGCCGATCGCGAATATGACGCCGTTGACCAGGCCGCTCAGGAATTCGCGCATGACGGCCCGGCGGGCTGCAGCGCCATCAAGCTCGCGCTCGGCAATGGCACGCACGGCCACGGCGAGGCCCTGGCTGCCGGCATTGCCGCCGAGCGCCGCGACAACCGGCATCAGGATCGCCAATGCGACGATCTGCTGGATCGTGCCCTCGAAAATCGCAATGATCGCAGACGCGATGAAGGCGCTGAACAGGTTGACGCCCAGCCAGGGCGCGCGCGCCTTGACCGTATCCCAGACCGTATCGGACCCGGCGGCCGAACTCACGTTGAGCAGGGAGAGCAGGTCTTCGGTGTTTTCAGACTGGATGACGTCGACCATGTCATCGACCGTGATCATGCCGACGAGACGGCCGGCCGAATCCTTCACCGGCGCCGAAGCGAGCGAATATTTCTGGAACTGGTAGGCGACCTCTTCCTGGTCCATGTCGGTGGTGATGCTGGACATCGGGTCGTCCATGATGTCCGACAGCAGCGTGTCGCGCGGCGAACGCAGCAGGGTTGCCAGCGATACGACACCGATCAGGCGGTGAGCCGGATCGGTCACATAGACCTCGTAAAAGACTTCCGGCAGCTCGGAGCCGAGTTTGCGGGAATGGTCGATGGACTGGCCGACGGTCCAGAATTCGGGCAGCGCCACGAATTCCGTCTGCATGAGACGACCGGCGGTTTCTTCCTCATAGGCCAGACCGCGTTCGAGCTGGGCCCGGTCAATCGGGGCGAGGTCTTCAAGAATGCGCTCGCGCCGTTCATCGTCGAGATCATCGAGGATCGTGGTGGCGTCATCGGAATCGAGTTCGTCGAGCGCATTGGCGACGGCATGGTCGGGCAGCATGTCGACGGCGCCTTCGCGATAGGTATCGCGCAGCTCGATCAGGATGTCCGGCGGCAATTCTCCGCCCAGCAGCTCGACGGCTTCCTCGAAGGCATCATAGGGCAATTGTTCGAGAAGGTCGGCGGCATCCGCCGGGTGCATGCGTTGCAGCGTGCGGGCAAGCCAGCGTGTATCGCGCTCCTCGACGGCATCCTTCACGTCCGCCAGCAGCGCGGCGTCGATCTCGGCCGAATCCTGTGTCGGGGAGTTCTGCTGTGAAGTATCCGTCATGGCGCCGTTCTTGCCGGGGTTGGCGCGTTTCGGCAAGCGCAGACGTCAACGGCTAGGGTTGGGCGATGAACTCGGGCCGGATCATTGACAGGGCGCCATAGAGGTCCTGGAGCTTTGCATCGCCCAGCACGTCCTCGACACGATCCTGTGCCGCCTGCCAGAAAGGTTGCGCCTCCTCCAGCTTGGCCACACCCAGCGTCGTCAACAGAACGCGGCGACGGCGGCTTTCGCCCTCGCTGCCGCGGAACACAAGCCCCGCCTTCTCCAGCGGCTTCAGGTTGCGTGACAGGGTCGTGCGATCAATGTCCAGCGCCTGTGCAATGTCGGAAATGGATTCAGGTTCGAGCCGCTGGATGACCTTGAGCAGGCCGAATTGGGTGATCGTAATACCGACCGGGCGCAGCGCGTCGTCATAGTGGCGCGTCAGCACCCGGGCCGCCCGCAGCAGCCGCCCAGCCGAGCATGGCAAGTCAATCGCAGAAGTCCGGGACGGTGTAATCATGTTACGTGCATATACAGCTTTATGTCGACATTTCAATCACACGTCCTAGCGACGCACAATAACCATGGCTCTTTTTCGTTGACACTTCCATAACGTGCATATACACGATTATGAATTGTTCGTGTGTCGCGTTTAACCCAAAGCTGTCAGCCAGCCCTCCGTTTGCCGACATGCCACTTCCCGCCCGGTTCCTCTGGACCGGGCGGGACTTTTGATCCCCGGGCGGACTCGCCGCCCATGTCGTGTATATACAACATAAAGGACATGTCTCATGAAACCGATTGCGCTCCTCCCAGCCCTCTTCCTCCTGCTTGCCATTTCCGGCGCCGAAGCGGGACCGGTCGTCTATCATTCCGGCAAAACACTTGCGGAGACCTGCGCCGCCGAGGTCACCGCCCCGGATGCCGATTCTGCCAAACTGCTCCGACTATGCGAAGCGGCCCTGCAGGAGCCGGACCTGACCCCGGCCACCTATGCTGCCACGTTGACCAATACAGGTATCGTCAAGATGCGCCGCGGCGACTTCGACGATGCCCTGGCTGACTTCGAAGCCGCCCTCACGGAACGGGGTGCGTCGCCCGACGTGGCCATTAACCTGGGCGCAGTCCTTGTTCGCATGAACCGGTTCGACGAGGCCGTGGACGCGCTGTCAGACCCGCAAGCCATCTCCCGGGAACGTCGGCACGTCGCCTATCTCAACCCGGCAATTGCGCATTGGGCGCTGGGCGATGTCGCACAGGCCTATAACGACCTGACCGTGGCCACAGCCCTGAAGCCCGACTATGCCGCAGCTCGCGAAATGCTGCAGCATTTCCAGGTCGTTGATGCCAACTAGCGCGCCGCTGCGTCGAGGATCCTGCGGGTCTCGGACGCGAGCATGCGCTTTTCCTCGGCAATGATGCTTTCGACCGCGAAGGCGGGATCCGGTACGGCACCCGGATCCTCGGCATAATCGTGCACCGTGAAGTCCTCCGACAGGAAGGTGCGCACCCAATCCGACAGCGGCCCGCCGGCCCGGTCACATGCGGCCAGCAATTCGGCGAGCACCTGTCGCTGGGCCAGCAACCGGCCTTCGAGTGTGGCGTGAGGTATCGCTGACATGGTCTGGTCCTCCAGTTGGATACAGAAGGGGCCGATGCCTTTGGCACCGGCCCCGGATCGGCGAATTATCGATCCTAGGCAATCGGGATCCAGTATGGCGTCTGACCATAGTGTGAGTAAATGGAAGCGCCATAGGTGCGGTCCTTGAGGCGATCATAGTCGCCCCGGTCGAGCGTCGGTGCCTTTTCCAATTGGTCCCTGGTCAGGTTCACGACATAACCGTCTTTCTGTTCGTCATAGGTCAGCGTCTGCCAGGGCAGCGGGTGGCGTTTCTCGCCGATGCCGAGGAAGCCGCCGAAAGACATTACGGCGTAGGCAACCTTGCCCTGCTGCTTGTCCAGCATGACGCAATCGACCGAGCCGAGCTTGTCGCCCTGGTTGTTATAGACATTGGTGCCTTCGACGCGATCAGAACTGATCAGCGGATTGGCAGAGGTTTCGAGTGTGGTGGTCATGTTTGGCTCTCCTTGATTGAGGTTGTCAGCCTCCAGCCCTCACCAAACCAACCGTCAGGATCGCGTCCCGTTCCGAACCTGAACCAAAATTTCATGCAGCCGCACATGCTTTCCGGAACCTTTCCGTGCATTGCTGGTTTGAGATGCATGACCCACTACACAGACACATATTCCGCTCGCCCGCGCCCCGCCGTTCCCAGCCGGAGCGGCAACCTCGCCAGCCTCAGGCATGTCCTCTCGACAGGTAACCTGCGCGCAGCGGCGGCCATGGTTTTCGCGGGCGTGGTCTGCTTGTGGACCTGCCTCCTGCAGCGCGCGGCGGGACGTCACGGCCTGCGCCGCCACCAGGTCCTGCTATTGCCGCATCAGGGCACGCCGCACTGAACGGCATGGACGTCCGCCTGGTTCTGCCAGCCTGGTCGGTGCGCGTTTGGTTGCCGCGACAGCTTTCGTTTTGAAATGGACTAGAATCTGCGCCGTCAGGAACGGCCAGATGGTGCGGTCAAGAGGACTCGAACCTCCACGGGTTGCCCCACAGCGACCTCAACGCTGCGCGTCTACCAATTCCGCCATGACCGCACACTGGTCTGTAACAGGCAGACGGGCCGTATAAGGCGCGCGCAATCCTTTGTGAAGCCCCGATTGTCGCCTATATGCGAACGATCATGCAGAATTTTCCCGCCGTTGAATGGGCCGTGTCCGATGCCCCCGTCCCGTATGAGGCCGCCGTGGCCCTCATGGAGGCCCGCGCGCGTGCGATTCGCGACGGCGAAGCCGCCGAACTGGTCTGGTTCCTGGAGCACCCGCCGCTCTACACATCCGGCACCTCCGCCAAGCCGGAAGACCTGAAAGATGCTGCCCGTTTTCCCGTTTTCGACGCCGGACGCGGGGGCCAGTACACCTATCATGGCCCCGGCCAGCGGGTGGCCTATGTCATGCTCGATGTGGCCGCGCGCGGACGCGACGTGCGGGCCTTTGTGCAGAATCTCGAAGCCTGGATCATCGCCGCCCTCGCCGCCTTCAACGTCGATGCAGGGCCGCGCGACGGCCGTGTCGGCGTCTGGGTCGACCGGACACCGGCTGGTGGCGCACTGCGCGAGGACAAGATCGCTGCCATCGGCGTGCGCCTGAAGCGCTGGGTGAGCTTTCACGGCATTTCGCTGAACGTCGAGCCGGACCTGGAGCATTTCACCGGAATCACGCCGTGCGGCATCGCAGACCCGCGCTATGGCGTGACGAGTCTTGTCGATCTTGGCATTCCGGCCAGCATGGGCGATGTCGACATCGCCCTGCGCGATGCGTTCGAGGCCGTGTTCGGCAGTCGGCTGGAGGTCGTGCCGAGCCCGCTTCAGGCCGTCTCGTAGGGCCTGCGCAGGCCTTCATTCTCGGGAATGTGGCTGCCGGTACTGAACTCGCCAACGCCGCCATTGGGGATACGCGCCACATAGAGCAGCGTCCACAGCATCGCTCCGAACGACGCGAGCAGCCAGATAGGGACGGCCATGCGCATGCCCATGCTGATCGCCGCTTCCCTTGCCGTCGTGGGCACTTTGGGCGGTCCGCTCTGTTGCGCCTGTTTCTGCGCTTGCGGATTCTCTTTTGCCTTGGCCTCGGCTTCCGCTTTTGCCGCCGCCGCTCTCACAGGGTCTGCCGCGATTTCCTTTTCGAGCGCGATCCTGGCGACCTCGGCCTCGTGTTGCGCGTTGCCCATCACCGTGCCGCCCGCAAAGGCGAGCATGCCCAGGATGAGCGGCAGCAGGACAATGCCGGCCAGCAGGGTCGACCGTCCGGCTTCGGCCAGGCGGCGCATATGGGCCGCGAACGAGGTGTATTCCGTCAAAAGCACAAACAGCATGAAGGGGAGCAGCATGGCCGGCACAGGGACCGGGCCGAGATTGACGGGATTGCTGAACGTCTCTGTCTTCAGCCCGGCGATACCGAGAACGGCCACCACGAATGTCGGCACCAGATAGAGCAGCACGCGGCCCATGAACATGAACGTCCAGGCCCGGCTGAAATGCAGCTTGCTGGACTGGCCCATCGGATTGAACAGGGTCTGGATCCAGTTCATCGTCGATGGATCATCGCGGCGGTCAAGTATCCACGGGCGGTGCGGATCGATCAGGGCGGGAGAGTCTGGCATCGGGAATGTCCTCGGCGGGAATCAGGAAAACGTGTCGGGCTGGCCGGAGCCGCTGGAGGGAGGTCCGAACCGGTTGCTGGACGGGTCAGACCGCAAACGTGCGCCGATGAGGCCGAGCACGCCGCTGGCCAACAGGAAGGCGGCGATCGTGGTCAGTACGGACAGGCGAGCGAGTTCCGGGGCGATCTTTGCGGCTTCCTCGACGGCTGCACTGAACTGGCCCTCCATGGCGAGCTTCTGGAATTCCACCTGCATCGCGAGCGCTTCCGGTGACAGGAAAGGCATCAGGATCGCCGTGGCGGCCGTCGAAAGCACGAAATATCCCGCCAGGAAGAGAAGATAGAACCAGGCGCTGTGGCCGCCATCGTGCAATCGCTTCCCGAACACGCAGACATAGGAGAAGACGAGCGGGTATTGCAGCATGCCGAAGGCGGGCGACACCAGTGCCACCGCGATCTGGACGATCATCATCGCACCGGTCAGCAGGATCAGCCCGCGACCGAAGTCGCGCGGGCCAATGCGGCCGTTCGGGCTGAGCAGGACATATCGGATGTCCATCGGATGGGGTCTCCTCGGGTTGGCGCCGGTTGCTCGCGTCTTAGCGCCTTTGCGACCTCTTATCAATAAACGATAAATTCATGCAAGAAAAAAGAGCCGGAGCGTGCCTCCGGCCCTTCTGGAAGATTCATCGGTGAAAAAGCGGGCTCAGATAAATGAGTCGGCTTCAGCAGCGCATGTATTCGGTTATCAGGCGGTTAAACGCGCTCAGCCGAACTCGACCATGATTTCGTCGGCCGCTACACTGGCGCCCGCCGCGACATTGATCGCCTTCACGGTGCCCGTGGCTTCGGCACGGATGATGTTCTGCATCTTCATCGCCTCGACAACGCAGACCGCTTCGCCGGCCTGCACTTCCTGGCCGACAGTCACATCCATCGAGACGACAAGGCCCGGCATCGGCGAGATGACGAGTTTCGACGTGTCCGGCTTTTCCTTTTCGGGGAGACGCGCGTGCAGGTCAGCAACCGTTGGCGTACAGACGAGTGCGCGCAGGGCAACGCCGCGATGGCGGAAGAGATAGCCTTCGGTCCTGTCGGCAAACTTCACGGCGAACGGCTTGCCGTCCAGAACGCCTTCGACCAGGTGCTGGCCCGGATGCCAGTTGGTGACCAGGGAATGGGGCCTGCTGCCATTGATCGTGACCTGTGCGTCTCCGTCATCGCCCAGTTCGAGATGAACCGGATGATGCCTGTCGCCCAGAATGACGATCCAGTCCTTGCGGGCTTCCGGCACGGGGGACATGCGACCGGTCACATGTTGGGCCCGGCGCGAATAGAAGCCGTGGACATAGGCCGCCGCAGCGATGAGCTGGGTTTCCTGCATCTTGGTCGGCTCGGTGCCATGGAAGCCGTCAGGGAACTGGTCCTTGATATAGGCCGTGGTGATGTCGCCGGAGCGGAACCGCTTTTCGTCCATCACGGCAGCAATGAACGGGATATTGTCCTGGATGCCCTCAATGTGGAACCGGTCGAGCGCCTCGGCCTGGGTGTCGAGCGCCGTGTCGCGGTCCTTGCCCCAAGTGACCAGCTTGGCGATCATCGGATCGTAGAACATCGAGATTTCGTCGCCTTCACGCACGCCTGAGTCCATGCGGACCGTGCCCTTGCCGAGCTTGCCTTCGACGGGCGGGTGGAAGCGCTTGAGGCGCCCGATGGATGGCAGGAAGTTCCGATACGGATCTTCTGCATACACACGGGTCTCGACGGCCCAGCCATTGATCTTCAGGTCGGACTGCTTGAACTTCATTTTTTCGCCATAGGCGGACAGCAGCATCTGCTCGACAAGGTCGACGCCGGTAATCATTTCCGTGACGGGGTGCTCGACCTGCAGGCGGGTATTCATTTCAAGGAAGTAGAATCCCTTGTCCTTGCCGGAGACGACAAATTCCACCGTGCCGGCGCTGTCATAGTTGACGGCTTTCGACAGCGCGACGGCCTGCTCGCCCATCTTCTTGCGGGTTTCCGGATCGAGCAGCGGCGAGGGCGCCTCCTCGATGACTTTCTGGTTGCGGCGCTGGATCGAGCACTCGCGCTCGAACAGGTAGACACAGTTGCCATGCTTGTCGCCGAGCACCTGGATTTCGATGTGGCGCGGGTCGAGAATGAATTTCTCGATGAAAATCCGATCATCCCCGAAGGAGGATTGCGCTTCTGACTTCACGGCCGGGAAGCCTTCTTCGACTTCCTTGTCATTGGCCGCGACGCGGATGCCCTTGCCGCCGCCGCCAGCCGACGCCTTGATCATCACCGGATAACCGATCTCGCGGGAAATCTTCACCGCTTCCTTGGTGTCCTTGATCAGGTCCATATGGCCGGGAACGGTCGACACGCCGGCTTCGGCCGCCAGCTTCTTGGAGCTGATCTTGTCGCCCATGGCCTCGATCGCGAAAGCATTCGGCCCGATCCAGCCGATTCCCTCTTTCTCAAGGCGTTTGGCGAAGGCGGGATTCTCGGACAGGAAGCCGAAACCCGGGTGGATGGCTTCGGCGCCGGTCTTCTTCACCGCATCGATGATCTTGTCGGCAACGAGATAGGATTCCGAAGCAGGCGAACCGCCGATATGCACGGTTTCATCGGCCATTTCCACGGCCATGGAGCCGGCATCGGCATCGGAATAGACGACGACTGTCTTCACACCGAGTCGGCGGCACGTCTTGATGACGCGAACGGCGATTTCGCCCCGATTGGCAATCAAAATTTTCTTGAACATCTCACCCCTGGCCTGCTTGGCATTTCAAATCTGCCCCGCAGTTAAGCCGCAGGCCGCAACTTGTCTACACTCCCGGAGCGTCAAGACGGCTTGCCAGCCATCATGCTATATGTTAATGAACGCTCACAACTGATTGTGAGTGCTCACATGCAAATCATTCGACTCGATCTGGATTCACTGACCGAAAACGGGAAGATTTCACCGGAAGAAGCGGTCCGCCTGAAAGCATTTGCCCTGCCGGACCAGAAACGCGGCCTTCTCATCAACCTGTTGCTGATCTTCGGCGCCTTGTCTGTTGCCGCCGGCACCATCGCCCTCGTGCCCAATGCAGCCACCGGCCTGGTCCTGGCGCTGCTGGCGCTTGGCGGGGCAGAAACCCTTCGCCGCCTTGATGTCGACGACTCCCTGAAAGTGCTCGGCGCAGGCCTGACCCTGATGGGCGCTGTCGGGCTCGCCGGCTGGATTGGCTGGGAATTCAGGGAGGCCGAAGCCTCGCTCTACCCGACGCTGGCGATTGCCGCGGTGCTCGCCGCGGCGGCGGTCTGGTTCAGGTCGGCTTTCCTGGCTGGGCCGGCTGTGCTCGCCCTTGGCGCGACGCTCGGGTCCGGCACCGGCTACTGGCATGCAAGCTATGCCATCTTCGTCGAAGAGCCGACCCTGACCATCCTGCTCTTCAGCGCTGTTGCCGCAGGTCTTTTCGCCCTGCGCAGCAAGATCGCCAAGGCCTATCAAAGCGTCACGACGATTGCCGCCCGCACCGCGCTCTTCATGGTCAATTTCGCCTTCTGGGTCGGTTCGCTCTGGGGCGACCGGATCGGCGAGCACTGGCTGGCGCCATCTGCCTGGAGCGACCGCAACACATGGCGCGAGGCGGCCACGGAAATTCCCGAGACCGTGTTCACGCTCGGCTGGGCCGCCTTCCTGATCGCCATGATCGTCAAGGCGCGCCGGGGCGGGTTCGTCTCCGTGACGTCAATCGTGTTCCTCGCGATCCATGGCTACACGCAGTATTTCGAATTGCTCGGCGCCAATGCGACCAGCCTCGTCGTGGGCGGCATTGTCCTGGTGGGCCTCGCTGTGGCCGGGGCCAGGTTCTTCCGGGGCGATCCGGCCTAGTCGTCCAGCCGCTCGATATCCGCCTCGAAGGCACGGACGCGCGCCGTCACGGCCACAAGGAACGCGGTCGACCAGCCAATCAGCAGGAAGCCATTGGCGGCCTCGGCCGCGCCCAGCATGCGCCAGTCATCGTGCAGCAGCACATCGCCGAAGCCCACAGTGGTAAAGGCCGAGGTGGAGAAATACAGCGCCGGCTCGATACCTTCGAACTGTCCCAGCGCCAGGTAGGCAAAGGCATAGGCCCATATCTGGATCGAGTGGAGAGCGAACAGGCTGATCGCCACGAACAGGATCGACACGCCTTGTCCAAAGATGCTTTGGAGATTGACCGGATGCACGCCGCGCGTTCGCAGGAACGCCGACAGGCCGACCAGCCCCATGAAGTGGACTGTGAAGGTCAGCGCCACCATTGCGCCGGCAACGATCAGGTTCAGCCAAAGCATGCATTGACCGTTAGACGATCAGCGCGCGACTGCAAGGCCTTGCGTGAAACCCGGCGCCTCGAGTTTCAGGAAATCGATCAGCGCCCGCTCGGCGAGACTGACAGACTTGTCCTGTTCGAGGCGCTTGAGGAACCAGGCGGTTTCGTCTTCCGTGCCGATATTCGCTTCGCGCAGGGCCGCCTTCCGGGCGACACGGCGCGCAGCATCGGCCTTGTCGTCGTCCTGGCTGATCGGATGGAACCAGCCGTCGTCGCAAACGCCGGTCCGCGCATGCTCCAGGAATGTCCCCGGTTCGGGCCGCATGTCGCCGACCCAATGCTCGCGCGACAGCAGCGACTGTTCACTGAACGGTTCAGGATGGGCCCGGGCCATGAGGTGATTGGAAATCGCGCGAGCGAACAGGTCGTTCCAGGATGGATCGTTCACCGCAAAGGCAATCGCGTCATTCGTGCGCACCAGCAATTCGGCTTCCGGTCCGGAAATCCAGGACTGGCTCTCGCCAACCGGAACGACCAGGGCCCGGCGGACCCGTTCCACGTCTTCGCGTGTCGCCTTGCCGCCATGCGTGATCCGGCCGCAGGCTATTTGCAGCGCAAAATAGCCGAGCCGCTCGGGCACGCCTTCCGCATAACGAATGACCTGTAACAGGAGGTCCACTTCCGACGCGATCGGACCGGTCATGTCGCGTTTGATGTGATCGATCAGCCAGTCAGTCTCGTCCTCGGTCACCCAGCTTTTGGGATCACTGTGCACGAGCACGAAGTCCTTCATCGCTGCAATGAACAGACGGTCCCAGGCCGGATCGGTCCCCGCTGTCGTGAAATTCAGGCGAAACAGGGCGTCGGCATCCGTCAGGGACAGGATGCCGTGACGGTACAGATCGGTCGCCAGGCGGTGGGCGTCAGTCTCTGACAGCTTCACCACGGCCGATATCTGCGCGAGGAGTCCCTCGAACCCCTGATCCATTCCGTCGCCCTCCAGACACCCAAACCTGCATAAGACACAACTGTTTCCGCTTGGTTGATTTATTCGGCTTGAAATCATCGGATCCGTCGTATTGACTTTCCGCAGCGTCAGGCATCTTCAGGTCCACGACAAGAAACCAATCCAGAGGGTGGACCCGACATGGCAGAACTTCGCGATCTTTCCGGACGTACAGCATTGGTAACCGGCTCTGCGACCGGGCTGGGCCGTTCCATTGCCCTCAAACTCGCCGAGCGCGGCGCAGAGGTCATCATCAATTGCAGCCGCTCGGTCGCCGATGCTGAAGCGACGGTCTCCGATTGCCAGGCGCTGGGCGCCCAGGCACGGCTCGTCCAGGCCGATGTGGCCACGGAAGAGGGCTGCCAAACCCTCGCCAAGGCCGCAGGCGCCAGCGGGCGCCTCGACATTCTCGTCAACAATGCCGGCATCACCCGGCACGCACGCGACCATTCAGATCTCAATGCACTCAGCAAGGACGACTTTCTCGATACCTATGCCGTCAACGTCGTCGGGCCGTTCCTGATGGTGCAGGCCTGCCGCGACCTGCTGGTTGCCAGCCATAAGCAGACCGGTCGCGCCGCCGCCGTGCTCAACGTGTCCTCCATCGCAGGTGTCACCGGCATCGGCTCATCAGTGGCTTATGCCGCCACCAAAGGCGCGCTCAACACGATGACCCTGTCGCTGGCCCGTGCGCTGGCCCCGGCGATTCGCGTCAATGCCGTCTGCCCCGGCTTCATCGGCACGCGCTGGTTCAAGGACACGATGGACGAGGAACAATACAAGCGGATGGAGGCTGGCGTCGCCGCATCCGTGCCGCTGAACGTCGCCAGCGGCCCTGACGACGTGGCAGATTCGGCTCTTTTCTTCCTGTCAGACGCCTCACGGCACGTGACCGGGGAAACACTGCTCGTCGATGCCGGGATGCATCTGGGATACGCGCCGCTCGTCGCGCGGTAATTATTCACCGGGCGCACAAAGCGCAGGCATTCCCAATGTTCGCGTGCCTAAAAAGGTGGCGATCCCGGTACTGGCAAACCTCACCTGAGTTTTTGGTTCGAAACGACCCGACTCCCGGGCAATCCTCGGTTTTGCGCTCCAAGTCGGAGTTGTTCTAAGCACGGGGAACTACACAATGAAAACCAAGGTATCACGGGCGGGGGTCGCTCTTGTCGCTCTGCTGGCTACGGCCGGCACAGCTTTCGCTGAAGGTGAATGGTCAGGCAACGTCGCGGTCACGTCCGACTATGTCTGGCGCGGCATCTCGCAATCCAACGAAGACCCGGCCATCTCGGGCGGCTTCGATTATGCCAATGGCAGCTTCTACGCGGGCGCATGGGCATCCAATGTCGATTTCGGCGACGCATCCGACACCAACCTGGAAGCGGATTTCTACGGCGGTTTCGCCAGCGAATTCGCCAACGGCATCACCTGGGACATCGGCGTCATCTATTACGCCTATCCTGATGCCGACGATGAAGACCTCGACTTTGTCGAACTGAAAGCGGCTCTCGGCTACGCATTCGAAGGCGGCGTTGCTGTCGGCGGCGAAGTCTACTGGGATCCGGACAACCAGAACGTCTACTATCAGGCGACAGCGGGCTACGGCTTCACGGAAGCTTTCGCGGCTGACGTAAGCGTCGGCAATTACAGCTTCGACGGCGGCGGCGATTACACCAACTGGTCGCTCGGCGGCACCTATGCCCTGCCGATCGGCATCGACGTCGACCTGCGTTATTGGGGCACCGATGTCGATGACGTCGACATTGCCGACGAGCGCGTCGTGCTGACGTTCTCGAAAAGCCTCTAGGCAAGAACTTCCTCCCATACTGCGCGTGGACTCGATTGCCCTCCCCCACGCGCAGCAAGGTGAAGGCCGCCAGTCCCAAAAGGATTTGGCGGCCTTTGTAATTTCGCCGCAATCACCCTAGATTTAAACGATACGCACAATTCAGCCCCAGGAGACGCAGACCACGCATGGCAGCAGAACTGACTCCCGTCGAAGCCCTGATTCCCGCAATCACACTTCTCGGCTTCGGTGCATCAGCTGCGCTTGCGTCCAAGGCCATGCGCCTCAGCCCGATTGTCGGCTACCTGATCGTCGGAATCCTGATCGGCCCGAGCGCCCTTGGCCTGATCGAGATCAGCAGCGCCACCCACCTCCTGGCCGAACTCGGCGTTGTCTTCCTCCTGTTCGACATCGGCATGCACGTCTCCCTGCGCGAACTGAACGAGAGCCGCACCGACCTGCTGCGCCTCGCGCCGACGCATCTCTTCCTCACCGGCCTTGTCAGCGCCGCCGCCCTTGCCATGATCGGCGTCGATTGGCCCATCGCGATTGCCATCGGCCTCAGCCTCGGCCTGTCGTCGACCGCCGTGGTCGCCCGTATCCTGACCGAGCGCGAGCAGAATTCCTGCCCGATCGGTCGGGCCGCAACGCATGTGCTGATCTTCCAGGACATCGTGGCCATCTTCCTGATGATCTTCGCCAGTTCCCTCGGCGAGTCTGACGTCGGCGCGCAGGGGCTTGCCGGCCTCGTTTCCGATTTCATGCTGGAGGGGGCCAGCGTCCCCCTCTACGCCGCGCTTGGCCTGTCGGTCGTGCAGACCTTCATCGCCTTTGGCGCCGCGCTTCTGGCCGGCAAATACCTGATCAATCCCGTCTTCCGCACGCTTGCCGCCACGCGCAATGCCGAGGCCTTCACGGCCTTCACCCTGTTGCTGGTCCTGGCAGCTGCCTGCGCGACCGCCGTCATCGGCCTGTCGCTGACACTGGGCGCCTTCCTTGCCGGCCTCGCCGTATCGGGCACGCCCTTCCGCCACCAGGTCCAGACCGAGATGGGCCCCTTCCGGGGCCTGCTCCTGTCCTTCTTCTTCATCAGCGTCGGGCTCGGCATCGATATTTCGGCCCTGCTCTCCCACCTGCCCTTGGTCCTGCTGGGCGCCGCCGCCATCCTGGTCGTGAAGACCGGCCTCGGCTATATCGCCGCGCGCCTCAACAAGTGGAGCCGGCCGGGCGCGACGCAGTTGTCATTCCTGCTGGCGCAGGGCTCTGAATTCACGCTGGTCATCCTGTCTCTCGGCGCCATCACCGCCGGCATCTCCATTGACCTGATGAGCAGTATCGTGGCCGCCGTCGCCCTGTCGCTCGCGCTCGCGCCCAGCTGGGCCGGTCTCGGCGTGCGCCTGTCGCGCCATCTCGCCGAGCGCAGCAAGACCGAGACCGATTTCTCGAGTCCGACTGCCAATGTCAGCGACCGCCCGGTCATCGTCATCGGCATGTCGGCCGCCGGTCGCCTCGCCATCGACGCGCTTGTCGACCATGACATCCCCTATATCGCCACCGAGGCCGACCCTGACCGCTTCCTGTCCGCCGTGGCGGACGGCTATCGCGTATCCTTCGGGGATGCGTCGAACATGAAGCTCGTCGAAGCTGTCGGCGGCAGCAATGCCCGCGCCGTTGTACTTGGCTTTTCACGCTACGAGGTCTCCCGTGAAGTGACCCCGACAATCACCCGCCGCTTTCCCGACCTGGTCCGCTTCGTGGCCGTCGACAGCCGTCTCGACCTGGAGCGCTATCTCGACCTCGGCGTCCGCGCGCATTTCGCTGCCGGCCAGCCCAAGGGCATCGAAATGGTCGCCGACATCCTGCTGACCCTCGGCATACCCGAACCGGAGGTGCGCGAATGGATGGAGGAAGAGGCCGAGCGCTTCAGCATCGGCGATGCCAGCGACCATGATGCAGATGATGATGACGACGATCCCGACCTGATCGAAGCCGCCGCCTGATCGAGGACTGGAATTCCACTCCCGGCAGGTTTATAGGCAAGGCCTGCCCCAGGGAGAGCAAACATGCGCATAGGCGTTCCAACCGAAATCAAGAAACAGGAATCCCGTGTCGGACTGACACCGGAAAGCGTCGGCGAACTCACGCGCGCAGGCCATGACGTCAACGTCCAGTCCGGTGCCGGGCTCGGATCGGGCTTCCCGGACGCCGCGTACACGGCAGTCGGTGCGAAAATCCTGCCCGACGCCGACGCGGTGTTCACCTCCAGCGAGCTGATTGTGAAGGTGAAGGAGCCCCAGCCCGAGGAGACGGCCCGCCTCACCCCCGCCCACACCCTCTTCACCTACCTCCACCTCGCCCCGGACCCCGTACAGGCCGCCGGCCTGATGAAGTCCGGCTGCCTCGCCATCGCCTACGAGACGGTAACGGATGATGATGGCGGCCTGCCGCTGCTGCGCCCGATGAGCCAGGTGGCCGGCCGCATGTCGATGCAGGTCGCGGCCTGGGCCCTGATGCGCAGGACACGCGGCCGCGGCATCCTGCTCGGCGGTGTGCCGGGCGTCGCCCCCTCGAAAGTCGTCATCATCGGCGGCGGTGTCTCCGGCACCCACGCAGCCGAAATCGCGGTCGGCATGCGCGCCGATGTCACGATTTTCGACCGCAGCAATAACCGCCTCGCCGAACTGGACGAACAGTTCCGCGGCTCGGTGAAGACCATGTATTCCACTGCCCACAGCCTCGCTGAAGCGGTCAAGGATGCCGACCTCGTGATCGGCGCTGTGCTGATCCCCGGCGCTTCCGCTCCCAAGCTCATCTCGCGGGCCCAGCTCTCAACCATGAAACCGGGCGCCGTGCTCGTCGACATCGCCATCGACCAGGGCGGCTGTTTCGAAACCAGCCATGCCACCACGCATGAAGACCCGATCTATGATGTCGACGGCATCCTGCACTATTGCGTCGCCAACATGCCGGGCGCCGTGCCGCGCACGTCCACCTACGCGCTGACCAACGCGACCCTGCCCTTCGTGATGCAGATCGCGAACCTCGGCGGACGCGGCGCCATCAATGCGAACCCGCACCTCGCCCACGGCCTCACCGTCGACGCCGGCAAGATCGCCCACGAAGCCGTCGCCCGCGACCTCGGCCTCCCCTATGTCCGGCCGGACTGGCTGACGGTTTAAGGCACATGCCTTATCGCCCCCCTCTCCCTTGGGAGAGGGGTTGGGGGTGAGGGGCCACGATCTCTCCTCCGTCGCATCCGGATAAACGGCAATGCCGCTTCGCTCCCTCTCTCAAGGGAGAGGGAAGCGCGGGGACTTATCCACCCCCTCCCGGCCTGCGCGTATAATGCGCCGCGATGTTCAGCCGCCTCACTCCGATGCCGGGCCTGCCCTGGTACCTGCTGCCGCTCTGGCCGCTGGTCTTCTGGCGCATCCAGCGCCTGAAGGCATGGTTCCGCACGAACGGCGGTCCGGGCTCCGAAATGCTCTGGGGCGTGATGTGGAACGGGCGGGTGGTGATCATCCAGTTATCGGACGATCTCTCCGGGCATCGTCCGGGCTTTTTCCGTGCACCGGTGTCGGATCGGCTGAGGCTTGCGCTTACAGACGCCACATCACCGTGTTCCCGGCGCATGCCGGGACCTCAGGCCATCCTGTCTGTGACTGCTGCACAAGATCCCGGCATGCGCCGGGAATACGGATTCAATTTACCCCACACCTGACCCGCCACTCATCCCGAAAACCCATCCCCCCAATGCAAGCGCCCCCACAGGCGTCAAACCTGCAGGGGCGTTCAATATCAAAGGCACGAACCTGTGCGCGTATCAGGAGCTCAGCGCGGCAATGGCATCGTCAATCGTGGCGCGGGGCTTGTCGAGAATGGCGGCGATCTGCGCGCGCTGCTCAATGGCCAGCCAGAGGCCGAGCACTTCGACATCCACGACGCGCCACTCGCCATTGCGCTCCATCACGCGCCAGCGGACCGTCGTCGGGTCTTCGCCCTTTTGCGTCACACGCGTTTCGACAACCGAGTCTTTCTCATTGCGGTCAACCGAGCCGATCACGTCGACCCTGGCATTCTTCAGCTTGTTCTTCTGGTTTTCGAACGTGCCGACGAGGAATTTTTCGAACGCCGCCGTGAAGCGGGCCTGCTCGTCGTCGCTCAGGCGGCGCGAATGCTTGCCCAGCGTGAACCGGGCGATGGCCTGGATGTCCACGGCCTCCGTGAGCGATTCCGCGCCGGTCTGCGTGCTGGAAATCTGGGTGGCGGTTCCGGCGATCAGGGCCTCTGCCTCGGGACTCGCCTGTGCGGAAAGCGCCATGATGGCGAAACTGGTCGATACGATAAGCGTGCGCAACATTGTGTCTTGTCCTTCAAGTCAGATTTTTCTGATCTGCCTTGTAGATATGGTTGGCCGCCCCCTTTTGTTCCCTCGGTCTTGATATAGGTGCCATTCCGGAGATGCATGAGGTCGCCATTAAGATTCTGGAAAGCATCCGCACGGATTCCGGAAAGTGTGGCTTTTGCGCTACATTTTTCGCGATCTGGTGGAGAATGGTGCGGACGGCCGGGCTTGAACCGGCAAGGCCTTGCGGCCGACAGATTTTAAGTCTGCTGCGTTTACCAATTTCGCCACGCCCGCACTGGCATCCGTGAGTATTCGCGCCCGCCGCGCTTGGCAAGCGGGCAGGCGATTCCGCTGCACCGAGACCGCCTGCCATAGAGCGAACCTATGGCCCACATAGAGCAATTCCTGAGGCAATTGGCGCTCTTTTAATTTTAGTATTTGCGCAATATCTTAAATACAAGCCGCGACGCTCTCAAGCGGCCCCCACAACAGGAGACAACCATGACTGAAACCTCCCAGATTACTTACCAGCAGCATTCCATGCCACGCCTGAACGAGCCCGCGCCAGACTTTGACGCCGTGACGACCCATGGCCAGCGCAAGCTCTCTGACTACAAGGGCAAGTGGCTGATTCTCTTCTCGCACCCTGCCGACTTCACGCCGGTCTGCACGACGGAATTCATGGCCTTCGCCAGGGCCCACGACAAATTCGCCGCGCTCAACACCGACCTGCTCGGCCTCTCGATCGACAGCAAGTATGCCCACATTGCCTGGGTCCGCTCGATCAAGGAGAATTTCGACGTTGACGTAAAATTCCCGATCATCGAGGACCTCTCGATGAAAGTGGCCAATGCCTATGGCATGATCATGCCCGGCGCCGATGATACGTCCGCCGTGCGCGCCACCTTTATCGTCGACCCGGAAGGCATCCTGCGCGCCATGGTCTATTATCCAATGTCAAATGGCCGCTCAATCGACGAGTTCCTGCGACTGGTGCAGGCGCTGCAGACCTCGGACAAGAACAAGGTGGCGACGCCGGAGAACTGGAAGCCCGGCGAGCCTGTCATCGTCCCGCCGCCGCAAACCACCGAAGCCGCCGATGCCCGCAAGGGCGAAGGCTTTGAGTACACAGACTGGTACTTCTCGAAGAAGTCCCTTTAACCGCCATTGAATCCGGGGCTTCGGCCCCGGATTTGCTTTGGCCGCTCTAGCTGACTCGCTCGAACACCGCAGCCAGCCCCTGCCCGCCGCCGATACACATGGTTTCAAGGCCATAGCGCGACTCGCGCCGCTCCATCTCGCGCAGCATCGTGGTCAGGATCCGCACGCCGGTCGCGCCGACCGGATGGCCGAGCGAAATGCCCGAGCCATTGACGTTCAGCCGGTCCATATCGTCCTCCCCGAGGCCCAGCGCCTTGGTGCAGGCGAGCACCTGCGAGGCGAACGCTTCGTTCAGTTCGATCAGGTCGAGGTCTTTCAATTCAAGCCCGGCCTTTACCAGCGCCTTCTGGCTCGATGGCACCGGACCGATCCCCATGACGGACGGCCCGACCCCGGCCACCGACCAGGAGACCAGCCGGCCCAGAGGCTTCAGGCCATATTTCTCCGCCATCTCGCGCGTACAGACGATACAGGCGGCCGCGCCATCATTCTGGCCGGACGCATTGCCCGCCGTGACAGTCGCTTCAGGATCCGTGCGGCCCTGGATCGCCCGCAGGGACGACAGTTTTTCGAGCGTCGAGTCCGCGCGGATATGCTCGTCCTCGGATACGATTGTATCGGCCTTGCGGCCTTTCACGGTGAACGGGACGATCTCGTCGGCGAACTTGCCGCTCTTCTGGGCTGCGGCCGCTTTCATGTGGGAATTATAGGCGAACTCATCCTGCGCAGCGCGGCTGATCTGGTAGTCCCGGCGCAGGTTCTCGGCCGTCTCGATCATGCCGCCCGGAACCGGGTGGAACTTGCCGCCCGCCGTATAGCGACCGCGCGAGAGGCCATCATGCAGCATCAGGCCTTCGCCCTTGATATCCCAGCGCATATCGATCGAGAAGAAAGGCGCATTCGACATGCTTTCGGCCCCGCCCGCGATGACCAGGTCATTCGCGCCGGTCGCCACCTGCATCACGCCATTGATCACCGCCTGCAGACCGGAGCCGCAGCGCCGGTCGATCTGGTAGCCGCCGGTCGAGGTCGTCAGGCCCGCATCGAGCGCCACCATCCGGCCGAATGCCGGGGCTTCCATGGTCGGATAGCATTGCGCGAAAATGCAGTCCTCGACGGCCTCCGCCGGCAACTTGGTGCGCGCCATCAATTCGCGGATGACATGGCTCGCCATGTCGTGCGCATGGACCGTCTTGAACGCGCCGCCAAAGCCGCCGACAGCCGTGCGCAGCGGTTCACAGATTACAACATCTCTCATGGGATATTCCTCTTGGTCTAGTTCAGGCCGCGGCCGCGTTCAGTGACCTTCTTGCGCGCCGCTTCGACGCTCTCGGCGGTGACATTGGCGGCATGGGCGGCGGAGCGGCGGATCTCTTCCTTGAGCGCCTCGCCGAATGGCATGGCAAAGCCGTCATCGATCATCTTCTTGTAGCCGCGCAGCAGGACCGGGTCGCAGCTGGTCATCTCGTGCGCCAGCTTGCGGGCGGCGGGCAACAGGTCCTCGGCCTTGTAGACGCGGTTGACGAGGCCCCAGCGCTCGGCGGTTTCGGCATCAAGGAAGTTGCCGGAGAAGGAAAGTTCCTTGGCCCGGCTGATGCCGATCAGGCGCGACAGTTTCTGCGACAGGCCCCAGCCGGGCATGATCCCCACGCGGGCATGGGTGTCGGCAAACTTGGCGTTCTCCGACGCCAGCAGGACATCGCACATCAGGGCCAGCTCGAAGCCGCCGGTGATGGCGAAACCGTTGATCGCGCCAATGACCGGCCACGGATAGGCATTGATGGCCTTGGCGATATCGATCTCGCCGCCGTCGGCGCCAAGTGCAAAGCCAGTCTCGCCGGCTTCCTTGAGGTCGACGCCCGCCGTGAAGGCCCGGCCCGCCCCGGTCAGGACGACCGCGCGAATCTCCTTGTCCGCCGCGAGCGCCGTGAACGTGCGCGAGATTTCCGCACGCAGGGCCCGGCTCAGCGCGTTGAGCGCGTCCGGCCGGTTCAGGGTGACGATGGCGACTGCTTCGTCGCGTTCAACGGTGATGATATTCTCGGCCATGCAGGCATTCCTTCCAGTCTTCGTTTCTAGTGTGGCGCAGGCGGCCGTCAGGCTTGCCGTTTGCGGAAAATGTTCATGATGGCGATGACCAGCGCAACGAGCGCGATTCCTGCAGCCAGGTAAAACAGGTCAAATTTCAACGGCGTGAGCCAGGCCTTGGCGTCGAGCGCATCTGCAGCGCCGGACAATGCAAGCGCCTGGACCGTATTCTCGGTCAGGTCGACAATCGCCGTCGCCAAAGCGGGAAGCGCTGCAATCCGCCCATACTTGCCAAAGAAGCGCAGCGCCATCCCGGCAAAGAACCCGCCATAAGCGATCGGGAAGGCCGTATCGAGAAATATGGTCACTCGGAAATGCGCCGAGCGTTGGGCCTCGCTCAGGCCCGCGATCAGGGTTCGGCTGCGCTCCCCATTGGCAATCGTGTCGAGGAATGTGCCCCCTACCGCTTCAGCGAAGATGCTGAAACCCAACCAGATCAGGATCGCAGCGACAAACAGCCCCCAGATCACGGGCGTTCGCTTCAGGAGTGTCGTCACTTCGTGTCCTCCACGATGCGTTCGGGTTTGACGCCGGTCGCGGCGATGATGTCCTCAAGCCGCTGTGTCACGTCCGCGATCAGGTCTTCCCGGATCGTGCTTGCGACGAGATGAACGCCATTGTCGCCAACAGACCGGAACCAGGGATAGGAGCCGAAGGCGACGTCGGGAATTTCCTGTGCCAGCGCGCCGAGCGGCTCGGCAATATCGCCTTCGCGCAAGCCGATCCCGCGGATCGTGACCTTGTGCACGACTGCGCCGGTGCGCAGGCGCGGGCCGATGTCTTCCAGCATGGCCCGGGCGACCTGCGGCACGCCCGCCAGCGTGAAGACATTCTCCATCTGGAAGCCCGGCGCGCCGGACACGGGATTGGCCACCAAGCTGGCCCCATGCGGAACGCGCGCCATCCGGCGGCGCGCGGGCGTGAACTCCGTCTTCATCTCGGCGTAGCGCTCTGCCAGCATGGCGATGACCTCGGGATGCTCCCCGATGCCCACGCCAAAGGCCGCCGCGATCGCGTCCGCCGTAATGTCATCATGCGTCGGGCCAATGCCGCCAGTGGTGAAGACATAGGTATAGGCCGCGCGCAGCTCGTTCACTGCCTTCACGATGCTTTCCTGGACATCCGACACCGTACGCGATTCATGCACCTGGATGCCCAGCGGTGCGAGATATCTGGCGATCTGCTGCAGGTTGATATCCCGGGTTCGTCCGGACAGGAGCTCATCGCCGATCAGAAGAACAGCGGCAGTGGGTGAAGGCAGGGTCATTTCACTCCCATCGCGCAGAGCGGTCTAATCTGCAAGCGCGTCATAAACGAGCTGCGCTGAATCTCCGCGGAAATCGACTTCCGGCCCATTGGAACCGAACCGCTGGATCATACCGATGAAGAAGAGGTCATTGACCGGATCGATCCAGAACCATGTGCCAGCCGCTCCGCCCCAGAAATACGTGCCGGCGCCCTGTGGCCGGTCCGCCGCTTCGGGGTCGACGATCAGTCCGAAATCAAGCCCGAACCCCAGTCCATCAGTCTGGGCGTTCGGCTGGGTGCCGTCGGAAAACAGCCTGGCACCTTCCGGCAGCATATTGGTCCGCATCAATGCCACCGTCTCCGGTTTCAGGATGCGTACGCCGTGCAGTTCGCCGCCGTTCAGCAGCATCTGGCAGAACCGCGTATAGTCATCCATTGTGGATACGAGACCACCACCGCCGGATTCCATTCCGACAGTCTCCTTGCGGAATTGCACCCATGGCTCATTATATGGAAGAAGGCCCAGCTCCGGTTGCTTTGGCGAATACGCATAGAGCTCACTGAACCGGTCCAGGTCCTCTGCGGGCACATAAAAGCCGGTATCCGTCATTCCGAGCGGCGTGAAGAGCCGCGTCTGCAGGAATTCGCCAAACCGCATCCCGGAAATCTTCTGGACGATATAGCCCTGGACATCGACCGCCGCACTATAGGCCCAGGCGGTGCCCGGCTGGAACAGCAGCGGCACGTCGGCCACCTTGTCGATGAACACGTCAAGGTCGGGCGAATAAAGAATGCGCTCCTCGCGGAAAGCCGTGTTCGCAACGTCATCGCCGGCCAGGCCGTAGGCAAACCCTGCTGTGTGCGTCATCACTTCGCGCATGGTCGGAACATGGTTGGGGTCGGTCAGGATGGGCGCACCGCTTTCGTCGACGCCGGTCAACACTTTCAGGTTCGCGAATTCAGGCACGAACTTCGTCACGGGATCGTCCAGCGTGAATGCGCCTTCCTCGTACAGCATCATCAGTGCGACGCCGGTAATCGGCTTCGACATGGAATAGATCCGATAGATCGTTTCCTCCGTGACCGGTGCGCTGTCCTCGACGCGGCGCACGCCCGCCTGCATATCGCTGACGATTTCACCGTGCTGCACAAGGCGCGTGGCAATGCCTTTGACATGGCCAAGCTCCACCTCATTCGCCATCGCGGCTTCAAGCGCGGCGATTCCTTCCGGTGTAAAACCGCTCGGTTCGGTCAGGGATAATGTGCTGGCGGGCTCGGCGGCTGGCGCACTGGTACAGGCACCCAGACCGAGAGCGCCCGCCAAACCAAGGCTGACTGCGGCCGATATAAAACGTGTTGCCAATGCCATGACTTTCTCTCCCGCACAGATTTTGCGCGCATGGTTAGTGAGATGGTGCCTGCCTGCAAGCCGAACCTCGGGTAAGGCTCCGCTGATTTGGCCGCAACCAGCCTCAAACCGCCATGCAAGCTGGAAATTTCGGTCGTAATCTGCCACATAGGGAAACAGATATCTGAAAGCATGATCCATGAACGATACAACAGCTCTCCTGCCCATGCGCACCGGCGAAATCCGCATCCATGATGCGGAAGGCTTTGAAGGCATGCGCAAGGCGGGCCGCCTGGTGGCCGAATGCCTCGACATGCTGGTCGGCGAGGTCAAACCGGGCGTCACCACGAAGCATCTGGACGACCTCGTGCGGGAATTCGTCCTCGATCACGGCGCCCAGTCGGCGACGATCGGCTATCGCGGCTATCGCCACGCCTCCTGCATCTCGGTGAACCACGTCATCTGCCACGGCATTCCGGGCGCAAAGCCGCTGAAGGAGGGCGACATTGCGAATATTGACGTGACCTGCATTCTCGATGGCTGGCATGGCGACCACTCGCGCATGTATGCGGTCGGCGGTGTGAAGCGGAAAGCCGAACGCCTGATGGACGTGACCTATGAAGCCATGATGGCCGGCATCAATGCCGTGAAGCCCGGTGCCCGTTTCGGCGACATTGGCGGTGCCATTTCGGAAATTGCCCATCTCAACCGGATGTCGGTCGTAGAAGACTTTTGCGGGCACGGCCTGGGCCGCCTCTTCCATGACGAGCCGAACGTCGTTCACTCGTCTGCCTATGGCACCGGTCCGGAACTGAAGCCCGGCATGTTCTTCACCGTCGAGCCGATGCTGAATATCGGCCGAAAGGATGCGGCCATCCTGCCGGATGGCTGGACTGCCGTGACACGGGACCGCCAATTGTCGGCCCAGTTCGAGCACTCGATTGGCGTGACGGAGACCGGGTTCGAAATCTTCACCCAGTCGCCCAAGGGCCTGCACACACCCCACACGGTCAAGCAATAGGCCATGCCGGGGGGCGACAGCCAGCCGGACCCCAAACCCCATTGGCAAGGCCATCGCGAACGCCTGCGAGGCAAACTGCTCAAACGCGGCGCTGGCGCGCTGGAAGATTACGAGGTGATGGAAGTCATCCTCATGGCGTTCATTCCCCGCCGAGACGTCAAGCCGATCGCCAAGGCGCTGATGGCACGGTTCGGCAGCCTGTCGGGCGTGCTGGCCGCGCCGTCAGCCGATCTCGTGAAGGTCGACGGCATCGGTGAATCGGTGGCCGCCTATCTCAAGGCAATCGCCGAATTGCAGTCGCGCGCCTCCCTTGAGGAAATCCGCCAGCGGCCCGCCATTTCGTCCTGGTCGGCGCTCGTCAGTTACGTGCGCACCGAGTTGCAGCATGAAGGTCGTGAGCAATTCCGGGTCCTGTTCCTTGACCGCAAGAACCAGCTGATCGCCGATGAAGTCATGGGCCACGGTACGGTCGACCATGCGCCGGTCTATCCACGTGAAATCGCCCGACGCGCCCTCGAACTGCAGGCGTCCAGCCTGATCCTGGTCCACAACCACCCCTCCGGCGACACGACCCCCTCGCGCGCAGATATCGACATGACCCGCGAGATCATCAACGTGCTCGACCCTTTGGAGATAACGGTTCACGACCACCTGATCGCCGGAACCGGCGGCGTGACGAGTTTCCGCACGGCGGGCCTGATCTGACAGTAACGCTACGATAAGGCTTGCGGATGGTCGACAGGCCGCTACCGTGTTGAAATCGAAACGCGCCGTCAGAGTGCGACACTTCCAGGGAGGCTGACAGCGCATGACCGACACCACCGCGGGTAATACCGTTGCGAACGGACAAATCACCGGATTTGGTACTAAGGGCTATCGCTCGTACGTATTGATCGCGCTGATGCTGATCTACACGCTGAACTTCATCGACCGGACGCTCATTTCCGTTGTCGCCCAGCCGATCATCAATTCATTCAGCCTGACTGACACCCAGTGGGGCCTGCTCTCGGGCCCGCCATTCGCCCTGTTCTACGCCCTGATGGGCATCCCGATCGCGATGTGGGCCGACCGCAGCAACCGCGTGATGGTGATCGCCGTCTGCGTCATCCTCTGGTCGATCATGACAGCCCTGTGCGGCATGGCGACGGCCTTTATCTGGCTCCTGATTTTCCGCGTCGGTGTCGCGATCGGCGAAGCAGGCTGCACGCCACCGGCGAACTCGATCATCACCGATTATTACCCGCCAAAAAGCCGCGCGAATGCCATCGGCATCTATTCCATGGGCGTGACGCTCGGCGGGGTCCTGGCCCAACTGTTTGGTGGTTCAATCGCATCGATCCAGGGCGCTGACTTCGGCGCATGGATCGATTCCATAGGCCTCGGCTTCCTGTTTTCGGGCATGGACTGGACGACGGTCGAGGGCTGGCGCATTGCCTTCGTCGTTATCGGCGCCCCCGGCGCTATCATCGCTATCATCCTCTGGCTCACGATCAAGGAACCGCCGCGCGGCTATTCCGACCCGCCGGACGCCGATCCGACCCGCAAGGCCCCATTCTTCGAAGCTTTCAAGGAATTCGGGGTCAAGCCGACCTTCTGGTGGCTCGGCATGGGCGCCGCCCTGGTCGCGTTCGTTGGCTATGGCCTGATCAGCTTCCAGGCCCCGTTCCTTCAGCGGGTGCACGGCATTGACGTGCGCGAAGCCGCGATCATGTACGGCGCACCGCTCGCTGCCTTCGCGGCCTTTGGCACGTTCATCGGCGGCTTCCTGTCAGAGAAACTGTCCGACCGGTTTCCAGCTGTTGTGGCGTGGCTGCCGGCAGTAGGGTTGCTCCTCGCCATCCCGGCCTACGTTCTGGCGTTCTTCAGCTCGTCGCTTACCATTGTGTTCGCGCTCTGGGCATTCGCAGCGGTGGGGCACTATGCCTATCTCGGCGCGCAATATTCCGTCGGCACCGGCATTGTCAGCCCGCGCTCGCGCGCCACGACGATCGCCGTCCTGCTCCTCATCATCAGCCTGATCGGCAACGGAATCGGCCCGCTCTTCGTTGGCGCGATGAGCGATTTCTTCATGTCGCGCGAAATCGGTCTCGCCGGTTATGCCGACCTGGCAGCGTCCTTCGACCCCAAACTGTGCGGCGCCAAGATGCTGGAACTCGGCGAAGCCGGCCCGGCCCTCTGCAAGGCGTATGGTGATGGCTTGCGACAGTCCATGGCTGCCACGGTCCTCGTGTTCCTCGCGGCCGCAGGCTGCTATTACATGGCCAGCCGGACGTACCTGCGCGACCGCTACAACCCTGACTAATCCCCGAACCGCCCGCCTCCGGCTATCGCACCAAATCGTATAGAGAGTGACCCTGAATGAGCCATTCGCCTCCCGCCGCCACAATCGCAGCGCCCAATTCCGGCTATGGCACGAAGGGGTATCGCTCCTTCGTGTTGGGCGCGCTGCTGATCGTCTATATCTTCAACTTCATCGACCGCACGATCATCAATATCCTGACCGAGCCGATCAAGGCATCGTTCGGTCTGGAAGACTGGCAAATGGGCCTGCTCGGCGGTCCGGCCTTCGCGGTTCTCTATACTTTCCTCGGCATTCCGATTGCGCGTTTCTCGGAACGTCACAATCGCGTCTGGATCATCGCCGGTGCCGTCTTCCTGTGGAGCCTGATGACGGCGCTTTGTGGCTTTGCAACGTCGTTCCTGATGCTGTTCCTGTTCCGCGTCGGGGTAAGCATTGGTGAAGCCGGTTGCACGCCGCCCGCCAATTCACTAATTGCCGACTATTATGACCCCCGCAGCCGCTCCACCGCTGTGTCCATCTATGCCCTCGGCGTACCGCTCGGCGGCATGTTCGCGGCGATCTTCGGTGGCTTCATCGCGGGCAATATTACCGGTGATAATGCAGAGGCGCTGTTCCGTTCCTGGGGCTGGACCTTCGCGGTCAACGCCGTGGACTGGAGCCAGATAGAAGGCTGGCGCATCGCCTTTGTCATGGTCGGCCTGCCTGGCCTGTTGATCTCACTCATCGTCAAGCTGACGGTCAAGGAACCAGCGCGCGGCCATTCCGATCCCGTTGCCCTGCAGGGCATGGCCAAGGCCGGATTCGGCGAAGCCTTCAAGGTTCTCCTGAGCAAGCCAACCTACTGGCACATCACAATCGGCGCGACGGTTGCCTCCTTTGTCGGCTATGGTGTCGGCCAGTTCACCACATCCTTCCTGATCCGGACGCACGGCCTGAGCATTCAGGAAGCCTCCCTGCTGTTCGGCATCATTCTCGGCCTGATGGCAGCGATCGGTGTGTTCACGTCGGGCTTCCTGGCTGACAAGGTCGCCAAACGGCACCCGACAGCCCTCTCATGGATTCCTGCACTGGGCATGCTGCTTTCGGTCCCATTCTACCTGATTGGCTATTCGGCCGACAATCTCTACGTCGCCATGCCGCCGCTGATGGTTGCCGCCATGATCCACTATTTCTACCTCGGCCCGATGTATGCCGTGGCGGGCGGTGTCGTCGACAGCCGGATGCGCGCGACCGCCGTCGCCATCACCCTGTTCGTGGTCAACCTGCTTGGCTATGGTCTTGGACCACCGGTCATCGGCATCCTGTCCTCATTCCTCAAGACCGTAGCCCTGTCTGGCGCCGATCTCGGTTTGACGCTGGATGCGTGCAAGGCGGTCGCCGAACTGAACGCTGAAGAGCTGGCCGCCTGCTCGAATGCAAACGCCAAGGGCCTGCAATGGTCGATCCTGATCTTCAGCTGTGGATACGCCTGGGCTGCGCTTCATTACTTGCTGGCAGGCAAGACGTTGTTGCGTGACATGCTCGCCAAGGCCAGCTAATCCGGCCAGATGGCTGTTTATACGCAGGTTTCCGACGAGGCGCTGGCGGCGTTCCTCGCCGAGTACGATCTCGGCACGCCCCTGGCTTTCAAGGGCATTGCCGAGGGCGTGGAAAACTCGAACTATTATCTCGAGACGACGACGGGCCGCTACATCCTGACCCTGTTCGAGAAGCGGGTGAAGGCGGACGACCTGCCCTATTTCATCGGCCTGAAACAGCACCTGGCCGCCAAGGGTTATCCTTGCCCGGAGCCGATCATGGGCAAGGACGGCACGGCCCTGCGCATGCTGGAAGGCCGGCCGGCGGTCATCATTTCCTTTCTCGAGGGGCTTTCTCCTCGCCGCCCCAATGTCGCCCAGTGCCGTGGGCTTGGTGAAGGCCTCGGGCGCATGCACGTGGCCCTCTCGGACTTCCCGATGACGCGCGAGAATGCGCTGGGGCCTGCGTCATGGCCACGCCTCTGGAAGGGCCGTGAGGCGGGCGCAGACGCGTTGCAGGACGGACTGGCAGCGCTTATCGCCGCTGACCTTGACGATATCGCACTTGCGGATCCTGATGCCCTTCCCCTTCCCCGCGGGACCATCCATGCGGACCTGTTCCCGGACAATGCCTTCTTTCTCGGCGACGAATTTTCGGGTGCTATCGACTTCTATTTCGCCTGTACGGATGCGCTCGTCTACGACCTCGCCGTCTGCCTGAATGCCTGGGCCTTCGAGGACGGCATGGCCGGTGAATCCTCCGGCCTGCAATACAATTTCTCCAAGGGCGTGGCCCTCATCGCCGGCTATGAAAGCGTGCGCCCGCTGGAGACCGCCGAGCGCGACGCCCTGCCCGTTCTGGCCCGCGGCGCCGCCCTCCGCTTTTTCCTCACGCGCCTCGTCGACTGGACCGACACGCCTGAAGGCGCCCTCGTAAAGCCCAAGAATCCTCTCGAATATGCCGGACGCCTCGCCTTTCATCGCAAGGTGACCAGCGCCGCCGGCTATGGCGCCTAGGGGTAAAGCAGGGCCGACCATGACACGAGAGCCCACAGGCCCCCCGGCACCCGCTTATGCAGATCCATTGCGGCGGACGCATATCAAACGGGTCAAGCTCGCGCTGTTCCTGAGCGCGCTCGCCGCCTGCCTTGGCGTCTCCCTGATCGGCGGGATCAGTCTAGCACTCACTCTACTGGTACAAAATCTTGTCGGATACGATCGGATCGACATGTTTGATTCCAGTTTCATGGGCGGCATTGCGACGGGCCTGCAATTGTCGGCCATGAACTTCTTCCTCTTCCTCATCACCGTACCGGCCGCCTGGATAGCGCTTGGCCTGTCGATCGGACGCATGCCGCATCGCGGGATTGCTGCGCGCAGGCCTTATTTGCGATGGGCGGCGATCTGGGGCGCAATCCTGGTCGGCGGCACGACGTGCTTCTTCGGGATGTCGATCGGCGGGCTTGCAACGGGCGCTGGCGCCCTGCTTTCCGGCGCCAGTGTCGGCGCGCTGGCCGGCATCGGCTGCGGATTCCTGTTCTACATCATCGTGCGACCTGCCGAGCAGTTGCGTGATGCCGACATCAGCGTGTTCTGACAAGCTTGACGCATTCATCAAAGCCCATCACCTGATGCCCATGACTGATCTGATCGAAATCTGGACGGATGGCGCCTGCAGCGGCAATCCCGGACCCGGCGGCTGGGGCGCGCTCCTCATTGCCGGCGCCAATCGCAAGGAATTGTTCGGCGGCGCAAAGCAGACGACCAATAACCGCATGGAGATGCAGGCCGTGATCGAAGCGCTCAATGCACTCAAAGGCCCTTCGAAGGTCACGCTTCATGTCGATTCGATGTATGTGAAGGACGGCCTGACCAAGTGGATCAAGGGCTGGAAGCGCAATGGCTGGAAGACAGCCGCGAAGAAGCCGGTGAAGAACCAGGACCTGTGGCAAGCCCTCGACGAGGCCTGCCAGCGCCATGACATCGAGTGGAAATGGGTCAGGGGCCATGACGGCGACCCGGGCAACGAGTGCGCGGATGAACTCGCCCGGCGCGGCACGGAACAGGCGCGCGGGCGCTAGACCCGTTCGAGAATGGCTTTCGCCGCGCCGGCAATATCGTCCGGCGACAATCCTGCAAGCGGGAGCACCAGAACCGGCTTATCCTCGCGCCGCTTGCGGCTGCGGGCATAGAGCGGATCATAATGTTCCAGCATCAGGACCTCGGCGAGTTTGCGATGGTCACCCGCATCTGCGAGCGCTTGCCATTCGGTGAGTGCCTCTTTCGAATGGAATGGCTTGAGCAGGTCCAGCGACCGGGCAACGCTGTCGCGATCACGGACGGCATCGCCATAGGCAGACACGAGAAAGGCGCTGCGAACAGACGCAGGCACGTGAATTTCGATGCGCGGCGCGGCCAGCATCTCGTGCCACAGTCGGCGCGGCACCCGGCGAACGCCCACCCGCGCCGATTCGGCCTCGACATAGACCGGACGCGACAGGTCAAACCGGCGCAGCCGATCCCATATTTCCGTTTCGAACAAGCGCTGGGCCGGCTGTGGCAGGTCGTCAAATCCGCCAAAGGCCGAGCCGCGATGATTGGCAAGGCCTTCCAGGTCGATCACCTGCCCGCCCTGTGCTGCGATCGCGTGCAGGATCGCCGTCTTGGCGCTGCCCGTCGGCCCGTCAATCAGGATGATCGGCAAGGGCGCCGTGTCCATGTCGAGCCCGTGAACCACTTCGCGCCGCCAGGTCTTGTACCCGCCCTTGACGAGACCAACCGGCCAGCCAACTGACGAGAGAATCGTCGCCATCGCGTTCGACCGCATGCCACCCCGCCAGCAATACACCAGTGGCCGCCAGCCACGCGGCATGTCGGCCAGTGCGGTTTCGAGATGGCCGGCGATGTTTCGCGCGACGATGGCCCCACCGATCCGATTGGCGCGAAACGGGCTCTCCTGCTTGTAGATCGTGCCGACTTCGGCCCGTTCGGCATTGCTCAGAACGGGCAGGTTGATCGCGCCCGGCATGTGGTCGTCGGCGAACTCGGCAGGCGAGCGCACGTCGATGATGGCATCGAAGCGCGACAGGGTTTCGGGGCCAAGGTCTGTAACGGTCTCAAGGTAAGGCATCGCCTCCACGCTTAGCAGGTTTTGATTGCCTCGCCAGAGGCGCGCGCGCTAAGCCCGTCAGGCAGACAAGGACACACCATGCCCGATACGAAGACAGAGCCAACGCTGACGTCCCTCGCCCATGGTGGCGGGTGCGGCTGCAAGCTCGCGCCCAATGTGCTGGCCGACATCTTGAGCGAGATGCCGCTGGCGCTGGGAAGCGCTAACCTGATTGTCGATGCGGCGACCAGCGATGACGCTGCCGTCTACCGCGTGAATGACACGACCGCGCTGGTGGCAACGACGGATTTCTTTACGCCCATTGTCGATGACCCGCACACGTTCGGGCGCATCGCCGCGACGAATGCGCTGTCGGACGTGTTTGCGATGGGCGCGACGCCCATCTTCTCACTGGCCATCGTCGGCATGCCAATTGGCAAGATTTCGAACGAGACGATCCGGGCCATCCTTGCAGGCGGGCAGTCTGTCGCGGAAACAGCAGGTGCGCCGATCGCGGGCGGGCATTCAATCGATGCCGCCGAGCCGATCTACGGTCTTGTCGCAATGGGTCTGGTGCATCCGGACAAGCTGCTGCTCAATTCCGGCGCAAAGGCGGGTGACGTCCTGATCCTCGGAAAACCGCTCGGCGTGGGCATCTACAGTGCGGCGTTGAAGCGCGGAATCATCGAGGATGCGGACTATGCCGAAATGATCGCCTCGACCACGCGCCTGAACACGCCGGGTAGCGATCTTGCCGGCATGGAAGGCGTACACGCGGCGACGGATGTGACCGGTTTCGGGTTGCTTGGGCACCTGTCGGAGATGTGTCGCGGCGCTGGCGTGGGCGGCGTGATTGAGTCGGGGCTGGTGCCGGTCTTCGCAGGCGCGCGTCGCCTGGCCGAGGCGGGCGTCAAAACCGGCGCTTCCGGCCGCAACTGGGACTCGGTGAAAGAGTCTGTCCGTCTGGAGCGTGCGCTGTCTGATGCCGAACTCGACATCCTCTGCGATCCGCAGACAAGCGGCGGGCTGCTGGTATCGTGTGCGCCCGAGGCGGCTGAGCGGGTGCTCGGCGTATTCGCGAGTCACGGTCATGCCGGCGCTGCGGTGGTCGGACGCATGGAATCTGCCAAAACCGGCGTGCGCGTCGTCTGACGCCTATTCCGTCGCCATCTGAGATACTGGCTCCGGGGGCGATGCGCCATTGCCGCAACCTGTTTCGGAGCTGTCCGTTCCGCTGGCCTGGGCGAGCGCATCCTTGACGTCGAGCCACAACAAGTCGTTGGCGGCGCAGGCCTGTGCAAAACTGAACAGGTTGCGCATGCTCGCGGTTTCAAAATCAAGCGACCCGGCGAAGCGCATCGCCACCGGGATGCTCGCAAATTTGAGATTCATGCCGTGCTGCGACGCAAAGGACGCCGTCAGCGCGAGTTCGGTACGGGCCATGTGCATCAGCACGACGGAAAAGCCCCGCATCGTAATCGGAACTGTGCTCACAGGCGTCGCCCGCGGCAGGGTTCCGAGCTGGCCATTGATAATGACGTAGATGTTCACATCCTTTAAGGCGTCCAGTTTCTCATCGGAAACAAAAGCCGCATGGGGCGCGATGAAGAAGGGCACGGTCGTGCCGCCGTCGACATGCATTTCCTGATAGGTGCCGCTGGCCGCATCGACATCAAACATCACCGGCGGGAAAACGCCCGGCACGCTGGACGATGCGACGAGCACATTCACGAACAGTTTCCGCGCCGGTTCGCCGCCGCGACGAGCGATGGCGCCCATATCCCAGATCACGGTCTCCTCGCTGTCGAGATTGGTCGTAGCGACAAGCAGCATGCGCCCGTCTGTCGCTTCCGTCGCGACGGCATCGACAAGTTCCCTGGTGACGAAATGATCGATAAGGCTGCGCAGCGATGCGTCGTCAAAAACCCCGACCCGGAACATTGTGCCGATACCGGGGCGGCCAATGATGCCGGCGCTCATGCCACCCGTATAGGCGTCAGTCAGTTCATCATCCCATTCCGGACCGAGAAAGGCGAAGGGCGCGATCAGGGCGCCCGTACTCACACCTGTCACGATTTCGAACTCGGGCCGCTTGCCCGAATAGGTCATGCCAACGATGGCGCCGGCACCGAATGCGCCACCGGCACCACCGCCTGATAGTGCGAGAATATCGATGGCATCATCACCGGAACGGGCCTCCAGGCGCTCAATCGTGCTCCCCGTGCGCGCCAGGAATTCCGCATTGTCCGAGCCGGACATCCGCACGTCCGGCGCAAAGCCGGCGATATAGGCATGCTGTGCGAGATCGAGAACCGGGGCGTCGCCGCGCACCAGCGTAACGCACCCGCCGAGTGCGAGCGCCGCTATCAAAAGGAATGCTGACTTGATGGTCGCCATATTCTAATCCGGTTTGTAAATCGCCCGTGCAGTGCCATCTCCCGGGCAGGCAATGGAAACGATATCGTATTGCGAGACACTGGACGCCTATACCTGCAATTTGAAACGTTTTCGTGTCTTCCAGAAGCCAACCTCTGGTCCGCGCACAAAAAAAGCCCGGCCTTATGGCCGGGCTTTCCAGAATTCAGTCAATCGTCGAGCCTCAGGCGGCTTCTTCGATCTCGGCAGTTTTCGAACTCGGGCGCGGATCACGCAGCACATACCCGCGGCCCCAGACAGTTTCGATATAATGGTTTCCGCAAGCCTGCTGCAGTTTCTTGCGCAACTTGCAGATAAACACGTCGATGATTTTCAGTTCAGGCTCGTCCATGCCGCCATAGAGATGGTTCAGGAACATTTCCTTGGTGAGCGTTGTGCCCTTGCGCAGGCTCAGCAGCTCGAACATCTGATATTCCTTGCCGGTCAGGTGGACGCGTTCGTCGTCGACTTCGACCGTCTTGGCATCGAGATTGACCAGGATATCACCGGTACGGATGACACTTTCCGCGTGGCCCTTCGAACGGCGAACGATGGCGGTGATCCGCGCAATCAGTTCGTCCTTGTTGAACGGCTTGGTGAGATAGTCGTCAGCGCCGTAGCCGAGCGTTTTCACCTTGGCTTCGATGTCAGGGTTGCCCGACAGGATCATGACGGGCGTGTTCACACGGCCCATGCGCAGCTGCTTGAGAACTTCATAGCCGGAGATGTCCGGCAGGGACAGGTCCAGCACGATCATGTCGTACTCATACACCTTGCCGAGGTCGACGCCCTCTTCGCCAAGGTCTGTCGTGTAGATATTGAACCCTGCGGCTTTCAGCATCAGTTCGATGGAACGCGCTACAGCGCTATCGTCTTCAATTAATAGGACGCGCATGGCTCGTCTCCCGAATCATTCTTGCGACCAACCTAGTCGCTTTGTTTAACCTTGTGAATCCTACAGGCTGTTTCTTTAACTAAGGTTAACGGCGAGTAGGCACTGCCTCAAATCATTCCAATTTATTCACACTGATTAATAGCCAAGCTCTGCCGCCTGGGCATTGCCTGTCAGCATCTGAGAGATGGCGATCACGTCCTGGATCGGCTGTGCTTGCTGGTCTGTGGAGATCAGCGTCTTCTGACACCGGATGGCGTCCCGCACCTTCGGATCGCGCATGACGATGCCGGCAAGATGTGGACGAAATCCGAGGAAAGTCTGGCAGGCTCGCGCAATTGCTTCATACGTGCGCTGGCCTGCAGCGCGCGTATCCGCTTGGTTGATACAAATCACGGGCTCAACGTTGGGTGCGTATCCGCGCAGGACCTTGATGAAGGCATAGGCGTCGGTCATCGAGGTCGGCTCGTCGGTGATCACCATCAATGCCTTGTCGGCCGCACGGGCCAGCCGCATGCAGTTGGCCTCGATACCGGCACCCAGATCGAGCACGACCTGATCATACTGCAGCGCAAGCGCGGAAAGTCCCGCTGCGAGACGCGCGACTTCTTCAGGCGGCAGTTCCGCAAGAGCACCCGAACCGGACCGCCCGGGCAATACGTCAAAGCCACCGCCGCCAGCGCCCCCGTCGACGGGCGTCACGGCATCGTCAAGCTCGACCCAGCCCGCGACAACGGCCGCAAGATCCGTTTCCGGAGCAATACCGAGCTGGACGTCGACATTGGCGAGACCAAGGTCGCCGTCGACCAGCAGCGTCCGCTTGCCAGCCTGGGCAAACGCACTGGCGAGCGTGATCGCCACAAAGGTTTTTCCGACGCCACCCTTGCCACTGGCAACAGCGATGACGGAGGCAGGGGCGACACGCGGTGCGGGGCGCGCTTGCGGACGGTCCTGAGATTTTCGAAGCATGAAACTCATAGGGCTACGCGGCTCCTTTCATGGCGATAACATCGCCGGGGGCGTCTTCCATTAACAGGGCGGCCAGGCGTGACGGCGCGGCCGGAACGAGGCCGCCACCGATGAACGGTGTCACGGCCAAATGCGAGAAGGCGATGCCGGCAGACGACAGCGCGGCGATCGCACCGCCCCGCCGCCGGACTACGTCCAGCTTGGTCAGGATGGCGCGCTTGACGCCGGCTCGCGCGAAAGACTTGGCCGCTTCGGCCTGGTCTTCGGGATGACCTTCGGCCGACATGACGAGCACGGGCTCCGCGCGGATCACCGCGATCAGGTCCTGCAGGCTGGCCATGTCGTCATCGTCAAACGGGTTGATCGCGGGCAGGTCGATGACGCAACGGCGGTTTTCATTGCGCAATGTCCTGAGCATGCCGAACAAATCCTCCGGCGTACTGGCAACGCGGATCTGGTCTTGCTCGAGTTCGAGGTAGGCGGCGAGCTGGTGGCCGCCAGCCGTGCCGTCAAGATCGGCAGCAACTGGCATGATTTCAGCACGCGCAACCGAGGCGCGACGGGTCAGCTTCGCAGCCGTTGCCGTGCGACCATGTCCCGGCGGCCCGACAAGAACGATGTCGCGATCAAGGCGCGGAAGGATGGGATCACAGGCGACGAGGCGCGAAACACCCTCGGCGATGGCATCTTCCGGATCGGTGTGCTGGACGCCAGCGCGGCCAGCACTCTCGGCGGCCACGCGGTCAGCAAATCGCTGCGGGGCGCCATGCCAGAGCAGCGCGTCGCGCACCCGGCTGAAGAGGGGGTTTTCGATGCCGCGCCCATGATTGTTTCCACGTGCTTCACGCAGGAACAGGGGCTCGTTCGGCACCATGCCGCCGCCCATCTTGTCGGTGGCCGCGCGCACTTCCACGCCGCCATCAATCTCCCGTTCTGAAAGGATAACAGCGTCAGACCCCATTTCGGCGAATATCATCGCCTTGGCGGCCTCGAAGGACTCGGCTGCGAACATCTTCATGCGCATGTGGGCGGCATCCTCGTAACTGATGGACCTTCCCGCGCAGCCCTCACCACGTGACAAGTCGGTTCATTTCGAGGCTCAGTTAACACCCGAAAAGGTTAACAACTTCCTTTTGGGCGTTAGGATTTGAATAATATGACAGTAGATTCATGAATGGCGGCCGTGCGCCTGGAAGCACATCGCGAAGCCCCTGAATTTGCTGGAAAAGCCTAGGCAGCCGCCCGTTCATCAACGATTTCGGACAGTGTGACACCCAACTGGCCGTCGGCGACGACGAGGCGTCCGCGCGCCATCAGGCGGTCGGAAACGTAAATATCGATGGTTTCATTGGTGCGGCGCTCAAGTGCAACGATCTCGCCGGGCGACAGCGTCATCAGGTCCTCGATCGGCATGCGCACCTCGCCCAGCACAATGTCCACGCGCACAGGCACGTCCATCAGTGTCTTTTGCAATGCGGGGTTGGCTGGTTGCATGGGCTGATCGATCCTGTGTCCTGCCGCAGGCCTAGAGTGTAGCGACTGTGCGTGTCAAATCCTTAACGCTCGGCAAACAGGTCGCCCTGACCATCGACAATGCGTTGGGCAGAAGCGTTGATGAGATCAAGCGCCACAGCGATATCGAGCCCCTCATAGGCACCTGCCTCGAGATGCCGCGCGAGCGAGACCAGGTCAGCGAGTGCGTCGTTGAGGCTTTGCGTGACGGCCTGGAGACGCTCGTCAGCCTTGAGTGATTCGAGGCGGACCGCTTCGGCCAGGCCCTCGGAGCGCGCTTCGGACAAAAGGTGCGCCAGCTCCGGTCCGGTCAGCGTCAGTTGGCCTTCAGCGGGCAGGGCCGGTTGCTCAGGTTCCGGCGCAAGCGTGAAATCGCTGCGGAATTCGAACGGCTGCACCGATTTGACAGCACGCTGCGTCATTCCACGAGGTCCTCGTCTTCGACGTGGTTTCCAACGCGAATATCGCCCTGTTCGATCAGCTTGCGGGCCAGCGAGACAAGTTCCTGGCGCGCCGCGTCCACGTCGCTGCGGCGGATGCCGCCCTGGGCAGCAATTTCTTCGCGCAACAGCTCTCCGGCACGCCGTGTCATGTTGGCAAAGAAGGCCGAAGCCGTTTGCTCGGACGCGCCCTTCAAGGCGGTGACCAGGGTCGCACGCGCACCTGCCTGCAACAGCGTCTGCAGACCCGCCGCGTCGAGACGGGCCAGGTCATCGAACGTGAACATGAGGGCGCGGACTTTTTCGCCTGCACCGGGTTCGGCGTTTTCGAGCGCCTCCAGAAAGGTCTTTTCCGAGCGGCTGTCGAGACCGTCAAAGATACGCGCGACCCGCGCGTGACCACTGCTGTTGCCGTCTCCGACCATGCTGTCGAGACGTTTTGCGATGAGGGCTTCCAGGTTGGCGCAGGCTGCCGGGTGGACCTGATCGATATGGAGGAGGCGGTGCATGGCGTCGATTGCCACTTTGGGATCGAGCGCGCGCAGTAGCCGGGCGGACGCGTTGCCGCTCAGTTGTGACAGGATGAAGGCGATGGTCTGGGGATGTTCGCTGGCGACCAGAGCGGCGAGCGCGCCCGTGTCGATCGCCGACAGGCGCGACCAGACAGACCCTGTCGTGGCCGCAGCCGGACGGAGCCGGCGGTGCGCCTCGACGAAACTCCGCGCCGCTTCGGATTCCCCGTCCATACTGTCGTCGAGTGCGTCCATGGCGGCAGTGAGGGCACGGGCTTCGTGCGGATCGAGTTCGGCCCATATGCTGGCAGCTTCAGGCCCCAGAGCACGCATCAGGCGCGCAGAGCGTGCGAGGCCGTCACCTGCAGGAACAAGGGCTAGCGCGCTCATGCCGCATCCGTCCGGTTGGTCATCCATGCGCGCAATATGTCAGCCGCACGAGCCGGATCCTTGCGAGCCAGTTCGGCGGCATCACTGGATGGCAGTGCCGTCCTGACGGGGCGGATGGGCATGGGGGTAAGGGTACGCTCAGGGGTGGGCGCGGTCGTGCGGAGCGGCGCCTCCTCAACGGTTTCGAAGACCATTTCAGCGCGTGGCAAGAAGGTGAGCCAGCCGAGCAGGCCGGCGAGCAGGGCCAGGAAAGACATTTCAGCATAGGCTGCCGTATCGGGGCGTCCGGGTGCCCCTTTTGCAAATGCGGCCTGCTGCATCACGAACAGGTCGCCAGCCATGACATCGAGACGGGCCGCAGCGGTCACGAGACTTTCGATGGTCGAGGCCTGTCCGCCTGCGCTGGCGTCGAGCAGAACGAGAATTGTGCGCCCGCCATTTATCGAGGTGTTGACGCTGATGCGGGCATTGCCAGGCCCTGCGACGGGCTCGATAATGTTCATCAGGGAGGCTTCGAGCGGCGTCGCGGTCGCGGGAAGCGGATTGTCGGAGGTGAGCAGCGCGCTGCCGCGCCAGGCCAGAAGGCCAAGGGCGATCACAAACGCCACCAGCGCGAGCGCCCTTGGTGAGGGCCCCGAGCCGGAATCGAGTTTGCTGGATCTGCCTGCCATCAACCGCTCCTGAATTCCCCGGCTAACCGGAGTCCAGTCATGGTGATAGCCGCCCGCCCGTAAATTTGTCTTTAACGGGCGCCGCTTCGATATTCAGGAGGCCGCGAGCCTAGCGGCGGTATTTCTGGAGCCGCGTTGTCCGCAGGCCCTTCACACCATGGCGGGAATACAGCTTTTCCCAGCCTTCGAATTCCTCGTCCGTCAGGTTGTAACGGTCGCACGCGGCAGAGCGCGAAAGCAGGCCGCCCGAGACGGCTGCGACAACTTCTGCCTTGCGGCGCGTAACCCAGCGCGAAATGCCGGGCGATGGCAGGTCTGCCAGGGTGAGCATCTGCCCGTCAGGGCCTTTAACGCTCGTCAGGTTTGCGTTCTGCGTATTCATTTTCACACACCATTCGTTTCGGTAATGCCATGACCCGACTTCTTCGAGCCCTCAGGAAACAGGTGTACACGAGTGGTTTTAAGCTGAGGCGTAGGCGGACGTGTGAGTTTTGTGCCGCGCGTTAGGACGATGTTCGCAAACCTGTCCCGCACCGGGACAAACCACCGATTCCGGCGGATTTGCTACAGATTACATTAAAAAAAAGTTCAGGTCAGAAGGACCAGGGCATCATTGTCGCGCGCCTGAGCAGCATGCCTGCGAAGCATGGTGAGGAACATCTCGTCGCCGCGTTCTGTCTGCTTCACCAGCATCGCCGCGCCGAAGGCGACCGACATGCCATAGAAGGAATACCAGCGATAATGGTCGTACAGGTCTTCGAAACTGTAGCTGGAGATGCCAGCCTCCATGAGGCGTGCATGATAGTAGCGCAGCAATGCCTGCTCATGCTTCGGGCGTTCCTCGCGCGTCAGCCCGGCCCCGATGAAATAGGCGACATCATTGGCCGGGGCGCCCTTGGCGGCTGTCTGCCAGTCCACCAGCGCAATCGGCTTCGGTGCGCCCGGCTTGCCGAACAGCATGTTGTCGAGCCGGAAATCATTGTGCGTCAGCGCGAACGGGCCGGGCTGCACTTCACCCCAGCGCGGCAGGGCGGCCGAATAGGCATCGCCCACCTCAATCACGTCTGTCGTCAGCTGCGCTGCATAGCGCGCCTTGAACCCGGTCCACAGCCCGGCAACTTGCTCTGACGTCAATACGGGTGGCGGCGAGGTTGCGGAGCCCTGAAGCCAGTCATACTGATCAAGGCTCTCGTCTCCCCAATACGCGGCATGCAGGACGGCTGCAGAGGCAAGGGCAAGTTCAGCCTCGGCCACTGAGCATCCCTTGAGCTGGTCGCCCTGTTCGGATGGCGCCATATCTTCCATGATCAGCGCGAACCGGTTCGTCGCCGCGTCATAGTCGGTGTAATAGGCCGCCGGCGTGATCTTGCCCGCCACTTTCGGGAAGGTGCGGTAGAACATGACTTCGCGCTTGTAGTGGCCAAGCATTGCAGCCGTCGCAAGACTGGCCTCACTGCCGGACGGGAATTTGCCGACCAGCGTCTCCGGCGCATCGTCACTCTTGCGGGCATAGTCGAATACGAAGCGAACATTCTCACCGATCTGGCCTGTGCCAATCGCCTTGGCCGTCAGGCCTTTGACGTCGGCATCGATACCGATGGTTTCAAACAGGTCGTTGAACCACGCTGGCGTCAGTTCCAGCGGGTTACAGTCGAGTCCCGGACGGGCCATATATACTACTCCCCTATGGCACCGTTTTCTGGTGCATCATTTTCTTGTTCTGGTTCTTGTTGTTTCGTGGCGGACCGTCCCGTGAAGCGGGAGACCCATCCCATGCGTTCCTCGGCAGCCCGCAGCGATTTGTCGAGCGCAGCCATGGTGAGCGCGAAGTCGCCGCTGGTTTCCTTGCGCCAGGCGCGCTCGGTGCGGGCAATGACAAAGGCGATGGCGAGCACTTTCAGGCTGAGCGGTGCGCCGCTGTCATCATCCAGACCGGCAGAGGCGAGCGCCCAGCGCGCCGATGCGGCACGCGCCACCGGCAAGCGCAAGAGAATCGATGGCTGGGTCTCGCGGTAGCGCAGGAGCGACTTCAGGCCGTCGCGATAATCTTCCATCGCCTCGAAGCGCAGCATGATGACTTCAAACAGGCGTTCGCGTGGCAGGTCGTCGGTGGCGATGGCCCCGGCGGACATGGCCCGGTCGAAATACGCATCGACCGCATCGGCCAGCGAGTCGCGCGTCGCAACACCATGGAAATCATTGAGGGTGAGCCCGGCCTTGGCGGCGATCTCGCCTAGTGTGAGTTCGGACCATGGCCTTGTGGCGGCCAGATCGAGCGCGGCGAGCAGTCCCTGCTCGATGATACTTGTCGTACGCGCCATGTCCTCTCCTGCCTCAGTTCTTTTGCCGAGAGAGGTCCCGTTCGCGGTTGGCAGCGGCGCGCAGGGCCTTTCTCATCAGGACAGGCATCCCACCCTCATCCATGAGGATGTCAAGGGCGGCCTGGGTGACTCCGTTGGGTGAAGTCACTGCTTTACGCAGGGCGTCCGGGGCCTCGTCGGTGGATGCCATAAGGGCAGCTGCGCCTTCGACAGTGCGCCGGGCCAGCCGAGCGGACAGGTCTGCCGGCAGGCCTTCGGCCTCGCCCGCCATGGCCATGACTTCGGCGAGCAGGAAGACATAGGCCGGGCCACAACCCGATACACCCGCGGCCGCCGAGATGAGCTTCTCGTCTATCGGGCCTTCCACAACACCCAGTGGCAGCAGTAACTCGGTTGCCAAATCAATGTCGGCAGGATCAGCGCCTGGCGGCGCAGTAATTACGGTGACCCCTTGCCCGATAGCGCCCGGCGTATTCGGCATGGCCCGCACCACGCGAGCGGTGTCGAATGACGCCGCCAATTGCTTGAGCAGGACTCCCGCCATCACCGACACGACGAGCGTATCCGGCCCGACAAAGGGCGACGTATCCTCGATAGAGCCGGCAAAGACTTGCGGTTTCACCGACAGGACCACGATATCAGCGGGCGCAGGTTCCGGGTTGAGCGCGACCTTGCCAGACGCCGCCCAGCCGGACACTTCGTCCGAGGGTCTCGGCGTGACAATGATGATTTGTGATTGGGTCCCGGAGGCCAGCCAGCCGCGCACGAGGGCTGCGCCCATGCGTCCGGCGCCGATCAGGGCAATGGTCGGTGCAGGCATTCTCTAATTCTCCGTGGAGGTAGTGTCAGGCTTCGCCGTGGGTTTCGAACATCACGGCTTCGATCGCTTCACGCGGTGACTTGCCGGCCCAGATCAGGAAATTGAAAGCAGGCACGAAACGGTCCGCCGCGCTGATCGATGCCGCAATTGCGGCGCGCGCTTCGCCCGGCGAGACTTCATCACGATCGAGCATCGAGAATGTGTAGCGGAAAATGATGACGCCTTCGTCGGCCCAATAGTCGAAATGACCGAGCCAGAGACGCTCATTCGCCATCATGATGAGTTCGGCAATCGCCGCGCGGCGCGCAGGCACAGGTTTCACATCAAGCGTCATTGAATAGTGGATAGCGGACGGATCAGGGCGATAGGCAAACAGCGCGCCCATGTCGCCCCACTTGGTTTCTGCCACGGCCTGGATCGTGCCGTCCTCGTCGCGGTCGTATTGCCATCCAGCCGCCTCAAGGGCTTCTTCGACCCGCTCAAGCGGATCGGGCAGATCGATCTCAGCGCGGGAGAGATCAAGGCTCATACGGGTTCCCCTTTCAGACTCTCGCGCACGGTGCAGGATTCGCACGAGGAGGCCAAGGGCCACTAAGCAAGCGAGCGGACGCGCGTCCACCCGGTTCTGCAGACTTTACAGCTTATTCCTCAGCTTTTGCCTTTTTCGGCTTCGCTGCTGTTTCCAGTTTTTCGATGCGAGCCTCCAGCGCTTCGACGCGCTCAAGCGCGGCTGTCGCGAGGGCTTTCAGGGCCTCGACTTCGTCGCGTCCGGCCAGGTCCATGTCGGCGATCAGGGCCCGCACACGCGACTGGGCGGCGGTCTTGGCTTCCTCGCCAGCGGCGCGGGCGGCGCCCATGGCGCCAGTCATCAGACCGGCAATGTCATCGAGCAGTGGATTTGTGTTCGCCATGAGGCTACTCCTTCGCGCGGGGGCGGCTGGACCATGATTGGCAGCTGCCTAACAGATAGGACGCGTTCCAAACAGGGAAAAGACGCCGCATGACAGACCTCCTGACCCTGATCGCCCTGCCCATGGCAGCCGGCGGCCTGCCTTTTCCGGAATTCAGCCCGGCACTTGTTTCGATCGACTTCGGTTTTATCGGCCTCGGTACCTTTCACCTGCGCTGGTACGCCCTGGCCTATATCGCCGGCATCATGCTGGCCTGGCAGTACGCAACGGCGTTGATCAATCGCCCGGCGATGTTCGGCGGTACCAGCCCGGCGACCAAGGACGATCTCGACGACATCATGTTCTGGATCATCCTCGGGATCATCCTCGGCGGGCGGTTCGGCTACGTCCTCTTCTACATGGTCCCCTACCAGCAGGACGTGATCGCGGCGAACCCGCTGAGCGTGTTGAAGATATGGGATGGCGGCATGTCGTTCCATGGCGGCCTGATCGGCGTGACTCTCGCCATCGTGATGATTGCGCGCCGGCGGAAACTGAGCCTCCTGCCGCTGGGCGATATCGCTGGCGTCGTGGCGCCGATCGGCATCATGTTCGGACGGCTGGCCAATTTCATCAATGCCGAGCTTTATGGCCGCAAGACCGACAGCGCGCTCGGCGTGATCTTCCCGGAAGGCTATGTCCCCGGCTCGACGCCATCGGCCTATGACTGGGTTGCGAAACAATGGGTCTATACGGGCCAGGAATTCGCCCGCCATCCGAGCCAGCTCTATGAAGCCGCGCTGGAAGGCTTGCTGCCGGTGGTCGTGGCATCGCTCCTGATCTGGAAATTCGGTGCATTGAAAAGGCCCGGCCTGATCGCGGGCCTCTTCCTGCTGATGTATGGCGCGGGCCGCTCCGTGGTCGAGAATTTCCGCCTGCCGGATTCCTTTGCCAGCGACCTGCCCTTCGGCCTGACCATGGGCATGATCCTGTCGGCACCGATGTGGATCGGCGGCGTCTGGCTGGTCTGGAATGCTCTCAAATCAAAGCCCCTGCACTCACCTGACTAGACCGACATGACCCTCAAAGAACGCCTTATCCGCCTGATCGAAACCGGCGGCCCGATTCCGGTTTCGACCTATATGCAGCTTGCGTTGCACGACCGGCAGGACGGCTATTATGCGACGCGCCCCGGCCTCGGGCGCGACTTCATCACCGCGCCGGAGACGAGCCAGGTATTCGGCGAATTGCTGGGCCTTTGGGTCGTACACGAATGGCAGGCGATGGGGTCGCCGGACGCCTTCTGCCTGGTCGAGATCGGCCCCGGTCGCGGCGTGCTGATGCAGGACGCACTGCGCATGGCCTTCGTCGCGGGTGGCAAGCCGTTTGCCGATGCAATGCAACTGGTGCTGGTCGAGGCAAGCCCGGCGCTGCGTGACGTGCAGGTGGAACGCCTCGCAATCTATGAACCGCAATTTGCCGAGCAAGCATCCGAAGTGCCTGACCTGCCGACCATAATCCTCGCCAACGAATATCTCGACTGCCTGCCCGCCCGCCAGTTCCGGCGCGACGGGGAGGAATGGCACGAATGTGTCGTGGGCCTCGACACAGACGGCGCGCTGGCATTTGGCCTCGCGGCTGACGGTCGCGCAGCGCCCGAAGGCGCGGCACAGTCAGCGGCCTGTGTGGAAGTGCAGACGGGTCTCGACATTCTCGTGGCCGAACTCGCGACGCGGGCGGCGAATGGCGCGCCGGTGCACGCGCTGTTCATCGACTATGGCCCGACAGATGCGGCGCCGGGGGATTCCCTGCGCGCCTTCAAGGACGGCGCGCAGGTCTCGCCGCTTCATGCGCCGGGCGAGACGGACCTCACTGTGGATGTGGATTTCGGGCGGCTGAAACGGCTGGCCGAAAGTGCGGGGCTCGATGTGACCGGGCCGGTGCCGCAGGGCATGTTCCTGCTCGGCCTCGGTGCGCAGGCGAGGCTCAACCAGCTCGTGAAAGCGAACGAGGCCGATGGCGACGTGATCTTCAGTGCAGCCCAGCGCCTGATCGACCCGAAAGACATGGGCGAGCGCTTCAAGGCGATCTGTATTTCGAGCAAGGGCCTGCCGAAACCTGCGGGATTCTAGTCAGCGCCGATATGCGCGTCGACAAAGTCCGACATTGCGCGCAGGGTTTCGATCCTGGTGTCGCCGTCGGACAGCCAGTGATCCTCGCCCCTGAGTTCAATGAAATTGACCGGCTTGCCTTCCGCTTTCAGGGCCCGTTCCATCACCTGGCTCTGGCTGATCGGCACGACCGTGTCGTCCTTGCCGTGGATCAGCAGGACAGGAGCCTTGAAGGTCGCGGCGCTGTTGACGGGCGAGATGGCGTCGAGGTCCACCTTCGGAGACCTGGGGTCGCCGATAAGGTCTGTCCAGTAATCGACGACCCAGTGGCGACGCCCTCTGTCCTTGGAAACATCCCGGATCATACGCGGAAGGTCGCTCACCGGCGCAACGGCGACGACGCATTTATAGAGGTCGGGCGAATAGGCGCCGCCCGCCAGGGCCGAATAGCCGCCGTAGCTCCCGCCGACAATGCAGATGCGTTCAGGATCAGCCAGGCCTTCGGCGACGAGCCCGGCCACGCCATCGCTGACATCATCCTGCATCTTCTGGCCCCATTCGCCATAACCCGCATGGAGGAAGTCGCGCCCATAACCTTCCGAACCCCGGAAATTGGGCTGCAGGACGAGATATCCGCGATTGGCAAAATATTGCGCCATCCAGTGAAACTCGACAGCGTCATATG
>TARA_R110000751_G_scaffold12408_3_pt1 | contig 54379 bp, 48 predicted proteins | sample TARA_R110000751 | Tara Oceans TARA_R110000751 (sample SAMEA4398001) | marine metagenome | biome: Polar Biome; feature: [MES] marine water layer (ENVO:01000295) within the mesopelagic zone...; material: water (ENVO:00002006), including particulate matter (ENVO:01000060) such as...... | reverse complement strand
GGGGGTGGTTGGGACGCCATTTCAGGGGCTTCGGGTTCGCCGGCATCTTCGAAAACTCCGCCCAGCGACCCGAGCGGCGCGAGGAGGATTTCGTGCTCCGTTTCCAGTGGGACAGACGGCGCGGTTCCGGGTGTGACATTCATCCCGGCCAGACCCAGCCCGTGCGCCGCGAGGGCGCCGACGAAAGCGAGGCTCCAGACGATCGGCTTGCGTCTCATGGGGCGTCCTGCATCTGGGTGACGAGCTTCACCCGGCTGGAGCCCGATGCCCGGAGCGTTTCGAGGATGCTGATCACCTTCACGGCTTCGACGTCCCGGTCGGCGACGATGCGGATGGGCTGGTCCGGGTCGGCGGCTACGGCAGAGGCAATCGCCTGGTCGAAGGCATTGCGGTCGAGCATGGTTTCACCGAGGGCGATGCGTCCGTCACTGGCGACATAGATCGTGAGCGCATCGGTCACGCTTTCGGCTTCCACGAGGGAGCGGGGCGGGTCGACCTCCACTGGCTCGACCTCGCGGATGGCGCCGGCGACGAGGAAGAAGATGAGCAGGAGGAACACGATGTTGATGAGCGGCATGATGCGGTCATCGATGCTGGCGAGATTGGACGCTTCGAGACGGGCGGAGAGCTTCATTGCATGCCCTCCGGCCCCTTCAGGGCTACGGAGCGTGCGCCGGACGCTTTCAGGGCGTCCATGACGGCGACGCAGGTTTCGAGCCCGATCCCGGCGGCGACCGTTAGGCTGACCGGATCTCCGGTTGCGAGCCGGGTGTGAAGGACTGTGCCTATCTCGTCGAGCGGCAGCGGACGGCCATCGAAATGCAGTCCCCCTGCGGTCAGGTTCAGGGCAATGACCTTATCGTCCAGGTCCGGGAGCGATGACAGGGCAGGCGTTGCCATGTCCAGGCTGCGCCGGTCGGCAAAGGTCGATGTCAGCATGAAGAACAGGAGCAGGATGAACACCACATCGATGAGGGGTGTCAGTCCGATCCTGGCTCCGGACGGCCTAGATGTGAGCTGCGCGAACTTCATCAACAGGGCTTTCGGTGCGGCGGGTCAGGTCGGGGGTGAAGATGCGGGTCACGGCGTCTTCCGTCTTGCGGGCAACCTGCAGGATGGAGCGGTCAAACCAGCTGGCAATGGCGACAACCGGGATGGCGACGATCAGGCCTGCGGCCGTTGTCAGCAGGGCGGCCCAGATGCCGCCCGACAGGATGGCCGGGTCGACATTGCGGCCGGCCGCTTCCATCGCGCGGAAGGCCTGGATCATGCCGAGCACCGTGCCGAGAAGGCCAAGCAGGGGCGCGAGCGAACCGATGGTGTCGAGCAGGCCGAGATGGGATTTCAGCATGTTGATCTCAGATGTCGCAACGCGTTCGACCTCTTCGCGGACCGACGCTTCGCTGACGTCGGTGCGCAGCGCCCCCCTTATGGCTGTGGCGACCGTGACGGATGCCGGGTCGCCGGCGCCTTGCACGGCGGCGAGCGCTTCGCGGCGGTGCCCGTTGCGGTATAGCTCGACGGCTTTTTCGGTATTACCGGAACGTCCGATGCCGGCCATGCCGAACTGGACGATCTTGTAAATGATGATGGTCAAGGCGATGACCGACATGGCGATGAGCAGCCACACGACAGGCCCGCCTGCCATGACCAGGTCCAATGCGCCATTGGCCGTTGCCGGATTTGCCACAGGGGCGTGGCTGGAATCCATGATCAGTTGCCTTTCAGGACAAGATGTGTGCGCAGGTCAGGCATCGGCCCACCTGCGGATGAGATTGTGGTAGATGCCGGTCAGCCGGACGACGGATTCATGGTCGGGACTGGACGCAGCAAGGGCCTGGATACTGCTGTCGAGTTCGTACAGGATCGTCCGCTGGCCATCGTCGCGAACCATGCTCTGCATCCAGAAGAAGGAAGCCACGCGAGCGCCGCGCGTTACGGGCGTGACGCGGTGGAGGCTTGTCGACGGGTAGACGATCATGTGGCCAGCCGGCAGTTTCACCGTGTGGGAGCCATAGGTGTCGTCGATGACAAGCTCGCCGCCGTCATACGTGTCGGGCTCAGCCAGGAAGAGCGTTGCGGAGAGATCCGTGCGGATGCGGAAATCACTGCCCCGGACGGGCCGGATCGCATTGTCGACATGGTTCCCGAAATTCTGGCCGCCTTCATAGCGGTTGAACAGGGGGGGATAAACCTTGTGGGGGAGGGCGGCTGATATGAAGAGCGGGTTGCGCTGCAGCGCGTTCAGGACGAAGTCGCCCGCCTGCCGCGCCTGCGCACTGTCTTCGGCGAGCTGGGCGTTGCGTTTGGCCCGTGCTGCCTGTGCGCCGGACGTTACATTGCCGTCGATCCAGTCACCGGAATCGATCAGTTCGCGCAAGCGCGCGACATCCGGCTTCGACAAGACGTCTGGTATTCTGATCAGCATGCCGTGAAGCGCTCCTGCGTAGTAGAAGCGGGGCCGCGGATGAATTTCCGCCGCCCCGCCAGAGGGTTAGAATTTGAACTTGAGACTGCCGACTATCGACCGGCCCGGGGCAATGGTTGCCATATGGGTCGTGTAGACCCGCTCATAGTAGCGCTCGTCGGTCAGGTTGTTGGCGTTGAGCTGAAAGTCGATGTTTTCAGTCACCTCGTAGGCGGCCATCGCATCATATCTCCAATAGCTGTCGACGCTCTTGGTGTTGGCTGTATTGCCGAAGCGTTCTGACAGATAGTTTGCACCGCCGCCCAAAGTCAGGCGGGGCAGGATGTCATAAGTTGTCCAGAGGGACAGGCTGTGTTCCGGCGTGTTCGGCAGCTTGTTGCCTTCCTGGTCGGCATTGATCGGACCGGCATCGATGATTTCGGAATCGATATAGCTGTAACCGGCAAAGACATCCCACTGATCGGTGATCGACCCGGTGGCGCTGAGCTCGATGCCCTGGGAGCGCTGTTCGCCGATGGCCTGCTGTGCGCCGCCCCGGCCCGGTTCAACGGTCACATGCCCATCGACAATCTCTGTGCGGAACACGGCGGCATTGAGCGCAATGTCACGACCTTCCGGCTCCCATTTGACGCCGAACTCATAGTTGCGGCTCTGCTCGGGCTTCAGGTCTTCGTTGCTTGTCGAAATGTTCTCCCCGCCGTCACCGGCAGTGACGCCCGAGGGGCTCGCTGACGTGCTGTAGGAGGCATAGACGCTGGCATTGTGGGCCGGCTTGTAGATGACGCCAGCCTGATAGCTGAAGATCGTGTCGTCATTGGAGAGACCCGAAGATGTTTCGGTGCTGAAATCATCGACACGCAGGCCAAGGTTCACGATCCATTGGTCATTCACCGTGATGGAATCGAACAGATACGCGCCCATTGTGTTGGCCTCGGTCTGCGTCGGCGCGTTCAGCGTGATTGCCCCGGTCCATGGGTCGTTCGGGTTCGGGTTGTAGAGATCGGTACAGTTGTAGCCGCTCGACGGCCCGGCGCCGAACAGATCGCATCCGCCGCGCGGGATCGAGACGCCGCCCGGTGCGAGTTGCTGGACGGAATAGGTGGCGCGGCTTGTGTCTTCCCAGGAAAACTCGAGGCCGGTCGACAGGTTGTGATCGAGGCCGCCCGAACTGAAGCTGGCCTGCAAGTCGGTCTGGTTGACCAGCGTATCCGTATTGGAATTGCTGCTCTTGACGTTGCGGAGGACGAGGTCGTTGAGGATGTTGCCCTGGCTGTCGTCCGGGTTGCTGGCGATATAGTCGTTGGTCGACTCGCCGATGCGCGTGATGTTGCGCAGGGTCACATAATCATTCAGGTCATGCGAGGCCTCGAACTGGAGGGAATCCGTTTGGGTCTTGTGGAAGTCGCGGTTGATCAGGCCATAGAAGTTGTCGGGATCAAGACCTGCGACGGGCTGTCCCGTGGTGAGATCAAGCGGGTGGCCATAATCGATAATACCGTCGCCTTCATAGTGCGAAAAGCTGGCCGTTGCCCGGGTCGGAGCGTTGAGGCCGACGGTGATTGTCGGTGCGATGCCCCAGCGATTGTCAAACACCTCGTCGCGTCCCGGAATGCCGGAGTCCTGCCACATGCCATTGACGCGAACCGCGATGTCGCCGGAAAGCGCTTCATTGATATCGAGCGTGGCGCGCTTGTGGTCGGCGTTTCCGAACGCGACGGACCCGGCGATGAAGTCGTCGGCCTTGGACGTCTTGGTGACGAGATTGAGGCTGCCGCCTGGTGCGCCGCGGCCTGCCATGGCGCCGTTGGCGCCGCGCGAGACTTCGATCTGTTCGAGATTGAACACGTCACGTGACTGGGCCGACGCGTCGCGGATGCCATCGACCATGATGCCGCTGGTCGATTCGTAACCGCGAATGAAGGGCCGGTCGGCGAAGGGCTGGCCGCCCTCGCCCATGGCCATGGTGATGCCGGGGACAGTGCGAAGCGCATCGGCCAGCGTCGTGGCATTGGTGTCTTCGAGGACTTCTTCCGTGACGATCGTGACGGAGCGCGGCGTGTCGATCAGGGGGGCCGTGTATTTGGGGGATTCCGGCTCGGCCTTGTAGTCCGGAGCGGCGGCCTCGATGGAGACTTCGCCGATCTCGACCGGGTCTGCATCCTTGGGCTGTGTCGTGGACTGCGCGTTCGCGCTCAGCGGAAACAGGACGAGCCCGAGCGCTGTCGTGGCCAGAAGAGAGGTGACCTGGCGTTTGTCCGGGGCGGCGGTCTTGAATTCCATGCTGTACGTCCTTTGCTTTGCATTTTGAGAATGCGAACTAATTGCAAAACGGAAAGGTGGCAACAGCAATTGAGAATAATTCGCAAAAAAAGTCGGCGATGCGGGGAAAGCGGGACGGAAATACGTCCGATATCATGTCAGGCCAGCATGCTTTCGATGGCGATGGAGGGCTGGGCCGGCTGGTCGCGAAACTGGAACAGGGCGGCGATGCCATGACGATTCGCCAGATCGAGGCCTTGCGATGCGCCGCTGGCATAGAGACCGGTCGCCCAGGCATCAGCGAAGGCGCAGCTGGCGTGGAGCACGCTGACGCTGGCCAGGTCGCCGTCATCACGACCGGCGCCCGGATGGCGCACGATGTGCGAGACTCGCTGGCCATTCTCGATGCGGAGCTTGCGGTAGTCGCCTGAGGTGGCAAGCGACAGGTCGCAGAGGGCAACGCGCCACGCAGGGGCGGCGGCAGGGGATTCGAAATCGACCCACCAGGGCAGACCGTCCGGTTTCGCGTGCCCGGCCGTGAATTCGCCGCCGATCTCGGCAAGAAAGCTTGTTATGCCCATGGCGCGCAGGGCGTCCCCCATGCCGTCGACGGCATGGCCTTTGGCGATGGCCGACAGGTCCAGCTGGAACGGCGCGTGGCGCGTCAGCAGGGGGCCGGCAAGCGCGAGGGTCTGCCAGGCATCACGATCCGTCGCCTGGTCTGCCAGCGGAATCGTGGGGGATCCGAATCCGAGGCGGGAGACGTCGGCGCCGAGGCAGGGATTGAGCGCGCCGTCCGTGGCGGATGCGACCTGCAGCGTGATGTCCAGTACCTGACGGAAGTCGTCCGGCAGGACCAGGCTGTCGCCGATTGGCAGGCGGTTGAACCGACTGATCAGGGAGTCCGGCTCCCATGTGCTCATCTCGGAGATGATGCGGGCGAATCCCGATTCCAAAGCGCTGGGAATGGCGTCGGCCCCGACGCCCGGAGGCGCGTGGGCCGAGACCGACCAGTCCGTACCCATTGTTGTGCCGCTGAGCCGCAAGAGCGGCCCAGCGGCGACAAGCGGACGAGCCGCGCCGGGCCGCGGCAGGTCATGAGGGATGAGCAGGTTCAAAGCGGTCTAAAGCGGCAGGGCTTCGAAGGTTGCCGTGTAGGAGGACCGGACTTTCATCGGCAAGCCGTCGATCATGGTGTCGCCTTCCGATCCGGCCGTGAACCAGTATGGCCCCGGAATTGTTGGCGTGAACGTGAAGACGCCATCGGCGTCCGTCGTCAGCTTGAATTCACCCGGTGTGTCGCGATAGCGGTCATTGCCTGGCAGGACTGTTACCTCAAGGCCGCTGGCGGGTGCGCCGTCGAGCAGGAATTTGAAACTGACCGATTCGCCGGTGAAGACGTCATTGGGGTGGGTGACGGGCTGGAATTCAAGGCCCTTTCCCGTGGCGGAAAACACCTCGGTCGACGGCGCGCCGAGCGTGACGTAGGTCTCGACACTGCGGTTCGACAGGGAGATCTGCACGTCGGGTTTCTTGTCCACGCCTTCGGCACGCAGGGTCTTGAGCGTCCCGCGCCAGCGCTTGCGCTCGCCCGCTTCGGACCAGCTGGCGAAGTAGAAGGGCTCGCCTGCTGTGGAGACGCGATAGGTGCCCTGCTGGTTCATCTGGAAATCGAACATCGCGCGGGTCTCGCCGGACGCGGCATTCTTGATATCGACGACCGAACCGTCAGGCCCGGTTACGGTGACCGATGCAGGGTCGATCGGGTGGTGGTTCGGGAAGAAGAGGTCGTTGGAGATGGCGGCGTCAACGGTGACCCATTGTGAGTCTCCGGAAAAGGTGAAGGTCGAGGGCAGCATCCAAGCCCGGTGGGCACTGGCCGTGCCGGCCACGGCGAAGAGAACGGTGGATGCGGCGAGGAGCCGGATGGCAAAGTGTTTCATGGGGAGAGTCTCCTTGTGGGATCGGGGCGCGCCGGGGGAGGCGTCGTCTGGTCTAGTCTTCGTTGGCAAGTGTGAGCGTGATCAGGCCGAGCTCGGTTTCGCCGGAGACCGTCAGCGGCGCGGCGCCATTGGCCGGCCAGGTGAATGGCAGCTGCACCATTTCGCGTCCGCCGACTTCGCGGACCGCCTCGACATTGAGGATGTAGTCGCCGGGTTCGAGCGCGGCCAAGGCGGGCGAGTCGCCATCGATATTGAAACTGTGCGTGCCGGGGCCGCGCGTCGGGCCCGACACGCCATCGACCGGCATGGTGAGATTACGGCCTGCGCGGCGCCACCATTGACGCAAATCCTTCAGCCAGGTTTCACCCTCGTCTTCGCCGCGCCGTTCCTGCTGGTAGAGGACAGCCAGATTGGCCGCGACTGTCTGGTCGGGCCGGGCAATCCAGGCCGCAAGATAGGGCCGGTGGTATTCGGCGACGTTGAGCTGCGGGATGGCGATGCCGATCTCCATCGTGTCTGCGACGACGGGGCCGGACAGGAGGGCCATTCCGGCCAGGGTCATGATTGCGCGCATGGGATCCTCAAATGTGGGTAAAGAAAAGAAGGAGCAGGACGGGCACCGCGAAACCCGCGATGGTGAGCGGCCAGGTGGTGGCGCGCCGTGCCGAGTGGATCTGCAGGAGCCAGAGCCCCGACAGGCAGAACAGCATTGTGGCGACGGCGAAGATGTCGAGAAACCACGACCAGGCGGTGCCGGTGTTGCGGCCCTTGTGCAGGTCGTTGAGATAGGCGACGGCGCCGCGGCTTGTGGTTTCGAAGGCGACGTCGCCGGTTTCGCGGTCGATGCTGAGCCAGGCGTCGCCGCCCGGACGGGGCAGGCCGACATAGACATCCATGTCGGTCCATTCCGCCTGCCGGCCGCCGACATCGGCGCCGAGTTCGGTCTTGAGCTGGCGTGCGACGGCGACGGGCAGGGCCGGTGTGGTGCCTGCGTCCGGGCCGGTTTCGAGCAGGGCGAGCAAAGGCGGCGCCAGCGTGGCTTCCACTTCGCTGACGTGTGGACGGCTCGGAATGTCCGCCGCGTGGTTGAGCGTGATTCCCGTTGCCGCGAACAGGAGCATGCCGATCAGGCAGACGGCGCCTGACATCCAGTGGACGGTGCGGATCTGGCGTTTCCAGAACGCATATTTCATCCGGCGCTGGCCCGCCTTGGCCTGCGCGCGGTCTGCCGTGGCCTGTGATGGGGATTCAGTCAGCAGGGAGGTCAAGCGAGTCTCGGTGTTGGTGGAAGGATGTGACGGTCCCTAGCAGCCCGATATTGCGCATGCAAGTCATTCGCAATTTTTGGGTTGCGTGTGGCCACGATGGCGTCAGAAGCTTCGTCGGAGGCCTTGCGGCGTTGCGGGGGCACGCGGTCCTGACGCGCCCGGACGGTGGCCGGTCAGCCCGGTTCAGAATGCAAGAGGGGCGCGACTCTTCGCGAGCAGCGCCCCTTGCCTGATGGCCTGTCAGTTTTGTTGCGCCGGATCAGTCGGCGGTGAAGGTGACGCGGGCGGACGCCGCGCCGGTGTCTTCGACAAAGCCCGGCTGGCCACCGCCGAGCGAGAGCGTGGCCGACATGCCCGCCGGGGTGACAAGCGCGCCGTCCTCATCGAAATAGCCGAGCCGTTCCGGCGACAGGTCGAACGTCACGGTCCTGCTCTCGCCGGGCGCCAGTTCGACGACATCGAACGCCACCAGTTCCACGCGCGGGGTCGAGGGATTGGGCCGTTCATCAAGCTGGATATAGGCCTGCACCACTTCGCGCCCTGCGCGCTCGCCCGTATTGGTCACGGTGACGGAGACCGGCATCGTCTCGCCGCCGTCCTGCGTCTCCGGCGCGGACATGTCGGAATAGGCAAAGGACGTGTAGCTGAGGCCGTGGCCGAACGGATAGAGCGGCTTGCCCTCATAGTATTTGTACGTCCGGTTCTGCATGGAATAATCGTCGAAGGCGGGCATGCCGTCGAGCGACGTGTAGAAGGTCACCGGCAGACGGCCCGAGGGGCTGAACTCGCCCCAGAGCAGGTCTGCGATGGCGGTGCCCGCTTTCTCGCCGGGATAGAAGGCCTGCACGATGGCCGGCAGGTTCTCGGCTTCCCAGTTGAGCGCCATGGCGCTGCCCGAGAAGTTGACCAGCACGACCGGCTTGCCCGTCGCGTGCAACTTCTTCAGCAGGTCTTCCTGCACTTGCGGCAGTTTGAGGTGGGTACGGTCCCCGCCGAGGAAGCCGTCGATCTCGACACTCATTTCCTCGCCTTCGAGATCGGCGTCGATGCCGCCGAAGAACAGCACGACATCAGCGTCCTTGGCGACTTCCAGCGCCTCGCCAGCCCAGTCGCGGGATGTATTCACCCATGACAGTTTTGCGATCGGTTCGATCGTGTTGACCGGCCAGTCCCGCACGGCGTTCAGCGTATATTCGACCGGGTAGGCCTCGCCTGCCTTCATCTCGATCGGGCCATCGGTGATCTTCTTGCCGTCAACCGTGGCCTCGGACATTCTCGGAACCCCAAAGCTATAGGCGCCATCGGTTTCCGGAACGATGAAGCCTGTCCAGACAATCACAAATTCATCGGCGATCTCGCCGTTGATTGGCGAGGTTTTCCAGTGGTGATCGATCTGTGCGTCGACCGTGACAGACACCGGATCGCTGTCACGCGAAGCATTGTCCCAGCTCGTCATCGTCAGGCCGGGCTGCAAGTCGCCATTCTCGTCAGCATGCTTGAAAACGGTCGCCTCGACAGGCTTCTTGTTGCCGAAGACATTGCCCGCCAGCGCCGCGCCGGGCGCATAAACGACATTTTCCGCGCCTGCCTTGGCGATCACGCCCTCCAGCGCGGTCACCGGTGCGGTCGGGTAGCCGAAATAGTTCGCCACGAGCGTCAGCTCATTGTCGGCGTTCGGGCCGATGACCGCGACCTTCGTGCCTTCGGCCAGCGGCAGTATGCCGTCATTCTTCAGGAGTACGAGCGAGTTGCGGGCCGCCTCGGCCGACAAAGCGAGGTTCTGCTCGCTCGCCACCACGCTGTAGGGGATGTCAGCGTAAGGCACGCCAGCGTCGAACTCGCCGAGCCGGAAGCGCGCCGTGAACAGCCGTGTCACGGCCCTGTCGATTGTCGCTTCGTCGATGAGGCCGAGCGCAACGGCTTCGGGCAGGGCGTCCATCTTGTTGCCTTCACCGTCGCCGCAATTGAGGTCCGTGCCCATTTTCACGGAGAGGGCTGCGGCCTCGGCACGGGTTTTGACGTATCTGTGGGCGTGGTCGTAATAGAAATCGCCGATCGCCCCGCAATCGGACACGACATAACCGTTGAAGCCGAGGTCGCCCCGCAAGATGTCGACCATGAGTTCTTCGCTGCCGCAGGCCGGAGCGCCGCGATAGGCGTTGTAGGCGCACATCACCGATGCAACCTGCGTATTGTCGAAGGCGGCCTTGAAGGCGCCGAGATAGGTCTCGCGCAGGTCGGCCTCGGTCGGATTGTAATCGTCGGAATGCCGTGTCGGCTCAGGGCCGGAATGAACCGCGAAATGTTTCACGGTCGCGACGGCCTTGAGGTATTTGTCGTCGTCGCCCTGGATGCCGTTGACGAAATTGGTCGCCATGCGGCCGGTGAGGAACGGATCCTCGCCATAGGTTTCCTGTCCCCGGCCCCAGCGCGGGTCGCGGAAGATATTGATGTTCGGCGACCAGTAGGTGAGGTCGGTGTACATCTCGTAGACGCCCTGACGGGCAAAATTGTTATGCTTGGCGCGGCCCTCGTCGGAAATGGCCGTGGCCACTTCCAGCATCAGGTCCTCGTCCCATGTCGCGGCGAGGCCGATGGCTTGCGGGAAGACGGTGGCCTCGCCAGCGCGCGCTACGCCGTGCAGGGCTTCGTTCCACCAATTGTGCCTGCGGATGCCGAGCCGTTCGACGGGCGCGGCCTTGTCGTACATCTGCGCGGCCTTCTCCTCGAGGGTCAGACGGCTGACCAGATCGGCGGCCCGGGCCTCGGGGCTCAGAGAGGGGTCCCGGAAAGGATATTCGTAGGTCACGGCTTCGACGAGATTGGCAGTTGGCCCGGTGTCAGGCGCCGACAGGGCGGGCGTTCCCGCGCAGGCAGAAAGCCCAATCGCCAGCGCGGCGATACCCGCTGTTTCCCGGTATTGTTTCATGGTTTTGTGCGTGAACATCATCATGCGCGCCTCCTCCAAAGGCCGGGAGTCGACGTACGCGACTCCGCTTCGTTTTGTTCTTTGTTGCACGCTAACATTATCCGCGCCAAGCTCTTTCTCGCCAAGTGCGCGATGCGAGACGCGAATCGGTCAGGGTCGAGAAATAGACGGCAAGGCAGGGCGCGCCTGCCGCCCTTCCAAGACGCGTTAGCCGCTTTTGCTGAAAAATATCACGCGGATGACAAGGATCAAACGGGACCTGGCCAAGCCATGTTCTGTTGTGTCCATGAAAATAGAACCTGAAATCTCGTATCGTAACATCGAGCCATCCCGGCATTTGCAGGAGCGGGTCGACAAGGAAATCCGCCAGCTTGAAAATATTTACCCGGACCTGACCCATTGCACAGTGCTGATTGAAGGGCCGAGTGGGCACAAACATGCGGGCGGACTGGCATCTGTCCGGATTCACCTGACAGCGCCGGGCCGGAAGGACATTGCCGTCACGCATGTGGCCGACGACAATCATGCGCATGAGGATGTCCTGGTCAGTGTGCGGGATGCGTTCAAGGCCGCCCAGCGACAGATCAAGAAACTCAAGCATGACAACAAAGTCGACCGCACGACGGAGGGGACAAGGCTTGCCGGCAAGATTGCCAGGTTCCTGGCCGAGGAGGATGCCGGTTTCATTGTCGCTGAAGACGGACGGGAATGTTACTTTCAGGCGCGCTCGGTCACCGACGCGCAGTTCAAGGCGCTGAAAGTCGGCGATCATGTCACGTTCAGGGTTGAGCCCGGCGACAAGGGCCCGCAGGCGGTTGCCGTTCACCTGCGTGGCGATTGAGCGGACAGAAAGGCATTCCCATGTTTGTGCGAAATTTCGATCTCATTCTCGATCCGGCCGACGCGATGCAGATTGCCATGCTCGTGCGCGAATTCGACACGGAAGACATTGATCCGACGGGCGAGGACTATTCAGGCGACGAGGCTTTCGCGAACGAGGAAGACCTTCTCGAAAAGGAAGAGAAGGATCCGGCAGATCCCGCGCTGGAAGCGCTTGGCGCTGCCGTGAACCTGCTGAATGTCGACGCGCAGCGGGACCTGCTCGCGCTGATGTGGGTGGGACGGGGCGACTACGGGCCCGAGGACTGGGCAACAGCGCGCCATCAGGCCGCCGATGTCGCCGACATGCACCTGGCCAAGTATCTTGCAGAGACACCGCTCGCGAGCACGTACCTTATCGAGGGACTGAGCCAGATGGGCTATTCCGTCGATGACTACGAAGCCTCCTGAAGCGGAAAAGGGAAAAAAATCATGGGAATGGTCGACGGAAAGAGTGCGCTGGTCACGGGTGCCGGAGCTGGGATCGGGCGCGCAACGGCGCTCGCGTTCGCAGCTGAGGGTGCCCGGGTCGCCGTGTCGGACGTGAACGTCGAGGGCGGCGAGGAAACAGCCCGCCTGATTGCCTCTGCTGGCGGTGAGGCGTTTTTCATGCGGGCCGACGTGTCGCAGGCCAAGGATGTCGATGCGCTGGCCAAGCAGACGGTCAAGGCGTTCGGCAGGATCGACTGCGCCTGCAACAATGCCGGGATTGAAGGGACTATCGCGCCGTTCGCAGACCAGACGGAAGAGAATTTCGACCGGATCATTTCGGTCAACCTGAAGGGCGTGTTCCTGTGCCTTCGGGCCGAGATACAGCAGATGGTCAAAACCGGTGGCGGGGCCATCGTCAATCTTGCCTCGGTTGCCGGTCTTGTCGGCTTTGCGGGCCTCAGCCCTTATGTGGCGTCAAAGCATGGCGTGAACGGCCTGACGAAGAATGCCGCGCTGGAATATGGCAAGGCGGGCATCCGCGTGAATTCCGTATGCCCCGGCGGTATTGATACCAGGATGCTGGATTCGCTCGCAGAGCAAACGAGCGATGGAAAGATGACCTCTCACGAGATGCTCGATCCGCTGCATCCGATCGGGCATATCGGCGAACCGGAAGAAGTGGCCGAACTGATCGTCTGGCTTTGCTCGCCGCGTGCGTCTTTCGTCACGGGCGCGAACATTCCGGTGGATGGCGGTTTCGTGGCACAGTAGCCAACCGCCCGGTCTCAGATCAGTCCGATGGACGCTGCGACGCCCAGGCCGGCTGCGCCCGCCAGCGCCATGATCATTGCGGCGGCCATGCATCGCCGCCTGTAAGCGCCCTCGCCGGCGACGATGGCGATCGTGCCTTTCAGCAGCGTATTGGCGATCGCAGCAAGGGCGACGGCGACGGCTGCGGTTTCGGCGCTCAGCCCTTTTGCGCTCATCTGGACCATGGAGAGGCTGATGGCATCGACATCTGCGGCGCCGGCGACAAGGGCGACCCCGTAAATCCCGGTCGGTCCCAACATGTCGGCGGCCGCTCTCGACAGAAAGAGCGCAGTCGCCAGAAGGGCAGCGAAGAATAAAGCGGACCGGATGTCGAGCGGATTGGACAAGACCAGTTCGGGCGCGGCCTGTGTGCCCCTGCGCAGGAGAAACATTGCCGTTATTCCCAATGCGACGATCAGCATGAAGCCGAATGGGAGGGCGAGGGGCACTACAAGTGCCGGAGCCAGTGCGCCGAGAATGACGGTCGTGCGGACGATCATGCCCGCCCATGCCAGGGACGTCCCACCAACAAGGGCGCGTACATCGCCCAAGGCGTTCCGGCTGAACCGGGCGAAGGACAGGGTCACGGCGGTCGATGAGGCAAAACTGCCCGCGAGCGCCAGCAGTCCGAGGCCGCGCCGGCTTCCCAGCCATTTCACGCCGAGATAGCCGACAAATTCGAGGCCGCTGATCAGGACCACCATCCACCAGATCGTGTGCGGATTGAACGCCTCATAGGGTCCATACGCTTTGTCAGGAAGCACGGGCAGGACGACGACCGAGATCAGCAACAGGCGCAGGAAGGCGCTGAGTTCCTTTTCCTCGATCCGGTGCAGCAGGGCGTGAAAGGGCGTTCTCAGCCAGAGCACGAATGCCACGATCACCGCGCCGGCTGCAGCTGCCTGGGAATGGCCAAGCACCGCCAGCGCGCCAAGTGCATAGGCGCTCAGGGCGGCCACCATCGTGGTGACGCTGACGATGCGGGTGACGTCGATCTGGGCCTCAAATCCTTCCCGCAAGAGCAGCGCGAGCCCGACAAATCCGGCAGCGATCACAAGGCCGCTTCCCGTGTCGATGAAAGCGAACAGGCCCCCCAGGAACCCGATCAGCCCGATCGTGCGGAACCCGGCAACGCGCGAGCCATCGGGATCGGCGCGATCCTTCCAGCCGCGCTCCAGCCCGATCAGAAGGCCAATGCCGAGCGCCGTCAGCAATCCTGTGACAGGAATGTCAGGTATCATCGGGACATATCCAGGACCTTCCATTCAACAAGGGGCGGGCGGCACTATGCAGCGTTCCGACAGAGGGAAAAGGCTTCGCGCGCAATCACTTCTTCCTCATTTGTCGGGATTACTGCAACAGCTATCGCTGAGTGTTGCGCAGAAATGACGCCAGCACCGGTTTCGTTCAGCGCGGCATCAAGCTCTATCCCCATCCATGACAGGCGCGCGCAGACACGCCGTCTGATTTCCCGTGAGTTCTCGCCGACGCCCCCGGTGAAGACTATGGCGTCAAGGCCATTGAGCGCAGCCGTCAATGAGCCGATTTCCCGCGCAATCCTGTATGTGTACACATCAAGAGCCTCCTCCGCTTCCGGCGCGGGGCTGGCGAGCAAGTCACGGATATCGCCGCTTATTCCGGAGACGCCGAGCAGGCCGGATTTGTGGTACAGCATGTCCGAGACCGCATCCGGAGTCATCTTCTGGCTGCCAATCAGGTAGAGGACCGCGCCGGGATCAAGGTCGCCGCACCGTGTTGCCATGGGGATGCCTGACAGGGCGGTCAGTCCCATCGAGGCGGCGACACTCTTCCCGTCCCGCATCGCACAGAGGCTTGCGCCATTGCCAAGATGGGCCACGATCGTCTTGCGATGAGGGCAGTCGGCAAAGGTTTCTGCGAGAGTCTCCGCGATATATGCATAGGAGAGTCCGTGAAATCCGTAGCGTTGGAGGCCGGACTCGGTCAGGTCCCTTGGCAGTGCATAGATACGGGCTTCTCTCGGCTGGGTGCGGTGGAAAGCCGTGTCGAAGGACAGGGATTGGGGCAGGCTCGGGAATTGTTTTGCCAGGCTGCGCACGCCGGCCAGGTTGTGGGGCTGGTGATCGGGCGCAAAGACAGACAGGCTGTCCAGCGTCTTCAGCAATTCGGGCGTTGCGAGCCGGGGCCCGTCGCATGACTGGCCGCCATGCACGATCCGGTGGCCCGCTGCGACCAGTTCGGCGCCATCCATGGCGGCGCGCAGGCAGCGCGCCAGTTCCGGGATGAGTTGTTCTGGTGCCGGGTCGACGTTCGACAGGGCAGCGGCGAACTGCTGCTGATGGCTTTGGCTCGTCGTGTCCATATCGACTTTGATATGTGCGCCCAGCCCTGTCAGCTTGCCGCCAAGCAAGCGCCCCGCAAGCTGGTCTGTCGCCGCGCGGTAGAGCGAAAATTTCAGGTTGGACGATCCGGTATTGAAGGTTGCGATGACCGGCATGCTCATGGCTTGCCGGCTTTCCAGGCGAGGTAGCACTTGGCCAGCGCGCAGGAGACTAACCGCTCTCTCACGCTGTCCGACCGGCTGGTCAGGATGATCGGAACCTGAGCGCCGACAACCAGGCCCGCGGCAGCGGCGCCGGCCAGATAGTCGAGTTGCTTGGCGAGCATGTTGCCGGCTTCGATATTCGGCACGATGAGAATATCGGCGTCGCCGGCGACATCGGAGACCAGGCCCTTGATTTTCACGGCCTGTTTCGAGACGGCGAGATCGAATGCGAGCGGGCCATCAAGCACACCGCCGATGATTTGCCCCCGTTCGGCCATCTTGCACAGGGCGGCAGCGTCAACGGTCGCCGGCATGTGGGGGTCGACCTCTTCGGTGGCGGCCAGGATCGCCGTCTTCGGAGAGTCGATTCCGATGGCGTTGGCAACGTCGATGGCGTTCTGGACGATCCATCTCTTGGTGTGCAGGTCCGGCGCGATATTCAGGGCGCCGTCGCTGATGAGCAGGTATTTCGGATAGGCGGGCGTCTGCATCACGAAGACATGGCTCATCCGGCGGTCCGTGCGCAGGCCGGTATTTCGGGCCACAATGGCCGCCATCAGTTCGTTCGTGTGCAGGGCGCCTTTCATCAGCGCCTGTACCTTGCCGGCCCGCGCGAGATCGACGCCCGCCTGCGCGGCGGCGTGGCTGTGCGGTGTGTCGACAATCTCGGCGCCTGCCAGGTCGAGGCCGAACTGATCTGCTGCCGCGCGAATGCGCTGCTCCGGCCCGACCAGGATCGCCTTGATCAGACCAGCCGCCTGCGCGTCGAGAGCCGCCGCGAGTGGGTTCTGGCTGACCGGGTGAATGACCGCTGTCGCGACCGGGGGGCCGCCTGCGCGTGAGAGGATCGCATCGAAGGCGTCGAGCGGATCGCCTTGCTCCGCGCTGCTTTGAGTCATTGGACGTGTGCCCCATCGTGGTTGGCGTTCATTCGCCCGCCTTATCGGTAACCGACCACGGACGCGTATTCTTCTTCAGTGGGTTCGCCAGCAGCGGCAATGAGGCGTTTTCGGTCAGATATCCGGATTCGGTTCGACTGTGGCAGTTCAATGATTCCGTCCCGCTTGAGCTGGTTCATCATGCGGCTGACCGTTTCCAATGTCAGTCCAACATAGTCAGCCATGTCACAGCGGCTCATGCGGATATCGACGAAGCCCGTCGCGGGATCAGCGAAGCGGCTGTCGAGGAAGAGCAAAAATGTCGCTGTGCGTTCCATCGCGCATTTGCGCCCGAGCAGAAGGGCTTGCTCGCGTGAGGCATTCAGCATGTCGCCGATCAGGGTGAAGATGCTCCGCCGGAATTCGGCATTGTCCTGCAGCGCGCGATCAAAGCTGGTTCGGGCAATGAAATCGACCTCGACATCTGTCAGGGCCTCCGCGCTGAGATTGTGACTGTCGGCGAAGGTCAGAGCAAGAAAATCCCCGTCGCTGGAAAAATCCTGAATCTGGCGGCGGCCATCGGCCATCAGTTTGTAGAGGATCACCGTTCCCGAGAGGATCTGAAACACGCCGGTCGGCGGATCGCCCTGAAAGAAAAGGTGCTCATGTGGTGCAAATCGCAGCCTGTTTCGTGGCACGCCATGCCCGTCCCTGTGCGTAAGCGTAGCGCGTGCGCTCGATGAATGTAGCGCCGTCGGGAGTTGTACAATGGTATGGACGTTCATTTTCTACCTCCTGTCATCTGCGGCACATCGCCTGATCTGCCTGTCCCTTCCAACATGGCGTATCGCGCGAAAATTGAATTGCGGAAAAATACGCATGCGGGATTCTACCTAGTAGGCATGACGCAAAACAACGTCGCTTTCGGCTCGGGAGGCAGAAGTTTGATTTGACGCAAATCTATCTCGTCCAGACCATGAGATAAATAGAAATCCGAACAATTCACGCAGTGAGAGGAGTGCCCTATGTCGTCATCCCAGCCCCAATCCGAGGCGAAGAATAAGACCAAGGCGGCCGATGGAAATGGCGCGGCCCAATCGAATGGCGAAGCATCTAACATGTTCCTTCAGAACGCTGGCATGACCAAGCTTTTGGGAGGAAGCACACGAGCGATGCAGCATTGGGCGGCGAGTGGCCAGGAACTGGCGCGTTTCTATTCAACGCGGATGCAAAAAGACCTGTCCCTGATGAGCGCGCTCACCTCATGCAAGACGCCTCAGGACGTCTCCGAGGTATGGTACAACGCTGCGAGCAGCGCAGTGCACGACTATGCAGACGAATTCGATCGTATCATGGAGATCGGTCTGGCGAATATTTCTTCTGACGAGGCCATGCAACGTCGCGGTTCGTGAAGACCTCTCGCTCAGCATCCCTTGATTTTCATCAATGGCGATCCTTTCCCCGCCACTAACCTGTACCGCGCAACGCTGGATCGACAGGGTGCAGGAGCCTTCATGGATACGTTAGCCAAAAAACATCATAAGCCTGCGTCGCCTGCGGGACAGGAAAAGCCTGCGGAAGCATTGCAGCCGACCGGACAGTTGCAGGATGATGAACTGATCATTCTCCCGGTCAGGCGCATGGTCCTGTTTCCGGGCGCGACTGTGCCGATTGCCATTGGCCGCCCCAAATCGATCATGGCGATCGAGGCTGCCATCCGGGCCGGACAGCCCATTGGGGTCGTGATGCAGCGGGAAGCCGAGATAGCCGATCCCGGGCCGGAGGACCTGTTCAGGGTTGGCACGCTTGCGAAAATCATACGCCACATGCCAACGGGGAATGGCGCTCACCATCTGATATGCGAGGGACTGCAACGCATTCGCCTCAAGGCGTTTCGGCCGGGTCTCCCGTTCCTGGTCGCGCGCTATAGTGTGATCAGGGAACCCGAAGAGCGCAGCGCGGAGATAGATGCGCGCTTCCTGCAGCTCAAGGAACGCGCCCTCGAAGCGCTCAGCCTGCTTGAGGGCATACCGCAGGACTTCATCAACACGATTGCCGCGATCGACCGCCCCTCGGCGCTGGCCGATCTCGTCGCGCAGCACATGGACCTGGAATCCCAGGAGAAACAGGAGATCCTGGAAACGCCGGACCTGAAGACCCGTCTCGACCGCATGATCGACATTCTGGGTTACCGGATCGAGGTGCTGAAGCTCTCCCAGGATATCGGACGGCAAACCCAGGAGAAGCTCTCGGCGCAACAGCGCGAGCATATCCTCCGTCAGCAATTGCTGGAGATCCGCCGGGAGCTCGGGGAGGTCGACGGCTCCGGTGCGGAACTGGCCGAACTGAAGGCCAATATCGAGGCAGCTGGGATGCCGGATGAGGCGCGGATACATGCCCTGAAGGACCTCGCGCGGCTCGAGCGTATTCCGGAATCCTCAATGGAATACGGGATGGTGCGCACAAATCTCGAAACGCTGGCCCAGTTGCCCTGGAAGGTGCCGGACGCCCGGGACATCGATATCGGGAAGGCCCGCGAGATTCTCGACGAAGATCATTTCGGACTGGAAAAGATCAAGCAGCGGATCCTCGAGTTCCTGGCGGTTCATAAACTCAACCCTGATGGCAACAGCCCTATCCTGTGTTTCGTCGGACCGCCCGGGGTCGGAAAGACGTCCCTCGGGCAGAGCATTGCGCGGGCCATGGGCCGGGACTTTGCCCGGCTGAGCCTGGGCGGCGTCCATGATGAAGCGGAAATCCGCGGGCACAGGATGACCTATGTCGGGGCCATGCCGGGTAATATCATCAAGACCTTGCAACGCACCGGTTCGCGCGATTGCGTCCTGATGCTGGACGAGATGGACAAGTTGGGGGCGAGCGCACATGGCGACCCGGCTTCGGCCATGCTGGAAGTGCTCGATCCCGCCCAGAACAATACATTCCGCGACAATTATCTCGGCGTGCCATTCGATCTGAGCAAGATAGTCTTCATTGCCACTGCCAATGTGCTGGAGGCTATTCCCCGCCCCCTCAGGGACCGGATGGAGGTGATCGAGCTGGCGGGCTATACCGCCGAAGAGAAACTTGAAATCGCGAAACGGTATCTCGTCAAACGCCAGTTGGTGGCAAACGGCCTTAAGGCCAGCCAGTGCCGGATCAACAAATCCGCGCTTGAAGCGATCATCGATGGCTACACCCGAGAGGCAGGCGTTCGCAACCTCGAGCGGGAAATCGGCGCGGTTGTCCGCCGGGTGGCCATTCGCATCGCTGAGGGACAGGCGGACAAGGTCTCGATCAATGAAGCCGACATTCACGACATTCTGGGGCCGCCCCGGTTCAAGGCGGAACTGGCGCTGCGCACCAGCAGTCCCGGCGTTGCGACCGGACTGGCATGGACGCCCGTTGGCGGCGACATCCTTTTCATCGAGGCGACAAAGTTTGCGGGAAAGGGAAAGCTTGTCCTGACCGGGCAGCTTGGGGATGTCATGCGTGAGAGTGCACAGGCGGCCCTGAGCCTGGTCAAGGCGCGAGCCGCACAGTTGCAGATCGATCCGGACGTTTTCGGGACGCAGGACCTGCATATTCACCTGCCTGCGGGCGCGATTCCAAAGGATGGACCGAGCGCAGGCGTTGCCCTTTTCATCGCGCTTGTGTCCCTGTTCAAGGATGAGTGCGTCAGGAGCGACACGGCGATGACCGGCGAGATCAGCCTGCGCGGCCTGGTCCTGCCTGTCGGCGGCATCAAGGAAAAGGTGATCGCGGCGGAACGCGCCGGCGTGAAGCGCGTCTTGCTGCCGGCCGAGAACCAGCGCGATTTCGAGGACATTCCTGAAAGCGTTCGCAAGCGTCTGGAGTTCATCTGGTTGCAGACGGTCGATGATGCGATCAGCGCTGCGCTGAAGGCCTGCTGAGACGCTTCTTGAGCAGGATCAACTTGGCCGTGGATGGCACGGATTAGGGATATAGCGAAATGTCGGGAACCGTGAAGGACACCAGGCCATGTCATTGAAGGCGAAGGCGATACCCTGGCTCCTGGGCGCGTGCGCCCTCGGAGTCGCAGGCTGTGCGACACACTATCATCCCTATTATGGGCATGGGCCCGTCCTGTCCGATATCAGTGTCGTGTATGTTCGCTCGGCGCCCCCGCCACCGCGCCGGATTCGCGTTCCTCCACGCCCCTCCGCCACGGCCGTCTGGGTCGACGGGTACTGGAACTGGACGGGGGTGCATTTCGCCTGGGTCGACGGCTTCTGGGAGCGGCATCCGCGAAGCCGTGTGTGGATACCGGACCGCTGGGTACACACTGATCGCGGATGGTATCGGCGTCCGGGCCGCTGGAAATAGGTCGCAACGGGGCTTGATGGAAATCAATCGTCCTGTCGCCAGACCGTTTCTTATGGGATATCCAATCGGGACATAGAAAACAGGAGGCGGTTGCCATGAAGCTGAAAAACGGAACGTGGGTGCTTGTGTGCGATAGTGGCAAATTTCTGCTGCTCGAAAACAATGGCGACGAGGATATCATGGACCTGCGTGTGGTTGCCCATGACGAATTGGTCAATCCAGCGACCAGCAATCACGGCACGGACCGGCCGGGACGTTTCGCCATCTCGCCGGACCGGCGCGGAACGACTCAGGAGACCGACTGGCACCAGCTTGAGGAGACCCGTTTTGCCCAGGACCTGGCCGAGAAACTCGGCCGGTGGGAGACTGACAAGCGCTTCAACGATCTTGTTATCGTATCAGACAGTCGAACGCTCGGCGTGTTGCGAAGTGCGCTTTCCGACCAGGTGAAGAAGCGGGTTCGCGGCGAAGTGCAGAAGGACTATGCCCATCGCACGATCGAGTTCATCGAGACTGCGCTCGCGAAGGAATAGGAGCGGTTTCGACCATTGCGTCGGGGCTCATGTCCGGGACAGTCCGGTCTGCTTGAGCAGGCTGGACGTGGCGTCTGCCAGAATGCCGCTCACGTCGATTGCGTTGCTCGGATGGGAAATGGTGTTACTCGTTACGATACGGACGGTGCCGGCCTCCAGCAGGGCTTGATGGGCGCCATCGGCAAAAATGCCATGCACCGCACAGCATATCGGGGGTCGAAGTCCCTGATCCACGAGTTGACCCGTCACCGCGATCATGGTCGAGGCCGTTGAGATCGTGTCATCGACAATGACCGGCGTGTGATGACGCCATCTTTCCATATCCGGGAGGGCAATATCGACGTCCCGGTCGCCGTGCCGCGTCTTGGCCAGGACGATATGGTCGACGCCGCCGGCCCGTACCGCGATATCCGAAACCCATTGCTCGCTTTCCGCGTCCGGACCGATCAGGAGGGGGCGGTCCACGTGGTTCTTGATCCACTCGGCCATGGCGGGCGCGGCATGGGCTGCCACGGAAGGGATGCTGTAAATGTCCGATAGTGCCTTCCAGCGATGCAAGTGGGGGTCGATTGTGACGAGCCAGTCGACGCAGGACGAGATCCATTTCGCAAAATGCACGGACGTGACGGCCTCGCCCGGCCGGAACACCCTGTCCTGGCGCATATAGGGCAGGTAGGGCGCGACCAGTCCGACCGATTTGGCACCGAGGGTGCGGGCAGTTTGCCCGGCAAAGACAAGTGTCGGCAATTTCGCATCCGGGTCGGCGAGGCCTGCAAGGAGAATGAGGTCGCGGTCGTCCGGCGGCGTGTCGAAGCGGAGGTAGGTTTCGCCATCGGGAAACCGGCGCAGGTCGATCTCGGCGATATCGGCACCAAGGGCGCGGGCGAGGGGCCCGGACAGCTGTGCGGTATCCTGCAGGGCCACCAGGAGCGGCTTCATGGTTTCGTCAGTTCGATAATGCCCGGATTGGCCATGACATAGTCTATGGCATAGGCGAGTTCGCCGGGAGTCTCCGTATAGAGCGTATAGAGCGGCTGTCCGCCTTTGACCCGGTCTCCCAGTCGGACATGGAGATCAAGACCGGCGGTGTTGTCGCCCGGTGCACCCGCGAGCTTGGCCACGCGGGCGAGGCGGCGGTTGTCGATGGCCGTGACCTGGCCGGGGGCGGGGGCGAGGACGGGGCGGCTGTGCTCGGCCAGGGCTGGCTCGCGGAAACCGCCCTGGGCCCGGCAGATGGATTCGAATTTCACATAGGCCGCGCCGCTGCGCAGCACGTCCAGCGCCATGGCCTTGCCCGCGCCGGGGGACGCCTTGCCGACCAGTTCGAGCAGGGCGCCGGCGATCAGGCAGGCACGATCGGCCAGGTCCGGCGGGCCGTCCGGCGCGTTGCGGAGCACGGCGAGGACATCGCGCGCCTCCAGCGCCGGGCCGATGCCGCGCCCGACAGGCTGGGTGCCGTCGGTGACGAGGGAGCGGACTTTCAGGCCGAACTCGGCGGCGACCTTTTCGAGCAGGGACTGCAGCGATTCCGCGGCGGCCTGGCTGCGCACCTTGGCGGTCGGGCCGACGGGGATGTCGATCACGACATGGGTGGCCCCGGCGGCGATTTTCTTCGACAGGACCGAGGCGGCCATGGCGCCTTCGCTGTCGAGGTCGAGCGCGCGTTCGATGCGGATCATGGCATCGTCGGCCGGGCTGAACTGCACGCCGCCGCCCCAGACGAAGCAGCCGCCCTCCTGGTCGACGACCTGGCGCATGGCGCCGAGGTCGAGATCGACCTCGGTGATGACTTCCATCGTGTCGGCGGTGCCGGCCGGGGACGTGATGGCGCGCGAGGAGGTCTTCGGGACGGTCAGGCCGAGGGAGGCGCAGATGGCGACGACGATCGGCGTGGTGCGGTTGCCCGGCAGGCCGCCGACGCAGTGCTTGTCGGCGATGGGGGCACGATCCCAGCTCAGCTTGCTGCCGGTCTCGACCATGGCGCGGGTCAGGGCGATGGTTTCCGATACGTCGAGCGGCAGGGCTGAACAGGCGGTGATGAAGGAAGAGAGGTGGATGTCGGAATAGCGCCCGGCCACGATGTCGGCGATGATGGCGCGGGTGGCCGCATCGTCGAGCCGGTGGCCGAAGACCTTGCCGCGGACCTTGTTGAGGGATTCCAGCGGGGCGGGGTGGCTGATGAAGATCTGCTCGCCATCCTCAAGGCCGAGCCGGTGCCAGGCGGCCTCCGACAGGCCGATCTCCCGGTCGGAGACGAGGTTGGTGGAAGTCTGGTAGAGCGTGGCGATGATCGACCGGCTGCCATGGCTGAGCTGGACCCGGGAATGGGCGGAAAAGCCTTCCGAGCGGCAGACCGGGCATTCGGCGCGGACGAAGACCATGGCCTCGTGCTGGGTATCCAGCCCGAGGCGGCGCGCGGTCAGCACGTTGGCCAGCGGGGCGGGACCAGGCGAGGGAACATCCATCAGTCGAGATTCCACGTTTCGACCTGTTCCGGAACGACAACGGACCAGCCCAGCTCCTCCTCGATCCGGTGGCGCAGGGCATCGGCGGCGTCGGGCTCGCCATGCACGATGAAGGTCTGCTTCGGGGGCGATTCGAAGCCGCCCAGCCAGTCCATGATCTCGTCCGCGTCGGCATGGGCCGAGAGCATATGCAGGTTGGCGATCTCGGCGCGCACGTCATGGTATTCGCCGTGGATCTTGATCCGGTCGGCCCCGGCGACCATGGCCGCGCCGCGCGTGCCGCCGGCCTGGAAACCTGCAAACAACACGGTGTTGCGGGCATCCGGCGCATAGAATTTCAGATGGTGAAGGACACGGCCTCCGGTCGCCATGCCGCTGGCCGCGATGATGATCTTGGGCATCGGGTCATGGTCGAGCGCCTTGGACTTCTCGCTGTCGTGGACATAGGTGGCGACGCGGCAGGCCGCCCGGCACTGGTCCTTGCTGAGCTTGTGGCCCGACGCATGCTTGCAGAAGAGTTCGCTCGCATCAATCGCCATCGGGCTGTCGAGATAGACGGGGATGTCGGGGATGCGCGCGGCCGCCTTCAGCTGGTGGATGTGATAGAGGAGCGTCTGGGCCCGCCCGACGGCAAAGGACGGGATGAGGACAGTTCCGCCGCGCTTGGCGGTGCGGTTGATGATGTCGGCGAGGGCATCCTGCGCGTCGCGCTCGCCATGCCGCCGGTTGCCATAGGTGGATTCCAGCAAGAGGAAGTCGGCCTGCGGGATGCGCACCGGGGGATACATGATCGGATCACTGGGGCGGCCAAGGTCGCCTGAAAAGACAATCCGGGCGGTCGTGGCCTGGAGTTCAACAATGGCGGCGCCGAGGATGTGGCCGGCTATGCGGAAGGTGGCCGACACGTCCTTTGTCACGCGAACCGGCTTGTCAAAATCCGACGTCACGAATTGGCTGAGGGCTTTTTCGGCATCCGCCTGATCATACAGCGGCAGGGCGGGCTTGTGCCGGGTATAGCCATACCGGTTGGACCGCTCGGCTTCCCGTTCCTGCAAGTGGGCACTGTCCGGAAGGAGAATGCCGCAGAGGTCAAAGGTGGCGTCGGTGCAATGGATCGGGCCTTTGAAGCCCTGCTTGACCAGCATGGGCAGATAGCCGGAATGATCGATATGCGCGTGGGTCAGGACGACCGCGTCAATGGAAGCCGGGTCTATCGGCAGCGGCTTCCAGTTGCGCAGGCGCAGCTGCTTGTAGCCCTGGAACAGGCCGCAATCGACCAGGATGCGCGCCTCGCCTGTGTCGACCAGGTATTTCGATCCGGTGACGGTGCCGACGCCGCCAAGGAACTGGATTTGAAGTGTCATGTATCGGCTTCCTTAATGACCGCGCAGGCAATGGTCGGCTGCGCCGCAACGCAACCTCTTGATATCGGTCAATCGCATGTGACCCCGCGGGGCGCGTGCGCGCAAGCCTGTCTCTTCGTGCTGCGGGGAAAGTTAGAGCCCGGCGATCGGCGACGTGCGGATCGAAGACGTGCGGATCGAAGACTTGCACAGATCCCGGATCGGTTTGGGGAGTGCCTGGATCACGTTCTCGATTTCGCCGGGTGAAATATACATGCTGAGCACTTCAAACACGGCGGCGACGACCACGTCTGCCCTGACGCCCGGAAAGTTCCTGAACGCGGTTGCAACTGGCGCGAGAAAGGCCTCCAGCGACCGGTCCGTCGGGCGCTCCGAGCCGGGTGACCAGCCTTCGAAGAATATGCCGCGTATGATCAGCGGCATCTGGGACGAGAAATTCGCGGCCAGCGGCACCGGCAGCCGGTCGCGAACTTCATGCATAACGATCTTGAGCGCCTGATGAGCCTGAGTCGGTTCGGTCCAACCCAGAACTTCCATCAAATCCTTCAGCCATACATTGGCGGTGTGAAGCGCCTCGTCGAATTCGTGCAAACCTGTTTTGCTCATCGCGCTTCTCCGCCTGACAGGCGGCCTCCCTCTAGTCGGACTTGATGGTGATTTTTTTCGCCGTCTGGCGAGCCGTCTCGGATTTCGGCAATGTGATCGACAGAACGCCCTTCTTGAGCGTTGCGCTGACCTTGTCCGCATCGACTTCGCAGGGCAAGGGAACCTGCCGCTCGAACGCACCGTAAGCTCGCTCCATGCGATGGAAGTTCTTGCCCTTTTCTTCCTTTTTCTCTTCGCGCTTGCCGGAGATCATCACGCCACTGTCCGTCAGGCTGATGTCGATATCCTTGCGGTCGATTCCCGGCACGTCCAGGACAAGCTCGATTGCGTCATCGGTCTCGCTGACGTCGAGCTTCGTGGGGAGGGCGAATGCGTGTCCGCCATTGGTGCGACCGAATGCCGGCAATGCCGGAATATAGCTGCTGAAAAGATCATCCATTTCTGCTTTCAGCTGGGAAAACGGATCATTGTCGCGACCGCGCAGCCACCCGAATGGCTGGCCTGGTGTGCGATCTTCTTTCTTTTGCAGGCTCGTCATTTTTCTACTCCTCATTCAAAGCAAAGTTATCGTCCCATCGTCCGATGTTGCGTCATTTTACGCCGCCGGGACGACGTCATGCTTGATCGGAATCAAGTCGCGTATCGCCTGGTCTGGCAAATTGGCGATGTGATGTCCGGGGCTTCCGCGGCCAGTTTCCATTCGCGGTTGGTACCGCGCAGGAAAATGTGAAATCATGCTGGGTGTGGGGACGCGCTGCATGCGAGGCGCACAGAACGTGTGGTCCTTGCGTAGAATGAGGCTGGTTCCCGGTCGTTGCATCAAGGTATTCAGAATTCATGCCCCCCAACCTCATGACGGCCAGGAACCTGACCAAGGTCTACGATACGGGTGAGGTGAAGGTGCACGCCCTGCGAGGCGTCGATCTCGATATCGCTGAGGGGGAACTAATCGTCCTGCTGGGTCCTTCAGGTAGCGGTAAGTCGACCCTGCTTAACATTCTCGGAGGACTCGATAGTCCGACCTCCGGCGACGTCCTGTTCCAGGGCAAGCCGTTGACGGGTTCCAGCCCTGCCGCCCTCACCCGCTATCGCCGCCAGCATGTCGGGTTCATCTTCCAGTTCTACAATCTCGTGCCGAGCCTGACGGCCCGCGAGAATGTCTCGCTCGTGACCGAGATTGCCGAAGACCCGATTCCGGCAGACGAGGCACTGGCGCTGGTCGGCATGTCGGACCGGATCGATCATTTCCCGGCGGAACTGTCTGGCGGCGAACAGCAGCGGGTCGCAGTGGCGCGCGCGATTGCCAAGCGACCTCACCTCCTTCTGTGCGACGAGCCGACCGGCGCGCTTGACAGCGCGACAGGCGTGCGGGTGCTGGAAGCGCTGGAACACGTCAATCGCGCACTCGGGGCGACGACGCTCATCATAACGCATAATGTCGGCATCGCCGACATGGCAGACCGGGTGATCCGCTTTTCAGACGGCAAGATCGCGAGCATGGAAAACATGGGCCGCCGCCGGAAGCCGTCGGAGATTTCCTGGTGAACCTGTTTTCGTCTCTCGACAGGAAGCTGCTTCGCGACCTCGTGCACATGCGGGGGCAGGCGCTCGCAGTGGGGATCATCATCGCGTGCGGGGTCGGAATCCTGATCATGGCGCTGGGAGCGCTTCAGTCCCTGCAGCAGAGCCGTTCGATTTATTACGAGCATTACCGGTTCGCAGACGTCTTTGCCAACGTCAAACGTGCGCCGGAGCGGCTGGCATCCGAGATACGCCAGATAGACGGCGTCCAGCAGGTCGAGACCAGGATTTCGCGGATTGTGACCCTCGATATCGCGCGCCTCGAGGAACCGGCCAATGGCCAGCTCGTGTCCATCCCGGACGATGGCGAGTCCGTCCTCAATGGCGTGCTTTTATACGAGGGGCGCTGGCCGGACCTGACGCGGCCGGACGAGGCGGTCGTCAGCAAGGCGTTCGCGGAGGCGAACAATCTCGGGATCGGAGACAGTGTATCGGCGATCATCAATGGCCGGGCGCGTGACTTGACGCTTGTCGGCATTGGGGATTCACCGGAATATATCTACACGCTGGGGCCGGGTGCACTGCTACCTGACGATGAACGCTTCGGTGTTTTCTGGATGCGCCGCCGTGCGTTGGAGGCGGCCTTTGATCTGGACGGTGCGTTCAGCAGTGTCAGTGTGACGCTGGCTGGCAACGCCCGGCCGGAGAACGTGATTGCTGAACTGGACATCCTGCTTGCGCCCTTTGCCGGGGTCGGCGCGTATGCGAGGGAAGACCAGATATCCCACGCCTTTATCGAATCCGAGATGCAACAGCTGAGGAGCATGGCGCGGGTCATCCCGCCGGTGTTCCTCATCGTATCGGCGATCCTGATCCACGCGATCCTGTCGCGCCTGATCGCAACCGAACGCCAGCAGATCGGCCTGCTCAAGGCGTTCGGATATACACGTGCGGAAATTGGCTGGCACTATGTGAAATTCGCACTCGTGCTGACGGGCGGCGGCGTGCTGGCAGGCTTTGGCCTGGGGTGGGCGCTGGCTGGCCTGATGACCCATCTCTATTCCGATACGTTCCGGTTTCCCGATATCATCCTGACTCTTGCGCCGGCATCGTTCCTGATTGGCGCTCTGGCGGCGTTTTCCGCTGCGATTGCCGGCGCGCTGACATCGGCCCTCCGGGCTGCCAGTCTTGCCCCCGCAGAGGCAATGTCGCCCGCGCCGCCGACCATTTACCGTCGCGGCTTTTTCGAAAAGCTGAGCGGCGCACCCAACCTTGATGCGCCAACACGCATGATCGCCCGCCACCTCACCCGCTGGCCGCTTCGGGCCGGTATGACAATGTTCGGGATTGCTGCCTCCGTGGCGCTGCTTGTTGGCACGCTGTTCGCTTTCGATTCCGTCGACGTGATGCTCGATACAAGGTTCAACCGGACAGACGCCTATGATGCTGCGGTGAATTTCGTCGAGCCTCAGGGAACGGATGCCCTGCTGGAACTCGGCCGCCTGCCGGGCGTGCTCGAGGTGGAGGGTAACAGGGACATCTATGTCCGGCTGCGCCACGGGTCGTATGATGAGCGCGCCGTCATCATCGGCCTGCAGCCGGATGGGCACCAGAAACAGTTGCTCGATGCAGATGGGCAGATCGTGCCGGTGCCGGAACAGGGGCTGGCCTTGTCGAGCCAGATGGCCAGCATGATTTCCGCAAGTCGCGGCGACCGGGTGACCGTCGAAGTTCTTGAAGGGCGAAGGCCTGTTGTCGATGTGCCGGTGACCGCGATTGTCGCGGAGGATATCGGGGCATTCGCCTATATGGATATCGGCCAGGTGAACAGGCTGCTGGGCGAACGACCAACGGTCACGGGTGCCTTCCTGGCGATCGATCCGGATCGAAAGATGGCTTTCAGCGAGGAAGTGCTTGCGCGTCCGCGCATTGCCAGTGTGTCACTGCAGGGGCCGGCCATCGCCGCCTTCGAGACGACGCTCGAGGAGACCATCTACATCATGATGGCCATTTACGCGCTGATCGGCGGCTCCATCGCGGCGGGCGTGGTATACAATGCGGCCCGCATTGCGATTATGGAACGTGGTCGGGAACTTGCAAGCCTGAGAGTGCTCGGATTCACGGAGGGAGAAGTGACACATGTCCTGCTTGGCGAACTCGCCATCCTGATCATGATCGCCTTGCCGGTCGGAGCCGTCTTCGGTTTGGGCTTCGCCAATGCCATCGTCAGCGGCATGTCGACGGAGCTGTACCGGATACCGTTTGCGCTGCAGCCCTCTACCTATGGCATGGCGGGAATAATCGTGCTTGTCGCATCCATCGGCTCGGCAATCCTTGTCGCTCGCCGGGTGCGCAACCTGGATCTGATTGAGGTATTGAAGACCCGTGAGTAAAGCCATGTCCAAATCCCGATTGACCTTCTGGGGGGGGCTCGCCGCCTTGCTGGCAATGCTGGCGCTTTGGGCGTTCTGGCCTCGGGCTGTACCAGTCGATCTCGTTGAAGCGTCCAGCGGACCAATGGATGTGACAATATCGGACGAGGGCGAGGCCAGGGTTCGGGACCTGTTTGTCGTGTCGACCCCGGCCGGCGGCCAGCTCTCCCGTATCGATATGAAAGCGGGCGATTGCGTCCGGGCCGGATCGACGGTGATTGCAACAATCTATCCGGTTGCCGCGCCCACGATCGATGCCAGGAGCGCCGCCCAGCTCCGGGCAGCGGCGGGGTCCGCGCGCTCCGCCGTGACGGCGGCAGAGGCCGACCTGCGCCGCTGGCGCGCCGACCAGAAGCGGGCGGAAGACGACCTCAACCGGACCCGCACACTCGCCGAAACCGGCACCGCCTCGCAACAGGCGCTGGAACGCGCCGAAACCGAGTATAGCACCTTGTCCGCGGCAACGCAGCAGGCCCGCGCGGCACTGGACCTGGCTCGCCACGAAGTGCGCCGGGCAGAAGCCGCGCTGATGCCCGCTGGCGCCAGTGCGGGCGGCGATGGCCTGCCGGTCGTTGCGCCGATTACCGGCGTTGTCTTGCGCATCATACGCGACAGCGAAGGCCCGGTATCGGTGGGAACGCCCCTGATCGAACTCGGCGACCCGGATGATATCGAGATCATGGTCGATCTGCTTTCCGAGGATGCCGTCAGCGTCGCGCCGGGCGATGTTGTCCGCATCCGCGGGTGGGGCGGGGGCATGCTGAGCGGGAAGGTGCGCCTGGTCGAGCCCTATGCGTTCACAAAGATTTCGGCGCTTGGCATCGAAGAGCAGCGCGTCAATGTCCTCATCGACATGGACGGTTCAGGCCGCCGTCTCGGGCACGGCTTCCGCGTGCGCACGGACATCGTTGTCTGGTCGGCACCCGATATCGTGCGTGTGCCGATGACGGCACTGTTCAAGTCCGGTGCTGACTGGTCAGTTTACCGGGTCCGGCGGGGCCGCGCGCGCCTGACAAAGGTGCATGTCGAGCACATGAACGGACACGCCGCCGAGATCGTGTCCGGATTGGCCCAGGGCGATCTTGTCATCGAGCACCCTTCACGAAACATCGCTGACGGCGTGAGGGTCAAACGCAGGTCGCTCCGGTCAGGCAATGTCATTGAAGAACCGGACAGCGGTGACATAAGCGGTGCGGATGTGCCCGACGACATTACGGCCTGCGAAGGGTCCGGACGTGGGATGGCAGAGCGCACTGGCATGGAAACCGCATCGGACGGTCAGGTGGCGACCAACGATTGATCGGGACGGCTTCATTCAAAAATTGCCTGTTCGTTGCCGCCGGACCGACCGGGCTTCGACAGAACATGAGTTCAATTATCTAAAGTCCGTAGGGATAGGTGTCCGGTGCGCCTTCCGGTGCGGCGCCGAGGAGCGGCATGACCGCTTCGGTGTGTTCGAACCAAACGAGCGCATCGAATTGCCGGGCGAGGTTGGCTTCAAAATAATGGCTCCAGCGTTCGGTCTCGGGCCTGTAGATCACGCCGATGGCTCGCTCGAGGCGGACATGGTCGAGGGCTGCCTGCAGGTCGGGATCATTGCGCCAATTGGTCAGGCTGGCGGGGCAGCCGGCACCTTCGAAAACCCGCTCCCACGAATCCGGCCTTGCAGGGATGACCTGTTTCACGCGCGCCGGCCCGCCCCAGTCATCGGCCGCCATAACCTTGCCGGTGCTGGTCGAGAAGCCAATGGACGCGACGTCCTTGCCGAACCGGTCGCGGCACAGCTGCCCGATATTGATTTCACCGCGTTCGCCCATGGCTGTGGCGCCGGCATTGCCGATATGCGAATTATGCGCCCACACGATGGCCTTGGAATCCGGCCCGGCCCGCTCCAGCAGCCGGGTCAGCGTCGAGAACATGTGGGTGTCTCTCAGGTTCCAGCTATTCTCGGCCCCCAAGAACATGGAACGATAGTAGCGTTCGGCGGCCCATACGACTCGTGCGTTCTGCTCCGCATCGAAAAATTCATCGCCGTCCTTTCCGGAATATTCCAGACGCTCTTCGAGCAATGCCACCAATTGCCGGACGACTTCCTGTTCGCAGGTCTCACCGGTCTTGACGGCCTGTGCGCCGTAGATCTGGGGACGGCCGACAAAGGGAGACAGGCATGCATACCGTTCGCGGGCGGACGCCGCAGCAACCGGGTCAACCCGGTCGAGGTATTCCAGAACGGCTGCGATCGACTTGTCGAGACTGTAAACGTCCAGTCCCCGAATGGCGACCTTGTCGCCTGCAGGCCGTCCACTATTCCACTCACGCAGCTTTGACAGGCAATCTGCGAATTCCCGGTTGCGCCACATCCAGCGGGGAAAGTTCACGAAAGCGTCGCGCTCTCCCCATGGCTCGCGGGCCCGCACATACCGGTCCAGCTCTGCGGCATCGGGCCAGTCTCCCTCAATGGCGACAATCCGGAAGCCGTGCCTGGCAACCAGTCTCTGGGTGATGGCGGCCCGGGCGCGATAGAATTCCGAGGAGCCGTGCGTGGACTCTCCCAGGAGCACGACACGCGCATCGGCGAAGCTGTCGGCTGCTTCCGCCAGCGCGTCGTAGGGGTTGTCTGCAGGCAGGCGAAGCGATCTGGCGCGGACCAATTGCGAAAGGCCGTCATTTGGGAGTTGTCGCAGAATGCTCATCAGTCACGTCCAAGAGCGGGGTCGGCTTCGCGAGCCGTTGAGGCGGCGAGTATCGCGATGACCTCGTCGTCAGTCAGTTGATGAAAATCCTGGTAGAATCTCCCGACAGAGTCGAAGCGATCCGGGACGGCGAGCACGATGGCATCGTCCACAAGCGCGCCCAGGCTCCTGACAGTGTCCTGTCCCGCGACCGGCACGGCGACGATGATTTCTGCAGGCTTGCGTCTTCGAACCGCGAGGATAGCCGCCCGCATGCTGGCCCCGGTCGCGATGCCGTCATCGACCAGGATGGCAGAACGGCCTTCGGCGTGGATCGGTTTGCTGCCCGGAAGATAGATGCGGCGGCGCCGTTCGATCTCCTTGAGTTCTACCGCGGCGATTTGGCCAATCTGGCGCTCATCCATCCCGGTCGCGCGCATCACGCCTTCATTAGTCACGATATCGAATTGCTCCCCGTCCACCACTGAAGCCGCCGCCAGTTCCGGCTGCGAGGGGACGCCAATCTTGCGCACCATCAGGAGGTCGAGCGGTGCTTGCAGCGCATCGGCAACCGGCTTGGCGACCGGCACGCCACCGCGCGGCAGGGCGTAGACAACCGGGTTCGTCAATGCCCGCCGGGCCAGTACACGTGCGAGGAGGCCGCCAGCCTGTTCGCGGTTTTTGAACGGTAGTGAAACCTTCTCGCTGCGCGAGAGATATTTCAGGAACCAGGCACCGGTCACGGCCAGGACATGGTCGAGCGTGCCGGGCTCTTCGAACAAGTGGCCCGCGTCCGGAATCACGATCAATCGTCGCTCGCAGGTCATCCGGCTGGATGCTTCCTCGTTTAATGCGAGTACATCGCGGTCATTGCCGCCGACCACGAGCAGGGTGGGAGCCGTCACATGGGGCAGGGCTTCGCCGGCAAGGTCAGGACGGCCTCCGCGGGAAACGACAGCCTTGACGAGCGGAGAGGCTGCCGCAGCCGCAAGCGCTGCGCCGCCTCCTGTGCTGGCGCCGAACAGGCCAATGGGCAGGGCGCTTAGGCGCGGCTGGGTCCGGGTCCAGTCGATGGCGAGGCCAACCCGACCGGCCAGAAGGGGGATATCGAAAACGTTGCGACGGTCGCGCGCCTCATCGTCCGTCAGGAGGTCGAACAGGAGCGTGGCGAACCCGAGCTGCTCGAAACTGCGCGCGGCATGGGCATTCCTCGGGGAATGGCGGCTGGACCCGCTGCCGTGCGCGAAGACAATCAGTCCGCGGGCCTTGTCCGGCACGGTCAAGAGGCCTGCCAGGCCCAGGTCGCCGATCCGGATTTCTTCTGTCTCAGACATTGCGCCTTCCTCATCTGCAGGGATTGTTTCAAATCTTTCATGGATGATCGCGGCGTGTGTTGATGCGGATCAATGAGGCATGCCTGCTGCCGGGCATGGCTGATCATGCGGTTGCAGTTGGACACTTATGGTATGGGTGTCCGGAGTATCGAACACGCAAACCGTTCAGGGACGCCAACACATGAATCGTTACCCCGCCCCGATTTCTGAAGACATCTGGAATCAGAAATACCGCTTCGGAGCCGAAGCGGGCATTGAGGATACGTGGCGTCGCGTTGCAGGCGCCGTTGCATCGGTCGAGTCGCATGACGCGCGCGAATGGCAGGCGCGCTTTGCCGGCATCCTCTCGGACTATCGTTTCCTGCCGGGCGGACGCATTCTGGCCAATGCCGGAACGGACCGAATGGCGACCCTGCTGAACTGTTTCGTGATGGGCGTGCTCGACGATTCCATCGAGGGCCTGTTTGCCGCCCTGCGGGAAAGCGCCGTCACACTGCAGCAGGGCGGTGGCATCGGGCTGGACTTCTCACCTATCCGCCCGGCTGGATCGCCCGCGCAGCGCACCGGAAATGTCGCCAGCGGCCCGGTGTCGTTCATGCGGCTGTGGGACGCGATGTGCGAAACCGTGACGGCTCATCGAGGGCGCAGCGGCGCGATGATGGCCACGCTGCGTTGCGACCATCCGGACATCGAGCTCTTTACCGATGCCAAGCGGGCGGGCGGCGGCCTGTCCCACTTCAACCTCTCGGTCCTCGTGACCGACGATTTCGTGAGCGCCGTGGATGCGGGCAGGGAGTGGCCGCTGACGTTCCGTGGCGAGACGGTCCGGGTTGTGAACGCCGCCGCGCTCTGGGAGAGAATGCTGAGGTCCAGCTACGAGTCCGGTGAGCCGGGCGTCCTGTTTATCGACCGTATCAACAGGGAGAACAATCTTGGCTATGCTGAGCAAATATTTGCGGCAAATCCCTGTGGCGAGGTTCCCTTGCCACCCTATGGCGCCTGCGATCTCGGCTCGGTCAACCTGACACGGTTCGTGAGCCGCCCGTTCGCAAGCGATGCGGAAATCGATTTTGAGGACCTGTCAGAAACCGTCCACACGGCTGTTCGCTTCCTCGATAATGTTCTCGATGCCTCCCACTATCCTCTTGAGCAGCAGGCGGCCCAGGCTGCCGAAAGCCGCCGGATCGGCCTTGGTGTGACCGGGCTGGCTGACGCCCTCATCATGCTCGGGATTCCCTATGGCAGCGTGCAGGGGCGCGAACTGGCCGGCCGAGTCCTGGAGACCCTGCGGGACGAGGCCTATCGGGCCTCGATCGCGCTTGCGCGGGAGAAAGGCAGCTTCCCCTTGCTGCAGGCGCCGGACTTCCTGGCGCGCCCCTTCATTCGCCGCCTTCCAGAGACGCTGCGCGACGGCATCCGCACGAGCGGAATACGCAACAGCCACCTCCTTGCCCTCGCGCCGACGGGGTCGATCAGCCTGCTCGCCGGAAACGTGTCGACCGGGATCGAACCCTGCTTTGCCGGGTCGGTCAGGCGCCTCATTCGACGCAGGAGCGGCAAGTCTGATTCAGTTGAACTTCAAGACTATGCTCTTCGCCTCTGGCAGGAGCGGGACGACGATGACCCGTTGCTCCCGGCTTTTGTCACAGCGATGGAACTCTTGCCGGACGACCATCTTGCCATGCAGGCAACGGCACAGGGCTTCGTGGACAATGCCATCTCCAAGACAATCAATGTGCCGACGGGCATTCCGTTCGAGGCATTCCGGAATGTGTATCGCAAGGCATACGAACTGGGCCTTAAGGGCTGTACCGTCTACCGACAGGGCAGCCGCGGCGCGGATATCCTCACAGCCGCGACAGGGGCTGAGTGCATTTCCGGCGCCTGTCGGACTGAGGACGTCGCGGATTAAGCATGGCCTTGCGTCACGTCGTTCCGGATGACAGGTCCGCGAAGTACCCGCTGGCGAAAATTGACGATATTCCCGGCATTCCTCTACGGCATCCCTTGTCATAAAATTAGAACGCGTTCTAATTAGCAAAACAACGGAGCCTTCTTCATGTCAGCCGATAACCTCTCTCGCGTACGAAAATCTATCCTCCCTAAAGAGGGAGATACATGGAGCATCGTCGCCGAACGCGAACTTCCGGAGCTCGCCGTGGATGAGGCCCTGGCCAAGCTGCAAAGCTGGAACCTGCACGTCTTCATGCGGGCGGCAGGCGGGATGGGCACACCCGGAGGTGGCAACCCGATCCTGCCAAGTGATGTCGTCTTTGTCGAGCCGCCGCTGGCGACATGATGAGCGGTGCTGTCATCAACCGGGTACAACTTGCCGCCGCCCATGACGGCGATGCCGAGCTGGTGGTGACGCTTCGCTTTGAGAATGGCGGAGAGTCGCTGGTGCCACTGGATGAACATGCCGTGCGGGTCCTGATGGAATCGTGCGGCGCAGACGATCCTGACGAGCTTGTCGGGAAGGGGTGGGGGCTCGTGCGCGACGCGCTGGAAGCATCCTCGAACAGATTTATGAATTCAAATTCAAACGCTCAATGAGAGAAGGATCTGACAATGTATGATCTTGTCATCAGAAACGGAAAAGTCGTCGATGGATCGGGAGCCCCTGCGTACTTGGCAGATGTCGCGGTCAACGGGAACCATATCGTCAAGATCGGAAAGATCGCCGAACCGGCGCGGTCAGAGGTCGACGCTGCCGGAAAGGTTGTGACACCCGGCTTTATTGATCCCCATACGCATTTCGATGCCCAGCTCTTGTGGGACGGATGTGCGAAGCCTGCGCTGTCCCATGGTGTGACCACCATTGTTTCCGGAAACTGCTCCCTGTCGCTTGCGCCGCTCAAGGCCAAGCACCGGATGAAACTGGTCGGCATGTTCAACCAGATCGAAGAGATGCCTCTGAAGGCGTTCAAGGAAGGCGTTGTCTGGGATTGGGAGACCTTCACGGATTATATCACACGCATCCGCAAGGGCCTGGCCATCAATGTCGCGCCGCTGGTCGGCCACAGCGTCATCCGTCTCTGGGTGATGAATGATGCGGCCATGGAGCGGACTGCGACGGACGCTGAAATCGCAGAGATGCAGGGCGTACTCCGCGAATGTCTCGACGCCGGCGCTGTCGGCCTGTCGACCAGCTACGTCGATATGGACGAACGCCTGCAGCCGGTGCCGAGCCGGTACGCCGACGCCCGCGAAGTCGACGCGCTGGCAAGCGTGCTTGGTGAGTATGGCCGGGTGCTGCAGATCGTGCCGGAATTCTACGATGCAGACCTGACGATCGCACGTCTCGACCAGCTCGCTGAGCTGTCGCTGAAGTACAATATCCCGACAACGTTCTCGCCATTGTTCGTCAATGCCGACAATGTCGATGCTGTCGCGCGCGTCATGAAGCGCGTAGACGAGCAGTTTGATCGGGGTGCACGGGTCTGGCCGCAGGTTCAGACGCGTCCGATCGACATCAGCTTCAGCTTTGCCGTTCCAAGCCTGTTGTTCATGCGGATGCCGACCTGGTACCGGATCATACGTTTCGGCACGCCGGCCGAAATCATGGCCGCGTTCAGCGACCCGGATAACCGCGCGAAACTCTTGCAGGAAGCATCAGCGCTCGGGCCGCTGTGGCCAACCCTGATTTTCCGGCACGCAAACACCGACGCGAACCAGAAATATATCGGCCAGACGCTGGGAGAGATCGCCAAGGCGCGTGGAACAACACCCGTCGAAGCGATGATCGACCTGTCGCTGGAAGAGGAACTCGACGCGCATTTCCTGTCATCCGGCATGGGGCACAATGATGACAAGGCCGTCGGCGACCTGCTCAGCCATCCCCGGGTCCATATTGGCGCCAGTGATGGCGGCGCGCATATCCTGTCTTTCTCGACCTATGGTGACACGGGATACCTCTTCTCGCACTTCGTCCGGGACCTTGAGTCCATGAGCCTTGAGTCGGCCGTGAAGAAAATCACGTCCGACACCGCGGCCATCTGGGGCATCCCGCAACGGGGCCTGCTGCAGGAAGGCTATGTTGCCGATATTGCCGTGTTCGATGCGGCGACCATTGAACGCGGCGAAGAGAAATTCGTGAATGACGTGCCGGGCGACGGGTATCGCTATGTGCGGGATTCCCATGGCGTGGACACGGTGATCGTGGGTGGCGGCATCGCCTGGACGGCCCGGGACGGCTACAAGGATGCCTGTGGGGAAGTCCTTCCCGGTGCCGACGTGCAGAAGAAGGTGGCCGCATGAGCTGGCCGGGCATCACCGAGCGCCGGATTGCCACCAACGGGATCGAACTGAATATCGCCGAGGCCGGCGAGGGACCACTTGTCCTGCTGCTGCACGGGTTTCCGGAATCCTGGTATTCCTGGCGGCACCAGTTCAAGCCCCTCGCGGATGCCGGCTATCACGTGGTCGCGCCCGACATGCGCGGCTATGGCAAGAGCGACAAGCCGTCGGAGATCGAGGCCTATAACCAGGTCGAAGTGGTCAATGACATTATCGGGCTCGTGCCCGCGCTTGGATATGAAAAGGCCGTCGTGATCGGGCATGACTGGGGCGCGCCAACGGCGTGGGCCACGGCGTTGAACCATCCCGAAATCGTCCGTGCCGTCGGGGCGCTGTCCGTGCCGTTCCTTCCCCGGTCGCCGGTTCCGCCAATGGCGATGATGCGCGAAGTCTACAAAGGCCAGTTCTTCTACCAGCTCTATTTCTTCGAGCCGGGTGTCGCCGAAGCTGAATTCGAGGCCGACATTCGCATGGCCCTGAAGAAATTCCTCGTCATGGCGGGCGGCGAAACGGATTTGGCGGCCCTGCCGCCGAAGGCGGAAGACGACGACATGTTCTCCAGCCTGCCCGATCCTGAAACACTTCCTGCCTGGCTCAGCGAGGCAGACCTGGATTTTTATACCGGAGAGTTCGAGCGTTCAGGCATGCGCGGTCCGCTCAACTATTATCGCAACCATGACCTGACCTGGGAGCTGACCAAGGACGCGCCGACATCGATCTCCCAACCCGCCTTCTTCGTCGCTGGCGCGAATGACGGCGTGATCATGATGGCGCAGGAGCTGTTGAAGATCATGCCGCAATTCGTGACGGACCTGCGCATTAACGCGTTGATCCCGAAGATCGGCCACTGGACGCAACAGGAGGCGCCCGAAGCGGTCAATGAGCACATCCTTGCATTCCTGAAAGAGATCGACGGATGACGGAGACAGTTGCCGTCATCGGCGCAGGGATTGGCGGGCTCTGCACGGCCCTCACACTGGCGCCCACGGGACGGAAAGTGATCGTCCTGGAGCGCGATGCCTCGCCGCCCAGCGATGATCCCGATACGGTGTTCCACGAATGGCGCCATACAGGTGTCGGGCAATTGCGCCAGAGCCACGCCTTCCTTGCCCGGCTGCGCTCGATTATCAAGACCGAGCATCCCGGGCTGCTGCAGGACCTGCTTGCACTTGGCGTGCGGGAACTGCCGTTTGAAGCCATGCTGAGCGAAATGCAGCGTGAAACATATGAGCCCACGCCGGAAGATGCAGAGCTGACCATCATTACCAGCCGCCGGACCACACTCGAACTGGCAATGCGGCGCTATGTCGAAAAGCTCGACAACGTCACGATCCAGTCCGGCTTCCTTGTGCGCCGCCTGCTCACCCGCAAGGGGGTCGATGGTGTCATTGAAGTGCTGGGCGTTGTCGGAGACAGCGGCGGCGACGAGGTGACGGTGAAGGCCGACGTGGTTGTCGATGCGTCGGGCAAGAGCGGTTTCATTATCGACCATGTGATGGAAGAAAGCGCCAACACGTCCGAGGAACAGGAATCGGCAGGCATACTCTACTTCACGCGCCACTACAGGCTGAAGCCCGGCATGGATGAGCCGTCGCGGACAGAAAATCCCCCGGCCACCGGCGACCTCGGATTCGTGAAGTTCGGTGTGTTTCCCGGCGACAATGGCTGCTTCTCGATCACGCTTGCGATTCCGGAAGTCGAAATGGAGCTGCGCAAGGCGATCCTGAATCCCGACATTTTCCACGCCATGACGCTGCAACTGCCCGGATTGAAACCCTGGACGAATTCAGACCGTTCCAATCCGGTCGGCCGGGTTCATGGCATGGGGGACCTGATCAGCCGGTGGCGCGAACTGGTCGTCGATGGCCGACCTGCGGCACATGGCTATTTTGCCCTTGGCGACACGCTGATACGGACCAATCCGCTCTATGGCCGGGGCTGTTCGTTCGCGGCGGCAAGCGCGCAGGTATTGCGACAGACACTTGATGAGAGTGCTGATCCGGAGGCGCGGGCCCTGGCCTTCCACAAGCGTCTCCATTCCGAGTTGAAGCCCTATTACATCAACCAGCGCACTCAGGACCGTTCCGCGATCAAGCGCGCCCGGCAGGCGCTGACGCCCGACTATCGCAAGAGCCGCCGCGCCAAGCTGATGGAAAGCTTTTTTGTAGACGGTGTCGGCATCGCGGTGCGCTATGACATTGCCCTGATGCGGGAAGCGATGCGCGGGTTCCATATGCTGGAACATCCGAACAAATGGCTCGGCCGGCCGCGGAACCTCGCCAAGGTGTTCTATTACTGGATGCGGGGAAAGAAGCGCAATGCGGTTGCCTACCCGCCCAAGCCCGGCCCGGAACGGCGCGAAATGATGCGGGCATTGTCTTTGGACTTCCAGGCAGATATCGACCGCATCGCGCAGGGTGCGTGATGCAGGACAGGCGGGATTCTCGACATGCAGGCTGACGAGACGGGAAAGCGCGAGCTGGCAAAGGCAGAGCGTCGGTCACGGATCGTCCACGCTGCGCGCGATCTCATTCGTGAGACGGGCGACACCAACCTTTCAATGCGCATGATTGCCAAGCGGGCTGATGTCAGCCTCGCTACGCCCTACAATCTCTTCGGGTCAAAGCATGCGGTCGTTCTGGCCGTGTTTGAGGACGAGCGCGATTTCGCCGAGCGTTTCAGCCGGTTGAAAGCCGCCAATGCCATTGAGCGGCTGTTCGATGCCCATGCGCTGGCGACGAGCTATTTCACGGATGACCCGGATTTCTACAGGCCGCTCTGGAGGGCGCTCCTGGATGCGCAGGGAGCCAATGAAACGGGTCTGGCCACGCCGGAGCGCCTGGAGCAGAACCGTGAGGCCTGGCTCATGCTGCTTGAAGCGGCCCAGCGCGAAGGCCTGCTCGACCCGGCCGTTCCGGCAGATTTGCTTGAAAGGACCCTGTCCTTCTTTGCCAATGGGGTGATGCTGTCATGGGCCATGGGCGTGCTGCCGACCTGCGACCTGCGTCCGTCCTCAGCCCTGGGCTATGCCCTGGTCTTGCGGGGGGCGGCGACCGACCAGGGCAGGCAGATACTGACCGCCCACATTGAAAAATTCCAGGCCATGCTGCGCCGGTCGAACGAACCGGCAAAAGGCCGCCGCCGGGTGTCGCTGGGCACCTGATCCGCCGAGGCCTTCTGACGACTTGAAACATTCCGACGCGGACTGGGCTCGGCTCGTCCGCTTCGCGCTTTCGCAGTCGCGGACCTTTCATTCGAGAATCAGGTGACGCGAGCGGGCATGACGACGTGATCCGTTCCGTTGCAGTTCCCCCCGGCAAGGGCTCGATGCCTGGACCTTGTGTGAATGATTTATCAAATTTCAGCTTCCCTTCGCGGCGCGCCCGCCACTGTCATCTGTGCGTCACCAAGAGGTCGTAGCTGGCTCCAACAGCCGCACAAACCGTTCCGGACATAGGAGTCCGGGAGGTAAAACGCGTTGGTTCGGGACCAGCGTGAACGGGCTTGTGCGGGCCTGGGTCACACGAATTCCACGAGGGAAAAATCATGAATACAATCTGGAAAGCTGGCCTTCTGGCCAGCGTCAGCATGGGGCTTGCGCTCGGAACCGCCTTTGCGGACGACGCGGCTGAAACCAATGAAGAAGCGCGCGAGTTGGAGACGATCGTCGTGCTCGGCGCGCAGCAGACCTATTCGTCGGCCGAAACGACGGAGGCCATGGCGCTGCAACAGTCGCCGGTGACGAGCATCCTGGCGCAGATCGACAACCTGCCCGGCGTGCAGGTGCAGGAAGGCGATGCGTTCGGCTTTGACGACTGGTCGACCGGCGTGGCCGTTCGCGGTTTCCAGAACAATCTCGGCGAGCAGCAGGTCGGTATAACGATTGACGGCCTGCCGAACGGCGGGTCGAACTATGGCGGCGGCGCCAAGGCCAACCGCTATATCGACACCCAGAATGCCGGCGCCATCGAAGTGTCGCAGGGTACGGCAGACATCGCCGCGCGCTCGAACGACGCGCTGGGCGGTACGCTGAACTTCACCACACAGAACCCGCTCGACGAGCGCCGTGTACGTGTGTCCGCTTCGCTGGGTGATTTCGACTCGCAGCGTTTTTACGGACGCTATGACAGTGGATTCCTGACCGACAACAAGACCAAGTTCTGGGTCTCGCTGTCGACGCAGTCGGCCACTGACCATGTCACCCAGACGGCTGACAATACGCGCGATCATTTTGCCGCCAAGCTGCAGACGGAACAGTTCGGCATCGACTGGACCGCCTACGCTTCATACGACGATACGTGGGAAAACAATTACCAGCGCCTGTTCTCGCCGGATGATTTTGCTGCCAACCCGAATTCGGACCAGCTGACGGGCGAGTGGACCGGAATCCCGTATATCGACCAGCTCTACCGCAAGGCATGGGGCACGCTACGCGAGAACAGCCTTGTCTACCTGAAAGGTGAAAAGGAGCTGTTTGAAGGCGTGAACCTGGAGGCCGGTGTCTACCGCCATGACAATGACGGGCGCGGCGATTGGGTTCCGCAATACGTGGTCAATGTCGGCCAGTTCGGCGCGTCGACCATTCCGCTTGTGTCATTCGTTGACCCGGCCGGTACGCCGCTGGCCCCGACGGCTGGCTGTGTCTCGTCGATCACCTTTCCATATGGCGGCGCCGGCCCGGAATATGATCCGGCCTGTTTCCCTGCTGGTTCCGTGGCGCTCCAGTCCTATCGTCACACGCACTACCAGAAAGAGCGCACGGGCGCCTATGCCGACCTGGACTGGAACATGCAAATCGGTGAGAACATCGACAACACGGTTCGCGGCGGCGTCTGGTATGAAGATGCCACCCGGTACGAGTACCGCGACTGGCACCTAGTCAATGACACACGCGTCGGCCCGGAATATGACGCAACGGCCTATTGGGTGCAGTACAGCCGCGAGTTCCCGCAATCGACCTTCAAATGGTACATCGAAGACGTCGTTGAAGTGTCGGACTTTTCATTCCGCCTCGGCATGAAGCAATTCAGCAACGAGATCGAACGCGTCGACAAATTCACGCCGAATGACCCGGCACTGAACTTCTCGGTGTCGACCGATTCCGATGTCCTGTTCTCGGGGGGCGCCGCATGGACGCCAAGCGCCATGCCGGGCGTCGAAGTGTTCGCTGGCTATGCCGAAAACTTCAAGGCCATACCGGACACGGTGCTCGAAGTCCTGGCTCCGGGCGGCACGCCTGATCCGGAAACGTCCGAGAACATCGAAGTCGGTGTGCGCTATGTCGGCGACCGTTTGCGTGGTTCCGCGGTCTATTTCGACTCGACCTTCGACAACCGCCTGCTGGCGATTGCCAACCAGACGGTCAACGGCATCGACTATCTTGAAGCGTCGAATGGCGGTTACGTGAATGGCGGTGGTATCGAGTCGAGCGGTTTCGAATTCTCGGGCGAGTATCTCGTCAATGATGCCCTGTCGCTCTTTGCGTCCTATACCAGCATCAGCGATGCAACGATCCTGGGTTCGGGCGTCGTCTCGCAGGATGTCGCAACCGGCATCACCCAGATCGACAATGCGGGTAACATCACCAGCACGATCGTGGGCAATGACGTTCCCGGCATCGCCAAGAACATGGCTGTGCTCAGCGCGGACTATCGGGAAGGCAACTTCTATGCCGGCCTGTCGACCAAGTGGGTCGATGACCGCTTCGTGGACCTTGCCAATACCTGGACGGCAGAGAGTTATTATGACGCCGACCTCTATGCCGGCGTTTCGGGCTCGGCCCTGTCGGACGACCTGTCGAACGTTGATTTCCGCCTGACGGTGAACAACCTGTTCGATGGTGACTGGCTGGGCGGCATTTCGGGCGGCGGTGCCTGGATCTCGGCCCCGCGCACGGTCGTGTTCACTGTCACGGCAGACTTCTAGACATATCGCATCCGGAAGAGGCGGGCCCCCGCGGGTCCGCCTTTTTCATTTTCTTTTCCATCTTACGACCGCAACATGCGGCCAAGCCGAGGACACTGACATGCCCACACTGGATCGCCGACAGACACTCGCCCTGATTGCCGCAGGAACCGTTGGGGCCTGTGCGGCACCGAAGGCACCCCCGACCGCTCTGGCCAGTTCGGCTACCTTTGCCCATGGTGTCGCCAGCGGCGACCCGCAGAACGAAAGCATCGTCCTGTGGACCCGCGTAACGTCGACCTCCGAGACAGAGCCTGTCAGCTGGGTCCTCGCCCGCGATCCTGAATTCACGGATATCGTCCTTCAGGGCGATACCGCTGCAAGCGCCGCCACCGACCATACGGTGAAGGTCATCCCGGACGGCCTTGTGCCCGGTACGACCTATTATTATCGCTTCACCGCCGCCGGCGAGATCTCGCCCACCGGCCGGACGAAAACACTGCCTGCAGGTTCGCTGGACAGGCTGGGAATCGCGCTTGTTTCCTGCTCTAACTATCCGTTCGGACATTTCAATGCCTATGACGCGATTGCCCGCGATGAGGCCGTCGATATTGTCCTGCATACGGGCGACTATATTTACGAATACGGGGCTGACAGCTGGGGTGTGGAAACCGGCGCCAGCATCGGACGCCTGCATGAGCCGGCGCATGAGATCGTGACGCTGGACGACTATCGCCGCCGCCATGCCCAGTACAAGACGGATGCCGGGTCACGCGCGATGCACGCGGCGCATCCTTTCATTGCCTGCTGGGACGATCATGAGAGCGCGAATAATCCGTGGACGGGCGGCGCGCAGAACCACCAGCCAGAGACCGAAGGCGACTGGGCAACGCGACGGGCCGCTTCTATCCGCGCCTATTACGAATGGATGCCGATCCGCGAACCGGAGCCGGGCTTCAGCCGGGCCGAATTCTGGCGCACCTATGTGTTCGGCGACCTCGCGACCCTGGTAACGCTCGAATCGCGTCATACCGGGCGCGGGCAGCAAGTCGATTACAGCGCCTATTATGAGACGATCACGTCGCCGGAGACCCGCGACGCTTTCATGCGTGACGTGATGAACGATCCTGCGCGCACGATGATTTCACCGCGCATGGAGGCCACGCTTGCCGAGAGCTTGTCGCGATCCGTGGCTGCGGGCCAGCCCTGGCGCCTGATCGGCAATGCCAGCCCCATCGCCCGCATGCTGGTGCCGGATGTGGCCGCGCTGGGAATCGATCCGGCCAAGGCACCGAAAGGCGAGGCGCCGGGCGATGGGCCAAACCTGTTCTGGAAAGGCAAATGGAACCTGCCTTTCTATACCGATACGTGGGACGGCTACCCTGCCGCGCGCGAAGCCTTCTATGCGCTGAGCCGAGAGGCTGGCGCGGAAGACCTGTTATTCCTGACCGGCGACAGCCACAGTTTCTGGTCGAACGCGGTGTGCGACGGCGAGGGGCGGCCCATAGGGCTGGAACTCGGCACGGCGGGCGTTTCGTCGCCGGGGGATTTTGTCGAAACCGGATGGGACGCTGAAACAGCCGAAAAACTCGATCGCATTTTCGCGCAGTCGCTCGATGAAGTGCGCTGGACCGACAATTTCCATCAGGGCTATGTCCGCGTCGTGCTGACACGGGAGAAGGCGGACGTCGCCTTTGTGGCCGTTGATACGGTGCTGCTGCCGACCTACAGGGTTGCCACGGTGCGCGAAGAGACTGTCGTCAGGGACGGGCAAACGATCACGTTCGCCGATCGCTGACAGTTTTCATGGCGGATGTCTGCGTCTAGGGTGAGTGCCTGTTTTTCAAGGGCGTGCGCCGAGCATGCCGGGCACGAAAGTGACGGACCGTGAAGCACCATATCATGATCGCGCTCGGCCTCGTGCTGGGGCTGACCTTTGCGTTGCGGCTGGCGCGGGCCATCCTGACTCCGGGGCTTGGGATGGCCGAGGCCTACCTTGCCGGCGGGCTGGTCCTGTCGGTCTGGCTGATCATAGGCGGGCTCGCCGAATGGCGCCACGTACGCGCCCAGCGCGCGGCTGGGGACGAGACAGGCGAGGACGAAGTCGAAAGTTGATCTGTTCATCCGCTTCGTGGCAGTGCAGCGTGTAGCGAGCGGGAGTCTTCGCGCGACAAGAATACGGGCACGGGAGGAAGAACATGTCGAATGATACGGCTGAAATAGACGGCAAGGGCTATTGGCGGGCGGTGCTCCGCCTGACGCTATCCCTGCTCGCGATCTGGTTCATGGTCTCGTTCGGCGCGGGCATCCTGTTCCGCGACGTGCTGGACCAGGTGTCGATCGGCGGTGCGCCGCTGGGATTCTGGTTTGCCCAGAACGGTTCGATCTATGTTTTTGTCGGGCTGATTTTCTATTATTGCGTGGCGATGCGCCGGCTTGAACGCAAATTCGGCGTGAAGGGGTGAGCGCGATGTCACAGGAAATGTGGACCTATATTTTCGTCGCCGGCACGTTCGCCATCTATATCGGCATCGCGATCTGGGCGCGGGCGGCTTCGACCGACGATTTCTACGTCGCCGGTCATGACGTTCATCCCATGGTCAACGGGATGGCCACGGCAGCGGACTGGATGTCAGCCGCCTCCTTCCTGTCGATGGCGGGCCTGATTGCCTTCATGGGCTATGGCGGCTCGGTCTACCTGATGGGGTGGACGGGTGGCTATGTGCTGCTGGCGCTGTTGCTGGCGCCGTTCCTGCGGGAATTCGGCAAGTTCACGGTGCCGGACTTTGTCGGCGACCGGTATTATTCGACCACCGCGCGGATGATCGCCGTCATCTGCGCGCTGTTTGTCTCGTTCACCTATATTGCCGGACAGATGAAAGGTGTGGGCGTTGCCTTTTCCGGCTTTCTTGGCGTCGAGTTCAATACCGGCATCTATGTCGGCATGGCCATCGTCTTCGTCTATGCGGTGCTGGGCGGCATGAAGGGCATCACGTACACGCAGGTGGCCCAGTATTGCGTGCTGATCTTCGCCTATACGGTGCCGGCGATCTTCATCTCGCTGATCATCACCGGCAATCCGATCCCGCAGCTCGGCTTCATTTCCGATGTGAGGGGTGAGGATGTGTCGATGCTGGCCAAGCTGAACCAGGTCGTCACCGATCTCGGCTTCAAGGAATATACGAGCACCGACAAGTCCATGTTCGACATGTTCGCGATAACGGGCGCCCTGATGTTCGGCACGGCGGGCCTGCCGCACGTGATCATTCGCTTCTTCACTGTGTCGAGCGCCAGTGCGGCGCGCGTTTCGGCGGGATGGGCGCTGGTCTTCATCGCGCTCCTGTACACGACGGCGCCGGCGGTGGCCGGTTTCGCGCGGCTCAACTTCATCGATACGGTGAATGAGTCGACCTATGTCGAAAGCCTCGACACTTACGACACCGAGGCAGCGGCGATTGTCGCGGCTGGCGGCAAGCCGATCCCGAAATGGTTCAAGGACTGGGAGAAGACAGGCCTGCTCACGGTCGAGGACAAGAATGGCGATGGCAGGGTCCAGTACCGGGCCGGGGCCGACAATGAAGTCACCAAGCTCGACCGGGATATTTTCGTGCTCGCCAATCCGTCGATTGCCAACCTGCCGGGCTGGGTGATCGGCCTTGTGGTTGCGGGCGGCCTTGCGGCGGCCCTGTCGACGGCGGCGGGCCTGTTGATGGTGATCTCGTCATCGATCTCGCACGACCTGTGCCGGCGCACCCTGTTCAAGGACATGGATGACAAGACCGAGCTACGGGTGGCGCGGCTTGCGGCAGCGGGCGCTGTGGTCGCGGCCGGATTCATGGGCATCTATTCGGCCCAGCTGGCCTTCGTGGCGCAGGTCGTGGCGTTTGCCTTCGGTCTTGCGGCGGCATCCCTGTTCCCGGTGATCTTTCTCGGCATCTTCTGGAAACGGATGAACCGGGAAGGCGCGATTGCCTCCATGCTGACCGGCCTTGTGCCTACCTTCCTCTATATCTGGCACTTCAAGATCGGAGCGGGGAAGGCAGCTGGCGCGGCAGACTGGTTCCTGGGAGTCTCGCCGGAAGGGATCGGCTTTGTCTTCATGTTCGTGTCGCTTGCCGTCGGGATTGCCGTGTCGCTGGTCACAAAGGCGCCGCCACAGGACATCCAGGACCTGGTCGAGGATATCAGGGTGCCGGGAACGCGGCGGGCGCACGGAATCGCGGACAGTGGCATGGCCCCTGTCGCCGACCACACGTGACAGGGCGCGGACAGGAAAAGGAGCAGGCCGGATGAACAAGCACGAGCAGGAGGCCGCCTATCGCCTGGCGGCGCTGGACCAGGATTTCATCCTTGGCGATTCCATGCGCGGCGCGCGCTTCATGATGGAATATACCAAGGCCGAGCAGCATTTGCGGGCGCAGAAAATCCTGTCGACGATCGTGGTGTTCGGCAGCGCGCGCGTGAACGAGGATGGCAATGAATGGCAGGCGCGTGTCTATGCGGCAGCGCGTGAATTTGGCCGGATCGCCTCGGCGCGGGGCGGCGCGCTGGCCGAGAATGACGGCTGGCGGACCAATGTGATCGCCACGGGCGGCGGACCGGGCGTGATGGAGGCGGCCAATCGCGGCGCACAGGACGCCGGGGCGGTGACGATCGGTTTCAACATCGCCCTGCCATTCGAGCAGGAGCCCAACCCCTATATCACGCCGGACCTGTGCCTCCAGTTTCATTATTTCGCCATGCGCAAGATGCACCTGGCGATGCGGGCGCGGGCTTTGGTTGTCTTCCCGGGCGGGTTCGGCACGCTGGATGAATTGTTCGAGCTGCTGACGCTGAATCAGACCGGCAAGGCCCCGAAAATGCCCGTCGTGCTGTATGACCGGGCCTTCTGGGACAAGATCGTGAATTTCGAGGCGCTTGTCGACGCGGGCGTGATCGCCGAGACGGACCTTGAACGCTTCGACTTTGCGGATGATGCCGAGGAGGCATGGGAGAGCCTCCTGTCGCAGGGCCTCTCGACGGATGAAGAGACGGAAAGCGGGGCGGCGATTGCCGTCATGTCCGGCTGGGAACCGTCCGGCCTGATGTGACATGCTTGCCTTTGGCGCCGGGGCCGCAAGAGACCGGGCGTGAGGTTCCGCAAGGGAATAGATTTGCAGGGGGGAATAGTCGGGTAAACTCGCCACAGAGAGAGACTTCGCACCGTGCGACGGTCTCCGCAATTTCACGGGCCGACGATGCCCGGAAATGCAGTCAATGGGAGTGACGCGCTATGGCCTCGGACAATGTGGTTGAAGAGCTTGGACTTGATCCGGATGCATTGCGGGCGAAGTATCGCGAAGAGCGCGACAAACGCCTCCGCGACGATGGCAATGAGCAATACGTCAACATGGCGGGCGAGTTCGCGCATTATATCGAAGATCCCTACGTCAAACGGGTCGAACGGGCGCCGCTGACCGACCATACGCATGTCGTGATCATTGGGGGCGGATTTGGCGGGATGCTGGCCGGGGCGCGGCTGCGCGATGCAGGCATCAAGGATATCAGGATCATCGAGAAGGGCGGCGACTTTGGCGGCACCTGGTACTGGAACCGGTATCCTGGCGCAGCCTGCGATATTGAGAGCTATATCTACCTGCCGCTGCTGGAAGAGACGGGTTATCTCCCGGTCGAGAAATATTCGCGCGCGCCGGAAATCCTCGAACACAGCCGTCGCATCGCGAACCATTACAACCTGTACGACAAGGCCTGCATGCAGACCGAAATCACCGGCCTCAATTGGGATGACAGAGCCAACGTCTGGGTGATCGAGACGGACCGTGGCGACCGGATGACGGCGGACCATGTCGTGATGTCGAACGGGCCGCTGAACCGGCCCAAGCTGCCGGGCATTCCGGGCGTCGAGAGCTTCAAGGGCCACAGCTTCCATACCAGCCGCTGGGACTATGATTATACCGGCGGCGACTCCTCAGGCGGCCTGACCGGCCTGAAGGGCAAGCGCGTCGGGATTATCGGGACGGGCGCGACGGCGGTGCAGTGCGTGCCGCATATCGCCGAGGGCGCCGAGCATCTCTACGTGTTCCAGCGCACGCCGTCGTCGATCGACGTGCGCGACAACAAGCCGACCGACCCTGACTGGGCGAAAAGCCTTGAGGCCGGATGGCACAAGGACCGGATGGAGAATTTCAACACGCTGGTCTCGGGCGGTTTTGCGCCGCAGGACCTGGTGATGGATGGCTGGACGCATATCATCCGTAACCTGTTGTTTATCGCCTCGCAGGAAGGCAACAAGGACCTCAGCCCGGAACACCTGGCCGAACTGGCCGAGATTGCCGATTTCCAGAAGATGGAACAGGTGCGGTCCCGCGTTGACGAGATCGTCAAGGACAAGGCCACCGCCGAAGCGCTGAAGCCGTGGTATCGCCAGTTCTGCAAGCGGCCCTGTTTCCATGACGGCTACCTGCCGACCTTCAACCGGGACAATGTCACGCTGGTCGATACACAAGGCCGGGGCGTCGAGCGGATCACGGAGAATGCGATCGTCGCCAATGGCGAGACCTATGAGATCGACTGCCTGATCTATGCGACGGGGTTTGAAGTGGGTACCGAATACACGCGGCGGGCCGGTTACGATGTCGGCGGGCGTGACGGGCGCAAGCTGTCGGAGCATTGGGCTGACGGCTATCGCAGCCTGCACGGCATGCTGGTGAACGGTTTCCCGAACCTGATCGTCATGGGCACGACGCAGGCCGGCTTTACGGCAAACTATCCGCACCTGCTGGACGAGCAGGCCAAGCAGATTGCCTATCTCGTCTCCGAAGCCGAGAAGCGCCAGGCGAAAGTGTTCGAGGTCAGCGCCGAGGCGGAAGAGGCCTGGGTCGGCGAGATTGTGAGCAAGGCGATGATGCGCGAGAAATTCCTCGAGGAATGCACGCCGGGCTATTACAATAATGAGGGCAAGCTGAGCAAAATGGCGCGGCAGAACACGTCCTATGGGGCGGGGTCGAATGCGTATTTTGCGATCCTCGACGGCTGGCGCAACACAGGCGCAATGGAAGGCCTTGAATTCGCGAGCTGAACCCATGAGCAGACTGGCTGGTAAGAGACGAGGAATGCGTCATGGATTTTGAACTGGCCGAAGAATACCGGATGCTGCGCGACCTGGTGCAGCGCTTCGTGCGGGACGAGCTGATGCCGCTGGAAACCGGCGTGCTGGCGCGCGATGCCGAAGGGCAGGGGTCGCACCTCGTCGAGGGCGAACGGACGCGGCTGGACACGGTGTCGAAAGAGATGGGCTTGTGGAGCCTTGATGCGCCGGAGGAGTCGGGCGGCATGGGCCTGCCGCATGTCGCGCTGGTGGGGGTGAACGAGGCGCTGGGCTCGACCGTGGCGCAATACACGCTGCCGCCGGATTCGCCGAACCTGCGGATGCTGATGACAGCGGTCAATGACCAGCAAAGGACGGCTTACCTGGAGCCTTATGCGCGGGGCGAAACGATTTCGGCGATCGGCATTTCCGAGCCCGGCGCCGGGGCCGACCCGGCGGGCATGCTGACCAGGGCGGTGAAGGATGGCGACGACTGGGTGATCAATGGCCGCAAGATCTGGATCACGCGGGCGGCGGAGGCCGATTTCACGATCCTGATGGCGATCACCGATCCCGAGAGGCGGGCACGGGGCGGCATGTCGGCTTTCCTCATCGACCGCGACACGCCGGGCTTCAATGTGCTGCGGCGCATTCCGATGCTGGGCGGCGAATATACTTACGAAGTCGTGCTGGAGGATTGCCGGGTGCCGGGCTGGAAACTGCTCGGCAAGGAAGGCGACGGGTTCGGGCCGATGCAGGTCCGCCTCGGTACGCGCCGGATGGAGATGGCGGCTTGGTGCATCGGCGCGGCGCAGCGGGCGCTGGACATGATGATCGAGTACGCGCCGCAGCGGGTGACGTTCGGCCAGAAACTGTCGCAGAGGCAGGCCGTGCAATGGTGGGTGGCCGACGGCGCAGCGAAGATTCATGCGGCGCGCCTGATGGCCTATGATTGCGCGTGGAAGCTGGATACCGGCAAGGATGTGCGGACCGAAATCTCGATGCTGAAATATTATGCGACCGAGATGGCGCAGGAAATTATCGACAATGCCATGCAGTGTTTCGGCGCGATGGGCATGACCAAGGAGATGCCGCTGCACCTGTTCGCCGGGCGTATCCGCAACATGCGGATCTATGACGGCCCATCGGAAGTGCATCGCATGGTGGTGGCGCGCAACCTGATGGACACGCGCTGAGAGCGGGTACGTTGAGTATGCCTGTCAGGGGGCATAGGATGAATCATTACAAGACAGGAATTCCAGGATGACCGACCGGATAAATATCTTCATCGACAATGGTGTCGCCGATGTGCGCCTCGTGCGCGAAGACAAGATGAACGCGCTGGACGACGCGATGTTCGCGCGGCTGATCTCGGCGGCCGAAGAGATCAATGCCGACAAGTCGGTACGGGTTGTCGTGCTGTCGGGGCAGGGCCGGGCATTCTGCGCCGGGCTCGACATGGGCAATTTCGGCAAGATGGCCGAAGGCGGGCAGAAGGACGACAGCGTGGCCGGCGGGCGCTTGGCGCCCCGGACATACGGCATTGCCAACCGGGCCCAGCAGGCCGTGTGGGGCTGGCACAGCCTGCGCGTGCCGGTGATCGCAGCCGTGCATGGCGTGGCGCTGGGCGGCGGCTTCCAGGTGGCGCTGGGCGCGGATATCCGGATCGTGCACCCGGAGACGAAACTGTCGATCCTGGAAGTGAAATGGGGCCTCGTGCCGGACATGAGTTCGACCGCGATCATGCGGCGGCTGGCGCGGGAGGATATCATCCGGGAGCTGACCTATACGGGACGCATCTTCTCCGGGACGCAGGCGCTGGAATACGGGTTTGCGACAAAGCTGTCCGAGACGCCCTATGAGGATGCCATGAACCTGGCGCGCCTGATTGCCGAGAAGAGCCCGAGCGCGGTGCAGGCAGCGAAAAAGCTGTACAATGAGATCGCGGACAAGTCGGATGCCGAGGCATTGCTGGCGGAGTCTGTCGCGCAGGACAAGCTGATGGGCGGCAAGAACCAGATCGAGGCCGTGATGGCCGGACTGCAGAAGCGCGCTGGCAAGTTCGCCGACGAATAGGGCCCGAGGAGGGCGCACATGATCGACTATAATGGCAAAGTGGCACTGGTGACCGGTGCAGGCTCCGGCATTGGCCGGGCGCTGGCGCAGGCACTGGTGGCGCGCGGGGCGAAAGTGGTCTGCGCGGATATCAATGAAGAGGGTGTGCAGGAGACGGCGGAAGGCCTTGGCGCGAATGCACTGCCCATCGTGTGCGACATGGCCGACCATGATGCGGCAGCGACGCTGATCCATGATGCCGGAACGTGGCAGGGACGGCTGGACCTCGTCTGTTCGAATGCGGGCATCGGGCTCAACCGGCGGCTGATCAAGCAGGAACTGGACGAACGCGCCGAGCGCCTGTTCGAGGTGAACCTGTTCGCGAACCTGCGCGTAGCGCAGGCCTATGCGCGCTGGCTGGAGGCCGCTGGCGGCGCGGGACGGCTGATGATCACGGGGTCGGAGAATTCGCTGAGCGTGCCGGCAGCGGTGAAGGGCAATGGTCTGGGCCTGTACGGCGCGACGAAGCATGGCGTGCTGGTCATGGCGGAATGGATGCGGGACGAGTTTGCCAGCGGCAACGTGCCGATGGACGTGCACGTGCTGATGCCGGGCGCCGTCTATACGGCTTTGATCGAGAAGCATTTGCCGGACCCGTCAAAGGCACCGCCGGAACTGGGCCTGATCATGCCGGAACGGTGTGCGGAGATTGCCCTGAAGGGCATGGATCTCGGCCTGTTCTACATTCCGACGCATGCGCACCTGGCCGATGACATGAAGCCGCGCATGCAGGGCGTGGCGGATGCGCTGAAGGCGCTGGGGCTAAGCTAACCTGAATCTGAGAGGCTCATCCTGAGCAACGTCGAAGGACGGGCGCTCAGTTTTCGCGTGACCAGCACCAGCGACCGCGCATGGCGGCTGTGCGGCTTTTGATTTTCGAGACACCTAGCCGGGCGGCCAGTGGGGTTGCAGGCAGAGGATGCTGCGCGGTGAGACGGTCGCGCGGACCGATGGCGGGCGCGGCGGGGTCTTGGGCCGGGGTGCCGGTTTGGGCCCGGATTCAGGCTTGGCGAGATGCCGGGCGAGCCGGATCGCATGCGCATCGGGATCAGCCATCGCTGCCTCGATGCGGGCGATGCGGCGCAGGAAGGCGTCGGTTGTGAGGTCTGGCCTGAAGACGGGTGCGCGCGTCGTCACGCCGCGCGGGCCTGTCGTCGGCGTGGGCGGCACGGGGTCGGTGACCGGGCGGATATTGAACAGGCCGATCCGCGGCGCGGTCTTCCGGGGGATAGGAAGCGATGTGCCGGGTGTCACATGCACGGATGCGACGGGTTTCGGGAGCATGGGCGCGACCGTGAAGTCGAGCGCGAGAATGTAGAGCGCGCCGCGCAGCATGTCTTCGATGACGCAGAGATG